>Ga0172375_10000206_pt1 | contig 92596 bp, 91 predicted proteins | sample LakKiv1m_FD_114537 | JGI IMG/M metagenome (GOLD analysis project Ga0172375, IMG submission 114537) | Freshwater microbial communities from Kabuno Bay, South-Kivu, Congo - kab_092012_11.1m | ecosystem: Environmental > Aquatic > Freshwater > Lake | place: Democratic Republic of the Congo...
GGCATTGGCGGTTTTTTAGCGCCAAGCTTCAAATTATCAATTGCGGTTTCCAAAAACGCTCCGCGAATTAAATCAAGCCACTTTTGGACTTCATTCTCATATTTGAATTTTGCTTTCGTATTTTTTCCTTCGGCAGAAAAAAATTCGTTCAAATCAAATTCATTAAATTCGCCTTGCTGGGCAATATCAATAATTGAATCGGGAAGCTGATAAGTCATCATCACCATTCTTGGTAAAGCGGCATAAGGATTGACGGCTTTCTCATCTTCCCATGATTCTTTTGCTCGTTGTTCGTCCGAATAAGTCCAGTTATAAATTTGTTCTTCAATGAATTCGCCGGAAGCAATTGCCCTGAAAGGCGTGCCAGAAAGATATAAATACGATGATGTTGTTATTGGAAGTATTTTTTCATTAAAATCCTCTAAACCTTTACCTTCGGCAAATTCCTGTTCTCTTTCATCTTCAGCCTCAAAAAGCTCTTTAGCATTCTCTCTCCAAGCGCCGTAATGGTACTCATCAAAAACCACACAATCCCAGTTAGTTGTGTGAACCCATTCATTTTTTGTCTTTATTCCACCCGTACTTTTATTTTTGCCCAGATAATCTTGAAATGAACCAAAACAAACAAACGGCTTCATCTTATCAATCTCTTTAGGCCAAAGAGTATTTTCCGAAGCAGAAACAAACTGCCATCCCTCAAAATCAACATGTTCTTTTAAATCTTCATACCATGCGTTTTCAACCGCCGGTTTAAATGTCATTACCAGAATTTTTGACCAGCCCATTTTTTTGGCGAGCTGGTATGTGGCAAAGGTTTTTCCAAAACGCATTTTGGCATTCCAAAGAAAATGAGGGACTTTGTTTGGATTTTCTTTTTTAAAATTTTTAAAATAATCAGCTGTCTTTTTCACTGCCGCTTCTTGCTCCGGACGCATTTTAAAATCACTCGTTCTACTTTTCTCTATAATTTTTCTATCTCTGACGCTTTTAAACGCTATTTTTACATCATTAATATTACACCGAAACCACTCTTTCCCAACCCGAGTTACTCTCTGAATACCCATTGATTCCAAGACACGATGAATGTCATGATCAATAAAAGAAGATCCGTCATTTCGCATGGCAGATGCTTCAAAAACTAATTTATATTCAACTCCAATAGTTCTAGATTGCTCATCTATTCGTACTCGAGAATCACGTCCGCTATAACCGACTTTGAGCAATCCCTTATGCGAATCAACACCTATTAATTCGTAAGCGTAGATTGTTGGTTTTAAATCGAGTTTTGATGGAAAAAATTTTTGCGACATTTATTATGGTTTTATTTTTTTAAAATCTTCTTCCAGTTCTTTTAAACTATCCGATTTTTCAAGTTCCCGCCGTTTAACAGAAAACTTTTCAAACTCTTTTTCTGATTTTACCATCGCCAAAGTGTGAGAAAATTTCCCTGCACTATTCAAAAGTTCTTTTTTATTCATTTTCAAAATCAAATCAAGCTGCTTTATCCAATCCTTCATTGTCATTGGCGTTTGACTTTCCGCCATGCTTTCGGCAAAAGCCAGATATTGTTCTACAATCAATCCAAGAGTTTTTATTTCTTTTTCGTTGAGATAATTTTTAGCAATACTTGCGTCTTGTTTGGTAATTTCTTTTTCCGTTTTTTTGTCGCATGACAGCATTCCCAAAAATGGTTTCGCGGCATCAATTCTAGAAAGGACTAGTTCAGCTGCGGTTTTTTGACTGATAGACCAAAGTAGTTTATTCTGAACAATTTGAAAAAATTTAATCGTTGTTTCGGCGTGCGAATCATAATCAATACTGGTGGTATAAATATCTTTTATTTTTTGATAAAAAACTCTTTCTGATAATCTGATTTCTCTAAGTTTGGTCTGAAGTTTGTCAAAGTATTCCGTTGTTTTTCCACTCTTAAGCATTGATTCATTCAAAGAAAATCCTTGCAGTAAATACTCCTTAAGCCTTTGAGTCGCCCAAATTCTAAATTGCGTACCGCGGATTGAATTTACTCTATAACCAACGGAAATAATCGCGTCCAAATTATAATGCTTTACGCGATAATTTTTCCTGTCACTGGCAGTTACCGAGAAATCCTCGGTAACTGAATTTTCAATTAATTCTCCGCTTAAAAAAATATTTTTAAGATGAAGTCCAATATTATCTACACTACAATCAAAAAGCGTTGCCATTGATTTCTGCGATAGCCAAAGGCTGTCGCTTTTCATCAAAGTATCAACGGAAATTTTTCCGTCATCAGATTTATAAATAATAATTTGTGAATCAGAATTTTTCATAAAATTAATTCATTGGACGAATCATGGATTCAATAAACTCAATTTCTTCCTTGGTTAGTTTATATTTTTTATACAATTTTTCATCAGTCCATAATTCAGAAAAATCTTGCACGGGTACAAAAGAATAAACTTTCTTAGTAGCGTCTTGAGTATTTTTTATCAATAAAACCATAAATCTAAAGAATTTTGTTTTGATATAACTAATTACATTTTCCGCAATTTTCTTTGATTCGAACGGTCCGATTAAAAGATAGGTTTCTGTGCAGCAAGTATTTTTTTGACCTAATACTGGCAGGTTTAAAATTTGATGGGGAAATTCTTCGCCTGCGCCGTAAGCCCTAGATATATAGATCTTCCATGCATCAACCAAGCTTTGATTTTGTAAAATTTGATCTTTTTTTATATAACCAATAGTTTTATTTGCATATATCTGTACGGAATTTGGAAAGTTATTTTTCTTATAATCTTTAAAGTCGGTAGTTAATCCAAACGGCTTTCTCGAACTGACAATATCAGAAAATACTTTTTCATTTTTTGAAGTTACTTTTTGCAAAATTGTAATTGCTTCGTTGTATCTTATAAAAATATCAGCATCTTTTTCTATCAATGCACGGGTCATTATCGATTGCTTTTTGCCTTGTATTGTTTTTACCTCACAATCTCCCTTGCTGTCTCTATTCCACAAGAAATAACAAACACCACCTTTTATCTCTACGCCAGGAAAACAATCTGACGAAGCGGGATAATCAACGATATTTCTAATTCTATCATCATGAAGCATTTCATTACGAAATTCATCTAATCCCTTGCCTCCAGAGAACCATCTAGAAGGGACAATCATTGTTAAGAAGCGGGGATTTAGTTTTTTTGCTTGTTCTACAAATTTGTGATAGATGGGCATAGCGCTTGCTTGTGCCCCAGAGTCACTGATCTGATAAGGCGGATTGCCTATAATTACATCAAATTTCATATTTTTAATTTTATCAGGCAAATTCAGGTGAATAAATTGATACGCATGAGTTTCGAGCCCTTGCTCACGCTCGTATTCTGACTGACTGGCGCCACAATACGAACATCTGCCATTTTTCCAGTCATGTTTTGTTTCATCAAAAAATATATTCCCTTGATTATCATCAAATTTCGTACAAATTGCATATTTTTCATGATTTGCTTTTTTGGTGCAATATACACTTCTACGCGAAAGAAGCGATGTCATCTCGGTAATTCCAATTCCAAAAATTTGTTTTGTGTAAATATGATCAATTCTTTTTTGTAAATTAGGAATTTCATCCTGTAATCCTTCTATTAATCTTTTAGCAATTTCTCGTAAAAATACGCCGGACTTGGAAACAGGATCAAGAAAAGTCGCGTTTTTATCTTTCCAAAGTACTTTTGGCAATAAATCTAAAATTTCATTCGCAAGTTTTGGTGGTGTGAAAACTTCATCGCTACTCAAATTGGCGAGGCAAGAAAGCACATCGGGATTGTAATTATTTTGCATCTTCATAATCAAGCTTCAAATAATGTTTTAATGGAAATTCTTTAAGTGGTTTCGGTGAAAAAAATTCTTGTCCCGTATCTGAAATTTCTTTTACTGAATCAAAAGGCAATGTTCTCGGATTATAAAAACTTGATAAAGCCAAGAATCTAAAATCTCTTCGCTTTATTAAGCTACCGTTTATTATAGACCATTCAGAAAAAATTATATATTCTTTTCCATCTGCCGTTTTAAGATCTAACGCATTGCCCTGTAAAATATTTCGGTTTAATATAAAACGAAGACTTTTTCTAAAATCATCATTGCATTTGTCTTTGAATACTTTTGAATATTTATCGTCAATAATTTTAAAAAGGCGTTCAATACACACCGAAACATTGTCGTACAATAACTCAACGCCATAAATACTGCTTACCGCCAAAAGTGCGCTTCGCTCAAACTCAACTTGGCTTGATTTGTATTTTTTCTTTACCACCTCAAGTTTTCTTTCAAGTATTGGTGCTAAAAAATTCCCATCGCCACATGCCGGCTCCAAAAAACGCGATTCGATTCTTTCAGTTTCGTTTTTGACCAAACCAAGCATATCGTTCACGATAAAATCCGGAGTGAATACTTCTCCATGATCTTTAACTCGTTGTTTTGATTTAACTTGATTAGTCGGCATAATTTTATTTAGTTAATATCAGGCAAATCCCTTAGTCTTTTGCCTTTATACTGCCAATAAGCCGCCCCTTGGTATGCGCCACTCTCGTTTAGTCCTCCTTTTTGCTCGTATATTTTGTAGGTCAACGGTGCAAGTTTCCAAATTTGCTCGCCATATTCCACTTCACGCTCACCAACCACTTTCGCTGTAATTTCTTTGTCGGCTATAAAAACAATTTCTTCTCCGTTCTTGATTCCTTTTTTATAAAAACTAAACCTTGCCCCTTGTTCTCTAGCTTTTGAAACTTCGTCAAATTCCTTTTCTTTGTTTACATCTTTGGGATAAATCACTTTGCCGTCGAATGATAATAAAAGTTGTCGCACTAAATCATAATCAAGGGCAAATAATTCACTGTCGCCAACACGATGTTTGTTAAAAATTTCCTTTAAGAGATTTTCTTTGTCGTTATAATCTTCAAGTTCAATCGCAAAAAATCTTTTGAGACCAGAAACATTATAGTAGCCGTTTGCCTCAAGGAAACGCATTCGTTCTTGATAATTAGCATTGCCAGTTTGGCCTATTTTTATTAAACCAGAAACGGCTGTTGTCATTATGTAAATAATTCCTTTCATATTTTTTATTTAAACAATTCTGCCGTCGGCACGCCGAGGGCTTTGGCTATTTTTTCTAATGTATCAACGGTAGGATTCGGGCTTTCGCCTGTTTCTATCTTTACAACGGTATTTAACGCTAAATCAGCGTCTTTTGATAGGCGATCTTGGGAGATTCCTTTTTTGATTCGCAATTTACGGATATTTTCGCTAACTGTATTTGCCATATTGGTTTGATTTTGATAATCTATTATACTTTGTATAATCTGCATTCGCTCGGAAATAAAAATTAATTTTTATTTCTCTTGCTTCATTTGATTATAATACACTACTTATAATGAGTGTATATCAACATGTTTAATATAATAATATCAAAAACATTGAATTTAGCCAAACGAAAAGGGAGTTCCTTGTCGTTGCCCCCTCCTTCGCTAAAGCTACGGCAGGCAGGGACTTCGTTCAGGGTGTGGCGCCAAACAAAAAAATCGAAATTAATTTCGATTTTTTTGTTTGGCTCGGGGCCAGGGATTCGAACCCCAATAGCCGCCTTCAAAGGGCGGAGTCCTACCATTAGACGAGCCCCGAAAAATAGTTTGAAGTTGAGTGTTTACGTAAAGAAAATCAGAAAATCTCAACTACCCCATACTACCGTTTTTTTTTTATGTTGTCAACATAAAAAAACAATGTATAATCTCAATTTTTTACTTGTTAATTTTTTTATTCGCTAAAATTTGCTATAATTAATTGGTATGAAAAATGCTTGCTCCATTTTAAAAAAAAGCTATAAATTTAAAAACAAAAATCTACTTTTGAATTTTCGCGATGAAGCGGACATCAGCGTGGCTAATGAAATTTTTGTTTTGCGCGAATACGGTTTAATGGAAAAAATCATCCAAAAATCCGCTTACCCGATTTTGGATATTGGCGCTCATGCCGGCTATTTCACGCTGTATTGCCGAGCGCTTAATGATAAAATTAAAATTTTTTGTTTTGAACCGGAACCGCGAAATTTCCAATTTTTAAAAAACAATTTAAAAGAAAACAAAATCAAAAATGTAAAGAGTTCAACAATGGCGATCTCTGCAAAAACCGGACTTACTAATTTATTTATTTCCAACGATAGCCACAATCACTCTATTGTCAAAGAATATTTGCCCCTAGCAACCAAACAAAAGACAACCGCCATTTCTCTCCCCGATTTTTTCACCCAAAACAAAATCAAAAAAATTTCTTTGCTCAAAATGGATATTGAAGGCGCGGAATACAAAATTTTTAAAAGTTTAAAAAAAACAGATTGGGAAAAGATAAGCAACATAATTTTGGAATACCACCAATTCGGCAAAAACAAAGTCGCGGAATTGGAAAATATTTTGATTAAAAATAATTTTTCAACAAAAAAAGAGATTTCCAGATTTGATAAAAAAATGGGATTTTTGGTCGGACGAAAGATATATAATTACTAATGACGAATTCCAAATGCCAAATTCATAATTTGTAATTCATAATTTGTAATTTAAATCAGCATGCCAGCACACATTATCGCCGTAGACATGGGCTATGGTCATCAACGCGCCGCTTATCCATTAAAAAAATTGGCGCCGCAAAAAAAAATCATTAATGCCAACAACTATCTTGGCATTCCGCCAAGCGATAAAAAAATTTGGCAACAAAGCCGCGAGGTTTATGAGTTTTTTTCGCGTTTTAAAAAAGTTCCGATCATCGGAGAACTGGCTTGGGATCTTTTTGATAAATTTCAAACAATTCAACCATTTTATCCAAAAAAAGATCTCACCGAACCAACCATTCAACTGAAATCAACTTATTCACTGATAACCAAAAAAAGATGGGGCGAACATTTGATAAAAAAATTGGCTACAAAACCATTGCCCTTAATTTCCACTTTTTTTATACCGGCATTTATGGCCGAAATTTTTAATTATCCAGAGGATATTTACTGTTTAGCCACCGATACGGACATCAGCCGAGCTTGGGCGCCGTTAAAACCGGGCATCAGTCGGATCAAATATTTATCGCCAAATCATAGAGTGGCGGAGAGGTTAAAACTTTATGGAATAAAAGAAAAAAATATTTTTGTCACGGGGTTCCCTTTGCCTGACGAATTGATCGGGAGAAATGAAAGTACCATAAAAAACGATTTGAGAAATCGTTTATATAATTTGGACCCGCAACAAAATTATCTTAATAAATATCAAGAAACAATCAGCAAATATCTTGGCGCGAAAAATTTTACAAAAGAAAAAAGCCACCCCCTCACCCTTATGTTTGCCGTCGGCGGCGCGGCCGCGCAAAAAGAGCTGGGTATTGAAATCGCCAAAAGTTTAAAAAATAAAATAAAAGAAAAGAAAATCCGGTTGATTTTGGTTGCCGGCATTCATAATGATGTAAGTTTGTTTTTTCAAGAAAAATTAAAAGAGTTGGGACTTATTCGCCAAATAAAAAAAGAAATTTTAATTATTTCCAGTTCCAGTAAAAACGAATATTTCAAAAAATTCAATCAAGCTTTGCACCAAACCGATATTTTGTGGACCAAACCGTCCGAATTGAGCTTTTATACGGCTCTCGGCTTGCCGATAATAATGTCCGAACCAATAGGCAGCCAAGAAATTTTTAATCGCAAATGGTTAAGAACGGTCGGATCGGCCGTCAATCAAGAAAATCCGCGCTATACGGATCAATGGCTTTTTGATTGGCTGGAAAGCGGCTGGTTCGCGGAAGCGGCCATGCAAGGATTTTTGGAAGCAACCACTGCAGGGACAAGCAACATCGCCAAAGTCGTCTGTGAAAAATGTTCGGATAATTTGCCGATAAAGAAAATTTTGCAATATTAACCCAAAACAAAAAAAACGCCAAGGCGTTTTTTTTGTTGACTTTATGACAAAAATCAATAAATCAATCAAAGTGTTCAAACATTTTAAATCCGTATAAACTTTTTGTTCAAAACCGCCCTTTTATTCTTGATATATCAGTTTTTTGTTTGAACAAATTTTTTATTGGAACTTATTAATGAAGACCGATTCATTTTTTCCAAATCAATCACTTTTTTTATTGTTTAAACCGGCCTTAATAAATTCATTAAACAACGGATGCCCTTTGATCGGTCTGGATTTGAATTCAGGATGAAATTGCGTAGCCACAAAAAAAGGATGATCAGGCAATTCAATGATTTCCACCAATTTTTTATCCGGCGAAAGCCCGGCGAAAAGCAAACCTTTTTCGGCCAACGAATCTCTGTATTTATTGTTAAATTCATAACGATGACGATGTCTTTCGGAAATTTCTTCTTGCCCATAAGCCAAATAACTCCTTGATTTTTTGTCCAAAACGCACGGATAAGCGCCCAAACGCATAGTGGAACCATAATTTTTTTTCTGCATTTTTTCCACTTGGTCAGGCATTAAATCAATAACCAATTCCGGCGACTCCGGATCAATTTCCGCGGTATTCGCTCTTGTCAAACCGCAAACATGTCTGGCAAATTCTATTGTCGCCAACTGCATGCCATAACATAATCCCAAAAAAGGAATTTTATTTTCTCGCAAATATTCAATCGCCTTAATTTTTCCTTCAACCCCGCGAGAACCAAACCCACCGGGCACAATAACGCCATTGTAATTTTGCAATTCTTCTAATTTTTCCGGATGATCTTCGTAACTGCCGGCATCAAGCCATTCTATATTCGGTTCGGCATTATGAAACCATGCCGCGTGTTTGATCGCCTCCAAAACCGAAATGTACGAATCTTTTAAAACATAATCCCCGGTTTTAAAATATTTCCCAACAATGCCGATACGCACTTTTTTTTCCGGATTTTTGATAATTTTATTCAAATTTTGCCAATCTTCCAAATGTTGCCCGTTGATTTTTGGCGACCAACCAAAAATTTGCAAAATCTTTTCTCCCAATTTTTCTTTTTCAAAATTCAAAGGAATTTCATAAATTGAATCTACGTCCGGTGCGGAAATGATATTATCCGGAAAAATACCGCTGGCCAAACCGATTTTTTGGCGTCTGATTTCATCCAAAGACTTTTCTCCTCGGCACAACACAAAATCAGGCTGAATCCCCGCAGAATTTAAAGTTCTTATGGCATATTGAGTCGGTTTTGTTTTCATTTCACCGACTTTCCCAGGAATCGGCAAATATGAAACCAAAATAAAAATAACATCATGATAATTTTGCATTTTCATCATTCTGGCCGCTTCCAAAAAAAGCATATTTTGATATTCTCCGACCGTTCCGCCGATTTCCACAATCATGATATCATCATCATCTTTTTTGCTGGCCGAAGTGATTCTTCTGATAATTTCTTCCGGAATATGCGGCACCACTTCCACACATTTACCGCCATATCCCAAATTGCGTTCTCGCTCAATCACGGTTTTGTAAACCCGACCGGTGGTCATGTAATTGTCCGATAAAATATTCCGATCCAAAAATCTTTCATAATTACCCAAATCTTGATCAGTTTCATCGCCATCGTCCGTCACAAAGACTTCCCCATGTTCAGTCGGATTCATCGTTCCGGCATCAACATTGATGTAAGGATCAATCTTGATCGCGGAAACATTAAATCCTTTGGATTGCAAAATTTTGCCGATTGAAGCCGCAGCCACGCCCTTGCCGACTGATGACATTACGCCACCGACGATAAAAATGTACTTTGTCATAGGCTCTTTTTTATTTATTTTTTTCATAATTCTCTAAAAAAAGCGGAGCTTTAAATAAGCCCCTCACTTTTTTTGTAAACTATTTTTTATTAAATTACTTTTTCAATAACTCCAAAGCTTTGTTGAGTTGCGGATCACTTTTTTTATCAAAATCAGCCTGCGTATATTCAACCTCATAATCCGGCTTTATTCCCAATTCATCAATGCTTCGGCCCAATGGAGTCAACCATTTGGCGACCGTTACTTTGATGGATGAACCATCGGGCAATTTTTTGACTTGTTGAACCGAGCCTTTGCCAAAACTTTTTTGTCCGACTAATGGCGCAATTTTGTAATCTTGCAAAGCTCCGGCCAAAATTTCCGAGCCGGAAGCGCTGCCTGAATCAATCAAAACCACAGTGGGAATATTCTTAAAATTCGCTTCATGCGTTGAATAATATTTGTTTTCTTGTCCGTTGCCGAATTTTTCTATCATCACCAAATCATTATCAACCCAATAAGAAGTTAAATCCAATGCAGTTTCTAAAATTCCTCCGGGATTGTTGCGCATATCCAAAATAATTCCGGCCGGCTTTTTCTTGTCAATTTCTTGCTTGATTTTTGCAAATAATGAGGCCGTATCCGTGTTAAAAGCTTGCAGCTGAATATGCAAATAATCATTTTTTAACCAACTCCACTTGACGCTGTCAATAATTATCACATCACGAACTATTTTTATCTCAAAAGGTAACGCCTCACCGCGAGCCACCAACAATTTTACTTCCGTTCCCTTGGGCCCGCGAATCAACTTAATTGTTTCATCAACGGACAAGCCGATTATATCTTGATCATTCACAGAATAAATTTTGTCGCCGGACCTCAAACCGGCTTTTTCGGCCGGACTGTTTGGCAACGGCGCGATGACTGTAATAATATCCTCTTTTTGTCCTATTTGAGCGCCAATTCCTTCAAATTCACCACTGATTTGTTCATCAAATTCAGTTGTTTCTTCCGGATCAAAAAAAACCGAATACGGATCATCCACTCCGTCAACAAAACCTTTTAACGCTCCGTAATATAGTTTTTTATCTTCAATTTTTTGCTTATCAACATAATCATTGCTGATAATTTCATAAACCTGTTTGAATATTGAACTATTAAAAAGTTGCGTCAATGGTTTTTCTTTGTATAAGTCCGGATTAAAGACAAAGTTGATCTTGCCGGAACTGATTTTGCCAAAAAAATAACCACCGCCAAAAGCAGATCCGAAAAGCAAAATGAAAATTATCAAAAAAATTATTACTTTGTATAGTTTTTGTTTAATCATATTAAATATAATGCGAAACTACGAACAACGAAACCATTTCATCTTTTTATTTTCGTTGTTTCGCCTGCCTATCGGTAGGCAGGTAGCCTTTCGTCGTTTCGCAATCTCTCTTTTATTCAACTCTTTCAATATCCGCGCCCAAATTTTTTAGTCTTTCTTCAATTTTTTCATATCCGCGATCAATTTGATAAATATTGTCAATAACCGTTTGCCCTTGCGCTATCAACCCTGCCAAAACCAAAGCAAAACCGGCTCGCAAATCAGGACTATCCAAATGACGACCAACAAGAGCGGTCTTGCCATTGACAATGACTCGGTGCGGATCGCACATGATTATTTGCGCGCCCATTTGCGCCAATTTATCAGTATAAAATAATCTTCCTTCAAAAATGGTTTCGTGAACCAAACTTACGCCTTTTGCTTGCGTAAGCAAAACAACAAAAGGCTGTTGCAAATCCGTGATAAAGCCGGGATATTCATGCGTTACCAAATTAACCGATCGCAAATTTTTGCCAGCGCGAACTTCCAACCAATCCGGACCGACTTCGTATGGCACCTCCATTCTATCAAACATCGCCAACAAAGCTTCCAAATGTTCGGGTTGACAATTGGTAACGCGAATCGGATCACCGCACAAAGCGCCGAGAATGGCAAAACTGCCGGCTTCCACTCTGTCCGGCATAACTTCAAAAATATCCGCCGACAATTTATCCACTCCATCAATAACAATGGTATTGGTTCCGGCGCCTGATATTTTGGCTCCGCAACGATTCAAATATTCTGCCAAAGCCGGAATTTCCGGTTCGCAAGCAGCATTTTTTAAAACTGTTCTGCCTTTTGCCAAAGTCGCGGTCATCATCAAAAATTCCGTGGCGGTGACGGAAATAATCGGGAAGAAAAATGTCGCGCCAACCAATTTGTCCGCGACAAAAGTATAACCATTTTCATCTTCCGAGACTTTGGCTCCCAATTTTTGTAAACCATCCACAAAAAGATCAATCGGTCTCTGACCAATAGCGCAACCGCCCGGATGCGGCATGTGCACTCGTCCTTCGCGCAACAAAACAGCTCCCAAAAGCAAAACTGAAACCCGAATTTTTTTTACCAAATCAGGATTTAAATCAGTTGTTTTTATTTTTTCCGTTTTTATTTTAATGGTTTCTCCGTCGCGTTTTACCACACTGCCCAAACTTTCACACAATTCCAATAGCCGATTGACCTCTTCAATCTGCGGCGCTTTTTTGATAATGATTTCTTCTTGGCTAAGCAATGAAGCCGCGATAATCTTCAAGGCAGAATTTTTCGCTCCATTAACCTTGATTTCGCCTTTTAATTTCTTGCCTCCTTTTATAATAAATTTGGGCATATCCGCTTTGCTTATTAATAAAATTATAAAACCATTTTAACACAAACAATAGAAAATATAAAGTTTTGTCTTTAATCAAAAAATCCCGCGAGACACGGGATTTTTTTGGAGATTATGGTTGTGGAATCAAGACCGGACCATAATTATCATTGGTTGCTTTTATAACTTTGTCCATATCAACTTTAATTTTTAATTTTGTTGCTTCATCAGTCGCCAAAGTCAAAGCTTTTTGCAGATTTGCCACTGTTCTGGCGTTTTGCAAAACAATCTCTTGACTGCCCGGAACACCTAATCTGCTTTCTTCCAAAACTTTCCTAAAACTTTTTGCCAAAATATTGGCTTTTTGTAATTCACCTTCTGAAACAACATCATAATTTACAGGTAAATCCTCTGGGTTATAAACAAATTTTTGTTCACTCCCCGTAGCATCAGTCGTCTCCACCGGACTTTCTCCACCATCTTGTTGATTCATTTTTGTCATGGCTTCGTTGACTCTTAATCTTGTCTGCGGTACTTTATTTTCAATTTTTACCGGTTCTTCTGTGGCCACAGGCTGCTTTGATTCCTCTGCTGGAGGAATTTGCTCTGGCGGAGTTTCAACTTCCGCCACAGGTTCAACTTTTGGCAGTTCAAATGGCTTTGGTTCAACTTTAATCGCGTCTCTGTCATAAATGCTTTTTTTCATTTCAGCTAAATTAAATTTTCCATTCGGATCAGTCGCAGTGTTTGTTTCATCATATCCGGAATTTTCAAAATATCTGCGAAATCCTTGCTCATCAACAAACCCAATAGGTTTGCCATTAACTCTGATATTACCATAACTGTCAATAACCCGAATCGGCTTGCCTGTTTCTTGACCGGGATAAAAATCCGCTTTTTTCAATTTTGTCATTTTTTCCACTGGCTTCACATGCGGATGATCCTCGGGTTCATAATGAGGATGGTCTTCTGGTTTGTAATATGCCTGCGCTTCTAGCTTATAATAAGCTGCGGGACGATCTTCCGGCGACAAATGTTCCTCTGGCACAATAACAGGCTGTTTTGGAATAGAATAAACATGACTTTCCGGTTTATAAAACGTCTTTGCTCCACCACCTCCTCCTTCACCACCACTGCCTCCGTTTCCACCGGCAAAACCTTTGCCGGCTCCGGTACTTCCTCCTTCAACAACAACTCCGCCCGACGAACCATTCCACAATCCACGCAAACTTTCCGCCACCACTCCGCTCATAACCAATACACCCAAACCAATTGCCGCCACCTTGCGAAAAGAACGCATGTATTTTTCTCTTTTTTCTCTAGCCAAAAGAGCTTCGTCAGTTTCTTTTATCTTCTGGGTTAAAACTTTTAACATTGCATTTTTTTTGTTTTCTATTTCTTGCAAATTACTTTCTATAAGTTGCGCATTACTTTGCAAATCTTTTCTTGCCTCAACACCGGACTCAACTAAAATTTCCGGACTTTTTTGCAAAATTCCATGCAATTCATCTGCGATTTTTGGCAAAAATTTCCAATCTTTTTCATTTAGCGACGACAAATCCATTGTCTTTGCTCGTTGCGGATCTTTGAGTTCTTCTGACAATTTTGGAGGAAGCATTTTTAGCACAAAATCAAACCCTCTGGAGTTATCATTGCTATATTTTTCCAACCAAGTCTGCACTTCCGGAGGAAAATTAGCAAATTTTTCTTGTAAACTTTGTTTTGCTTTTTCCCAACGCGCGTATTCGGACGAGCTTGGTCTATCTGGTTGCGCGAACATTTCCGCAAAAAGTTTGCCGTTGACATAATAAAGATATTTCAAATATTCCAAAATCTTGTTTTCCAACATTATAATTTTTTCTCTTTGATTCTGCTTGATGTCAAAAGATAATTCTTCATCTTTTATTTGATTTTCTAACAATAATTTACGGAATTTTTTTTCATCATCAAAAAAAACTTCATCCTTATGACGGCTGTGTTTTTCTTTTAACAATTCCATAAAAACCGGATCATTGGTCGGCTTGCGTCCATCCAAACTCATAGTCGTTCCTAAATAAGTGATCAACTTATTTAATTCAACATCAGTCATTTGCGGCAAAATTTCTTTTACTCTGGCTATGTTTAATTCATTTTTCTTATTGCCGATCGCTTCCCGATGATTGTTTCTTTTTCCTTTTGAAAAGACACCTAATAAACCCAAACGATTTTCATCTTTAAATTTATCCAATTCACTTTTTTGTTCTTTGCTTAATGATAATTTTCTGGTGCTTAATTTTTCCGCCGCCAAATTCAACAAATCAAAAGCACCTACGCCCGATCCGGCTCCGCCAATCAACCTGCGCATACCAATCACTCCGCCAACAACCATCAACGGCGCGCCGACCATACCCAAAGCCAAACCTCCTCCCAAAAGACCCAACGATATCGCCAATCTGGCTTTGCCCAATTTTTTGTAATTATCATAAATTTTTTTGCCCCAACCTCTTTTTTGGGCAAAGGCCTCGGCTCTGGCATCCAACAAAAAGACTTCTGAATCCAACGCGGAAAAAAGTTGTTCCTTGACGGCTTCGGCTCTGGCGGACTGCATTTCTTCCAACATGGCCTCGTCCGTGGTTCTCATTATTTGATAATTTTGCCCATCAACCAACCGCCGCAACGCTCCACCGATTCCATAATACTTATTAACCATATCCGCATGATGATCCGCGTATTCCACGGTCAATTTTTTCATGAATTCGCGACTAAGCAAGGCCGCAACCTTGTCCTTGATTCCGGGAATATTCGGAAAACTTTTGACTATTTCGCTGTTAGGATCAGGTTTGGTTTTTGCCAACAAGTCAATAACCGCGATTAAAACGCCACTGCTGTAAACTTTTCCATCCAAAGATTCCAATTTTGGCAAAACTTTCATTGCCTCGGTCAATTCTGCAAAGGACTTCGCCTCGCTTATTTTTTGCCAAAGCTCCAACTGCTTTTCTTTTTCTTGACGCAACAATGTTAATTTTTTTTCTTTTTCTTCTTTTGATTCTTCTCTGCTTTTAACAAGACCAAGCTCCGGCTTTTGCTTTTGCAATTCGCTTATTTTACTTGCATACTCATTAAGGACTCGCTCATTTTCTTTTTCATTAACTATTACCTTTTTGTCAGTTAATTCTTCCAATTTTTCCACTTTTTTCTTTAATCTTTGTAATTCCTCTTTGGCATTTTTTTGTTCTGTTTGTCCTGAATTTCTTAACTCTTGCGATTTTTGATCATAATTTGCTTTGGCGGCCGCTAATTCTTGCAATTTATTTTTCTGCTCGTCAACCGCCACTTTTTGCTTGTTTAATTTTGCCAATTCCGCTTCAAAATCTTTTTTCGCCAGATCCGCTTTGCGCAAAAGCTTTTGCGCTTCGGTCGCGGCAAGACCTTTTAAACTTTCTATAAATTCATCAAACTTCTGCTTGAGATCTTCGGCTTTGCGCAACAAATCATCCGCGACTTGTTCCGGATTAACCGATTCTTTTTCTTTTGCTTCTTGTTGTTTTTCACCTGCGAGTTCATCTTCTTTTTTATTTTCATTTTGTACCACAACAAGATCGGGCCTATTCGGTTTGCCCTCCTCCAGTTTTGTTGACGCGGCATTGTTAGCCAAAGGTTCCGGCATATTTTTGTTTATTTTTTAACTATTTTTTTTATTTGAGCCAAAGTTTCGGCGATTTTTTCCGTTTCTACTTTTTTTAAATGATTTTTGTATAAATTTTCCGATTCAATCATGAGCTTGCGCATTTCTACGGCAAAAGAATCATACGCTTTGTGCATTCGTTCTATGATTTTTTTTTGTTTTATTTTTTGAAACATATAAAATCTTTTAGCCTTGTTCCGATGCCGCAAGCATCTCTTGTTTGACTTTGATTATTTCTTCTTTTAATATTTCATCAAAAGTCGGCACTTTTTCGGCTATAAAAGCCAAAATTTCTTCGGAATTGTTTTCCATTTCACTCATCCTTTGAGCATCTTCGGCTTTCATTTCATTCATCAAACGCAAAATAACCCTTTTCATAACCAAATCAATCATTTTATCAAGCAACTCTTTTTTGTCTTGTTCCGGCAATGATTCCAAACCCAACAAACCGATAATGTTTTCCGATAGTAAATCTTTGGTGATCATAATTTTGTTTTATTGTTAAAATTTGAATTTCTTGGCAAAAATATTATACCACAAAATATCTTTTGCTTCAAAATAAACAACGAAAAACTTTACGCAATTTTAAAATGTCCCCCTTTATTTTTTATGTAAATGTGCTTTAATTAAACTAAATCATATATTTTATGGATATAAAAAAACGTCGTTTTGTCGCTTTTCTCTTTATTGCCATTTTTTTGATTGGCACGCCGATTTTGCTTTTATTTACGGCCGGCTATCGCTATAATCTAAAAAAAATGAGTTTGCAAAAAACCGGTTCTTTTGTCGTCAAAACAAAACCATCCGGAGCCGCCATTTTTTTTAATGACGAGGATTGGCTGTTATCAACGCCAAACAGAATAAATAACATTTTGCCGGAAGAATACTTTATTTCTCTGCGCAAGGAAGGCTATTACGACTGGCAAAAAAAACTAAAAATTGACAGCCAAAAAACAACTTTTGCCGAAAATGTTCATCTATTCAAAATTTTTGAAAAAGAACCGTTGAGCGAAGAAGCCTGCGCTGATTTTGATTTATCGGAAAAAAAATTTAATTTTTACACTGTTTTTAATAAAAACAAAACCGATTTTTTCTTATTGATCAACGGTTCGGCCAAAAGCAAACTACTCTTTTCCGTTAATGGCGAGATTTCCGATTGGCAAGTTTACTGGAATGAAAATCAAACCAACGGCTTGGTTTATTCAAAAGCCGGAATTTGGCGAATAAAAACAACCATTCCGCGACAAGCGGAAAAATTATCTTGGCCAATCACCGAAATAGACAAAGTGGAATTTGTTGAGGAAACTCCTTATGTTTTGGCCAATCAAAAAATTTATCGCGAACAGTCCGGCCGATTGACGGAAATTTATCGGGCGGAAAATTTTGAAAAAATTTCCGACTTTTCCATTTTGGAAAACAATTTATTTATCATCAAAAATTCATTGACAAAAAATATTCTGCTCAAAGAACCACTGGATTTAAACTCCACATCAATCAGCAAATCATTGGAATTAAAAGACGACCAATTTCAATTTTTGGATAAAATCAACGGACGACTTCTTCTACAAGACAAAAAGACATCCACAATTTATGTTTTAAACAGCGAAATTGACAAAATTGAATGGTCGCAAAAAGAAAGCGTTGGCTACGACTTTTTGCCGGAAAAAAATTATTTACTCGTTTTTACCGGTCAAGAAATTTATTTTGTGGATTTATCAAAATCCGAAGCCTCAACGCAACTGCTTACCAGATATGGCAACGGCGTGCAAAAAGCGCTTTGGCATTTTTCCGGCAATTATGTTTTTATTCTTCATCAAGGGAAATTGGCCATTTGGGAAATGGATGATCGCAATGGACATTTTTCCATTATCATAGACGAAAGCAACATTACTGATTTCACTGTTGATGAAAATTCTGAAAATTTAATTTTTGCCAAAGAGCAATTTCTCTGGAATTACGAATTAAATTAAATAAAAAAATCCGCAGAAAAAAATCGCGGATTTTTTGTTTGTTTATTTTAGGTTCAAATAGACATTCGTCAAAAAAGATTGAATAAACGTTACGCAAAAACCTTTTACCAAGAAAAACGCTCCCGCCAAAAAAATCACCGCCAAAACCATCAAATAATCAAAGGCCGCCGATCCCAACCAAAAATACATAAAAACCCCCAACAAAATAAACGGCAAAAACGCCAAGACAAAAACCAACAAAGAACCGGCGCCCAAAATTATCCACAAGCCCCATTCCAAAAGTTTGGCTAAAATTAAATTTTTAAATTTGCTTTTGAAAAATTTCCAACCGGTTGATATTGCCACCAAAGGTCCGAGATTTTCAATTACCGCGAAACAATAAACATAATGTTTGAAAAGATTAATGAAAATTCCGTACAAAGCCAACAAAACAACCGCCACCAAAAATAAAATTTCTTGACTTTTATTGACGGCGACAACCGCAAAGCTCAAACTGATTGCCAACGGCAACGCCAAAATAACTTCCACAGCCAAAACTTTTGGTAACAAAAACAATCCTTTTTTAAAAAAACAGCCAAAACGACTTTTTTCTTTGGCGATGATTCGGCTCAAACCAAAAAGCATGGACACTCTGGACAAAATACTCAAAATCGTAAAAAAAGAAAAAACAAACGCGCCCAAAATCAACATGTAAGAAATTCCGACTGAACCAATTCTGTCATTTAACAAAGCAAATAAATTGGCCAAAGACATTTCGCCGATATTGGATAAATTGATTTTATCAAAATCAAAAACCACAAAACTGCTCCCGATAAAAAAACCAAAAATCCACAGCCAATAGTTTTTTCGGGCCAATATCCACGCCGATTTAACGCAAGATTTCAATGAAAGTGAAGGCATAATTTATAAGAAATTAAAATTCCAAATGCCGAATTACAAATGGTCGGTGAAATATATTTTCAATCCATTATTTGTAATTTGTAATTCGTAATTTGTAATTCCATTATTTAACTTCCTCATTATACCCCATTTTTTTTTGAAACTCCAAAGTTGCGGCGATATTGGACGCTTTTAACAACGAATCAAACGTTCCGGCGTCATACCAACGTCCATGAATTTTGCGCACATCCAATTCGTTCATTTGCAAAAACGCTTTGTGCACTTCCACAATATCCGTTTCCGGACGCCAAGTCGGCTTGATTGTTTTGGCGATTTCACAAACGCGATTGTCATAAATATAAATTCCGGGAATTGCATAATGACTTTTTGGTTCTTTTGGTTTTTCTTCTATGGAAACGACTTTAAAATTTTTATCAAATTCAACCACGCCGAATCTTTCGGGATCCGGCACGTCAACGGCAAAAATTCGTCCTCCTTTTTCAAAAGTCTTGATGTCTTCGGTAAAATCATGATCAAAAAACAAATTATCGCCAAGAATCAAAACAACATTGTCCTCGGCAATAAAATTTCCCCCGATAATAAAAGCTTCGGGCAAACCTTTTGGTTCATCTTGAATTTCATAAGTCAATTTTACGCCAAAATCCTTGCCGGAGCCAAGCAAATGCAAATATTGTCCGGCATACTCCGGAGCAACAACTATTAAAATTTCTTTGATCCCTGCATTAACCAATGTTTGCATCGGATACATAATCATCGGTTTGTTGTAAACCGGCAAAAGTTGTTTGCTGGTCATTTTGGTCAAAGGATATAAGCGAGTTCCTCTTCCTCCCGACAAAATAATACCCTTCATATTTTTTTTGGAATTAACTTTTATGGAAATTTTTTCGTTTTTATTATCCGAATTTTTTTTGTCTTCAAAAACGATTTCTTTTTTTCCTTCCTCCGGTAAAACTGATTCGGTCAAAACTTTATCCAAATCAACGACTTCGGAAATTTCTTTTGGTTTATACTCGTTTATGCTTTTTAAAAAATCGGCGAGCGCGTCTTGCCAAAAACGCAAATTCGGCAATTTTGTATTCAACAAAACAGAACTGGCCGGACGCTTGGCGGGGCGAGGAAAATGGTCGCCGCTTACCGGATTTATCTGTATATTATAACCGCTTTGCCGAAAAATTTCTTTGGCATATTCAAACCAGGTGCAGGATCCGCTGTTGGTCAAATGATAAATTCCGGGCAAATAATTGCCGCTCATGATCAACTCCTTGGTCGCTTCGGCCAAATCAACCACATAAGTCGGCGAGCTTTTCTCATCATGCACAATATCAAGCGAAGTTTTTTCTTTTGCCAATTTTAACATCAATTCAACAAAACTTTTTTTGGCGCCTTCTCCGGTTCCGGTTGGACCAAACAAACGCGAAGTTCTAATAACATAAGAAGCGTCATTGTGTTCGGAAATTTCTTCTCCCAGAAATTTGCTTTCACCGTATTTGGAAACCGGACTTGGCAAATCATACTCGCGATAACCGTCAATTTTTGTTCCGTCAAAAACATAATCCGAACTGTAATGCACCAAAACAGCGCCGATTTGTTGCGCGACTTTGGCGATATTAATCGGGCCGTCAGCATTGATAGCACGAGCCAATTCAAAATTCTTTTCCGTTTCGTCAACGGCATTAAACGCGGCTGAATTGATAATCAGTTCCGGTTGCAAAAATTTTATTTTTTGTTCCACTTCTTCGGCGATGGTAATGTCAATTTCTTCTTTGTCCCAAAGAAACAGTTCATTTTCCGATGAGTTAAAAACTTGCGCCAAGGCATTGCCGAGCATGCCCTTGGCGCCGATGATTAAAATACGCATATGCCTGAGTTTATAAAGTTATTATAGATGCGAAACTACGAAAGGCTACGAAACAACGAAAATAAAAATGAAAACGAAAAAGTTATTTGTTGTTCGTAGTTTCGTAGCCTTTCGTAGTTTCGCAGTCTTGCTCAATTATTCAGTTGAATTTTACCAAACCGCGGAGTCAAAGTAAAGTAAATTTTCCACTTTTTTTATTGCAAAACAAAAGAAAAAAAAGTCAAAAAAAACGGCCTTAATTTAATAAGGCCGTAAGGTGGGGGCGAGTCGCCCCCACCGAAAATTTAAATGCGTTTACTTACATCTCCCAGAATCGGCAGAACCAGCATGTCTTTGTATGGAACCAGTTCCTTCCTGACAAACGGCTTATATTCCTCTGTATAAATTTCCAAACAAAGGTCAAAAGCCCGAGACCAAAACATTCTGGTCTTTACAGGCAAAGAATCAAACATTTTTCCCAAGACTTCTGTTGTTTCTTCCGTCTTTTGAGAAAATTCAACATGCTCGTTAAGGAAATTACCCCAATCATCGTTACTAATCCCCTCACGCACAGCATCAAAAAATTCAGCAAATTCCTTTTTAAAAGAATTCACCACACGCAACAGCATTTCACGATAAATGGTCCGCATTTCAATCATAAAACCATAATCGTGCTTGCCGTATGGAGATTGATTGGTTTGCGAATTGGCAAACATTCTCAAATGCTCCACCATGGTGTTGCCATCATCCGGCTTGTCGCGCAACAACGGACGCATATGCTTGTCAAAACTTACATCATAAAAATTCTTGCCATCAAAATCATCATGTTTCTTGGCCAAAGTCAGATAATGCCGACCAACAAAACAAGGACCGCTACAGTCCAATCTATCAACCCAGCGAGCAAACCATACCGGCCAAAACGGCTGACCATTCGGATATAACTCCGTGTATGGTTCTATTTTATTGACCGTTTGACCTTTTTCATCTTTGATTTCTATTGTTCGCAAATAATGCGTATGCGCCGCGATGACATAATAAATCAACACGCGTTCCGCTTCATTGACAACATCATCATCCAAACACAAATCCACCAACATCGCGCCGGCTTCGGCGTGACGGATAACACGCTTGCTTTCGGAATAACGATCAATAATCGCGGTTCCCAAATCATGCAACGATCCGCAAATAAAACCAAAAAATATATCCCTAGGAGAAGCCTCCAATCTACCAAACAAAATCAAAGCATTAATATAATCGCGCCTCAAATGACCGGCGCCATGTCCCGGTTCCATATTTGAATAATCAATTTTCAACTTTTGTAAATTATTCAAAACAGTTGAAATGACTTGATGACCTGCTCGCAGGGCGCTTTCTTTGTCAGAAAAAATTCTGACGCGATCCAACAAAGCAAAATCAAACTTAGCGATCATCTCGCCGTGCTTGGTTCGCATAACTTCTGAATCAGCCATCATTTCTTGAAAAAATTCTTTTGCATCCGTCATGGTTTTTCTCCTATGGTTGACGGTTGAACAATTTTGCCACAAGGCAAAATTTAAAATAAAAATTTAAAGAACAGGAAACTAGTTTTTAACTAAAAAATATTATCCTGTCAAATAAATTTGACTAATTTATTAAATAGTTGTTTTGATTACAACATAGAAAAACACAAAAACATTTTTTTGACAAATTTCTTGCTTTTTTTTCGCAAAAGCGTTAAAGTTTTTTTGCTAAAAACTTAAAAAAAACAAATATGAAACTTTTTGTCACCGGTGGCGCCGGATTTATCGGTTCCAACTTCATTCGCCATATTTTGCGCAAATATCCGACTTATTCAATCATCAATTTTGACAAATTGACTTATGCCGGAAATTTGGAAAATCTAAAAGATTTGGAAAATCATCCGCATTATCAATTTGTCAAAGGCGATATTGGCAACACCGAACTGGTGGAACATGTGGCCAAAAATTGCGATATATTTGTGCATTTTGCCGCAGAATCGCATGTTGATCGTTCAATTTTGGATCCTTTTTCATTTATTCGCACCAATGTCTTGGGCACGCACTCTCTTTTGGAAGTCGCCAAAAAATATGGTATCAGATTTCATCACATTTCCACGGACGAAGTGTTTGGATCTCTATCCTTGGAAGAAAAAAATAAATACTTTCATGAAGAATCAAATTACGATCCGCGAAGTCCATATTCTTCATCAAAAGCGGCTTCTGATCATTTGGTTCGCGCTTATCATTACACTTATGGATTGCCAATCACCATTTCCAACTGTTCCAACAATTATGGTCCATATCAATTTCCAGAAAAAGTCATTCCTTTTTTTATCAACAACTTATTGGAAGGGAAAAAAGTGCCGCTTTACGGCGATGGTTTGAATATTCGCGATTGGTTGCATGTTGATGATCATTGCGAAGCCATTGATTCCATCATTCATCAAGGAAAAATCGGCGAAACTTATGCCATCGGAGGAAATTGCGAAAAAAACAACAAAGAACTAACCATGGCCATTTTAAAAATCATGGGTTTTGGCGAAGAAAAAATTGAATATATCAAAGATAGACCCGGTCACGATCGCCGTTATGCCATTCGCAGTCATAAAATTCAAGCGGAACTGGGTTGGAAACCAAAAATGTCTTTTGAAGAAGGCTTAACCAAAACAATTCGTTGGTATGTGGAAAATGTGGAATGGGCAAAAAAAATTCGCACCGGCGAATATGCGGATTACTATGAAAAAAATTATTTAAAAAGATAAAAAAAACGAGCATAAAGCTCGTTTTTTTTATCAACTTAATTTAATTCTTGTTCTTTTATTTTTCTCACCGATTGTCTTCTTTTACGAAGATGCTTCTCCGCTTTTTTCTTGCTTCTATTTCTCTCATCCGTTTTTACTCTTAATTTTTGACTTTCATCTCTATTTTGCGCCAACGGAACAATCGCTCCTTCTTCATCAAATTCAACACGTTGGCGATAATCCGTTTTTTTGCCACCTTTGGTTATTTTGACTCCTTCATTTTTGCTTGTTGGACGAGCCATGTTTTGAAAATCCGCCATTATTGATCCGGCTTTGGCTGACTCTGCTTCACTATCCACCACTTTGGATATATTCTTTTTTCCCGGATTGACATATGTCGGCCGAATAATCGCCGCCGGCTCGTCTCCGCCAACGTCCTTTTCCGGTTTTATCGGTTTAATCGGTCTTATTGGTTGTATTGGATCATTCGGAGTTATCTCCATTTTTTCAAACTTTTTTTCCGACTTTTTGTCAAAAGAATCCGTTGATTTGCGCGGTCTTTCGTAATATCCCTGTCCATCCCGATCAGCGCCAAAAATTTCATGAACGGCCTTGTCTTTTTCCCAATATTTTTCTTTTTGCGTTTCTTCTTTTTGTTCAAAAGGCAAATTAATTTCCACTGTTTCATTTTTTCCCTTGATCTCTTCTTTTTGCGAAATTTCATTATGTTCAACTTTTATTTTTTTCGCAGGATCAATTTTGATGTTCACTTTTGGGACAACATAATCTACGGTTTTTTCTTGCGCCAATTCTTCTTCAAACTCCACATACGTTTCCGGTTCAGCGATAACGGCCGAGATGGTCAACTCCGCTCCGCGATTTTTTTCAAAAATTTGTTTTAACAACTCTTTATCCGATTCGGAAAATTTTGTTTGATCTACTTTTCCTCTATTATATGCTCTGATAAAATCAAACACATCTTGCTTTGTTTTTAGACCAAAACGTGTTTGCATCATATCCTCCACCTGAAATTTATCCAAAATTTTTCCATCAATTTCCACTTTAATTGAATTATCTTCATTCCTTTCTATCTTCACGTCAATGACATCCAACCCCAACGCTGCGGCTTTCTTTTTTAAAAAACTTTCAATGGTTTTTTCCGCAACATCGCCTCTTTTTAATTTCAAATCCAAATTCTTCACAAAATCACCTTCCGGACTTACTTTGCCACCAATTCCCACAATTATTTTATCTATTCTCGCGCCTTCCTTAACTTGCGACTTTAAACTTTCAAGCGCCCCAATAAAATACGCTTCCAACTCCTTTTCCCTTTCTTTGTCCAACTTTTGCGCTTCATATTTACCGCTCCAATCAACCAAAAGCGCAAACGGCGGCAAATTCGCCTTTTTTTCCGAATAATTTTCACGTTCAATCAACCCGGCCGGTCTGATGATTTCATTTTTTTTGATTTGATTTTTTTGCCAATCAAGATCCACTGAAATATTTGGCTTTTGAATCATAAAGATTTCATTTTCATCACCCGACTTTGTTTGCTCATGATTTTTTTCGTCAATCTTCAATGAAAATTTTTTGCGATCAGCCGATGATTCCATTGTTTTTTCAACGGTCTTTGCCGGAACGGCGTTTAACAAAAAAACCGAAGCCACGGCCGCCCTTACAACATTGCCTAGACGATGCCACCAAAATTTCTTGCTTTTTATTTCTTCTCCAGCCTTTGCCAAACGTTCTTTTAATTTAGCATCAACATATTCGTCAACCTCCTTTTTGGTTGGCGCGGGAGTTTGCGAATTTTCCTCAACTTTTGCTTTTATTATTTGCTTTTTGTCAATCGGCACACCCCCTTCGGCATATAACTGTTCATCAAAAGGTTTTTCCGATTTTTCAAAACCGGTTTGATTTTCATCAACCTCTTTATGAAAAGGCGAGCGCCATTTTTTTAAGTTTGAAAACATATATTTTTATTTTTTAAATCAATAAAATTATACCTCATCAACAATCTTTTCGCCAATTTTTTTTGCCAATTCAAACAAATAATTGATGTTGATTTTATTTGTATTTTCCGGCCAAATCTCCCAGACATGCCAACCGGGATAATTTTCGCCAAAATCTTTTTGCTTGCCAACCGCATGAAAAGGTCGCAAACCTTCGGACGTTAAAAAATTTTTCAGCAAACTGTTTATTTTTGCGGTTTCTTTTTCCGTCCTACCGATAAAACCAAAACCAAAATTATGATTTTCCGTTGGCGACAACAAAACAATCGGCCGCAAATATTTGTTTCTCAATTTTTTGTAAAAATCTCTTTTTAACCGATTTTTTAAAGCGAAAAGTTCAAAAAATTTATTCAACGATTCATTGATTTCCACCCGTTCTCCGCGCTTCATTCTTTCTATTGTCATTTCATCAATACCTTGTTGTTTTTTTTTATTTTTAAAAACGTATTCAGTGATTTTTTCAAAAAATTTTTGCTCAATATCTTGAAAAATTCCATTTTGATCTTTTTTTTGGATAAAAAAATCTTTTATTGTTGTTCTTTTCATAAAAAAGATTTTATTTTTTTTGCAGCTTCTTCCGCTTCTCCTTCCAGATATGCCCTCCCGCAAAAAAGCTTATGCCCATCATTTTCTTTTCTCGGCACAATATGCCAATGCAAATGCATTACCGCCTGACCGGCCGATTGCCCGTTGTTAACGGATAAATTAAACCCTGGATAATCAAAAGCTTGCATAACGGCTTTGGCGATAGTCGGCGCAATTGTTGCCAGTTCGCTCAAAATTTGCGGAGGCGCATCCAACAAATTCTCACAATGTTTTTTTGGCACCAACAAAACATGCCCCGGATTTACGGGATTTATATCCAAAAAAACCAACACCGCGTCATTTTCAAAAATTTTGTGACAAGGTATTTCTCCGCTTGCAATTTTGCAAAACAAACATGACATATTGATATTTTTTTTACTTTATAAACCCTTTTTAGTCAAGCTGAAAACCGCAAAAAAAAGACTTGCATATAATAACAACTGACCCCAAATAAGCAATGGCGCAAACAAAACTATTTTTCCAATAAAAATAAACCCCAAACCAAAACATTGCAAATTCATTTTTATTTTGCCATAAGTATTGGCCTTAATCTCAATTTCTTTATTTTTTAATTTTAAAAAAACGCCACCAATGACAAAAAAAAGTTCCATGGCGATAATTAACATTGTCAACAAAACATTGGTATCCAAAAGCAAAAAAATCAAAACCTGTCCCACCAATAATTTGTCGGCAATCGGATCCCATAACTTTCCCCATTCCGTAATTTCTCCTCGCAATCTGGCCATCGTTCCATCCAACATATCAGTAAACGCCAAAAAAACAAAAACCAAAAATGCCGGCAAATACAATTTACCCGATAACAAAACCACCACCACCGGAGAAAAAATCAAACGAAAAAAAGTGACATGATTTGGTTTTAACGCTTTTGGCACGATCGGCAACAAATATCGCAAAACACGATCATACGGCGAAAAAACTGTTTGCTCTTTCATTTTTTATTTTTATTTGAATAGCGAAAGGAAAAGTAAGTCGTGAATAAATGAGCCTGCCTGCCCTGCCTACCGCCTGCCTGCCGGTAGGCAGGGCAGGCAGGCGGCAAGTAAATGAATAGTAATAAAAAACTCACCACTCAATAATTTTATCTATTCTTCGTTGTCCAATCAAAATTAATTTGCGGATCATCAAAAGAAATTCTTTCCTCATCCGGTTCTGTGGGATTATAAGCTTCGCTGGTATGATAAAAAAGACACACTTTTTCATTACCAATTACGCGATAACCATGCGCCACTCCCGGAGGAATGGAAATCAAAATTGGATTTTCACGACCGGCAAAAACAACTTGCGTTTCTCCTTTGGTTGAAGAATTTTCTCGCAGATCATGCAAAACTACTTGCGCCAAACCATTAACAACAAACCAAACATCCCACTGCTTACGATGCCAATGAAAAGCCTTAATCACTCCGGGCAAAGTTTCCGTATAACTCGTTTGCTTAATTTCATGAAAAGTTTCTTCGCCATCTTTTATGACTTCACAAAAAAAACCACGATCATCGCAAAACCTTTTTATTGGTTTTATTTTTACATCATTAATCATACTTATTTTATCAATCCCCCTCCACGAAAATCTTTCTTATATAAAAAGCCCTCTTTTATGACTTTACCGTAAAAATCAAATATCCGCAAATGAGGTCCTCCGCCAACTGCGGCCATGGTCAAAATGTCTGTGCGGCCGTCATTATTCCAATCCCCGGCCAAAACATTGACTCCGCCGGTAAAATTGGCATTATAAGCAAAAAAACTAACCAACCGCGTACCATCATACCGGTATGCGGTAATGTGCGGCGCGCCCGTTTTGCCGGCTCCGCACAAAATATCCATTATGCCGTTATTGTCAATATCACCAATCGCCAAGTTGACCCCACCGGTAAATTTTACGCTATAAGCCAAAAAATTTTTCAACTCAAAAGCGGCTCCATCAAAAATTTTCACTTTTGGCATCAAGCCAAAATTCGGAGCCGCAATAATTTCATTTTTTTTATCACCGTTAACATCCCCAATCGCCACATTAACTCCACCGAAATGTTCTTTGTTATAAGCCAAAAATTCTCGTTGCAAAGAGCCATTGATTTCATAAATTTTTACGGCCGGACGGTATTGACTCTTGGGCGCGACAACAATTTCAACTTGACCATCATTGTCTGTGTCTCCGACCGCCACGGAAATTCCTCCTTTGAATTCCGCTCCAAAAGGCAACCATGAATTGATATTTTGACCTTTTGAATCCAAAATTTTTAACAACCCCTGATTGCCAACTCCGCCAACAGCGATGATTTCCTCGGAACCATTATTGTCAATATCCGCCACCGCAAAATCAAAACCTTTAAATTTTTCATTAAAAATCGTTATTTCATTTATTAAATTCAATTCTTTGTCAAAAGATCGCAATCCGCCAAAGCCATTGGTCATTGTGGAAAAATAAAGTTTATCAACTTTACGAACAACGGCTTTTGGTTCATTGGAAATAATCTCCGGCGGTTTTGCCGGAATAATCGTTGGAGTTATTACCGGCGCGACCGGCTGTGGCTGAACAACTGATCCTATTTCATTTTTTAATTTATCAAAAGCGGCCTTAATATTCAAAACGCCATCGCCCGACTTATCTTTGTATTTCAATTCGTCCAACATTAACAAACCGCTGGAACTTTTGATTGTTTCCATTAGTTTTTGCGGAGACAAAGATAAATCATAAGATTTTAACAACGCCGCGGCTCCGGAAACAAGAGCCGCGGAAAAAGAACTTCCCTGCCACTCTTGTCCATAATAGTCCAAAAAAGAAGCCGAACCGTCTTGATTAAGAGAACTTACCAAATCAACTCCCGGCGCGGCAATATCCACACAACCCGATCCGTAATTGGAAAAAGAAGCCACCTTATTGTCTTTATTTAAAGCCATAACGCCCAAAATTCTGTTTACAGAAAATTCTTGATCATAACAAATCGGATATTGCGGATCCAAACTCATATCAGAACCAACAAGATTGCCGTTGACCGCATTGCCGGCCGCGGCAACAATCAAAACACCTTTATCGTAGGCGTTGATTATGCTATTTTTTAATCTTTCGCTTTTATCATCACCGCCAAAACTTAAATTTATAATTTTTGCGCCATTATTCACCGCATAATCAATGGCTCTGGCCACATCAAAAGATTGACCAGAACCCTTTTCATCCATCGCCAACAAAGGCATTATTTTTATATAATTGGCCACACCTTTTATTCCTTGATTGTTGTCATGAACCGCGGCAATAAGCCCGGCCACAAAAGTTCCATGATTTAAAGCCATTACGGAAAAGCCGCTATTTTTTTTGGGTGAAGGATCAGCCATTTCATTGATAAAATCCCAACCGTGCAAATCATCAACAAACCCATTATTATCATTATCCAATCCATCCACGATTTCATCGGCATTATTCCAAATATTATTTTCCAAATCAGGATGATTAATATCCACGCCGGTATCAATAATTGCCACAACAACCTCCGGCCTGCCGGTGGTAAAATTCCACGCGTCCGGCGCCTTTATTTTTTCCAAATACCATTGCTTGTAATAAAAAGGATCCGCGGCTGAAACCGAAGAAACAAGCAATATATTCAAAAACAAAATAAGCCCAAAACAAATTTTTTTATTAACCATATCAAATTGACATTTTTATTGATAAATAACATAATTATTATACTATAAAATATTGCAAAAGTTAAAATATTGACATTTTTGACAAAACATGGCAAGATACATTGTTCCTTCCATTAAGGGGGTTTTACATGAATAATAGTCAAAAAGGCAAAGTACTTTTTTTTGGCAAAAAAATTGACAAAAGAAATCACTCGGATAGACCAAAAGAAAATCATTTGCTCAAATATTTGGCTTACCTCGTGGAAAACGAATGCCTAAATCAAAGTCAATACAAATTGATTGTTTCCGCTTTGACACCGCTACTTTGCGCAATTGATGTTTCCGAAGAAATAATTCTTGAAGTGCGCGCTGAATATAGCGACAATGTTCACTCCGCCAATGAAAAAAGATATTTTCAAGAAGTGGCCAGTGAAGAAAGTTATTATTGGGAAACAACACAAATAAAAATCGCTGATTTTGATTATTTTTCGGCTGATAAACTTTTTTATAAAAAGAAAGCCGAAGTGAAAAAAATACTACTATTCAAAACATTGAAAAAACCGGAGACTCCGGAATTGGATGTCCCCGCTGAAATGATAAAGCCGAGAACATGGTTTCTGATTTGTTTGCGCATGTGCAGACTTCAATATGAAATGAATATTCGTTATAGAAAATATCCAACCGAAGAAGAAAAAGAAATTGAAAGAATCTTGGGGCTGAAGCCCCAAAAATAAAAGCGAACCCAAAATGAGTCCGCTTTTTTATTTTTTGCCTTAAACTTCTTTCTTTATCATTTCCAAAAAATCCGCTAACGATTTTGCTCCCAAATCTCCTTCGCCTCTTTTTCGCACAGCCACTGATTGCGTTGCTACTTCTTTTTCTCCGACCACCAAGATATAAGGCAATTTTTCTTTTTCCGCCAGACGAATTCTTTTTGGCAAAGACTCGGAATTATTATCCAAAGAAACACGCCAGCCATTGGCCTTTAATTCACTTTTAATTTTGTCCGCATAATCAAAAAACTTTTCGGAAACCGGTAAAACACGGATTTGTTCCGGAGACAACCACAATGGAAAAGCGCCGGCATAATGCTCTATCAAAATTCCCATAAACCTTTCCGGAGAACCGGCAAGAGCGCTGTGAATCATAATCGGTTGTTTTTTTTCGCCATTTTCATGAGTATATTCCAATTGAAAACGCTTGGGCATGTTAAAATCAATTTGGATGGTGGAAAGTTGCCATTCTCTCCCGATGGAATCTTTGACAATCAAATCCATCTTTGGACCGTAAAAAGCGGCTTCGCCCTGCGCGGCCACAAAAGAAATTTGCTGTTCCACCAAAATTTCACGCAATATACTTTGCGATTTTTCCCAAATCTCATTATCACCGAGATAATTTTCTTTTTTATTTTCATCTCGCAGAGACAAACGAATATGATATTTCAAACCATATTTATTCATGGCTTTATTAATAGCGCCAAGCACATTGATAAATTCACTTTTAATTTGATCTTCACGACAAAAACAATGCCCATCATCTTGGCAAAAACAACGCAAACGCGTCAAACCGCTCAATTCACCCGGTTTTTCATCGCGATACAAATTGGCAAAATCGGCAATTCTGACCGGCAAATCGCGATAACTGCGACCAACACTGGCAAAAATCTGTGTGTGTTGGGGGCAGTTCATTGGTTTTAAATAATATTCTTCATCCGTATAATGACTGTGCACTTCAAACATGTCATCTTTATATTTATCATAATGACCGGAAACTTTAAAAAGTTCAGCTTTATTCATGTTGGGAGTATGAACTTCCTCATAACCGATTTCCGTGCGTAAAGTTCTGGAAAAATCAGCGATCAACCGACGCAACAAAGCGCCCTTGGCCGTATATATAGGCAATCCCGGTCCAACCAAATCGGAAAAGATAAACAAACCCAACTCTTTGCCCAATTTGCGATGATCTCTCTTTTCCGCTTCCGCCAACATAATTTCATACTCTTGCAACTCTTTTTCTGATTCAAAAGCCAAGGCGTAAACTCTTTGTAACATTTTATTGTTTTCATCACCGCGCCAATAAGCGCCGGCCACTTTTTGAATTTTAAAAGCGCCGACTTCTTTGGTGGAGTTGACATGTGGCCCACGACACATATCTTCAAAAACAACTTCGCCGTTTTTGTTTAAATTTTTGTAAAAACTTATTTGCGTTTCACCTTCTTTTTCCAAATCAACAATCAATTCCAATTTATAAGGATTATTTTTTAACTTTTCTTTCGCTTCCGCAATCGGCAAAAAATACTGCTCAAATTTCTGATCTTCGCGAACGATTTTTTCCATTTCTTTTTGAATTTGCTTCAAATTTTCCGGAGGAAAAGAATCATCACCCAAATCAAAATCATAATAAAAACCATTAGCCACGGCCGGCCCTATGGTTAATTGCGCTTGCGGATAAATTTTTAACACGGCTTGCGCCATGATGTGCGCCAAAGAATGCCGCATTAAATCCAATTTTTCGTTTTCCATAAAATAAATTAAATTTTAAAATTGTTGTGATTAGTGAGTTGTGAGTAAATTAATTTTTTAATCCAACTCACCCCTAAATATTCACAACTCATATTATAAAAAAACCCAAGGCATCATGTCTTGGGGCCACGCCTGCCATGTTAAATAACATGGTCATACGACATGGCGGTTCCACCCAAATTCTTTGATTGAATAAATCAAAGCGCTTATTTGTCTTGACTTGGCCGATTAAGGAAAAACTTGCGTTTTTAGCGTTTTGGTAAAACGCTCAATCGTCAATTAATCTTATCATACTACAACAAGTATTCTTGTCAAGAATAAAATCAATTTATCAATTCATGATGACAATTTCCACGTGTTCCGGAGATTTTGGCACCGTGCTTACCCAAAATGGCGTAAGTTGAACTTTTACCGACTCAATTTCCGGGAAATTTGATAAATACAATTCCACTCCTTTTGGGCTCAAACCGGACAATTTTTGTTTATCAAAAATTTCATTGTCGCTCTTAATAACCGCTGCGCCTTCAACATGAACTTTTACTTTGGCTGTTTTTTCCTTGGCATCAAACGATTGAACAGTATAAGTGAATCTATCGGTATATAAATTAATCAGATCCAACCCATTGATCATGGCTTTTTTTAAACTTTCACCAGCTTTTTCAACAATTTTTTGTTGTTCCAAGCCAAGCAACGTCACTTTTAATTTCATGACATAATTAAAATTATCCCTGATATCGCCAACTTTTGCTTCTGGTTTTTCGGAAATATTTTGTTTATCCACCACCAACATCACCAAATCCGATCTTTGTTCGTCTTTTTTAAAATTTTCAATTCCCTTTTCATAAATAATTTCCGTCAATTTATCTTTGGCTTTTTGCAAATCAACTTCAGCCACGGCTTTTTGCGCACCGCCGGTCGGTTTTAAAACAGTTTTACTTTCCGCATAAACTTTATCCCGCAAATTTTCAGCCAAACCGGGAATAACAAAGCTGGTTGGCGCCAATTCCGAAAAAGCGGCCGGATTATCAGGATAAACATTGGCTTCTATTGTCCCGTTGGCAGGAACAACCACTCTATCGCTAAGACGAAGCAAAACACCTTCTTGCGTCTGCAATCTGGTGGTTTTGATCAATGTCTGATCCTCGGAGCGATTATTGATTAAAACCACTTTGCCAATGGAACTGCCCTCCGCAGATTTACTGCCGGTAGTCTCGCTTTGCATTTCGCTCTCCACCTCCGTTTCATAAAGAACTCCGTTAACCGAATTTAAATTATCACCATCCGCGCTCACATCAAGAATAAAATCAGTCGCAATATCTTGCGGTTTCGGACTAATTTCAATCAAGGCTTTGCTGGCTGAAAAATACAAAATAACGCCGACCAAAATCACGGCCACGGCCACGAAACCAAAAATTGAATTTTTGTAACTTTCCATCATAAATGAATTTTTTTTGATATACATATGAGCGTTTGTCGCTAGGGACGAGTCGCCCCTACCAATCTTATTTATTTCACAAAAATTATACCACACTATCGCAAATAAGTGGAATTTTGACCAAAAATTTCTTCAATTTGACGCAATGTTTCCTTAGACGTTTCAATCTGAAAATTAGTTTTTATCAATTTATCGTCAATTTTTAAAATAACCAATTTTTTACCCGGAATCGCAATAAATAAATTTTTTACCCGATTGGCAAAATCTTTATTGGCGCCTTTTGGATATTTGATAATGATTTGTCCTTGCGGCAAACGTGGTTTAAATTCACCCTCTTTGGCAAATTTATTAAATCTTCTCTCAACTACACCTTTGGGCGAAGCTTTTAATTCCGCAATTGTTTGTTCCAAATTATTTTCATCAACAAACCAAACCCGATTGGCCAACAATTTACTTTCACCGTCTTTTTCCGACAATAAACCTTCCACTATCGCTAATTTTCCGGACAACCAAGCGCTTTCATTTTCTTTATATAATTTGGGAAAAACCAAAAATTCCAAATTGCACACCGCATCTTCCAATGTGACAAATAACATCGGCTCGCCTTTTTTGGTGATAATTTTTTTGATGGTGGAAATGACTCCGCCAACTCTGACCACTTCATCATTTCCGGCACGATTTAAGACATTGTCAATTGACCAAACTTCCGCGCTTAATCTTTTTTCCACGTTAGAATACGGATGTTCAGAAACATACAATCCCAAAAACTCTTTTTCCCATGGCAAAATATCATTTTTTTTGAATTCACCGGTTGATTTCAAATTCAATTTGACATTTTCAACCTTTGCCGAATCAACTTGACGAAAAGAAAAAAGATCCGCCTGACGATTGGCTCTGGCCGCTTCAGTCTCTCTGATGTATAAAAGTATTTTTTCAATATTTTCTATTAAAATCAAACGATCCCCGAATTGGTCCATGGCACCGCTTTTTATAAAACCTTCCAATGATTTTTTGTTGAGGGAAACAGTTCCTTGTCTAGCCAAAAAATCTTCCAAATTTTTATAAACTCCCAGTTCTTTGCGATTATGAATTATTTCTCTCGCCACATTTTCACCGACATTGCGAATCGCGTTAAGTCCAAAACGGATTCTCGGATTTTTATTTTTTAATGATTCCGCAACCACCGTAAAAGTAGAAAAACTTTCATTGACATCGGGCGGCAAAATTTCCAAACCCATTTGTTTGCACTCATCAATTTCAATCGCCACCCGATCCATATCATTTTGGTCGGAAGTTAAAAGTGAAGCCATGAATTCAGCTGGATAATTGGCTTTTAAATACGCAGTGATATAAGCGATAAAAGCGTAGCAAGCGGCATGCGATTTGTTAAAACCATATTCCGCGAATTTTTCCATGCTAACAAAAGTTTCAGTGGCAATCTGTTCGCTGATACTGTTTTTGGCGCAACCTTCCAAAAATATTTTCTTCATTTTTTCCATGAGTTCCGCATTTTTTTTACCCATGGCTTTGCGCAAAGTATCGGCCTGCCCGCCGGTAAAACCGGCCATGTCTTTTGACAGTTGCATGACTTGCTCCTGATAAACAATCACGCCATAAGTGTTTTTTAAAGCGTTTTCCATGATCGGATGCAAATAAGTGATTTCTTTTAACCCGTGTTTGCGCGCGATAAATTCATCCACCATGCCCGAATTAAGCGGTCCCGGACGATACAAAGCCACCATGGCGATCAAATCTTCAAATACGCTGGGACGAAGTTGTTTTAAGTATCTTTTCATGCCACTGGATTCAAACTGAAACACGCCGGTGGTCATTCCTCGTTGAAAAACCTCATGACTCTTAACATCGTCAAGCGGCAGTTTATCAATATCTATTTCAATTCCGTGAATTTTTTTTATAATTTCCCGGGCGCGTTCAATAATCGTTAAATTTTTTAATCCGAGAAAATCCATTTTTAACAATCCCAAATCTTCCACGGGATGAAGCGAATATTGAGAAACCACCACACCTTCTTTGTCTCGGGCGAATTGCACCGGACAATATTTGGTAAGCGGATCGCGAGTAATCACCACTCCACAAGCGTGCGTTGACGCGTGTCTGGCCACGCCTTCCAACTTTTTGGCAAAATCAATAACTCTTTTGGCTTCATCATTGGCTTCATAAAGTTGTTTTAGCTCCCCGACTTCGGACAAGGCTTCATCAAGCTCCAATCCCATGGGAATCAATTTGGAAATCTGATCGCAAAAATTATAAGGTATGCCGAGAACTCTGCCCACATCTTTGACTGCGGCGCGCGCGGCCATTGTTCCAAAGGTGATAATCTGCGAAACATGATCCTGCCCATATTTGCTTTCCACATATTGCAAAACGTCTTCCCGACGTTCGTCCGCAAAATCAGTATCAATATCAGGCATGGAAATACGATCCGGATTCAAAAATCTTTCAAAAAGTAAATCATATTTCAATGGATCAATATTAGTTATTTTTAACAAATAAGCGACCACGGAACCAGCGGCCGAACCACGACCCGGGCCAACAACCACGCCATTATTCTTTGCCCAGTTTATAAAATCTTGCACAATCAAAAAATATGAAGAATAACCCGTTTTTTCAATTACGCTCAACTCATAATCAACGCGGTCAAGAATATTTTTTTCGCGTTCGGAAAAATCTTTTTTCATCGGATCAAAATCATATCTGAATAAAATATTTTCATAACAAAGTTTCTTCACCAAATCAAAATCGGTCATGCCTTCCGGAACTTCAAAATATGGCAATTGAATTTTACCAAGAGGAATTTCCACATCACACATTTCCGCCACTTTTATGGTATTTTCCAAAACCTCCGGATGTTCGCGAAAATTATTGGCCATTTGTTCCGGAGTCAAAACAGACAGATCCACTCCCAAATAACTCATCCTGCCTGTATCATTGATTGTCTTTTTTGTTTGCAAACAAAGTAAAACATCTTGCGCTTCCGCATCTTCGGTATTGGTATAATGAGAATCATTGGTCGCGACAACCGGAACATTCAATTTTTTACCAAAATAAAAAACTTTTTCATTAACCATGGCCTGATTGGGAATGCCCGGATGATGCTGAACTTCCAAAAAGAAATTTTCCACGCCAAAAACTTCTTGATATCGTTTTATAATCGCTTCAATTTTTTCATCACTCCACCCCTTTTCTATGGCTCGCGGAATTTCTCCAGCCAAACAGGCGCTCAAGCCGATTATGCCATCGGAATATTTATGCAAAATTTCCCAATCAATGCGCGGTTTATAATAAAAACCTTCCAAATGCGCCAAACTGGTCAATTGGATCAAATTCATATAGCCGGCAAAATTTTTCGCCAACAAAATCAAATGAAAACGCTCCTCCTCGGCCGCTTCTTTTTTATGTCTGTTCTCAACAATATACGCTTCAACGCCAATAATCGGTTTGATGCCGGCAGCTTTGCACTTCTGGTAAAATTCAATAGCGCCGTACATGACGCCATGATCAGTCAAAGCAATGGCCGGCATACCGCAATCTTTGGTTTTTTTTACCAAATCGCCTATCTGCGATAAACCATCAAGCAAACTATAATGACTGTGAGTATGAAGAGGGATGTACATTTGAATTTATAAAATTATTATAAATGCGAAACCACGAAAGACTGCGAAACTACGAACAATAACAAAAATCCCACATTATTCCTTAGTAGATTCGTAGATTTTCGTATTCTTACTCGTTGAATTTTAACATAAAAAATTAATATTCGCCAAAAAAACTTTCCCCCGACTTATTAGACCATTTTTTGATAAAAAAAGACGGCTAACCCCGTCAAATTTTTATAAAACTTTTAAAATTAAAAGTCAAAATTAAATTCCCGATCAGTCAACATCTCCGCGGCATGAATAACTTTGGTGTTCATAAATTTCAAATCGTTAAACTGCATTTTTGGCGATTTTAAAAACTGCCAATTTACTTGCAAATTGATTTTCGGTAAACCATTTTGCTTTTGAAAAAGCAAAGAATAACCATTATTTTCGCTTAAATTTTTAAAAATATCCTTTGGCAAAGTGTATTTCAATGCAACGATTTGTGAACTCTTTGGTTCAACTTCAAAAAATAATCCGACAAAATTTTTGTTCAGCTCCTGACCAAAATCATATTCATCGTTTTTCAAAACCTTATTGCCAATTTTTACTTCTTTTACCACTGAACCAAGCGGCAAATAATATCTGGAATAAGAACGATAACGAGTCGTTTTCCAAGAAAAATCTCCGCTATTTTGATAATTAATTTTTAATTCCGCGGATAAACTGTCCTTTGTTTCAGTCAAATTGTAAATAGCCGTGCGCGTCATGACCGCGTCCGTCTTTAACGCAGCCAAATTGGCGTCAATTATCGCCAAATAATCGCCGTTTGTATCGCGAATCCGGCCGGCAAAAAATTCTTTTTCCGCAAAAGTTTGCAGCTCGGCATTGTTAAAATACGCCAACAACTGTTTTTGTTTGATTTGTTTTTGCGTAAAAGAAAACAGTTTGATTATTTCTGACATTGGCAAATTTTTCAATTTTTCAATCATTACTTGGCTTAACTCGCCAATGAGATCCTTGCGATTTTCCATCTCAATACCTTTTTTGTGATAACCGTATTCAACTTCATACTGAATCTGATCGTAAAAATTTTGTTTATTAAACTTCATTTCTCCCACTTGTATTTCTCCGGTCAAATCAAACAAATCTTCAATCACAGAAACGGTCAACCCGATTACTCCAGCCAATTTTTCCTGACCGCCTTCCAATTTATAAAAATTTTCCGCTTCCAATGAACTTGCCAAAAAGTCCGGCGACCAATTGCTGTCGCGCAAAAACAATTTTTTTTGATTCATGTATTTTTCTATTGGCAAAGGCGGTTTGATTGATAATTTTTTCTCGGATAACTTATCAAAATTATAGATATTGTCAATAAATAAATTTTTTAAATCCGCGTTCTTTAATTTCAACAAACCATAAGTGCCGATAAAGCCACCGGACGGACGCATTTCACGATTATTCAACAACAAAAGCAAATAATTCTTTTCTTCGTTTAGACCGGCAAATCCCGGCAAATATTTGGCCGCTATAAACAACCCACCAAAACCTTGTTCCAGACTTGGCAAAACTTGATTGAGCGGTTGAATGGCTTGATCAAAAATGAAAAGCGGTTTGCGTCTTTTTACTTCCGACAAATCTTGATTAAACAACGCCAGATGCTTTTTGTTTTGCGCAAATTCTTCAGCCGAAGATTGCAAAAATTTCAAAAGCGCGATTTTCTTTTCTTCCGGCAAACTTTGCCAATTCAAATTTTTATCAACCGCCAAATTTTGCGCTTCGGAAGCAAATCGCGACAAAGATACCAATGATTCGGAAACACCGGCGCCGATTGCCAACAACTCCTGCGCCGACAACAACTGATCCTTTAAATAATCATTGCGAAAAACCGCGGAACGTTCAATCAACTTTAAATTATTCTCCGCCTCGCTAAAACTTTTTTTTGCCAATAAAAAAGATTCCTCGGCCATTGCGAAATTTCGCGAAAAAATTTCCTCTTGCGCTTGATTCAATTCTTTTTGACCGGACAAAGCATAAGCATAAGCACTTCGCAGATGATTGTAATAAGGCGACAGCGCCGCAAATAAAGAAACAACTAAAACAAAAAACAACCCCAAAAATGTCAAAATAAAATATGGAGACAAGCGCAATAAAAAAGTGATGACCCCGATCGGCTTATAAAAAATTTTATTGCTTTTTTCCGCTTCATTAAGCAAAAAATTTTGTTGGTGATTTTTGCTTTGGTTGGAGTGAAACATAATCTGTCATTATTATATCACAAAAAAGAAAAAGCTTGAATTTCACTTCCAAAATATACCTTGGTTTTTGATATGTTTTTTTATTTAATAAAAATAATTTGCTTTCATTTTTATAAACAACAAAAAATCCGCGCCAGCCAAGCTGGACGCGAATTTTTTTATTTAACTTTTTTTGGTTCCTAATATCACGATGTCTTTTGGTAAATCTTCAACCATAACATCAATAACCTCCACCGGTTCTATTTCTTCCAAACAGCGACACTCCGTACCTTTTACTCTGGAAAACTTACTCTTATCAAAAACATAAATTTTCCCTATTTTTGTTTTGGCCGCATCAATTAAATTTTGTGAGGCTCCATAATTAAAATTTTTGCCATCAACACCAAAACTGCTGGAACTGGCGCCTTCAACCCCTTTGCCATTGATTAAAGCGCGAAAAATAGCAATATCCGCATATGGCGTGGCAAAAATTGCCGGCTCCCCATGTTTTTCCATTTCACCGGTTTCTTTATTTTTGTTAAAAGCTTGTTGTGGTGTTAATTTCACCGATTCCACCGGCGAACCATGAAAAACATAATGCCCGTTACGTTGCAATTTATAAAGACGCTCTTTGCCCGGACTAAATTTTTCTTTTTCCTTATTTTCCTCCTTTGATTTATTTTCATTTTTTGTTTCTTCAAAACTCATAACTATTATTTGTTAAATTCAAATGACTGCAATATTTTTTTTGTTTGTTCTTTTGACCAATAAACCAGTTCATCCGAACAAAATGACAACAAAGCATATTTATCCAAGCCCGGAATTATATATTCAAAACAACCGCCACCACTCGGAATAACTTCCGGCGCGCGAGTTTCGTAAATCTTCGCACCGGTTAAGGTCTTTGTTCCAGTATCCGTCACTTTTGCTAAACAAGAATATGTTTTTTTGACATTGCTACAAGTAGTATTAATTTGCTCTTGAACAAATTTTTGCGGAATAATTTTTATAAAAAACACCCCGGAACCGCAATTATCTTCGTTAATAAAAGTGTAATCAAAATCATCGGCTTGCTTATAATTTTCTGCAAACTTTTCTAATCTATTTGTCGGCAAATCCAACGACCAGCCGTTAGAACTCTCATATTTTTGCCAATTTTTTTTGCCCAAACAATAACCTTGCTCAATGTCTGCGTCATCGGACAAAATAATATGTTTTTCTTTTTCACCAACCCCTTTTTCTTTGACTTCAACTTTTTGTTTTTGTAAATTTTCCTTGTCTGTTTTTTGCCAAAGATAAACAAAACCCCCGACAAAAATCAGTATCAACAAAATCAACAAAAAATAAAGTAAAAAATTTTTCATATTATTTTATTCCAACCGCTGAAATGTTCGGGAAAAGTTAAAAATTAAAATGTAAAATTAAAAATTATTTTTCAACCGGTCACATTTTGAAACCACTTCACTTCCCTCATTCTTCAAACGATTTTTTAAAGTTGTCCAATAACTTTTCGCTTTTTTAAAATCATGGTGTGAATTAAAATCATTTGACTCATCAACATTTCACTTCCCTAAAATTAAACAGCGATAAATGCATAACCAATAAAAAAGCAAATATTATAGACATTATCAATAAAATAAGACTGAATACCATGGCGACTTTATGCTCTTTGATTTTTTTAAAAATTAATTTATACCAGAGAAAAACAAGACTAGCCGCTATTAGAACAGTGACTGAAACATCAAGTTGTTTATTCAATGGACTTTCCACCAAAATGCACGCTCTACTGGCTTGGGGAAAAAGAAATATTACAAAAACAAAAAATGCTTTTTTTAAATTGAATTCCATTTTTTTATTTGTTATTTTTAATTTTGGTCAATAATATCTCAATTCTAACTTCATAATCTTTTCCATTTCAACTCATATTTCAACCAACTGCGCAAATGAACCCAAGCCAAACGATTGGTTAACATTTTCCAGAGAGATCCGGCCGACTGGCGACGGTGAAAATGGATAACCGAAGTAAGCGGAAAATAAACGATTTGCAAATTTTCTTTTTTGATTTTTCGGCAAAGATCAGTATCTTCAAAATACATAAAGTATTCTTCGGAAAAATAATTTACTTTTTGCCAAACTTCACTACGCGCCAACAAACAAGAACCCTGCAACCAATCCACTTCTCTCGCCGTTTCGTGATCATAATCATACATCAAAAATCGCGCCAACTCTTTTTGACCAAAAGAAAAATTGCCGACAAGAGTGCGCCGGCAAAAAGGCGTCAAAAAATTGTGATACCGATAACAAGTGTATTGCAACGTGCCATCGGGATTGAGCAATTTGGGCGCCAACAAACCGATCTGCCGATTTTCATCAAGATATTTCAACATTTCGGAAATTGAATTTTCAAAAACCAAAATATCCGGATTAAGAATCAAAACATATTCCCCGAGAGCGTTTTTTATCCCTATATTGGCGCCTCCGCCCATGCCCAAATTGACGCCGGTTTGAATAAAACGCACCGTTGGAAATTGCTCGGCCAACATTTGTTCAATATTATCTTTTGAATCATTATCAACCACGATAATTTCATGTTCCGGCAAATCGCGCGAATCAAAAACAGACCGCAAACAATTTTTCACCAAACCTTTCATTTTATAATTCAAGATGATAATTGACAATTTCATAAAAATTTATTTTTGCCACCATTTTTTCAAATCTTCAACTTTTACGGCCAAATTATCGTAAATGAATTTCTTTTTTTCTTTTAAACTTTTGTAATTGCGGAAAAAATCTCGCCACGCGCGAAAAAATATTTTTGGCTCGGTGAGCAAAAGGAAAAAAGCTTTGGTCAATTCGTAAAAGAAAACGAAAAAAGAAAATTTCGGCAAAGATTTGGCGACAAAATACAGATGATTGCGATATGAGTAAAATTTGGCAAAGCCAGACCTTCTTCGCTGAATTTTGGCCAATTGCCAAGAACTCATTTTTTCCAATGGCGCGGCTACGGTGCGCGCGTGCCACGCATTGGCCGTGGAAACTCGCCATATTTGCCAGCCACGCGCGCGCAAGCGAAAAGACAAATCCACATCTTCTTTATAAATATAAAAACTTTCATCAAAAAATTCTTTGTTATATTCAATGGTTTTTAAAGCGCGACGACGATAAACCGGCACGCAACCGCTTACGCCAAAAACTTGCTCAAAAGCGTCATATTGAGCTTCATCCATTTCACCGGCTCCCTGATCAATCACACGAAAATTTTTTAATATTTTAAAACCAACTGTATCAATATATTTGGTTGGCAAAAAATCTTCATCCAATCTGCAAATTTTGCCGGTAGCCGCGCCGATTTTGGGATTTTTATCCAAATAATCAACCATTTGTTGTAAAAAATTCGGCGCCAAAACAATATCTTGATTTAAGCAAATCACATATTCGGAATCAGTCCAATGAATCGCCTGATTATGCGCCTTGGCAAAACCAAAATTATCCTTATGCGCGATAACTTTGAATTGAGGAAAACGCTCGGCAATGATCTGTCTGGTTGAATCCGTGGAATTATTATCAATTATCAAAACACTGTAATCTTGAAAACTTTGCGCCGAAACAGAACTCAAACAAGCGTCAATAAAACGCTCGCCGTTCCAAGTAACTAGATTAATGGTGAATTTTGACATGCGTTTAGTTTATAAAGTTTGTAAACTTTGTCCCAATGGGACCACATTGTGGTAAAGTTTTAGGAAACTATTTTTTTTATAAACTTTAAGAACTTTATCCCAAAGGGATCGCTTTGCGATGAACTTTACAAACCAAGTTATTTCCGATCCTTCGGCGTGACAAAAAAACCGAGATGATATTTTTCGCCAAGCATCAAACGAGTTTGCGCTTCGGTCGCCGGAATTGAACCGAATAAAATCAAGGTTATCGGCAACAACAACCATTGCAAAAACATGATCAAATATTTCCATTTCGGCTGATTTTGCGGTCGTGGAGGCAAAATAAACAAACTTATCAAGGCGGAAAAAAATATACCGATCATGGCGGCCAACATCAGAAATTCCAAAACATAAGGCGCATTCTGCACAATCACCGAAGCCGATTCTTCACCTCGTCCGGCCACCCACAAAGGCAATCTTCCCAAAATAAAAATCAATAATGGCGCGGTGGCCCAAGAATACATGCCTTCGGTCAAATTCCACGCGTATTTCAATTTTTTGCCAAAATTTATTTGCCGATTTCCTTTAAACTTTTCCATCATGTAAGGGAAATGTTCCACTCCCCAAGCCCAACGACGTTGTTGTTTATATAAATTTTTAAAACCCTGCCAATATTTTTTGTCCATCACCGTATCCATGGAAACCGGCACATACATTGGTTCCACCGAATAATCTCCGTTGTATTGAAAAAAACATTGCAAAAATATTCTGGAATCATCGGTAACAATGTCTTTTTGCCAAAATCCCACATCCACCAAAGCCCGAAAGCTCATGCTGTGAGAACTAAAAGTATATAATCGTTCCGGCCGCATCAAATCCATCAAAAGCCAAAAAATCGTACCAAAAGCGGTCACGCGCATGGCCGCCGGCGCATCCCAAATATTATTGTTGTAATTGACGGCCGGTTGAAAAGAAACTCTGGTCGGATTGGGATGAGTTAAATAGCGATAAGTAAGATGAGCGAAATATTCCGGATGAACGCAAGTGTCGCAATCAAAATACGAAACAACCAAATTATCATAATTGAATTTCAATTCATCAACCAATTCTTTTGATTTTTTTCCCATCCAATTGGCATTGGCGCCCTTGGCTTTCAGTTCATCGGGCAATCCATCAGGATGAACGGTAATTAAAATTTTGCAAAAAACATTTTCAAATTCTTTTTTGATAATTTCCGCTTTGGCCAAAAAATCTTGCTCCACTCGTCCCTCTCCACCCAAAATTACCATGATTTTTTCTTTTGGATAATTGGACTTGACCAAACTTTCAAAAGTCGTTCGCAAAACTTCCATCGGTTCGCCATAAGTCGGCAAATAAATCAAATGATAAATTCGTTGCCAATCATTAATTTGCTTAACCTTGGCAAACCAATTGGTTTTAACCGTTTTTTTGTAGCGAAAAAAAGACAAACTGGCGTAAAAAATAAAATACAAAACGCGCAACAGCCAATAAAAATCAAATGCGATGATAAAAAAAATCACTCCGATTGGAAAAATAAAACTAAAAACCACGGACAAAATCAAAGTAAGCCAGATTAAAAGACCGGGTATTTTTTCGTAAAATCTAAAAATTTTTGATCGGTTTTTCATTCTTATAAATTAACAAAAAAAAACATCTTTTTCAATGATTTTGTCAAGTTTTGCAAAAATTGATATATTAGCTAATTTTAAATAAATTTATCAAAGTATAAAACGCTCCTCCGGCAAGAACCAACAAAATAATCCACTTCCACCAAAGCAACCCGGCCAAATCATATTCCGGTTTTCTGTCGCCTCCTTTTTTTGCCAAACGATGCGTTATCAAAATCAATACGCCGCTTATGGTAACGCTCAAACCACCGGACAAGCCCATCAACCAAACAAAATCTCTAACTCCCGACAAAAAAATCAAACATGGTACCAATATGGTAAAAAACCATGCCAAATTCTTGTGCATTTTAAAATCCAAAATAAAAAGTTGTTTGACGGTCAAACCAACGGCCAAAAAACTTGTTCCCATCACAAAAAAAGCGAACAAGTTGCCAAAAACAGTCATAAATTGACCCAACTTTTCTCCCAAACCAACAGTCGCCACCGGCGTTGTCTCTTTGCCCAAAAGACCGACCACCACCAAAGAAAAAACCAAATAAACAATTATCGGCAAAAAACTGGCGATCATTATCGCTGATTTCATCTTTTGTTCCTTTTTTCGCAAAATCTCACGCACATGAACCACACTGGCCACTCCTCCAAACGCAAACAAAGCCACGCCAAACGGCAAAAATATTTTGTTTGAATCAAAAAATAACAAATTTTCAAAAACCAAATGAGGAGATGACAAGCCGATGACAATAGAAATAATTATTAAAAAAGAAAAAACCAAAAACAGTTCAAATACTTTGACCAATTTCAAACCGATAAATAAAATAAAAGCCATAACCAAAAAATACAGCAAACTCAAATGATTTTCATCTCCGCCCAACAATGCTTGAAGCACTTTGCCTTCGCCGACAATATATGTTGACATGGCCGCAAAACTGCCAAAAATTGTTGAACACGCCATTACGCGATAAGCCGTTTTGCCAAGATAAGTTCCCACATACCCTGCTAATTGATGTCGGGATGAAGTTCGCAAAATTATTTCGCCAAACAGCAAATTTAAAGTCAACGCGGCCAATCCCAAAAAAATTATCAAAATCGCTCCCCAAATAAAACCGGCTTGAGAAACAGCATAAGGCAACCCCAAAATACCGGCACCAAAAATAGTACCAACCAAAGTGGCCACGGCTTCCCAATAATTCATTTTGCTATTTTTCATAAAAACGCGTTTCAAACGGTTTTAATTTCAACCGAATCAATACCCTGTTGTCCGGAATTGGATCCGGTAATCACGATCATCTGTTCGTTTTTCTTAATCACTTTTTGCTTTTTTAATTTTGCCAAAGATTTGTCAATCAATTTTTTTATTTCCTTTTCTTTTTTTTGCGCTATCGGAATAATCCCCCAACTCAAATTCAACTGCCGTCTTACAACCTCGTCCGAAGTCACGGCGTATATTGGCAAATCAGGACGATAACGGCTTACGATTCTGGCCGACAAACCGGACAAAGAAGCAACCAAAATCAATTTGGCCGAGGTATTTTGCGTCAAAATTTTTGCCGCTTTGCCAATCGCCTCGGACGATGGCGCGAATTTTTTCGCTTTTATCTTAACCACCAAATCATCATAAATTGAATCCTCTGTTTTGTTGATAATTCTAGCCATCATCTGCACCGCTTCCACCGGATATTGCCCAAAAGCCGTTTCACCGGATAACATCACCGCGTCCGTGTGATCAATCACCGCATTGGCCACGTCGCTTACTTCCGCGCGCGTCGGTTGCGGATTTTTTATCATGGAATCCAGCATTTGCGTTGCCACAATTACCGGCTTGTGCGCCGATAAACATTTATCAATAATCATTTTTTGCAAAATGGGCACATCTTCGGCCGGCATTTCAATTCCCAAATCGCCACGCGCCACCATAATCCCATCGGCCACCGCCAAAATTTCAGAAAAATTATCAATGGCTTCTTTTTGTTCTATTTTTACTATTATTTTTATCGGATAAGTTGATTTAATTTTTTTAATTCTAATTTCTTCGTCAATCAAACGACGCAAATACAAAACCTCCTTCGCTTCGCGAACAAAAGACAACGCCAGATAATCAACGCCCAATTTTATGCCCAATTTCATATCTTCTTTATCTTTTGTAGAAAGAGAACTCACGGTTAATTTGGAGTCGGGAAAATTGCAGCCTTTGTGCGAAACCAATTTGCCGGGAATTTCTACCAAACAATGAATTTTTTCATTTACGATTTTTATAATTTTCAACCGAATCAATCTATCTTCAATCAAAACGCGTTCCCCAACTTTGACATCATCAGCCAATTTGGAATAAGTAATGGGAATTTCTTTTTTGGCAAACTTCACTGATCCGGTCAAAATTATTTCTTGTCCCCTTTTTAAAACAATTCCATTTTTATCAATTTCACCGAGACGAATTCTTGGACCTTGCAAATCTTGAATCACCGCAATCGGCAAATCCATTTTTTTGCTTAACTTTCTGATTCTATTAAAAACTTTGCTGTGATACGCATGCGTATTATGCGAAAAATTAAGTCTGGCCACATTCATGCCGGACAAAAAAAGTTTTTTTAATGTTTTTTCATTGTCCGAAGCCGGACCGATAGTGCAGACTATTTTTGTTTTTTTCATAACTTTATTTTCTTCGCGTAATCTTCAAAATACGGAATCGCCCAATACTCGCCATGCCAAGCGCGAATCATGGCTTTGATGCAAACAATAAGGAATCCGATGGAACCAAAAAACCAAATCATTTGCCCCAAAAACGGAATGATGTTAACAAAAGACAAAATCACTTCGCCGATAAACAAAACAAAACCCATCTTGGCGTGAGCTTGGACAAAAGCGCTGTCTTTTTTTAAAAATAAAGGCACTAGACACAAAATTCCCAAATAACTGATCATCGCCAAAAATTTGTTGTCATTGATATCTTTTGTTTCAAACACTTTATTTTGATTTTGCATAAAAAATAAAAATTATAAATTCCAAATGATAAAAATTTAATTTATAAATATCTTCGCGACAATTCGTAATTTATAATTCTTAATTTAAACTAATGTTTTCAAAAATTTCTATTCTCGGCACATTGTTTTTTATTTCCACCACCGCGATATCAACGCGAGGAAAAAATTCATCAAATTCCGGATGGCGCAAACGAAAAAAATCAACTCCCATTTTTAATTTTCTTTTTTTGGCGAAATTAACGGCTTGCTCGCCATAACCGCAACTGCGAATTGTCCGAGTCTTTACTTCCACAAAAATCAAATCGCTGTAATTTTTTACAATAAAATCAATTTCCGATTTCATTTTTTGGCTTCGCGTTGTAAAATTTTTGGCCACAAACGAACAACCCTCGTTTAAATATTTGGCCAAAACCAACTTTTCGCCAAAATCGCCCTTTTCTTTGTTGCTAGGTTCCAAAAAAGAATTTGCCGATTCCACGGAGAAAAGATTCATACATATTCGTTATAACCAAAAATCCAAGCATAGTAAGTCCAATGCCGACAACTTTATAAAAAGCCTTGCTTCCGGAACTAAAAGTCCTTTCCGCAAAAGCGATCGGACCAATAAAATTCAAAGGAATTTCCGGCTTTTTGACACACAAAAAACCAACGCCACTGATTAACAAACCAACAAAAATTCTAATTAGCATATTAAAATTATTTCAATAAAATTATAGCACAATTTTATAAATTGCAGAATAAAAAAAACTCTGATTATTTTCAGAGTTTATTCCCACCGAGACAATGGCACCATTTGGCCGCTTTTGTCTCTCAAGGAAATGTAAATTATACCGTTTTTCGCTTCTTGCACCGTTTCTTCAAAAATTTCATTTTTTGCGAAATATTTTTTCAAGATGAATTTTTTCATCTCTTGGTTATAGAAGCTGCCCGCTTTTCGGCTGGGCAAATTTTTTACAAAATTTTTCGCCGCGTTGTTTAATCCGGAAACTTCAATCATCTTACACTCCTTTTTAAATTTGAACTTCGGCGCGTCATGGACGCGCCGAAGTTATTTGATTAACCGCGATCAAAATCCACAATGGAAATCTGATCGCCAATCACCACCATCTCCCTTGGCTCTATCGCCTTGGTACAGTCACCAACGCGATTGCCAAAATTATCTCTCGGCCATTCTTTACAAACGGCCCCGTTTTTGTCAAAGATCGGCTTTCTGCCGACCATATTGATGGAAAGAGTCTTTCCATCGGCCTTTTCTCCTTTTTCGAAATATGGATTTTCGTAAACCGAGACCCTCCACATGGAGGTCTCGCACAACTCCCTCAACGCATTTAACGCGTTGATTATTTTTTCAGGGGACTCCTTTTTGCCCCCGCGCAAATAATCTTCTCTGACAAAGACAAACCTGACGACCCAAATTTTTCTGTTTTGGGTCAATGAATCAAATTTTTTCTGGTAGAAAGCATCTACCAGAAAATAGTTTGCCAGATTCATCTGGCTATGCAGATCATGCAAATACACATGATCGCTTAAAGATTCCAACGTTTTTTCGCCGTTGGACCGTCGGAACCTAACGGCCGCCTCTTCGGCCGTCTCTTCTTGTCTCTGTGGTAAAAATTCATCAGGGACAACCTGACGATTTGAAAAGGAAAATTGTACTACAATCATTCGCTCTTCCATTTTTTCCTCCTTTTTAATGAACAAAACAACCAATACTTTTATCACATTTTGCACAATAAGTCAATAATAAACAATAAAACAGCTAATTTTAAACAAAAATTAACTAATCAAAAAGAACGCAAACAAAATTTGCGTTCTTTTTGGTGCGCTGGGGGAGATTTGAACTCCCATGCCCGCAAAGGCGCTACCACCTCAAGGTAGTGCGTCTACCAATTTCGCCACCGGCGCAAAAACAGAACCAAAATTAACTTTTTGATTCTGTCATAAATTTTTAACTTATTCAAGAGTGATTGCGCCAACCGGACAAGCATTTTTGGCCTGTTCAATTTGTTCGGCCAACACAGCATAATCAGCTTCCGCCACTTCGGCTTTGCCGTTTGCATTCATGCGAAAAACATCGCCGCAAATGGCCGCGCAGGTGCCGCAACCCAAACACTTTTCTTGATCAATTTTCGGTGTCATAATTTTTTTTATTTATTATTTTAAATAATGTGTTCAACCCTGTTTTTACCAACAATAACTTTTAACTTTTGTTTTTCAATTGAAACTTCCACCGGCGTTTTTTGGACTTTGTAACCGTCAAGCAAAACAGGCAGATATTCAAAACTTTTAATCTTAAAAAAACTGCCGTCAAAAAGGCTATCCATTTTTTTGTTCTCTTTTTTCCTACCCAAAAGCCAATTTCGTTTGTTATCTTTTTTATAAAAAATGAGATCAAGAAGCCCATCCTGCGGAGATAACTTCATTAAATTGCTTTGCGTTTGCTCTTCACTGTCGGAAACATAAAAATTATTCAATTCAATCAATCCGCAATCCGCTCGCGGAATTATCTTTATGCTGTCTTTTTCTATTGACAACCTTTCCAAATTTTTATTTATTGAAATTTTATTAAAAAAATAATAACCGTTTGCCAACCCCACGTCCAAATTAACAACTTTGCGCGCTGACAAAATATCGCAAGCTTCATCTTCATTACCAATGCCCAAAACAGTCGCAATCTTGTTTTCCTGCCCAACTGGAATAATCCCCAAAGTCAAACCGTTTTTGACCACTGCGTCAATCACTTTGCAAAATGTTTTATCATTGCCGACAACAACCAATGTGTCCATGCCTTTTTTGGTTTCATCGTTTATCAATTCATCAACACTTTTCAATACTGTCAATTTTTCATTTTTACCTTGAATTTCCAAATCCAAAAGCTTTGTCTTGATATGATCAAGAATTTTTTCATATTTTTGATCCTGCAAATAAGTATCGTAGAGATAATAATACATATCCGATTTGCCGACAAAATCAATTATTCGTTAACGATTTCCCTTACACCGGACATGGTTACCTTGCCATTAATAATAGCGCCGGACTCAACCAGCAAAATTTTGGCCGAAATATCGCCATTGACCGTAGCTGATGAACTTAATTCCAATTTATCGGCAATATCCATATTTCCGACAACTTGTCCGGCGACATAACCGTCTTTGGCGGAAACCGAAGCCGTTATTTTGGCTTTGTCACCAACTCGCAAAGTCGCCGCGGTTTTGACGCTTCCAGCCACTTCGCCTTCCACAATAATACTGCCATCGGAAATCAAATCCCCTTCAATTTTAATACTGTGCCCGATAATGGTATCATCGGAATTAAAATTCTTGTAATCGCTTTCATCATTTGATTTGAACATAAATTTTTGGTTAAATCCCTCCAAAAATTTTATTTAATAAAATTTTTACATCTCTTGCAAACTCTCAATATTTAAAATCTTTAAACCAATATTCATAATTTCAGCTGTTTTTTGACACAAGAGCAAACGAGCTTGACGCAAATTTTTTTCAACCGTCAAAATCGGACAATCATGATAAAAACAGTTGAAAATTTGACCTAATTCCAAAAGATAAACGCACAATCCGTTCAAAGTGTCTTCCTCATTGGCTTTTATTAAAACTTCCTCAAATTCAGCGATTTTTTGCAACAATTTTTTTTCCGTTGTTTCAATCAATAAATCGGCATTACCGGATAAAAAAGAAATCTTGCTTTTTTTCAAAATTGAACTGATCCTTGCCAAAACATAAAGCAAATAAAGACCTGAATCGCCTTCAAAAGCCAAAGCCTTTTCCACATCAAAAACAATCACGCTGGAATTGTCATATTTTAAAAGAAAAAACTTGATCCCGGCCAAAGCCAAAACTTGCGCTGTTTTTTTAATTTTTATTTTTGGCCAATCGGGATGTCTTTTTTCAGTTTCCAATAAACATTTTTTAAGCACTTCCTCATAAAAATCGTCAAAAACAACCACATTGCCCTTGCGCGAACTCATCGCGCCTTCCGGCAAAGTGACAAAATCATATCCAATATGCTTTTTTATTTGTTTTTCATAACCGAGCAAAGATAAAATTTTAAAAATTTGCTGCAAATACAAACTTTGTCTTTTGTCAACGATATAAACGCTTTCATCAACCTTATATTTTTTGAATTTTTTTATCCCAAGCGGCAAATCCTTTGCGCCGTAGAGCGCGTTGCCATCCGATTTTATCAATACCAAAACATCCAAATTAAATTCGCGCAAATCAGCGATAATCGCGCCTTCGCTTTTTTTGATTTGCGGCAAAGTATTGTTGTTCAAAATATCAGTTAAAAGTTTTTTGCCGGTGAACTCTTCTTCACTTTCAAAAAAGCACAAATCAAATTTTATATTTAAAATTTCATAAATTCCAAAAAAATATTTCATGCTCGCTTGTTTGGTTTTTTGCCAAATTTCAAAAATCAATTTTTCATTTTCATCCATCTTTTCCCGAACAAAATTTTTGCGCAAAACTTTTTCCAATGTTTGGTGCATTAACGAAACTTCCGCGGTCAAATCAGGATTTTGTTCCAATTCAAATGTGGCTTCGGTGTAAATCTTGCCCAAAAAATCAGTTTTCATTTCCGGCAGCCGGCCTTGGTATTTTTTAAAAAACCACCATAACCATTTGGCAACATGCACTCCCGTATCGCCAAGGTAATTGGCCGCCAAAACATTTTGTCCGCAAAATCTTTTTAAATTTACCAATGAACTCCCCAAAACCGCATTGCGCAAATGTCCAATATGAAATTCTTTGTGTGTATTCGGTTGAGAATATTCAATCATCACCCGTTTTTTTGATTTTGCAAATTTTATTTTATTGCGCAAAACCGTCTTATTATAAAACTTTGGTGAAAAATAAAAATTCAAATACGGGCCAACCGCTTCAACTCTTTGGATTTTGGAATCTTGTATTTTTATGCTCAAATCTTTGGCCAATTCAACCGGATTTTTTTTGTATTTTTTGGCCAAGTCAAAACACGGCAACGCCAAATCACCCATTTCAATTTTTGGCGGAACAGAAAATATTCCCGGCTCAACGTTGTAGCCGTATTTTTTTAATATTTTGATTAAGGTTGATTTGATAGGAGAAAACATAAAAAAGTAAGAGTGAGATATGCGTAAGTGAGTCGTAAGTTTAATACTCATCACGCACTCACATTAATACGCATTGTCTTTCACTTCTTCCACCGGTTCTTCGGAAGCAATAACCAAAAGTTCTTTTGGATCATCCGACAAAAGTTCCAACCCCGCGTCAGCTTCCAAAAGCAAAACTTTTACCTTGCCAGGCAATTTTTCTTTCAATGTTTTCGCTTCATCAGAATTGCCGATTTTTTCAATCAATAAATCAGGCTTTGCATTCAAAATAACTTCCGCAAAAGACTCCTCGTCTTTTTTGCTGTGGATTTTGGGACTGGAAAAGCCCAATTCTTTTATTTGGTCGTCCAATTTTTTTAAATCCAAAAACTTATTTATTCCGGTTAAAAATTCAATTTCCGCTCCATTTTCCAACCATTTAGCCAATTTTTCTTTTACACCGAAAATAATCTGACGATTGTCATTAAATATATTTTTTTCAACGAAAATTAGAAGCTTCATAGCGAGTGAGTAATGAGTAATAAGTGATGAGTTTAATTAAAACTCACTACTCACATACTCACTACTTAAACATTATTTTATTTTTATAAAAAACCTCTTGCCTTTTTGGATAATATCCCCGGAAGAAACCGCCTGGTTGGGATCAGCGCAAACAACATCATTGATTTTCACGCCGTTTTGTTCAATATTTCTTTTGGCATCAGACTTGGAAGAAACCAACCCGCTACCAACCAAAACCTCAACCAAACTTTTTCCAGCCAAAACGAACTCTTCAATTTCTTGCGGTTTTTCGCCCTTGGAAAAAGTACTGATAAAATTTTGCACTTGCCTCTTGGCTTCTTCTTCGCCGTGATAAATTTTGACAATCGCTTCGGCTAATTCTAATTTCAAATCGCGCGGATTCTCTTTGTCATGCAAACGCTTTTTCACTTCATTTATTTTTTCTTCGCTTTCCTTGGTACAAAGTTCAAAACCATTAATAATCATTTCATCGCTCCAAGACATGATTTTGCCAAATTTATCCGAAGCTGAATCATCCAAACGCAACATATTGCCTTCTGATTTACCCATTTTTTTGCCAGAGCTGTCAGTCAAAAGTTTGGTTGTGATGACAACTTTTTCTTTATTCAAAATCGCCTTTTCCAAAGTTCTCCCCGCGAGCATGTTAAAAGTTTGATCATTTCCGCCAACTTCACCATCAACTTTCATGGCCACAGAATCATAACCTTGCATCAACGGATACAAAAATTCATGAAGACCAATTGGCTTGCCTTCATTCAAACGCTTTTCAAACATATCTCGTTCCAACATCTGTTGGACCGTAAAATTGGCTGACAAATCAATAATCTCTTTGAAATTCAATTTATCCAACCACTCTGAATTAAACTTAATCTCTGCCGGATTATCGCCATCAAAACTAATCAAAGCGCTGGCTTGCTCTTTGTATTTCTTACAATTAAGCAAAACTTGTTCTCTGGTCAAAGGTTGTCTCGTGGCCAGTTTGTCTGTCGGATCGCCAATCATGGCCGTGAAACTGCCAATAAGCATTATTATCCGATGACCCAATTGTTGAAACTGCGCCAATTTCATTAAAGGAATAGCATGTCCCAAATGCAAACTTGGACCGGTCGGATCAATTCCCAAATATAATGTTAATTTTTTATCGGACTGCAAAAGCTCATCTAAAAAATCTTTGCTCGGGTAAATATTTTCCACTCCCCTGTTTAAAATTCGCTCATGCAAAACTTTATTTTTGTTCATAAAGATTATTCAAATTTACAGTATTATTTTATCTTTTTTTTATTTCAAAAGCAAATGAGCCGCCAAGAACTCATTTGCCAATGAACACTTATCAAAAAATTTCGCTTAATTTAGTTTTCCATCAACTGTGCTTCTTCTTCTCTCAATGCGGCGATTTTACCATTTACTTCTGCAATTGAAAATTTTTCATTTTCATGAGTAATCTCGTCGCTGGCATTAACATCTTGCATCAATTCCAAAAGGTCTTCCAATTCTTTTAACTGACTTTGAATTTCCACAAATCTTTCCGTCTGATCATGATCTAATTCTTTTTGATCCGCTTCGGTCTCATTGTTAAAAATTGGATAACTCTTATTTTCACTTAACGGTTCTCCATACATTAACTTGGCAACATCAAGAATATTATATTTTTTTAACTCATTATTGTTTGCCCTCAATGTTCTTTCACCCGACAATGAATCTCTGCCATACAAAACATTGTCAACTTCCTTAAAATTTTTCAAATTTTCTATTCCTTCCACGCTAGAAGCTTCTGGCCAAGGGACGCCGGGAACAATTTCCTTGACTTCATTATTATTCACGTCAACCGCGCCAAAAAAACCTCCTTGCGAACTTAACAACCTGTATAAATATTCTTTTTCATCGGGTCTGGCTTCTGATCTACCAATATAATGACGATAAAGGTAAACATCCAAATCATATTGATAACCATCCTCTTGCCAAGCTTTGATAATTGGCAACAAATGACGCAAAGACAAAACGTTTTCTCGCAAAATATCTTGTGGCGGAATATTCGCGCCATTTGCGGATTTGTAATAATAACTCTCGTGTACCTTTTTGCCGGAATAAATATCTTGAATAACTCTGGCCAAACAAGCCAAATTATATAGCACCGTTTCCGAGCCTTTGGGCATGATTATTTGGCCGTTTTTATCCATCAATTGCACCAAAATCATGTGAAAAAGTTCATTTTGCGACAAAGCCTCATGCTTTTCTTCACCAGAAGCTGTTTGCGCGTCCGCCAAAAGTTCCCCGGTTGTGGCATTTGGCAAATAATCATAATGAATCAAATCAAAACGTGACACAAATGCCGCATCCAACTGTTGTCTGCCCACATAACGTTTATCTGATTCCGGATTCCAATTACCGGTGGCTATCACACAAAATCCGCTTTTTACCTTAAACGAAGGCAAATCATCAACCATCGGCTTTATCCACTCACCCAGTTTTTTATTTAATAAATCATTCAAAACAATCAAAACATGGTGCGGGATGGCATTTATTTCATCAATTATCATCGGTCGGCCTTCTTTCATCGCCCGATAACAAACGCCCAAATAATTTTTGGCCTCAACCGGACTTTTTAAAAACTCTTCCATGGCTTTTTTGTAATCAGCCACCAATTCCTGTTGGTTTCGCTTATCAGCCTTTTCCAATCCGCTGAAATTGCTATTGTCATTTTTGAAATCATCCACTTTTTCTTTCAAAAATTTAACTTTTTCTTCCGGCGTCATTTTTAAAACTCTTTCCATTTTTATTCCGCCCAAAAAAGTTTCCACTTCCAATTCCTTATGTCCAGAAACAAAATAAACCGTTTGCCGAATCTTGTCCCTTTCTTTTTGCCACTCGCCGAATTCTTGCCGCCAAGATCTTTTTGCTTTTAAATAATCGGAATAACTTAAATTTTCCGAATCAAAAACCAATTCCCTTGGTCGTGGATGCGCCGGAAGATCTATATCCGGATCGCCGCTTTCCCAACGTTCCAAATATTCATTATTAAGAACTTTTCTGCAAAGATGCATAGCCAGTTCAGTTTTGCCCGATCCCAATTCTCCATGTAAAAAAACCGGACGACCTTTTTTGACTGAATCAAACATGCTTTCCATGACTTTTACTACTGATGGAGTTTCCACAATTTTGCCATTTTTATCAAAAGTCTCTTTCATCGCCTTGATTTCCTGAATCTTTATGGCCCAATAAGCGTCTTCATTTTCTTTGAGATACTCTTGCTTTTTATTGATTAACTCATGCAAAAAATCTTGCTTCTTCTTGACGTTTTTAAAATCTTTTTTCTTTTTGTAAAATTCAATCATTTTTTGCGTTTCTTCAATTTTTTTGGACATTTTCTGCAATTTGTTTTTTGCCAGAGACAGTTCCGCCAAACGAAAAGCGTAGTATTTTTTGTCTTCTTCATTGAATTCCGGTTCTCCTTGATTTTCACCAGACAATCGCGTATGAATTTCCCTTAACTCCTGCAATTGAACAAGCAAATCATCCTTTATATCTGACACCATGATTTTTATATCAGCTTCAGACAATTGAGGATCAATAATTCTCAAATGACGCATTATTTTTTCAACGGAAATGCATTTTTCCCATAATTCCGGATCACCCTGCAAAATTTCCGCGGTTGATGCAATTTTTTTATTTTTTTTATCAACCTGATCCACGCGTAAATTGAGATACGGTCGAATATTTTTCCAAAGTTCATGATATTCGCTATAAACTTCATAATACTGCTTGGCTTTTTCTTCCAATTTTTCAAATTTTTCCGAATCTTCTTCGGTTAAATTTTCTCTTTTGATTTTGCTGACTTTTTTTTGATTTTTTAAACTGGCTGATTCAAAACTCATATTTTTACGATTATTTATGATTATTGTTGTTCAACAATTTTTATTTCATCAAAAACGGCCATCAATTCCTTTTCCAACAGCTTGTAAGTTTTTTCAACCAAATCTTCAACATTATCAACAGCAATTCCATCACCAATCTTTCCCCTTGTTATACTAGTGGCCGTTGGTTCATCAGCGTCATCTTTCGCCACTTGCGCAATGTCATCTTCTTCGTTTTCCTCCGCATCATCAACCTCTATCACTTGATTGCCAGACTCGCCTTCAGCATTGCCATAAATGCTAAAAAAAGTGTTTTTGTCGCTTGAGCTTCCACCATCGCTAATCAAAATTCCTTTGGTTACCATTTTGCCTTTATCTAAACGTCCAAGAATATTGCAAGTATCTTGCGCGTTTACTGTTCCTCCATCCGTAATTTCCAAAGCCAAATCAAAAAGCTTTTTATCGGCGATTCTCTTTTTGTCATCTTCGGAAAAAGTTTCTTCCACAACTTGCCAGCCGAGAGCGCTTTTCGTCCCCTCATCTCTTGCAAATATTTTTGCAAAAGCGATCAATCTTTTTATTCTTTGGTTCTCCGGATCATACGCTTGATTTTTTTTCATCAAAGGCATCACTTCTTGTTGAAAAATATCGCTATAAAGAACACACTGATTGTTAATTAAAATCGGCGGTTTTTTGGCATTGACATCGCTAAAACGATGTATTAAGCGCGCTTCCAATTCCGCCAAACCCTCAAAAAACAAAACAAAAAGTTGAGAAACCCTAATCATTTTTTCTCCCATCATTGAACCGGACACATCCACGACAAACCGCAACCTCAATTCTTCTGGATTCAAACAAAATTTTTCCAAAAATTCTTTTCTTTCATAAATACTCAACCTGTCAAAAGGCACATAAGCCAACGATTCATCATCAACAAAATACTGCCTGTATTTTTTGATCAATCTGTTGACATCAATTTTGCCGGAATAAAAATATTTCTCCCAAGCGTAATCTATTTGTTTGTCTATGCGGTTAATTACTTTTTCAAAGAGATCGGCCAATTGATTTTTGTACGGCTCAACTGATTTTTTTAATTCCTCATAATTCATGATATCTCTAGGCGTCACCCCCGCCCTTTCAAATTCCTCCCGATGTTTTTCATAAAAAGACAAATTTTCTTGATTTTTCGCGCGTTCAGCCTTTTCGTCCGGAGTCAAAGAAGCTTCTTTCTTTTGATTTTCCTTGGCTTTTTTTTCTTGTTTGTCTTTTTTCTCCTTGTCTTTTATAAATTTTTTTATATCATCATTGCTTATTGGAGAATCAGGAACTTTTTTATCCCAAGGATTATTGGCTCCGCTCTTTCCTTTTTTATTTTTGCCATCTTTTCCTTTACCATCTCCTCCACCTTTACCATCTCCTCCATCTTTACCATCTCCTCCATCTTTACCATCTTTAGGCGGTTCCGGAGGTATATTCTTAAAAAAATCTTCCCACAAAAGATCCCAAAAACGCGGTTCCAAATATTTTCTAATCATTTGATATCTTTTGCCCGCGCAATTTTTTTTGTCCGTTGATTTTTCCAAATCCGGAGTAGTCAAAAAATCAACAAACTGCTTGACCGTCATCCTTGGCACGATTTTTTTATTAAGAAAATCATCAACATCAGGAGAACAAACCACTTTTTGATCCGGCACCATTCTTGATCGCAACAAAACATAACCCAACTGCTTTGATTTTGGGCATTCTGTCAAATCATAAGGAATCGCCGATAAAACAACACCTTCTTGCTCGGGAGCAGCAAAAAGATATTTCTGATATAATCTTTTTACCATTGGACTTATATTGTCCAAATTTTTTGGTTCTATCAAAAACCGATTGATTTTTCTACCTACGCGTTTATTGACATAAATATCATCCAAAGAATTATAAAAACCAAAAACTTCACCATACAGAAATGCTTCCAATTTGGTCACAAATTCAGTTTCTTCTTCGTTCTTGGGAACTTCTTCATCAAACCAATCAGGGATTGGTTTGCCCAGTCTGGTAAATTCTTTTTTTATTTTGTCAGCCATTATTTGAGACTCCTTAAAAAAATTTTCGCGTCCGGCAAGCATTCCTGCCGGATCTTCGCGCAAATCCCAAAAATGCGCCATTTCATGCGCCGCCGCCCAAAGAACACCCTCTTTTTCACCGTCTTTTTCCATCGCCCACCTCAACAACCCTTCATCTATTTGAATATTTCCTTTTTCCAAATTAATATGAGAACCTTCCCCAACTGAAAATGACAAACTCTGATCTCCGGCAATGGTAAGCAAAATATCTTTGTTTTGGAACAAAAATTCTTCCAATTCCTTGGTATAATTTTCTTTTATTTTAGCGGGGCGAATTATTTTTTTGTGATCATGCGGAACTTCCGCTTGTTCATTTTTTGTTTTGTTTATTTTGATTTCAAACATACAATTGGATAATCTTTCTGCAAGACTATTTAAATTATACCATAAAAATAAAAATAAAAATAAAAATAAAAAACGCTGTTATGCACAGCGCTGTTATTTACATATCTTGTAAAATTTCTTCCAATTTTTTTAATTTATCCATGGCCTCACGTTTTTTTTGATTTTCCGTTTCCACAATGGACTCCGGAGCATTTTTGAGAAAATCTTGATTTTCCAATTTCGCTGACAAACCAATCAAATATTTTCTAACATTATCCGCGTCTTTGAGCAAGCGCGCTTTTTCATTTTCCAAATCCAACAATTGCTTCAACGGTAGATAAATCGTTGTATTTTCAACAATGGCTTCCGCCGATTGCTCCGGCTTATTTTTCGCAAAAGAAACTTCATTTATTCTCGCCAAGAATTTTAACGCGGGCAAAATATTATCCAACCAATTCACTTTTTCTTTAAAAACCACATCCAGCTTTTTGACCGGATCAACTTTATAGACCGCTCGCAAATTACGAATAGCGCCAACCAACTCGCAAAATCTTGCATATTCTTTTTCCGCTTGTTCATCAATATATTTTTTGCTTGACTTTGGCCACGATTGAATCATAAGTGGCGTTTCCGGACATAAATTTTCATAAATAGCTTGAGTCACAAACGGTATAAACGGTTGCCACAGCTTGAGCAATTCAACCAAAATATTGTACAAAATATTAAATTTATTCCCTTCCACTTTGGCTGATTCCAAATACCAATCGGCCAAATCATCGCGCATAAATTCGCGCAAAATTTCTCCGGCCCCTGAAAAATTGTAGCTATCCAACATTTCAGTGACTTTTTGTTTGACTTTTTGCCATTTGGAAACAATGGCGCGATCAAACACTGTCCAATTTTTTCTCTTTCCCCAATCACCCTCACCCATTGCTGATAATACGTTTTTTTCTTGTAATTCGGTAATGATATAACGGGCAATGTTCCACAATTTATTGATTAAATTACGAAATCCTTCAATTTTTTCATCATACAGACGAAGATCATTCCCAGCCGTGTTGCCAATAAGCAAACTCAACCGCACGGCATCAGTCCCGTATTTTTCACCGGCCAAAAGCGGATCAATCGCCGTTTCCGGCTTTGATTTGCTCATTTTATCGCCATCTTTATCGCGAATCAAACCATGCAAAAAAACTTTTTCAAAAGGTATTTGTCCCAAATTATACGTTGTCATCAAAATCATTCTGGCCACCCAAAAAAATAAAATATCGTACCCCGTTTCCATAACGGAAACAGGATGAAATCTTTTCATATCTTCGGATTCAAATTTTTCACCATCCCAATCTTTTGGCAACATTGTGGAAAATGTCCACAATCCGGAGCTGAACCAAGTATCCAAAGTCCCTTCATCTTGTCGCCAACCTTTTTCCTGAATATCTGTTTCGGAAATTTTAATCTCCAACGGACGCAAAGCCAATTCAAAATAACGACCGGTATCTGGATATGGCATTTTTATAATTTGTTCATCCGACAAATTCTTTTGGAAAGACCCTGCCATGCGAATGGAATCTCCATGAGTTACCACCAAAACTTTTTTATCAGAATATTTATCCAACAAATCTTGGCAAGCTTCATAAATTCTTTTTTGCCAAGAATTGAACGATTCAATATTTTGGGGATTTTTATCTTTCCATTTCGGCCAATTATTTGTTCGGAAATCAATGAATTCTTCATTTTTGCGTCCTTCAAAATCACCAACTCCGATCTCGCGCCAACGCGGATCTTCAATTATTTTTGTTATTCCCAATTTTTTTGCCAACAGTTCAGCCGTTTGTTTTGTTCTTACAAAATCAGAACAAATCAGCACATCAAAATGTCTGTCTTTTAATTCTTCCGCCGCTTTTTGCACTTGCAAAACTCCATCTTCCGTCAAAACATTCTCAATATTAAAAATATCCGAATTTAATTTGTCTTGCTTATTACCGATAGCTTCTCCGTGTCGCAAAAATACAGCCGAAAAACCATCTTTGTACCAAACCGGCAAACGATGACCAAACCAAATTTGTCTGGAAATACACCAATCATGCAAATTTTCTATCCAATGCTCGTAAATTTTGGCAAATCTTTCTGGAATGATTTTTATTTCCCCATCGCGCACAACTTGCCAAGCGACTTCTTTTAAAGAAGCTCCCTTTTTAAAATATTTATTGTCTTTTTTGACAACTTTTTTATTGACATCAATAAACCACTGATCAGAAGGCAACGGCTCTATCAACGAACCGCAACGATAACACAAAGATAAATTATTTTTTATTTCTTCGGTCTTAATCAACAAACCGGCTAATTCAAGATCATTGACGATTTTTTCTCTGGCTTCTTGTGCGGTTAACCCCAAATATTTCCCGGCTTCCGCCGTCATTTTGCCATTTTCATCAATAACTTTGATAATCGCCAAACCGTTTTTTTGTCCCATTTCATAATCAATGGCGCTATGCGCCGGAGTAACACCCAAAGCGCCGGTTCCAAAATCAAACTCAACACTCTCATCGCCAATAATTTTTAAATTTAATTTTTTACCGCAAAAATCAACTGCAAAATCTTGGCCGATATAGCGCGCGTATTTTTCATCAAGCGGATTGACAGCCACGGCCGTATCCCCGAGTTTTGTTTCCGGACGCGTAGTGGATATGGCAAAAGGAAAATTTTTATCATAACGAAAAGTATAAAATTTGGTTGTTGCTTCCTTGTAAGCAACTTCATCATCAGCCAAAGTTGATTGACAACGCGGACACCAATTGACAATCCGATAACCACGATAAATCAAACCATCGTCAGCCATTTTTTTAAAAACTTTTCTTACCGCGCGACTGCGCAAATCATCCAAAGTATAAGCTTCTCTGGACCAATCCAAACACGAACCCAATTTTTTTACTTGATTTTTTATGATTGATTTTGATTCATTGATATGCTCATCAACTCTTTTTAAAAATTCTGCACGTCCCAAATCGTGTCTTGATTTATTTTCAAGCTTTAAAAGTTTTTTTTCCACCACATTTTGCGTGGCAATTGAGGCGTGATCCGTTCCCGGAAGCCAAACCGCATCAAAACCTTGCATTTTTTTGTAGCGCACCAATAAATCTTCAATTGCTAACATTGAAGCATGCCCCAAATGCAAAGTGCCGGTGACGTTTGGCGGAGGCAAAACAATGGAAAAATGCTCTTTCTTTTTCGCCTTGTTTGTGTCGGGATTAAACAAATCCTGTTTTTGCCAGCTTTCGTAAATTTTGTCTTCAAAATCCTTGGCATTGTAAATTTTTGGTAAAGACATATTCAAAAGTAGTGATTAATGAATGGTAAAAATTTTAAAAACTCACCACTGTCTATCATATTAAATTTCAGCCTAATTTGCAAGGTAATTTGACAATTATTTTTTTTATTGGAAAATATTTTTTTATCTTGACCGATTTAATTGTATAATATAAAATTCAAAATCAATAATAAAAAAACTCATGACAGAAATTATTTCGCTGGCCGAAAAGATAAAAACTTTTCAAAAACCATTGATCATTTTTCACAAAGATACTCATGGCGACTTAATCGGTTCAGCCTTATCTTTATACCATTTTTTACAAAAACTGGGCCAGCATCCGCAAATATTCTCGGCTGAATTTAAAACTCCAAAATATCTTGAATTTTTGGAAGACGTTAAATTGATTCAATCTGACAAAAAACAGTTGCTTGTTTCAACCGATTGTTCCGATATTTCACCTATTTTTGATTCTCTAATTGTTTTGGGCGATTTTCAAATTGAACTGGCTGATGAATTTTCAAGTTTTTTTCAAAAAATTCCACGATTGGTCATTGACAAAACAAATTTTTTTGCGGACAAAGCTTTTGCGGAAATAATTTATGAACTTTTTCAAATAATCAACGATAAATTGATTGATGAAAAAATCGCGACTTATTTATTGACCGGCATGGTGGAAAAAAATAAAGGTTTTAAAATAGACACACTCACGCCAGAAAGCCTCCTAACCACCAGCGATCTGTTAACCAAAGGAGCCAATCGCGAAACAGTGATAACCAATTTATTTGGCCGGCAATCAGTAAGCACAATAAAACTATGGGGTAAAATATTGCTTAATTTGGAGATAATTGAAGATTATGAAATAGCTATTGCGAAAGTAAATGAACAGGATTTAATAGACGCTCATGCTGACGAAAATGATCTGTGCCAATTGATTGACGAACTGATTTCCAGTGTAGAAACAGTGAAATCAACCGCAATTTTTTTCTCCAAAAACAAAAAACCCTACTGCTTGATAAAATCGGAAAAAAAGCAAAATTTAACAAAACACTTTGCTGATTTTGCCGAACTTTACGCTTATCAAGAAAAAATTATTTTTTCTTATTCCGAAAACCAAGAAAAAATAATTGAAAAATTAAAATCTCTATAAAAACAAAAAAACGCCCAAAGGTGTTTTTTTATTTAAATTGGTGGACCCGACAGGGCTTGAACCTGCGACCTCTTCCATGCCATGGAAGCGCTCTAGCCAAACTGAGCTACGGGCCCGCTGGTGGGCGCTAGTGGATTCGAACCACTGACCTTCTCGACGTCAACGAGACGCTCTAACCAACTGAGCTAAGCGCCCAAAATGGGCTTTTCAATAATAACAAAATCTAATTTTTTTATCAATATAATTAAAATAAACAAATGGTGGGCCTGCTGGGATTTGAACCCAGGACCCCCACTTTATAAGAGTGGTGCTCTTACCAACTGAGCTACAGGCCCCCAAAACAATAAAATCATTATAAAATAGATGATAAATTTTGTCTATATTTTTTTTAACCTACATATACAAGCAAAAATTATCTAAAATTAGCCAACTATTGACATTTTTATAAAAATATGATAAATAAATTGGTTGTTCGTTAAATTTAAAAAGGAGAAAAAAATGAAAAGAGAAGTCTTTTTACAAGGAAATTTGCTGGAAGTCTGTCTTAAGTCAGAGCTATGCCAAGTGGATATTCCCGTATTCACGCATCTTTGCCCGACTTTTGACAAAATTCTGGCCATGAGACTGATTGAACGCGAAGCCGGCAGAGGCTTCATTATCCACTTTTCACAAAAAGGAGACTCTGAACACATCATGCTGAATCATGGAGGCAATCTCTATGATGAAAGCGGAAAAATTTTGGAAAAAGGTTCTTGTGAAAAAATAAAATGCGAAGCCGGCTACACGGCGGAAAATTTGGGAGTAGCCCAAAAAAGAGAATATCTTTTTTTACTGCACTATTCTCAATTTCGGGAGAGAACCGGTTATTACTCGCAGGAGCTTGATGTCAAGGATTTGATTGACGTTTTGTACCGAGTTTTTGGCAAAGAAAAAAATATCCTTGAAAATGCCATTTGTCTGGGATTTTTGGCTATTGAAGCAAAGATTTTGGATTGCGAACATTTTGATTTTTCCGCAGAAAGAATAATTGAAGTTCTTAATGCCACAAAAAATCCGTTTGCTTCTTGGTGGGAACAAATGTATTTAACCATCAAAAAAGCAAAAGAATCAATGGAACTAACGGCGCGCCAAGAACTGCAAAAACAAGCCCAAGAGACTGAAACATTCTGCGATAAAAATCAAAAAAAGATCAACATGATTACTGTAAAATCCGATAATCCGGAAATAACTAGGCTGGCTCTGCAAAAAAATGAAATTGTTATCACCCAAAAAAAATCCGGACACACAACAATCTCTTTTGCGAGTAATCAGGACGAAGAAGATATTACAGATTTGGTTAAGATAATCCGGAAAGAAGAAAACTCAAATAACAACTCCACATGGAGTCAACGAGGTAAATTCACTTTTTCAAGTAAAAATGATTGCTGGTATTTTCATCCCGCAACAAAAAACTTGATCAATTCCACAATCTACGACAAAGAAATGCTAGCAACAAAACTTTCTCCGGAAAAAATCGCCGAGCTGGCGTATATCGTTTTCTCCAATATGTTTAATGTGGAAAACGAAGCCACCTGCCAAAAAGGCAAATGCTCGGCTTCGGCAACCGGTTGCCCCTTTTACAAATGGGGGCTTACCCGTTGTCAAAAAAACAGAAAATAATTTTTAAAAAAGGCTGAATCATCTTATTGATTTCAGCCTTTTTTTTATAAAAAAACCGGACATTTCGCCGGTTATAATTTCTTTAAATAATATGTGCCATTCAAATGTTCGCCATCAGCGTAAACTATTTGGTAAAAACCGTTTACTTCGGTTTCATTCATGACTGCATTATCAAAAGTAAGAGTGTATTCGTCATTGACGCAAGTCATATCCAACTTTTTTTTCTGTAAAAAACCGGAACATTCGGATGTGTCAACCGGCGATATTTGCACCAACAAACCAGTTAAAACAGCCGAGTTTTGCGAGATTTCCAATTTATAATAAGTGAACTTCAACGTTTCCACATTCATAAGTTTTAATTCCCAATCGCCGGAAATATCCACGGCCGGGAAATAAAGACATTGAAAACTTATTTGATCAAAATACTGATCTCCGCCGCAAAAACTTTCACAAGTCAAACCATTCCAAACTTGCCCGGGCGGACAGTTTTCTATTGTGTCAATTTCAACATCAACAAAATCTTCTACCAAATATTCATCTAAATCTTCTTTTTCCTCATCTAAAAACTGATCTTCCTTTTTACTGTCAATTTCTTCAAACAAATCTGGTTCAACAGATTCATCTTTTTCCGCTTGATCAATTTGCAAAAAATCCAGTTTCATATCATAATTGGCATCTTTGGAACCATAATCAAGACCAAAATCATGTTCATAAACATCTCCACTTTCCAACGGTAACCAATACGCATCCGCCGATGGCTCCAAATATTTAAACTGACACCCAAAACAAAAAACGACTATAAACCATATTGATTTTTGCATGGCAAACTCCTTTTTGTAAAGAACAAATTATCATTTTAAAATATCAAATAACGGAACATTTGTCAAGCAAAGCTATTCTCATTGCATAAATTTAGACAAGAATCCCAACGAATTTAATTTTTTTTCCACATGATATTCCAAAAAATCTTGCAAAAAAACAAACAACGGTTTTTGGTTAACAATCGGCAAAGATAATTCTCCAACACCGGTTTGATAATTTTTTACAGCAACAATAAATTTTTGTATAGTTTGGTTATTGACTCCGCCACCGGATTTTATTTGTTTTTCAGCTTCGGAAATCTCATAACCCAAAAAAGAAATCAATTTTATCAAAAAAACCGAATATAATAAGCTTTTTTTTAAAAAATCTTTTTCTTCCAAAATTCGCTTGATTGATTTGAGACAATATTCAAAAAATTTTCCTATTGATTCTCCTTCAGGCAAAACTTTTTCCAAAATCTCCAAAAAACTTTGTAAAAAAAATCCATCCCACTCCGAATTAATCGTGAATTTTTCCACCAAACAAGATTGCACCAATCTTTTGTGATAACCTCCTTGCACAAAATTCACTTCATTTAAACCAAATCCCTGCAAATGTCCGGACAATTTGCTTTTTATTTTTTTCGCGCCGTTGGCCAACAACCAAATTTTTCCAAAATTATCCGTCAAAAGACAAAAAAGGAGGTCATTTTCCCCCCAATCTTTTTGACAAATCGCAAAAGCTCTGGCTGAAAAAACATTTTTCATCTAATTTTATCAAAATAAGTTTGCAAAATTATCGTGGCCGCAACCAAATCATCATTTTTCTTATTTTTGGGAATATCAAAACTAATTTTTTGCGCCATTACCGAAGTCAATCTTTCATCTTCCTCAAAAATCGGGATCGCCAAAACAGCCAAATCATCAACAAAATTTTGCCAACTTTTGGAAATATTGAAATCACCGTTCATTTTATTCGGCCGGCCGATCACCATGGCATCAATATTTTCTTCAACAATGACTTTTTTTATTTTTTCCACTCCTTCTTTTCTGTTTTTTACTCTTAAAAATAAAAAAGGTGAAGCGATTTTTGTTTCATCTTCGCCCGTAGCCAAACCAATTTTTTTTTCGCCCCAATCAATTCCAAGATATTTCATAAATCAATTTTTGGTAATTATTTTGCACCCGTTTTTTTCCGCTAAAACTGTATGTTCAAAATGAGCGCAACGACTGCCATCGGCCATGACAACAGTCCACCCGTCACGCAAGGTTTTTATTTTATATTTACCGGCGCTTACCATTGGTTCCAAAGCCAAAACCTCACCTTCGCTTACAATATAACTTTCATCCGGTGAATAATAATTGGGAATGGCCGGATCTTCATGTACCTCAAAACCAACGCCATGTCCCACCAAATCGCGAACCACGGAAAATTTATTTCTTTCAATATGTCGTTGAACTTTTTGCGCGATAAAATTCAAATCCGCTCCAGCCTTGATATTGGCAAGCCAAATATCCAACGATTCCTTGGTAATTGTAATAAGTTTTTTATCAATTTTGGAAATCTTGCCAACTCCAACAGTTACTGCCGTATCCGTGTAAAAACCATCTTTCGCCGGATACCGCATACCAATATCCAATCCGACAAGATCACCATTTTGCAAAACGCGCTTGCTTGGCAAACCATGAACCAACTCTTCATTAACCGAAACGCACAAAGTTGCTGGAAATGGATTATCTCCACCATAACCTTTAAAAGACGGCTCTCCGCCTTTTTCAATTATCAACTTTTCGGCAAAATCAGATAAATATTCCGTTGTAACACCAATTTTGGCTTCTTTTTTTACCAAATCCAAAATTTGGGCCAAAATCTTTCCGCCTTCAATTAAAGTATCTCTGTCTTTTTTATCATTTATTATGGCCATTGATTTTTTTTATAATCTTTTGCAACTCCTTGGAAACTTGCTCAATTGATTTATCCCCATCAACAAAAAAATAATTTTGGGGATGATTTTCATTAAATCGTTTAATTATTTTTTTTGTTTTTCCTTTATAAACAAACAACCTTTTATGCAAGACCTCTCTTGATTCGTCATCCCGACGAAATAATTTTCCCCCACAAACATCGCATTTACCAAAAACTTTTGGCGGACGATAGACATTGTGAAAGATTTGACCGCACAAACAATGCCAGCGTCCGCCAATTCTTTCCTGAATTTTTTTCATGGTCACTCTTATTTCAAGCAAAATCAAATTTTTATTATTTTTTATACTGTAATCATTCAACAACGCAAACTGTTCCAAATTTCTCGGAAAACCATCCAACAAAATATCGTCTTTGTTTTTTTTTAATTTTTCCCAAAACAATGACAAAAAAATCTCGGTCGGCACCAACTCGCCATTCTCCACAAACGGTTTTGACAAACGACCGATTTTCGTTCTTTTTTTTATTTCTTGCCGAATCAAAGAACCAATGGAAATAACTCTCAAGCCAAACTGATTTTTTAACATTTCCGCTTGAGTTCCCTTGCCCGATCCGGGTGAACCAAAAATAATGTAAATATTATTCATAACTATACTTTATAATATGATTTATTATAACAAAAAAACCGGCAAAAAGCCAGCTTTTTTATTGAAAAAATTTAAAACGCTTCGTAATCGCGCATGGTGATTTGCGAATCAATTTGCTTTATCATGTCTATGACAACGCTAACCACAATCAAAATGCTGGTTCCTCCAATAACCATTGCGCCAAGGCCGGAAGCGTTTTGCAACAACAAAGGCAAAACCGCGATTACCGCCAAGAACAACGCGCCGGTTAAAGTGATTTTGGAAATAGTGTGTTGCAAATATTCCGCCGTATTGGCGCCCGGTCTGATTCCGGGAATAAAACCGCCATGTTTTTGCAAATTTTCCGCAATTTGGCGAGGATGAAAAATAACAGCCGTATAAAAATAAGTGAACGCGAAAACCAAAATAAAATATAAAATTCCGTAAACCGTTTGATTTTGAAAAAAATTAATCACATGACTGGCCGCTGACGCGATCCATGGGGTAGACGCTCTGACAAAAAATTGCGCAATCATCGGTGGAAATAAAATTATGGAAATGGCAAAAATTATCGGGATAACACCGGCCGTATTCACGCGCAAAGGCAAATGAGTGGTTCCGCCTCCGTACATTTTTGTGCCACGAACTCTTTTGGCATAAGAGACCGGAATATTTCTCTGACCTTCGGTGATAATCACTACGCCAACAATAGTCAAAATGGCAATTATCGCAAAAACACCCATGGTAATCACCTGCTCACGATTAAAATTAACCGCTAATTCCTGCAAAGCCGAAGGAATTCTTGCCACAATACCGGCAAAAATCAACATGGAAATACCATTGCCGATTTTTTTTTCGGTAATAAGTTCACCTATCCACATCAAAAATACTGTTCCTGCTGTAATTGTCAACAACATGGCTGATAAATTCAAAAACGACATATCGCCGATTATTTGATTGGATGACCTTTTCAAAAGCATAATCATGCCATAGGCTTGCAAAAAGGACAATGGCACTGTTGCTATTCTGGTATAAAAATTTATTTTGGCTCTCCCCGATTCCTCCTTCATCATTTCTTCCAATTTTGGAATAATCATACCCAATAATTGAAAAATAATTGATGAAGTGATATAAGGAGCTACGCCCATCATAACAATTGAAAAATTTTGCATACCTCCTCCGGAAAACAAATTTAACAAACCAAATAATTGATTTGTGTCAAAAAATTGTTTCAAATTGGCAACATTGACTCCGGGGATCGGAATATGCGCGGCCACGCGAAAAATCATAAGCATGGCTAAAACAAAAAACACTTTATTGCGCAAATCCTTAATTCTCCATATTTGCAAAAATTTATCCCACATATTTGAAGCTTTTTATTTTTATATAATTATATAAAAAAACTAAGCAATGGTGCCACCGGCGGATTCAATTGCTTTTTTGACAGAAGCGGAAACCAAACATTTATCAACAATCAATTTTTTATTGATTTGATAATTTTTATCATTGGTTAAAATTTTTACCGGAACTTCCTTTTTGCCAATTAACCCTTTTTCAAATAAAATAGCCGGTGAAACAGTTTCATTATTTGAAAAATTTTTGTCAATCGCGCTTAAAAGAATGACTTGCTCCTTGGCAAAACGATTTTTCATGCCTTTAAATTTCGGCATGGACAACAAAATTCTGCGAAACCCTTTCATTTTTAAACCGCCACGACCACCGGAACGAGCTTTTTGTCCTTTTTGACCGCGACCGCTGTAAGTGCCATGACCGGAACCATTACCACGACCAATGCGCTTCTTGGTTATTTTTGTTGTTTTCAAATTATTTAAAGTGATAGCCATATGTTTTATTTATTATCAGTTGCTTTTTTCGCTTTTTTGGCAACAACTTCTTTTTTAACCTTAATCACCACTGGTTTTTCAGTTTTTTCTTCTTTTTTTATAATTTCATTATTTTCAACTTTTTCCAGAACAACTATTTTTTTGCTTTCAACTTTTTTGGCAATAAATTTTCTTTCTTTGGTAAAAGGCAAAGAAATAAATTCCACAGCTTTGTAAAAAGCTCCAACAGTGGTAATTTTGTTGCCCGTTCCCAAAGACTTTCCCACAACATTGGGGACTCCGGCCAATTCCAACAAGACACGCATAGCTCCACCGGCTTTTACACCTGTTCCTTGTGGCGCTGGTTTTAACAAAATTTGTGCTGACTTATATTTCAAGTGAACCGGCATGGGAATTGTTTCATTGACAATCGGCACTGTCACCATTTTCTTTTTGGCTTTGTTAACGGCTTTATTAACGGCTAAAGTAACATCCGCACCTTTGGCTAAGCCAACGCCAAAACGGCCCTTTTTATCACCAATGGCCACGCAAGCTCTGAAACGCATTCTTTTGCCGCCAGCCATAACTCTGGTAACTCTGGCCAAATCCAAAATCTTTTGTTCAAATTCAGATTCTGGCTTTGCCATTCCTCTTCTGCCTCTTTTATTGTTATCGTTTTGTGCCATATAATCAAATATTTCTTATTTAAAATTTTAAACCGGCTTCTCTCGCTCCTTCTGCGGCCGCTTTGACTTTGCCGTGATATTGATATGAGCCACGATCAAAAACCACATTAGAAAGACCTTTTTCCAAAGCTTTTTTGGCCACAATTTGACCAACCAATCCCGCAATAACCATCGCCTTTTGTTTTTTATCGGCAACATCTTTATCAGAAGCCGCACAAATTGTCTTGCCTGAACGATCGTCAATAATTTGCAAATAAAAATGTTTTAAACTTCTAAAAACTGACAACCTTGGCAAAATGCTATTTGTCTTTATAGAAACTCTAACGCGATTTTGACGTTGATGTTTATTGATTATTTTCTTTTGTTGTTCTTTTCTCATAAATTTACCTTTTCATTAAGAAGAAGTCTTTGCGCCACTCTTACCAACCTTATGTCGCAAAACTTCATCTAAATATTTAATGCCCTTACCTAAATATGGTTCGGGTTTTCTGATTTTTCTGATATTTGCCGCCACTTCTCCAACCAATTGCTTATCCACTCCCATGATTGTTATCACGTTGGCTTCAACTTTGGCGTTTATTCCTACCGGCAAAATGAATTCAACCGGATGTGAATAACCGACATTCAAAACCAATTTTGAACCGGATGCCGCCGCTTTGTAGCCAATTCCGTTAATTTCCAGTTTTTTTTCAAAACCAGAAGTTACTCCAATAACCATGTTGGCAATAATACTTCTAAACAACCCCCACAAAGCTCTATCCTTTTTATTTTCCGCATCTTTTACACTTACTCTTATTTCAGAGTTTCCGGCATCAATGTCAAGCTGAACATCCGGATGAATCTGACATTTAATTTCTCCTTTTGCGCCCTTAATTATCAAAAAATTATCCTGCATTTTCGCTTCCACGCCGGCTAATAGTTTGATGGGCATTTTTCCTATTCTTGACATATGCAAAAACTATAAAAATATTGAATTATTTAATAAATTTCGCAAATTAATTCACCACCAACACCAATCTTCTTTGCCTCTTTTCCAGTCATAACGCCTTTTGATGTTGATAATATGGCAATACCAAAATTATTCAAAACTTTTGGAATTTCAAATTTTCCAACATAAATTCTTTGCCCAACTTTGCTGATTTTTTTTATTGATTTGATCGCCGGAATACGGTTGCTTAAATATTTCAATTCAATGCGAATATTTTTTCTTCCATCATCAACAACGTCAACTTTGGCAAGATAACCCTCTTTTTCCAAAATTTTAGCCAATGCTAATTTAATCTTGGAATATGGGACCAAAACTTCTGATTTTTTTGCCAAAATCGCATTTCTGACTCTGGTAAGCATGTCGGCGATTGGATCTGTCATTGTCATAGATTTATATAATATATATTCATCAAAATTATATTTGAAATAATTTACCAGCTGCTTCGTGTAACACCAGGTATTTCACCTTTTTCCGCCAACTCGCGAAAACAAATACGGCAAATTCCGAATTTTCGCATATAGCCGTGAACGCGGCCGCATTTCCAACAACGGCGAACGCTTCTAGTGGAAAATTTCGGTTTATTTTGTGCTTTCATGTATTGTGCTTGTGTGGACATACTTCTTACTGTAAATATTTTTGATTTACTTAATTATTTTCACTTCTAAAAGGGAAACCCAATTCTTTTAACAAAGACTTTCCTTCTTCTATTTTTTTGGCCGTTGTTGATAAACAAATTTCCAAACCATGCGCATTTTCCAATTCATCAGCCGTGATTTCCGGAAAACATAAATTTTCTTTTAATCCCAACGAAAAATTTCCATTATTATCAAAACCTTTCATTTCTAAACCGCGAAAATCTTTGACACGAGGTAAACTTACGGAAAGCAATTTTTCTAAAAAATCCCACATCTTGGCATTGCGCAAAGTAACTTTTACGCCAATAACCATACCTTGTCTTATTTTAAAATTGGAAATTGATTGTCTTGCCAAAGTTTCAACTGGCTTTTGTCCAGTTATCTTGGTGATGGTATTTTTTACAACATCAAGATATTCTTTGTCTTTTAGATTGCGACCAAGCCCAACATTAATTGTAATTTTTTTTATCGCCGGAACGGCCATCGCGTTTTTGTAACCAAATTTTTCCATTAACGCTTTTACCACCTGCTCTTTGTAATGTTTTTTTAAACTATTCATATAAACAATTTATAATTGACAACTTAATCTATTGACTCTCCGCACTTTTTGCAAATTCTGATTTTTTTTGACCCTTTAACATCAGAATTCAACAATTTATAACCGACTCTGGTTGCTTTATTACACTTCGGACAAACCAACATAACATTCGCCAAATTCATAGCAGCTGGATATTCAATTCTTTGACCTTTTTCACCTTCTCGGCGCGGCTTGACATGTTTAAAACGAATATTCAAACCTTCCACAGAGATAAGCTTTCTGTCTGAATCAATCTGCAAAACTTTTCCTTGATTGCCTTTTGCCTTGACTCTATCTTTGCCTTTGATTATTTGAACTTTATCGCCTTTTCTTATTTTCATATTATTAATATTATAAAACTTCCGGAGCCAATGAAATAATTTTATTAAAACCCTTTTTTCTCAATTCTCTAGCCACCGGGCCAAAAATTCTGGTGCCTCTCGGTTCTAATGATTTTTTGTCCACCAAAACAACGGCATTATCATCAAATCTAATATAAGAACCGTCTTCACGTCTAGTTTCTTTGGCTGTTCTGACAATCACGCCGTAAGCAACTTCACCTTTTTTGACCATACTGTGCGGTTTTGCTTCTTTGATGCTAACCACAATAACATCGCCCAAACGAGCATATCTTTTTTTGTATCCACCGAGAATTCTAAAACACTGAATACGTCTGGCTCCGGTATTGTCGGCTGATTGTAATATGGATCTATGTTGAATCATATATTCAATTTATGTGTGAACAAAATTATTTTTCAATTTTAACCAAACGCCATTTTTTGTCCTTGCTCAAAGGACGACATTCTGTAAAAACAACCTTATCACCAACTTTACATTTATTTTCAGCGTCATGAACTTTAAACTTTTTGGATAATTTAAATTGCTTGTGATATGTCGGATGTTTGACCAAATGAGTGATTGTCACAACGGCTGTCTTTGCCATTTTTACACTCGTCACAACTCCGCTATATTCTCTGGATTTAACTATCGTGTTATTCTCCTTTTTCATATATTATTCAAACTATTTATTTTCTTTTAACAAAGTTAAAATTCTGGCGACTGTCTTTTTTAGATTGCGCATTTCCGAAACATTTTTATGCTGTTTTCCGGCCAATTTAAATCCAATTTCCTGCCTATTGACACAAAGTTCATTGTATAATTTTTTTAATTCTTCCTGCGTTTTATTGCGCAATTCCTTAATTTTCATATATTATTTTTTGAAAATAAATTTAGTTTTTACCGGCAATTTATGTCCGGCCAAACGCATAGCTTCCTTGGCTTGATCCACCGGCACTCCGGAAATTTCAAAAACAACTGTTCCCGGTCTCACAACAGCGACATAATGATCGGGCGCGCCTTTGCCAGTACCCATGGTTGATTGCGATCCCTTGGCTGTAACAGGTTTATCCGGAAAAATTCTAATCCAAATTTTGCCGCCTCTTTTTATAAAACGACTGATTGCACGACGCGAAGCTTCAATTTGTTTTGAATTCACCCAAGCGGCGGTTTGCGCCTTTAAGCCAAATTGACCAAAAGCCAAATCAGTCATACGAGAAGCCAGCATCGCTTTGTTGCGACCACGACCCTTTTGCCACTTTCGATGTTTTACCTTTTTCGGAATTAACATATATCCTATCGCTAAAATTATTTAATATATACTTATTTATTTGCTTCTTTAACTACAACAATCGCTTTCTTTTTAAAAATATCTCCGCGATAAATCCAAACTTTTATGCCGATAACACCATATAGAGTATAGGCATTGATCAAAGCATAATCAATATCAGCTCTAATAGTATGCAAAGGCACTTTACCCCATAACAATTTTTCCGTTCTGGCGATTTCCGCTCCGTTCAAACGACCACTGATTTCAACTTTAACTCCTTTGGCGCCGGCTTTTTCAGATTTTTGCATCGCTTGTTTCATGGCGCGACGAAAAGGAATTCTTTTTTCTATATCAAATTTAATTGAACTTCCAACAATGTTTGCGTCCAAATTAGGGTTAGATACTTCTTTTATATTTATGCTTAATTTAGCATTTTTATCTTTTAATACTTTTTTTATCAATTCTTTTTTTAAATCTTCTATGCCTGAACCGCTCCGACCAATAATAACACCCGGACGAGCGCTGTAAACAATAACCGTTAAATCTTTTGCCGTTCTTTCCACATTAACAGCGGAAACAAAAGCATTCAAAAGTTTCTTTTTTAAAAACTCCTTAATTTCTATATCTTGGCGCAAAGTCAAAGCGTAATCTTTTTGCTTGTACCATGTGGAATCCCAAGTTCTAGTTTGCTTTAAGCGAAAAATTTTTGGATTAATTTTCTTTCCCATAAACTTATTTATTACATGCCTGATTTTCTTCTAAAAACTTTTTTAAATACGCCTTTTTCTTTTTTGGCATTGATATTTTTTACCTTAGTTGTCTCCGAGTGGCCGGCTTTGCGAGAAAAATCTTCTTTTTTTGCCACAGAATCAGCTTCTTTCACTTTTTCAGATTCAACATCCACTTTTTCCACATTGACCTCGCCTTTCTTTCTTTTTACCTTTTGAGTTTCAATTTTTTTAACTTTTTTGTCATTTGCTTTTTCGCTGGCCACTATTTCAGCCAAAACAACATTAATTCTGGAACTTCTTTTGCGAATCGGAGTCGCGCGACCTTGAGCTTTTGGCATCCATCTGTACAAAATTTGTCCTTCATCAACTTTTATCTCTTTGATATACAAATTATTTTTGTCCAAATTAAAATTATTTTCCGCGTTCGATTGGGCAGACTTTAATAATTTTAATATTGGTTTGGCCGCTTTTTTATTAAGCAAACTTAATCTGGCCAAAGCGTCATTTAACTTCAACCCTCTTACAATATCAATAACCAACCTAGTTTTTCTAGGTGAAATTCTAATTTGTTTGGCTTGGGCTTTTACTTCCATATAAAATTAAATATATTGACTTTATTTAGCTTTGCCACTTGAGGCGCCAGATGAAGATGCGGCCGGTTTTGCTTGTTCTTTGGCCATTTTTCCACCATGTGAAACAAACTTTCTGGTTGGTGAAAATTCTCCCAATTTATGGCCGACCATATTTTCCACAACGGAAACTTCAATAAAATTTCTGCCATTATGAACACCAAAAATAAAACCAACCATTTCCGGAGTTATAATAGCCTCTCTTGACCAAGTTTTAATTACCGACTTATCATTGGCTTTTAACTTTTTCACTTTGGCTAATAATTTTTCATCAATATAAGGACCTTTTTTTAAACTTCGTGACATATATATATCTTTTAATTATGCGGCCTTTCTTTTCTTTCTTCGGCTAAGAATAAGAATATTTGATGGTTTATTAGGTTTTCTGGTAAAAACGCCAAGCGCATGCTTACCCCATGGAGTTTTTGGATATTTATGACCAATGGAATTAGCGCCTTCTCCACCACCGTGAGGATGGTCAACAGGATTCATTACCTTTCCTCTTACGGTTGGCTTAACTCCCATGTGTCTCTTACGGCCGGCTTTGCCAATTTTTACATGCATATGTTCCTGATTGCTCACTTGACCCAAAGTAGCCATGCATTCCTTTGGAACCATGCGCACTTCTGACGATGGCAATCGCAAAGTTGCATATGCGCCTTCAACAGCCATTAATTTGCACCAAGAACCGGCGGAACGGCACATTGCCGAACCCAAACCTGGGACCAATTCAATATTATGAATAATTGAACCTATCGGAATATTTTGCAATTTAGTCGCATTACCGGATTTGATTTCAATCGGACCGGCAGAAGAAATAATTTTGTCATTGATTTTTAGATCAGCAGGAGCGATAATATAACTTTTGACACCATCACTATATTGCAACAAAGCAATTGCGGCCGTACGATTTGGATCATATTCAATAGCCACGACTTTGGCAGGGATATCAAAACGATTTCTTTTGAAATCAACCAACCGATAAAATCTTTTTGCGCCGCCGCCTTTATGTCTGACGGTAATCTTCCCTTGCGCATTTCTGCCACCATGTTTTTTTCTAATCACAAGCAAACTCTTTTCAGGAGTTTTTTTGGTATAAAGAGAAGAATCCAAAACGCTCATTTGTCTTCTCGCATTGCTAATTGGTTTGTATACCTTGATTGCCATATGCTGATTTGCTAATTAATTTATTACACGCCTTCGTATATTTCAATTTTATCTTCTTTCTTTAAAGTGATAATGGCTTTTTTGTAATTTTTTCTTTGGCCATAAGCTCTGCCAGTTCTGACTTTTTTTCCAAAAACCTTAACAAAATTTACTTTTACCGGTTTTACTCCATAAACTGACTTGATTCTTTTTGCCACTTCCGATTTATTTGCGCTCACAGGAACAATAAAACAATATTTATTCAAAGCAACCAAATCCGTGGCTTTTTCCGTAATCAAAGGTTGTGCCAAAAATTTATAAGCGGTCGGATCGCCATGTTTTTTGCCACTGCCAATTATTTTTTCAACAACGACTTCTGACTTATCATTTTCGGATTTTTCAATATTTTTTTTGACATCTTTTCGTTTGCCGACTTGTTCATTGCCGACAGCCGTTGAATTTTCATCGTCAGATTTGAATATTTTGCCTAAAATTCCCATATTATTATGCTTTCTTTAAAAATACTTCTTCAACTTTTTTTAATGACAATTCAGAAAAAACAATTGTTTTGCTGTTAATCACATCATAAACATTCAAACTGTTTGCGGTAATCACTTCAACATTTTTCATATTTCTGGCAGAATCAACAATTTTTTTGTCCATTTTTTCAATTACCAACAAATTCTTTTTCTTTAATGCCATTTTGCTCATCAACTCGGCCATTTCTTTGGTCTTGCCATTTTTTATATCAAAAGATTCAATTACCAAAACGCCGCTGTTTTCCGCTTTGTCAGACAAAACCATGAATAAAGCTTTTCTTTTCATTTTGGCATTTATTTTTTTTGAAAAATCAACATCTTTGGTCGGACCAAAAATAACAGAACCGCCTTTCCATTGCGGAGAACGGATTGAACCCTGTCTGGCTCTACCGGTACCTTTTTGTTTCCAAGGTTTGCGACCACCTCCGCGAACTTCTCCACGAGTTTTGGTGTGAGCCAAAACTAATCGGTGATTCGCCATTTGCGCCACAACTGCTTGATGAACAAGATTTTTATTCAATTTAACTTCAAAAATCTCCGGATTTAAATTTGTTTCTCCGGCAACTTCACCTGCTTTATTGTATAACTTTGCTTTTGCCATATATATCAATTACATTTTGCTGTTTATTCATTAACTTTTTTGACGTTTTCTGCAATTTCCACAGTTGTCTTTTCTGCCGGCGATTCTAATGACGATTTTTTGGGTTCAAAATCACCAACGGTTTTTAAATAGACCCAGCCGGATCTATAACCGGGAACAGATCCTTTTATTAAAATAATATTTTGTTCTGGTAAGACATCAGCAATTTTTAAATTTTTTACAGTAACAACATCGCAACCGGTATGACCACCCATTCTCGTGCCTTTAAAAACATGAGCCACGCCTTTGGCGCCAATGGACCCGGACATTCTCAATTGATCTTTGTGTCCATGAGATTTTGGCGCTCCGCGAAAACCATGTCTTTTTACCACACCTTGAAATCCTTTGCCTTTGGAAACGCCTTGCGCAGCCAAAATTTCGCCAACATTAAAAATTGAAGAATCAAAAGAATCTCCAACATTTAATATATCAAACATTTTATCAGCGCGATCAAATCTAAATTCTTTTAAACATTTAAAACCAATTTCTTTATTGAAAACTTTTTTAAACATGCCTTGCAAAGGTTTTGATAAACGACTGAATTTTTGTTCTCCAAAACAAATTTGCACTGTTTTTACATCAGAATTTTGATGAATTTTTTTGGCGGTAACAAAACAAGGACCGGCCAAAACCTTGGTAACCGGAATAACGGAACCATTTTGATCAAACATTTGTGTCATGCCTAAATTTTTTCCGATAATAAATTTCATACTTCTTTTACATTTTTATAACAAAAGACCGGACTAAACGACCCGGCCTTTTGCAGTGTATCGGGATATTTAAGTCTTACTAAATTAAAATTATTTTCAATAATGACAAATTCCTCAAATTTATTAAGCATTTTCACACTTCGCCAAAGGCGGTTATAAAAATTCTCAAAAAATTTTATAAATATTGGACAAAATCAATATTAATGCTTTTTTACGCTTTTGTCAATAGACAAATTACATTTTTATCTCAATATCAACGCCTGCCGGCAAATTGAGATTCATTAACGCATCAATGGTTTTGGCTCCGGGATTCAAAATATCAATCAATCTCTTGTGAATTCTCATTTCATATTGATCGCGAGCATCCTTATGCACAAAAGTGGAACGATTTACCGTATATTTCTTTTTTTCCACAGGCAACGGGATCGGACCTTTTATAACCGCTCCGGTTCTCTCACCGGCTTCAATTATTGTTTTGGTCGTCTGATCAATAATTTTGTGATCAAAAGCTTTGATTTTTATTCTGACACGTTGGATATTGTCAACTTTTTTTTCTTCTGACATTGCTGTAAAATTACTTTATAATCTTGGTTACCGCGCCAGCGCCGATAGTCTTGCCACCTTCACGAATAGCAAATCTTTGCGATTCTTCCAACGCGACCGGAGTAATCAATTTTACTTTTAAAGTAATATTGTCGCCCGGCATAACCATTTCTGTTCCTTCTGGCAATTCAACTTCTCCGGTAACATCAGTGGTGCGAATATAAAATTGCGGTTTGTATCCTTTGAAAAACGGTTTGTGTCTTCCTCCTTCTTCTTTGTTCAAAACATAAATTTTCGCCTCAAATTCAACGTGAGGAGTAACTGAACCCGGTTTTGCCAAAACTTGGCCTCTTTCCACTTGTTCTTTTCTAATACCACGTAAAAGAAACCCAGCATTATCTCCAGCTTGACCTTCATTCAATGTTTTGTTGAACATTTCAATACCGGTAACAACGGTTTTTTGAGTATCTTTGATACCGATAACTTCCACATCGTCATTAACATGAATCATGCCTCTTTCAACTCTTCCAGTAACAACAGTTCCTCGTCCTTCTATTGAAAAAACATCCTCAATCGGCAATAAAAAAGGTTTGTCAGTTTGTCTGATTGGATCTGGGATATAAGAATCCAAAGCGGCTAACAATTCATCAATGCACTTTCCAGAAGCTTCATCTTCTGGATTTTCAAAAGCTTTTAAGCCTGAACCGCGAATTACAGGGATTTCCTTACCCGGAAATTCATATTTTGAAAGTAAATCTCTAACTTCTTCTTCAACCAAGTCAACCATTTCTTTGTCGTCAACCAAATCAACTTTATTTAAAAAGACGACAATAGCCGGAACTCCGACCTGTCTGGCCAAAAGGATATGTTCTCTTGTTTGTGGCATAGGACCGTCAGTTGCGGCTACAACCAAAATAGCTCCATCCATTTGAGCCGCGCCAGTAATCATGTTTTTGATATAATCAGCGTGCCCCGGACAATCAACGTGAGCATAATGTCTTTTTTCCGTTTCATATTCAACGTGAGCAGTATTAATAGTAATACCTCTGGCTTTTTCTTCCGGAGCGGAATCAATTTGATCAACATTTTTATTTTGCGCAACACCACCCTTCGCGATCAATCTTTTTAAAATAGCGGCGGTTAAAGTTGTCTTGCCATGGTCAACGTGACCGATTGTACCAACATTCACATGTGGTTTTGTTCTTGTAAATACTCCTGACATGTTATTTAATCTCCTTAAGGCGGCCTTTTCATAACAATGAAAAGTTTTTGCCAGCCACCGTATTTGTTATTTAATTATAAATTTATAGCAATATTATAGCAAAAGTTATGAATTTGGCAAGACCATTATTCAACCGGCTCAATGTAATAGCTATCATCACTGTTATCTTGGCTGAAATTAGCAATATCTTCGCTTATTTCCGCTTCAATTTCTTTTTCTTTTTCCAGCCTTTGCCAAACAGCAATTTCTTGATTGATTTTTTCTAACAACTTTTCCGGTTTAACAATATTCGCTTTTTCTTTAATCCCTTGATTTCTTTCCAAAGTTTTTTCTAACAAACCGACAACAAAAACATCTTCACCCTCAAAAACAATAGCCTTGTCCCCTGTTTCGCGAACAAAACGTAAAACTTTTGCCCATTTCTCTTCCATAATAAAGAAATTTATTTTTTCTTGGCTCCGGCGATCTTTTCAATTAAATTATTCGGCACTTCGGAATATTTGCTAAATTCCATATTATAACTGCCTCTGCCTTGTGTCATAGAACGAAGTTGTGTCGCATAACCAAACATTTCCGCCAAAGGAACTTGCGCATCAATAACCTTGGCTCCACTGCGATCTTTCATTTCCGTGATTTGCGCGCGTTTTGAATTCAAATCGCCAACAACATCTCCCAAATATTTTTCCGGAACAACAACCTCAACTTTCATGACCGGTTCCAAAATTGTCGGATTGGCTTGTTTTACCGCTTCTTGCAAAGCCAAAGAACCGGCAATTTTAAAAGCCGCTTCGCTGGAATCAACTTCATGAAAAGAACCATCAAAAACCGCAGCGCTAACATCAATTAACGGAAATCCGGCAATAACGCCACGATCAAGAGCTTCTTTTACGCCTTTTTCAATAGGCTTAATATATTCTTTTGGAATAACGCCACCTTTAATTTCATCAATAAATTCAAAACCCGCGCCCCTTTCTCTAGGCGCAATGCGCAACCAACAATGACCATATTGTCCTCTTCCACCGGATTGTCTAATATATTTTCCTTCAGCTTCTGATTGTTTGCGAATGGTTTCTTTGTAAGCGACTTGCGGTTTTCCAGTATTGGCTTCCACATTAAATTCTCGGCGCATGCGATCCACAATAATATCCAAATGCAATTCGCCCATGCCTCCGATAATCGTTTGCAAAGTTTCTTCATCGGTATGAATTTTGAAAGTTGGATCTTCTTCGGCCAATTTTTGCAAAGCGACACCCATTTTTTCTTGATCGGCCTTGGTTTTTGGTTCAATCGCCATATGAATAACCGGCTCTGGGAAAGTAATACTTTCCAAAATGACTTCTCTTTTTTCATCGCACAAAGTATGTCCGGTAAAAGTTCCCTTTAGACCGATTACCGCAACAATTTCTCCGGAATACGCTTCTTCAATTTCCTCACGATGATTGGCATGCATGCGAACCAATCGGCCAATTCTTTCTTTGGTGCCATTTGTTGTGTTAACCACATATGAACCTGATTTTAAACAACCTGAATAAACGCGAACGAAACACAGTTTTCCGACAAAAGGATCAGTAGCGATTTTAAACGCCAAACCAACAAAAGAATCCGCATCTTTTGGCTCTATTTCAATGTTTTTCTCACTATCATTTGCATCAATTCCCATGGTTGGAGGAATATCCAATGGACTTGGTAAATAATCAACCACCGCATCCAACAATCTTTGCACGCCTTTATTTTTTAAAGCGCTACCGCACAAAACAGGCACAATTTTATTAGCAATAACGGCTTTACGCAAAACCGGTTTTAATTCTTCCACTGAAATTTGTTCGCCGACCAAATACTTATCCATTAATTTTTCATCATTTTCCACCACAGCCTCAACCAATTTGGCTCTAAATTCTTCCACCCTGTCTTTCATATCTTCGGGCACGGCAATTTCCGTAACCTTGATTCCCAAATCATCTTCATAAATATAAGCAGTCCGAGTTAAAACATCAACGATCCCTTTAAAAGTTTCCGCAGCGCCAATAGGCAATTGAATCGGGTAAGCATTTTTGGTCAAACGTTCATGAATTGTGCCCAAATCAAAATAAAAATCAGCGCCCATGCGATCCATTTTGTTGATAAAAGCCAATCGCGGAACGCCGTAATCATCAGCATAACGCCAGTTAGTTTCTGATTGAGGTTCCACTCCGGCCACACCATCAAAAACACAAACTCCGCCATCAAGAACGCGCAAACTTCTTTTTACTTCCACCGTAAAATCAATATGCCCGGGAGTATCAATAAGATTGATCCGATGATTATTCCAAAAACAAGTTGTCGCCGCTGAAGTAATGGTAATTCCTCTTTCTCTCTCTTGTTCCATCCAATCCATAGTGGCCGCGCCCTCATGAACTTCACCGATTTTGTGTTTTTTTCCGGTGTAAAACAAAATGCGTTCCGAAACAGTGGTTTTGCCGGCATCAATATGAGCAATAACGCCGATATTTCTGGTTTTATCTAAGGAATATTCTCTTGGCATAAATTATTTTGGTCTTTATTTTTTATTAAAATTTGGCAAAATGAGCAAAAGCGCGATTGGCCTCCGCCATACGATGAACATCCAATTTCTTTTTTATTGCCTCTCCTTCATTATTAAGACCCGCAACCAATTCATCCAATAATTTTTTATACATTGGGCGTCCCTTTTTGCCGAGAGCGGCGTTAATTAACCAATGCAAAGCCAAAAAATATTTTCTTTCCCCGCGAACCGGATATGGGATTTGATAATTACCTCCGCCAATACGACGGCCGCGGACTTCAATTTGCGGCGCAATATTTTTTACAACTTGATCAAAAACAGCCAAAGCGTTTGGGTATAATTCTTTGTCCAATTTACCAGACTTGATCATTTTTTCAATTTCATCAAAACAATCGTAAACAATTTTTTCGGCAACGGACCTTTTGCCATCTTGCATCAAATAATTTATAAATTTAGTAACAATAAGACTGCCATAACGAGCGTCTGGTCTTAATTTTCTTTTTGGAGCTTGTTTGCCTCTCATAAAATTATACTCCGCAAGTAAAAGTTCACATTTCGATTTTTAAAAATTGAAATATTACTCCTTGGGAAGTTTATATAGTTAGTAAGTTAGTTGTGAGCCCGCCTTGCTTAGCAATGCGGGCAGGTATTAACGTAGTAAGTTCAAAAATACTTACTATTCACCTCTCATTATTAAATAATCCCCTAGAACCAAAAAGTTAAGGGGAATATATGAAATTAATTATTCCTTTGGTTTTTTGGCGCCGTATAACGAACGACTTTGCTTGCGTCCGTCAACGCCTTGGGTATCATAAACACCACGCACAATGTGATAACGAACACCCGGCAAATCTTTTACTCTGCCTCCGCGGATCATAACAATGGAGTGTTCTTGCAAATTATGGCCCTCACCAGGAATATAAGCCGTCACTTCTTGACCGTTTGATAATCGCAAACGAGCGATTTTTCGCAAAGCCGAGTTTGGTTTTTTTGGGGTGGTTGTCGTAACTTTCAAACAAACGCCTCTTTTGAATGGAGCGCCCGAAGACAAAGATTTTCTCTTTCTCTTCAAATTATTAAAAACCGTTTGAAGAGCCGGGGTTTTTGATTTAGTCTTTTGCGATTTTCTGCCGCGTCTGACCAGTTGATTGATTGTTGGCATAATTTACCTAAAATAATTGTATTTAATATAACTTTTCTTTAACGATAATTAGGATATCATACAAAATCAAATGAGTCAATTACCTTAAATAATTTTAAACAAAATAAAAACAGTTCCGAATTACAGCTTAATTTATTATATAATTTAAATAAAAGCGGCAACCAATTCAATAAAATAAGCAAAAACCCGTCCAAAAACATTAACTCCCAAAAAACTGTCGGCAAAAATTAAAATTAAAAGAATAATCGGACCTTGCGCTTCAAATTTTTGTTTAAAATATAAAAATCTGTCATCAGGCAAAAGAGCAAACAAAACTTTTGATCCATCCAATGGCGGGATTGGGATTAAATTAAAAATCAATAAAATAAAATTGATAAAAATCACCAACGAGAAAAAAACGGCCGTCAAACTTATATCAAATCCCGGGAATCCCCCAAAAACCGCGAAAAAAGGATGAACTCCATGAAAAATCAATTTAAAAAACAAAAGACACAGCAACGCCATAAACAAATTGGAAATCGGCCCTGCCAAAGCGATTAGAGCCGAATACAAGCGTCTTTTTTTCAGATTGTAAGGATTAAATGGAACCGGATTTCCCCAACCGAATCCCAACAACACCAACATCGCCAACCCCAAAAAACTCACATGCGAAAAAGGATTTAACGTTAATCGTTTATTATCTTTTGCCGTATCGTCGCCAAGCAAAGTCGCCGCCAAAGCATGCGAAAACTCGTGAATCGTAATAACAAAAATAACCGCGACAAGCCAAGCGACAAAAACCATTGGTTGAGAAAACAGTTCGGATATCGGCATAAATATTTTTTTATTTAAGACTTGAATTATTATAACATATATGTTAGTATAAAACCAGCCTTGCAATAATTAATCATTAAAAAAAATATGGCCATCTGTCAAAAATGCGGCCGCGGTCCGAAAATCGCCATTTCCCGCAGCCATTCCAATATTGCCACGAAACATTGGCAACTGCCGAATATTCAAACCAAAAGAGTCAACGGCGAAAAAAAACACCTTTGCACAAAATGCTTAAAATCCATGACCAAAAATAAATAAAAATTCGCCTGCGGGCGATTTTTTATTTTGTAAAAACAAACTTGGCAAAAATTATTTTTTGCGATATAATTAAACCGTCAAATAATTAGATTATCAAACTAAATGAACAAAAAGACGGCTTTGTTGATTTCAGAAATCTTTAATTTAAAAAGATTGATTTTTGAAAAAATAAAAAAAGAAATCAGCATCAATCCCGATGATTTTTTGCATCTGGAAATTTTACGTTTTACAAACGAAAACAAAAAACCCTTAATGAAAAGCCTGGCTGAACATTTACGTATCACTCGCCCCTCGGCCACATCGTTGGTGAATCGTTTGGTGAAAAAAAATTATTTGCAAAGAATCTTTGATAAAGATGACCACCGACAAATAAAAATTTCACTAACCAAACACGGCCAAGAAATTTTAAAATCCCATTGCCAAAAAATGCAAAAACTAATGAGCAAAACTTTTTCGGAATTGACTGACAACGAAATTGAAAATTTGCAAAAAATTTATAAAAAAATAGGCCGATGTTTGACTGAAAAATAATTTTACAAATAATTATCAAATAATTTATGTTAAAGAAAAAATGGTTTTATATAGTGTTGTCTGTAATTATTATTTTAATCGTATTAATTTATAACGCCGCGAAACCAAAACCGCCGGAGTATGAGACTTTTGTCGTCTCTCGCGGCAATTTGCGCCAAGAAATCAATATCACCGGCGCCGTAAAACCGGCGGAAGAAGTTTCTCTCTCTTTTGAAAAAAGCGGCAAAATCACCAATCTAACCGTCAAAATCGGTGATGAAGTAAAAGCCGGTAAAATCTTGGCCGAAATCTCCAATCTTGATTTGTTAGCTCAATTAAAACAAGCGCAAGCGACTTTGGAAAACGCACAATCGCAATTAAAACAATATCAAGCGGCCGCTGACAGTCAAAAAGCAAAACTTGATGAATATCTAGCAGGCACAAGAATTGAAGAAATTATTTCGGCAAGAACTGCTGTATCCAATGCGGAAAAAACACTAATTGACGCCAACGCCAATTTACAAAACGTAAGCTCTAAAGCTGAAGCTGACTTAAATCAAATTTACAACAACACGTTAAACACTCTTGCTTATTCGGTGACAATTGCTGAAAACGCGCTTTACGCCATTACCGATGTCCAAAGTAATTTGAGCGGAATAGCCAATGAATCCTCCATCATTATTGATCGCAAGGCCGAATCAGTTTTTCTTCTTTTGGGAGAACCTAATGCCGGCAGTTATAATAAATATGCGCTTTCGCAAATGAAAAACGGAGCCAAAGGCGCGGTAATTTTAGCGCAAAACAATTCAAGCAATGAAAATATTAATGAAGCGCTTACAAAAGTTAAAGCCGCTTTGTATTCCATAAAAAACACCCTTACCGCAATTCCTCTTTCAATTAACATGAGCTCCTCGGATATTTCTTCTCTTAATACGCAAAAGGGATTGATTGACACGGAAATTAGCAATGTGATTGCCAAAGAACAAGCTATTTTTGTCCAAAAATCTTACAACCAAAACGCCATAGATACGGCCAAAGCAGCAAAAACAACGGCTGAAAATTCTGTAAACGTCGCCAAAGATCAATTAAACTTAAAATTAGCCGGCTATACCGCGCAACAAATTGCCAGTCAAGAGGCTCTTTATAAACAATCTCTGGCCAGCGCCGAAGCACAAAAAGCCATGGTTAAATCAGCGGAAGCCGGAATTCTGAATATTCAAGCTCAACTGGGAAAAACTTATTTAAAAGCGCCCATGAACGGACAGATAACATTGCTTGAAGCCAAGCTCGGAGAAATAATCACCGCCAACAAAACTATTGCCAAAATTATTTCCAAAAACAACTATCAAATTGAAGCCAACGTTCCGGAGGTTGATATTGCCAATATCAAAATCAATGATCCGGCGACAATTACCTTGGATGCTTATTCTTCGGACCAAAAATTCTTGGCCAAAGTCATTAAAATAGATCCGGCGGAAACAATGATTGACAATGTGCCAACATACAAAATAACCTTGGAATTCAATGAAAACAATGATTTGATTCGTCCCGGAATGACTGCTGACACGGATATTTTAACAGCGGAAATCAATGCTGTTTTATTTATTCCGCAACGCGCCATTTTGCGCAAAAACAATGAACGTTTGGTAAGGATTTTAAAAAATGATCAAACAATAGAAGAAAAAATCATCCAAGTCGGATTAAAAAGTTCTGATGGCAATATTGAAATAAAATCCGGATTAAACGAAAATGACCTGATTATCGTTTCTACAAAGACGAAGTAAAAAATAAAAGTGAGTAGTGAGTCAGTGCGTTTTAAACTCATCACTCACCTACTCACTATTAATTTATGTCAGAAATTTTTATCAAAGCCGAACATTTGCAAAAATCATATTTAACTGACGAAGTGGAAACCTTGGCATTAAAAGAAGCCACTTTTGAAATAGCTCCGGGCGAATTTGTGGCGATTATGGGGCCATCCGGTTCAGGTAAATCAACTCTCATGCACGTGATCGGGTTTTTAGATAAGCCGACCGGTGGAAAATATTTTTTTAAAAACCGCAATATTGAAAATTTGTCCGAAGATGAAATGGCCCGCGTGCGCAATGAGGATATTGGCTTTGTTTTTCAGTCTTTCAATCTTCTACCGAGGACCAGTGTTTTTGAAAATATTCGCTTGCCATTAATTTACAGTTTGGTTCCCGAAAATCAACACAAAACAAAAGTTTTAAAAGCAATCAAAGCCGTAGGGCTGGAACATCGCATCAATTATTTATCAAATCAACTTTCCGGCGGAGAAAAACAACGTGTGGCCATTGCTCGCGCGTTGGTTAACGAACCTGATTTGATTTTGGCCGATGAACCGACCGGCAACTTGGATTCAAAATCAGGCGGTCAAATAATGAAAATAATTCAAGATTTAAATGATCAAGGAAAAACCATTATTATGGTAACACACGAAAAAGACACGGCTGAACACGCGCGCCGAATAATCAATATCCGAGATGGCGAAATTACCAAAGATTATGTTATTGAACAAAGAAAATTGATTCACGATGGCGAAGAGCTGAAAAAATAGAATTACTAATTCCAAATTCCAAATTCCAAATTACAAATTACAAATGCCGAATTACAAATGACGAATTACAAATGACCGGTGAAATATGTTTGAAAATTTATCATTCGTAATTTGGAATTAGTAATTCGGCATTTATCATTCAAAAAAATGCACTGGAAAAATACCATCAAAATGTCCTTGCAAAATTTGCGCAAACAAAAAATGCGCTCTTTTTTGACAATGCTCGGAATTATTATCGGAATTTCTTCCATTATTATAATCTCATCCGTTATTGCCGGCGCGGAAAGTCTTATCACCAATCAATTACAAAGTATCGGCACCAATATTATTGGCGTTTTACCCGGAGGAACAGAAGAAGATGGCCCGCCGGCCGCTGTTTTTGGCATCATTATAACCACCTTGACGGATGAAGACACCGAAGCATTAAAAAAAGAAATTCCGCACGTTGTCGCCGCCACATCTTATGTAAGCAAAACGGATATAATAAATTGGGAAAATCAAAAAACCACGGTTTCAATTTATGGAGTTTCGCCTGACTATCCAAAACTTTCCGAAACGGAAACGGTTCAAGGATCATTTTTTTCCGAAGAAGACAAACGCTCCCAAAGCAATGTCGTTGTTCTCGGTTATAAAATTTGGCAAGAACTTTTTGCCGAGCAAGACCCAATTGGTCAAAAAATTCAAATCGGACAAAATAAATTTACGGTTATCGGCGTAATGAAAGAACAAGGTTCAGTCGGTTTTCAAAATGTTGATCGGATGGTTTTTGTCCCCGTAACCACAGCGCAAAAAAGAATTCTCGGTATCAATCATATCGGATATTTGAGATTAAAAATTGATGCTGAAGAAAATATAAATTCCTCGTTGGAACAAGTCAACAATATTTTGCGCATCAGGCATAATATTGACGATCCGCAAAAAGACGATTTTACAGCCAGAAATACCAACGATGCAGCACAAACTCTCGGTTCAATAACAAACGCATTGCAATTTTTTTTGATCGCGGTCGTTGTCATTTCCTTACTGGTTGGCGGAATCGGCATAATGAATATCATGTTGGCCGCTGTAGTTGAAAGAATCCGCGAAATCGGTTTGCGCAAAGCAGTCGGCGCGACAAAGTCGCAAATCATTTGGCAATTTTTGATTGAAACGATTATTATTTCATTTTTTGGTGCAATTGTCGGCTTGCTTATCGGAATATTCATTTCATTTTTAATATCAATCATTATTAATTTCTTGGAATATAATTGGACATTTGTCATTACGCCGATTTCACTTTTATTATCAACCTTTTTCGCTTTATTTATTGGAATAATTTTTGGTCTTTATCCTGCTAAAAAAGCTGCCAAATTGAATCCGATAGAAGCGTTGCGTTATGAGTAAGGTAGTTTATAAAGTTTGGTCCCGATGGGATCCTGTTGGGATAAGGTTTATAAAGTGAAAATAAAAACAACATTACTTTACCACGATGTGGTCCCATTGGGACAAATTTTAAAACTTTATGAACCTGCCCGCAATGGGGCTTTACGAACTAATTATCATGCTAAAAACAGCCTACCAAATCGCCATCACGGCCTTACGCCGCAATTTTGGACGCACGATTTTGACGATCCTCGGTATTGTGATTGGCATAACGGCCGTAATTGTAGTTTTATCCGCCGGACTGGCAATTAAAAATTTAATTTTGGCGGAAGTTTCGTCTTTTGGCTCAAACTATATTCAAATTGAACCAAAGACTCCGCAAGTTTCCCAACAATCTTCGGAAAATTCTTTTAGCATGGTTGGCGGTTCGGTGATTACGACTTTAAAAGAATCTGACGCCAAAGCCATTGCCAAACTCAATAACATAGACAATTATTATTGCGGAGTTCTCGGTCAAAAAATTATCAGCCACGAAAGTGAAATGAAAAAAGGTTTTATTTTTGGCGCCAATGCCGCTTTTATTGATATTGACAGCGCTGAAATTTCTACCGGAAGATTTTATGACGAAGAAGAAAATACCTCCCTAGCCAAAGTGGCGGTGCTCGGCGCAAAATTAAAAAATAAATTATTCGGCGACAATGAAGCGATTGAACAAAATATTCAAATTGGCGGAGACAGTTATCGCGTCATCGGAATTCTAAAAGAAAAAGGCGCTTCCTTTATGTTTGATATGGATAATATGGCTTTTGTGCCTTTGCGAACACTCCAAAAAAGAATTCTCGGCATTGATTATGTAAGTTTTATTTTTACTCAAGTCAAAGACAATTCACTTTCGCAAAGCACTGCTGAAAATATTTTGGAAATATTGAGAGACAGACACAAAATAAACGACCCCAATAAAGATGATTTTGCGGTGACAACCATGGATCAAGCCATGAAAATGCTGAACGTTATAATTTCCGGCATTCAAATTTTGCTAATTGCTCTCGGTTCAATTTCTCTAATCGTCGGAGGAGTCGGGATCATGAATATTATGTATGTTTCTGTCACGGAAAGAACTTTTGAAATAGGGCTTCGCAAATCTCTCGGCGCAACAAAAAAAATCATTCTTTGGCAATTTTTAATTGAATCAATAATTTTAACCATAAGCGGTGGAATTATCGGAATAATTTTGGGTTTGCTTCTTTCAATGCTTATTTCAATTATCGCCACCAGTCAAGGATTTGATTGGCGTTTTGCGATTTCTTGGTCAGGACTTTTTACGGCCATCATCATGTCAACGCTTATCGGTTTAATTTTTGGACTTTATCCGGCGCGCAAAGCGGCCAAATTAAATCCGATTGAAGCGTTGCGCCATGAATAAAACAATAACAAAAAAAACTTCAAATGAAGCTTTTTTTATTGGTCGCAATTACTGAACGAAGCTCGAACCTTTTTTGAACGGAAAATGCTCGAATAGCTCCGCTCCGCGTTTCCGCCCGCCGAACTTCGGCGAGCAAAGCAAAACAATTTTCTTTCAATTTTTTATCGCCCGCCCGCCCCGCCTTCGGCGGGTCTCGCTTCGCAAAAAGCCCTGTATTTCGGAATTAAATCGTAAGGTCGGACAAATTCAAATTCGGCTTTTCGGGAAAGCAAACGGCGGTTCGGAATTGCGAAGCA
>Ga0172375_10000207_pt1 | contig 92447 bp, 79 predicted proteins | sample LakKiv1m_FD_114537 | JGI IMG/M metagenome (GOLD analysis project Ga0172375, IMG submission 114537) | Freshwater microbial communities from Kabuno Bay, South-Kivu, Congo - kab_092012_11.1m | ecosystem: Environmental > Aquatic > Freshwater > Lake | place: Democratic Republic of the Congo...
CTATTAATTATTACAACAACCAAAGAATTCATTTATCCCTTAAAACCTCACCCACCAAATTCAAACAAAATTTCGTATTAAAACATCTCAGAAACAGTGTGTACTAAAAGGGGTACTTGACATGAACAGGAGAACCGGGGCGACCAGCTTCAGCTGCTGCAGCCATATAAATGGTCATTAAAGTACCACCGGTAAAGTCTACCTTTTCACTTAACAATCCTTTTTGTTTCGCAACATCAACATATTGAGGGATTTGTCTTTCGTCTGCTTTTCCGCCTTCATAAAGGTCTTTACTTAAATCGAGAAGCTTTGGTTGGGGAACTGGTGATTCTGGAACCGGGGGAGTTATGTTTTGTACTTCTGACATATTTTAATTTTAACTTTTAATCCACTCTGGCTCAATTTTGGTAGCTAGAGTAATGAGGGGTAATTCTCCGCCTCTCTTAGTTTGTATTGTAATTAACTCATTGGCAATAATCAAGTCGCCTGTAGTACTAGATTCACGGCCAAGTTGGGCTCTTTCGCCTGTTATAGTATTTTTATACCATCCACCCCCCACAGATTCAAAAACTTTATCGGGAAACCCTGTTGCAATTGCCCTACGAACTACTTCAGGTTGAGCAGTATCTTTGTTAAATGAATATCCAAGTCTTCTTGCTTGCTCTACTAATTGCTGATAATTTTGTCGTACCTCTTTCAGAGCCAGCCAGGATACGTAATTTTCGCGACACCACTGACTTAGCATTCCTCTTTTGTCAGCTTGCTCCGCTTGTTGGAAAACGTTCAGTAAATTCAATAAATCTGATTCTTGCGACGTTTTAAATTTAGTATGAGCCATATCTGCCTCATATCCCTCCGCTTGAGGTCGATAAAATAGTCTTTTGCTGGTTCTGAGTGCTGCCATAACCGCAGCTTCCTGACCGCATCCCATCTCACAACCTCGCAAAAGCATAGTCCCGTCACGAGGATCACAACTTAATTCTGAGAGTTTCTGTCCAAATTCAGATAACTTTGTTTCATCAGTCGGATCAAGAGCGCCTAAAAGTCTTAACTGGTTCTTTGCTGTTTTCCAACTTTGTTTTTCCGGTGAGTCAATCAACCGGATTGGATCTCCTTCGCGTGAGTAACCCATGGCTTTAATTTGCATAACCACCTCCCGCAAAGAAGTACGCATAATTTCGGGTTTAGTTGACTTTGGTCTTTTATTGAATTCGTCTTCAGTTATCAAAAAATAAACTTCTCCTGGTTGTGTTCTACCTGCCCTTCCTTGCCTTTGCCTGAGCGAGTCTTGTGCTGTTGGACCAACAACAAGTTTAGTAGTATCTGCTGCCGGATCATATTCATTCATACGTGCCAGCCCTGAATCAATCACGTACCGCACTCCATCAATTGTTAATCCGCGCTCGGCTATGTTGGTTGATACAATAATTTTCCTTCCATTTGCCGTTTCAAACACTCTGTGTCTTTCTTGAGGAGCCAGCTCACTATGTAAAGGTAAAAGCGTAACTCCTGTGACCTTTTGCTTCATAATCTCATCCATAGTAGCAGTGATCTCTCCCTTACCTGGCATAAAGATCAAAATGTCTCCATCAGGTTTTGAACGATGAATACTGGCTGCAACCTCAGCTGCTTTTTCTGGCATCCTCCGAGGGTCAACTCGCTCATCAGCAAAATGAACCTCAACCGGATACGGTCTTCCTTTTGCTTCTACAATTGGCGCACCACCAAAATGTTGCGAAAATTTCTCTGCATTTAATGTCGCAGACATAAGGACAAACTTTGCTTTACTTCCGGCGTCTTGTGCTTTTTCTACTAACGAAGCTCCAATATCCATAAGAAGATACCGTTCATCAAATTCATCGAATAAAACCACAGAAGCTTGAGAAAGCGCAGGATCATTGCGAATGATGTTCTTAAATACACCACTTGTCAGAAAAACAATCTTAGAGTCTTTTCCTGATCTTTTTTCAGGACCAGTAATGTATCCTACCTCTTGGCCGACTTTAACTCCCATTTCTTCGGCTACTCGTTTTGCAACTTCAACTGCCACCGCCACACGATTTTCTACAACAAAGATCGTTCCTTGATCTGCAAAACCTTCTGTATACAAAGCCTGGGGTACTTGTGTTGTTTTTCCGCTTCCTGTTTCAGAAACCAGAATCAACCGATCATGACCCCGCAATGTTTCCACGATCTCCGGCATTTTTTGCCAAATCGGCAGCTCTGGATTCCCAATTCTACGTTCTGGAAGCGGTCTTGTCTCGTGTGGAGGTGGTGTTGGACTTGTTATCTCAGTCATATTTACATTTGCTCCTCCTCAAGCATACTTTTCAATTTTGTTTCTATTTCAACTGCTCCTTCAGGATCCATTTGCTGCCAAATTGGTAATGCTGTTTGAAGCTCAGATAACTTTTGTCGGCGAAATTCTGCCGGCGCTTTTGACAAATCGTCCAAGTTTTCGAGACGATCGAACCGCTTAACTAATATTGCCAAACTACCGCCTTTTTGTACTCTTTCCAGATATTCTGAATCTGGTTCTTCTTCATCAAGGTGGCTTACCGCTTGAACAACATCTGCAACTTCTTTACCAAAACGCTTTACAACCTCGTCATAAGGCACATCTGCGTCCTCTAAAATATCATGTAATGTAGCAGCGGTTGTTAATACTTTTACATCAACATTAGGATGGCTTTTGGCATATTCCACTGCTCTTCTACCGACGCGTAAAACGTGGTTGGCATAGGTTTCTCCCCCTTGGCGGGTTTGTTCATGGTGTTTTACTAAAGCTAATGCTGTAGCTCTTTGGACAGTATCACGAGTTTCTGAAGGAACTGAATCTATCACCTCATGAGCAAGTTTAACGGTTTGTTGCAATTGCTCACCATTCGATAAAGTAACCAACTGTCCCATTTTGTCCATATTCTCTAAAAAGAGGAGGTAATCTTCTTCTGTGAACCACTTCTGAAACTTACTTTCTATGGCATCTGACAAGGCTTGCAATTCTTCTTGTGTTGCATCTTGTCTGGCAAAAAGTTCTTGGATTTTTGTTGCCTCTTCCAGGGTTTCGCCTTCGCGCCATAGGTCTTCATTTTCCACTCCAGCCGGTAATTTACCGGTTTTGCGCATATACACCGCTCGTGGTAATAAATCACAGGCAACCCGGTAAAGCGGGATTACTTTTTTAATCTGTTTTACATCTTCGCCTTCTGCTCGTTTGGCAAAACTTTTACCCCATGCATCACGATGGAGAAATTCTTCTGCTGCCCCTAAATAATGGTGAGAGACCATCTCAGGCGTCATCTCTCCTTGCAGCCGCTCTTGAAGTTGTCGTCCTTCAGCAGTTGTTGGAATAGTGTGAGTGGTAACAATCATACTGATGGGCTGGTATGATTCCTTTCCGCCCTTTACCACATCCCACATTCCCAAAGTTGGAGGAACGGCAATCACATCACGACGACGTTCTTTCGCAAGTTTTGGTCCATATTTTGTTTCCAGCTGATAAAATCGTGGTTCATCCAAAGAAGAAACCACTGATACCACATCCTGATCATGATCGTCCTCTGCCATCAAAAGATCATAGCTTGCTAAATCGGAATAGAGTTCTGCATCCTGAATACTTTTATTAGGAAGTAGGATGACAGCGCTTGTTTCACCAGAAGTTGCAAGTTTTTCCTGTAAAGTGTCATACGCTTGATGGGCATTTTCCAAACCAACTTCACCTATAAACTTACCTAAGACCGCTTCTACTTGTGCTTCGAGTTCAGGCGCTTTTTCAAGTCCAATTCCTTTTCGTAATTCATTGGCTCGCTGAATAATAGGGTAGAGTGGATGAGATTCTAAATACTTTTGCTGATCTTGTATCACCGTTTCCGGGGCATCAACATACAGAAGAATGTCTTGGGCAACACGGGTAATGCTTTTATATCTTTTCCTTGGTTCTTTGGCTTCTGTATCACCTTTGTATCCTTCCCAAAATTCATGGGCTTTGTAAATAAGTGCTTGCCTCATGAGCTGCCTATCCTCGGGTGTGATTCGAGCATTTAGCTTTTCCCTGTATGCTAACTCATCTGGTGTTCTATGTTGCGAATGATTAAGCAAAACAAATGACAAAGGCAACCATGATTCCTGATGAGTTGGGTAGCCAGCCCACTTTGGTATCGCTTCGGGATCCTCTGGTAGGATTAGGGCAACATCCTTTCCCAAAACCATTTTGGTTATTTGGTTTGTTTCTGCAAATAGCACAACATTATGATTGTTTGCAGTTGCACTTTCAAAACGTTCAGAACCATAAGCCATGTGTTGTTTCCATGGCTGTGGCTCGGGTTGTTGAACTTCTGGTGCGGGAATTGGTATATTTGCTGTTTCACCCATTGTTTTGCCTCCTTTTTTCAACCGCTTCACTTATAAAAACTGCAGATGCAAATATTGACGGATTATATTTTCTTTCTGCTTTGCTGCGATCAAGATTGGTCACCACTCCTGCTTCGTCTCTGGTTCCTGCCACTTTTTGAGTGCTTCCTTCAAGGACGCTTTGATATACACCAATGATTTGAATAGGCTTGTCTCGATTGATACGAACTCCGGTTTCAGGATCAATACCCATCTCGATTAGTCGTCGCCATTCAGCTGCTCCTTCGGGATTGTTTGACACGATTATCACTGCATCCGTGCCTTCTAAAATACGTGCATTCTCGACTGTTAATCTAGTGATTTTGACAATTTTTCCATTTTCATCTTTTTTTATCCTTCCGCCACCAATATCGCCAATCACAAAATCATTTTCCTCACTCTGAGATGCTGTAAGCAACTCCTGCTTTGCCTCTTCAGCCAGTTCGATAGACCATGGACGCTTCATTTGTTTACGACGCTCTGAGGCATCTTCAAGAGACCTTTTTGCTCCATCAAGTTGCTCTTGGGTAATTCTTCCTTGAGCAAACAAGCCTTCTGCATTTTTGTAACCAATTTCTGCATCCAAATACCAACTCGGAGTAGGAGCCGCTTTATCGAGGTCTAAATGAGCAACCTGTACTCCCAATTCTTTCAGCGCTTCACGAAAGATAGTCGAGTATACGGATTTTCCGGAGTTTGGATCGCCACACATGACAACAGAACGGATTTGAGAAAAATCTGGCATTTCTCGGCCAGCGAAAGATTCAATTAGTTTAGCTACAATTCGTGCTGTTTCCCGACCATTGACTGGTAACCGGACAGATTGAGCGTTTACGGCTCCATAAACCTTATACTTATCAATAAATTCCTGCCCTAAATGTTCAACGATTACATCCTTAACTGATGGCAAATCCTCACGTGTCCAATATCGAATAACGCTGATGATATCTGCTGGTTCACGACCCATCTTCTTGTCGTCAATAGCCCGAAGTACCCCAATAGCATAAGGAACTTCATCAACTCCAGCATTTTCTATAGCCATTTCCATTAGTTTATAAACCGCAAATTTTCCAGTCAGGTCTTGTGTATCAACAAAAGCTATATCTCCAAACCCGCTTGTAGTAGGCATCTCCATACGATTCAGGCGCTCTGCTTCTTGTCTAAAGTACTCCCAATCTTCTGTTTTTAATCGTTCTGCTGCTTTATTTAACCTTGCTTGCGCTTCCTCTTCCCACTTTGCAACTGCCTCTTGATATGAGTGGGTCTCATCTTGGCCGGCATACTCCTCAACTGTAGGTTTAGCTGATTCCACTGTATATTGTTTATATAGCTCGACGTATTCAGCATAAGTTAAACCAGGTTTTTCCTTTACTCTTTCCATCAGACCAGAAAGCCATTGATCAGAACGCTCTTTATATTTCTGAAATTCCTCAGGCTTTAAGAAATCCCTTAATGCAGGAGCTTCTTCTGAAGGGCGAACTGCCGCATCCAAACCTTTAGATAACATCATTTCCTCTTCATTTTGGACAGGTAAAGCTGAAGAATCCCGATCACATATTGCACCAATTCTTGCAATTTTGGATGGTTCTGCTCCTAAACGACATTCTTCTGCTTTGGGAACCCATTTAACGAGTACCCACGGAGATTTTTTTTGAAATTGAGTTGTTTGATGGTGATCAAGATAAAGAACTGAGTGTCTGATTTGAGGCAACCCTCTTTTTTGGCGGTCAGCGTGAAGTCGATCAGACAATTTAATTAACTCATCCTCTGATTGTTCCAATTGTCTACTAAAATCGAGTGGTATATCAGCCACGACAACCCGATCGTATCCTTCGACATCAAGTTCCGGAAGTGTTTTGGTGTAAAAAGCCCCAGGGTGAGTAGCCCCTTTACCTTCTCTAATAACTGGGGAGCCGACGTAGATAGTAGCTTTTGCTCCTTTTGTTTCAAGGTATTGAGCAGAAACAATTGCCATACTGACACCATGCGCGTCAGGGCCACCAATAACCAACACATTATTTCCTTGAAAATTTTCACGCTCCTCAGGATTGCCAGGCGTTTCAGGTATATTAATCGGTCTATCGTGCTGAATGTTTGCTTCACCCATATTTGTTTTATTGCTTTAATTGTATCAAATTGTCTCTTATTTCGTACTGTGAAAATTTGGAAATAGGAAGCTGCCTACGGGGGTCTGTTTTCGTTAACAAAAGGCTCTATCCCCTTTGTCAGAAAACAGAGTTTGCAAGGGTTGCCCTTTGCTCCCGCAAGCAGCTTTCTACTTCCAAAGTGCCATACATCTTAGTTCTTAACCCACCAAACGTTTGATGAAGTAGGAACTAAGGGGGAGGAAATAAGAAAAATCGATTTTGCAATCGGAGTAAGTGGGACAAGAGTCCACTCACACTTTTCTATCCTCCCCCGGATGACAAGACTAACGAACAAGTGCTGTTCGGCTTGGTTTTTAGGTCGTAGATTAGACCAAGCCTTTGCTATTTGCGCTCGTGTGAGACCGCGCTTATACAGGTAATAGCTTACCATCTGGGTTCCTAAGCAAGTCCAGCTCGGCGGAAGGCGTCCCCCATGGATGTATCGCTCGGATCGTTGCTGCTGTTACCAGTAGCTTCAAGTCCGAAGAACTTCTTCAGCTCATCCTCAGTGAGGATTTGGGCGGGAATACCGCTCCAGGCTTCGGTGTGAACCGGAGTACCCCACTGGTTATCGGGCGAGTAAGAATGGACACCGCCAGCGTTGGCAAGAACGTAATGAGTTGCCTCACCGTCCTTATAGTTAATCCAGGCTGAGTGCCAGTCCGGCGACTCGACCATTGCCAACACAGATTCGCGGGTGTAAGAACGCTCGCAGGAGTCCTTCAGTCGGGTAAGACCCGTCTCAGAGACTTTCTCAAAGCGATAGCGTTTGCCGCCACCCGGACCGATTTCCAACGCCACAAGAGCCTTATTGCCGGGAATGAGCGTTCCAGCTTGTACACCGTTGACCCCACCAATGTGGTCACCCATAATGGCAGGAGTGGCTATACCAAAGCCAGAAACGATCTGTTCGATAGAACGATACTCGGACGCGAAGTGCTGTACCTGACTCACCTCGGCTGGTTCGACTTCCTCGAGTTCAGAAGCAACCTTGAGGGCTGCTTGGATGTCTTCGTGAAGCTGATCGGCAAACTGCCGCACCACCTCGGTAATATCAGGGTTCTCATCGGTTGCGATTAGTTGGCAAAGTTCCTCACGCTTCATCATGGATACCTCAAACTTCGAGGTAACAATCAGATAGCGGGAGCCATAACCCTTATAGGAACCGCCGCAGATCACAACGACGAAAACGGATGGTCCTTCGACATGCCACATCTCATCGGTGCCTCCGCCAATCCTTCCGGCATCACCATAGGCATACTCCCCACGAACCAGCATTTTCGCGTTTCCGCCTTTCAGCGTGACGCTGCCACTGGTGCCGCGGGTGTATGTACCCTCGGTATTAATGCGAAGCAGAACTCCCCGCTGATTAGGGTTACTCTTGGTCAGGATAACGTGCTGTTTCTCCTGTCCAAAGATGAAATATCCCACATCATCGGGTCCGCTTGGCGCTTGCCCGGGACGGTTCGAGATCTTGACTTCCTCAAGCCACCGACCACGCCCACTCTCACCGAGCGAGAACGGGATTGACTGCAACTGACCGGTACGAACATTGATGGTTTTCATCTCAGTCTCCTTAGCTGATTAGCCCTAGCCATTTTAGGCGTGGGCAATGAACGAAGAAAGAGTTTTGGGAGTTTTTTTAAACCAGGACCTTTAGGTAGGTACTCCCCCTGGGTCATGAAGACCGGCTAGCTCTGCATCGCCGAGCTGACGTTCAGATTGAACTTCTGCCCTTTCACTTCAAAGGAAATCGTGGAGCCATCAGCCGAAGCTGCGACACCCTCAATCCCCTCAAAGCTGTTGGCGAGCGCTTCCAGCGCTTCGGCAGTCGTATCCGCCTGCATTTTGGCAACGAGGTTGGTACCCCACTGCCGCATGTCCTGCGGGTCAACCACTTCAGCGACATGGAACGCCTTGTCTTCGTAGCCGACATTACTCAATCGAATCGTCCGGGGCCAGGACTCACTCAACCCGTGAATGGCGGTTGCCTGAATCACGGCGGCGAGACCACTACCAGCGGGCAAATAAAGCACCCGGCGCGATGCCCAGTCGGCAACGGTCAGACCCGTGCCAAGCAGTTTCTCCACCATACCCTCAGCGGGTTTGGTGAAATCAACCTGCCCGACATTGGCGTTCACGATGCGGAGGTCTTCCGGCTTCACCCTAAGGTGTTCTGCCAGTTCCGCGCTCTGAACGTCGGTCAAACCGCGACCCGACCCATCGATGACTGTGAAACCCGCATAGGCTTCGCCCTGCGGAATCTCACTGCGACGAGCGCGAACGGTCTGGTGGCGATAGTCGCTGAGCGCCAATGCCCCAATGCGTTCTACCTTCTGACCGAAGGTATAGAGCGTGAGGTTCGGCAACCCGCTAACCATCTCCAAACCAGCAACCATCACGATAGCCGCGACTGCCTGACCGGACACTGCGATCTCACTGGCGTTGCGCAGACCAGGACCAGCAGCCTCCAGAATGTTCTGGATCTGCGGGACGAATGGCCTGGCAAAGTCCAGAGTCGCTGGAACATTGACGTCAGCCGGTAAAGCAGGGTGGAAAGAGTAGGTCTTAGCGTTCATTTCAGCCTCCTATGACTGATTAGCCCGTGCCTGAATGGCCTGGGCGATGAAAAGATTGGTAGGCCGTCAAAGCGAAAGGTGACGACAATCCTTTAGTTCCTTTTAACTTTCTCGATAATAGCCTTGCGGCTTTCTCGGCTCTCGGAACCCAGAGCTCAGATTTTTTCTGACCTTTAGTTGTCTTGACTCATGCTGGTGCCATCACTGGCCGTAATGAGGACGAAAAGGCCGGCAACCTCTTACGAAGTGCACACTGGCTACTAGGTTTAAGGCTAATAACCACCGTGCAACTTCGCAAAAAGCGCCAATCTAAGCTCAAAATATTCAATTGTTAATGTGCACTGTTCGTTTGTCCTCTCTACTTGCTCTTGCCTCGTCCTTCCGAAGCTAACTTCGTGGGATCTAGCGCAAACGTTTGAGAGTAAGGCTACGGTTATCCTCAATTCTTCCTACAAGCGGAAGGTGAGAATACTTTTAAGTAGCCACTCGCTGACTGTAGCCAACGAGAGGCTGGGTTCGATATTCGAGCCCAAGCTCTCATTGACTAGCCTCATTTAGCCACAAAAAAACCAGCCCTATCATTAATTGACGCCTGCAATATATACATCTGCAAAAGCGTCGCTGAATGTCCAAATAGCGATAGAGACTACTTGGATCAGCTTGTGGCTGGTATCCTGTGACTATTACGTGCTATATTTAAGGAGCGACTTCTTCAAGATAATTCTTTAATTCTGGGTAGCATTGTATCATTTATTATAGGACTTGTCAAGTTAAGCGAGTACTCCTGAATTGTCCGTAGATGTAATTATCTTCATATACCTTAGTAGAGGGCTTTTTTCAACTAAATTATGTGTATTAATTTTAAAATTATACAAATACTATAAGTGTTTTAAAGAAATAAAATAATCCTTAAAAACCAAATTATGCTATAGTTACTTTTAATGAGCGAAATAAATTCTAAAAAACAAAAGAGTAAAGTTGTTGGCAATGCTTTCTTTGAAGCGAGCCTTGGACTAGGATTCGTCAATAACACAATTCCTAATGCACGTTCATTTATCTTTAATCCTCCCATTTTCCAAGCCTTTGAAACAATGAGGCAAGTTAATGAAAATCTAGTTAAAACACTTGAGCCCATCAAAGCCGTTGCTGAGACGGTCAAAATGATAAACAGCTTTAATGACAACCTGATTCAATCATTCAAAGCTTTCAGAGAAGCAATGGATCGCATGCGGGAGCAAATGACTGTATTTTTAAAATTCATCGGTCAAATAGCACAACTAAGTATTGCTAGCGTGTTTACTGACCTTTTTGGATGGACACATAAACTCTGGAGAGCGATTCATAAATATAAGACTTTACAAAGAATTCGAGATGGTGACCCTCAAGCGTACAAAGAAGTGGTCGCTTTATTCCCCGCCGAGCTTCGCAGCTTTAAACGGTTAAAAGGTAATGACTTCCAAGTTGAGGATTTCATTAACATCGTTTATGAGAAGTTTATGATGCTCTCAAATAAGTTTGGCGAGCTGGAGGAGCAAACAATTGATGTGTTGTTTGAATTTCTGAAAAAGCTGTTTTATGCCATACGAGATGAATTTCGCCGAATGGCTCGGGAATTGCAGATCATTTTTGTTTATGACAAGGGTATCAATGAAGCTCTCATTGACCATGAAGGAGTTAATTACATCCTAATACCGACACTTTCTCAGGTAACAAATATTCCTTCATCTACATTAAGGCGATGGGTAGCGCAAAAGATAATTCCTGCTCAAAAGCTTACCTACGTATCTATTCATTCCGGCAATAAATCCGATGCCTGGCACATTCCCTATACTCAGGAAGTCTTGAAACGGATCAAAGAACTTAAGGGTATCTCTCCCCGACAAAGAAAAGCCTTAGCTCTTGGCTACTATACCCGCCAACAGGCTGCTCAAATGGCGGGTCTTGGCGAAAGTACACTTAAAATCTGGGAAAGGCAAGGCAGAATCAATCCCAAACGTGAGGGACGGAGACTATATTACACCGAAAACGATATCGATCAGATACAAGAATTAATCGACAATAAACTCCATCCTGCTTCCAAGCTTGCTCTAACTTTCTCATAACTAGGATAGTAGCTAATCTGTGAGCGCGTTCTTTAAAGTGAAAGGAGAACGTAATGTCACAAGACAAGCTTACTATCCAACTCATAAAGGTTAACCTACTTAACCCTGCGCCATACAATCCCAGAACTTGGGATGAGAAGGCGTTGCAGCAGCTTCAGGAAAGTATTAAACGTTTCGGTTTTGTTGACCCCATTATTATTAATGATGCGTCCGTGCGAAAATATGTTGTCATTGGTGGTCATATGCGATTGGCAGCAGCCAAGAAGCTTGGTATAACCGAGGTGCCAGCAGTTTTTCTGACAATCCCAGACATTGAGAGAGAAAAGGAGCTAAATCTTCGACTTAATAAAAACACCGGTACCTGGGATTTTGAATTACTTAAAGAATTCGATATTAAACTTCTTCTTGATACTGGATTTGATGATGGTCTTCTTTCCCACATTTGGGACGACGCCTTGTCTATTGAAGACGACAATTTCGATGCCCAAAAAGCAATTGAGGAAATAGGAACCCCGAAAACAAAGCTTGGAGATCTAATCAAGCTAGGAAGTAGTTTCCTGATCTGTGGCAACTCAACTGACCCAGAAGTAATTAAACGGCTGGTTGGGAAAAATAAAATACAAATGCTCAATTATGACCCGCCGTATAACATAAAACTCGACTACGATAAAGGAATCGGGACAAATGGTAAGTATGGCGGAAAGCAAACGAAAGATAACAAAACGGACGAGGAATATCGAAAGTTTCTTATCTCAACTTTGCAAAATGGTTTAACGGTAGCCCAAGAAGAGTGTCATGTTTTTTGCTGGTGTGACGAAACATATATTGGGCTGGTTCAAGGTATATATAAAGAGTTGGGAATTGAGAATAAACGGGTGTGTTTGTGGGTTAAAAATAACCAGAATGCCACTCCGCAAATTGCTTTCAACAAAGCCTATGAGCCGTGTGTGTATGGTATAAAAGGTAAGCCATATCTAGCTCCAACTCCTACAAACCTTAATGAGGTGTTGAATAAGGAAATCGGGACAGGAAACCGATTACCTGATGACATCCTCGACCTTTTCAATATTTGGCTAGCAAAACGTCTGCCCACCTCTGACTATGAACATCCAACCCAGAAACCGCCAACGGTGTACGAAAAAGCATTACGCCGCTGCACAAAGCCAGGAGATAGTGTACTTGATGTCTTTGGTGGTAGTGGGACCACGCTTATTGCTTGCGAACAATTAAAACGTGGAGCTTTCCTCTGTGAACTGGAGCCAATTTTCTGCGACGTGATTATTAAACGCTACCAAGAGTTGACCAGAAAGGAGGCAGAATATGTCATTTAAACTAGGCGAGGTACGTCAACTTGGAGATCATTACCTTCTCTGCGGAGACAGTACCGATGAATATACCGTTAAGATGTTTGTTCAAGATCGAAAAATAAAGTTGGTGGTGTGCGACCCACCCTACGGCGTTCACTACACCGAAAGTAAAGAATTCTTGGAAACCGGGACGGTCAAGCACAAACCCATTATTAACGACTGGATCACCTCAGAATCAGAATATTACAAGTTTTCCCGTTCCTGGCTATCTTCAATCACTCCATACCTAGCCAAAAAGAATTCGCTGTATATTTTCAGCTCTGACATTATGTTGTTTCCAGTGCGAGAAGCGATGGCTCATGCCGGTGTTAGTTTTGGGCAACTTTTGGTGTGGGTTAAAAACCATAGTGTCCTTGGCAGACTCGATTACTTGCCCCAGCATGAAATGATTTTGTATGGCTGGTATGGGACGCATGAGTTCATGAAATCTAAAGACAAAAGTGTGCTGCTGTGCCCAAAACCAAACAAGAGCAAATTGCATCCGACCATGAAGCCGGTATCACTCCTTCGAAGACTAATCTTAAATAGTACCAAGATTGGCGACTATGTCTTTGACGGCTTCGGTGGGTCAGGATCGACTTTAATTGCCTGTGAACAAACCAAACGAAAGTGTCTGATGATCGAACTTGATCCTGACTACTGCCAAGTAATCCGTGATCGGTTTGAGATGGTTACCAAGATTAAACCAGGAAAATCAGAAATGTTAGCCATATGACAGACAATACACCTGAAGTCAGTATTCAAAAACGAATGGACAAAAACAAAGAATTGTTAATTGAGCAGTTGAAGAAGACGCCGATTGTTCAAATAGCCTGCGAAAAAACAGGGGTTGGTCGTGCAACATTCTACAGATGGAAAAAAGAGGATGAAGAGTTCGCAAGGCAAGCAGATGAAGCTATTGTTGAGGGTAATGAACTCGTGAATGACATGGCAGAAAGTCAGCTTATGGCAGCTATTCGGGATGGCAACTTGGGAGGAATTATCTTTTGGCTCAAACACCACCATCCCCGTTATGCCACCAAGGTCGAAGTAACCGCACGACTTAAGCATGATGACGAGAATCTAACCCCCGAGCAAGAAGCTCTGGTTACTAAAGCGTTAAAACTAGCTGCTCTTATTCCAGCTACAACCAACGAAGTTGAAACTGAAAGTAATAATGTTTCTGCAGAAGTTGAAAAGGAGGAGTCATTATGAATTATTTCCAAACACTTTCAGAAGACGAGCTGCAAGAGATCAAAAAGAAACGTTCCGTTCGCCGAATGCTGGCTAAAAAAAGTCATATGTGGTTTTTTACCATCTACTTAAGCGATTACATCGACTATCCATTTGCGCCGTTCCATCACGAAATGTTTTCGATCACGGAGGATCCTGAACTTAAACTGGCAACGATTGTTGCTTTCAGGGGAAGCGGGAAATCAACTTTAATGAGTTTGTCCTATCCAATATGGTCAATTATTGGTGGGCAACAGAAAAAATTCGTTTTAATCTTAGGCCAAACACAGTATCAGGCAAGGCAGCACTTGGCAAATATTAAAAGGGAGCTGGAAACTAACGAGCTTCTGAAAGCCGATGTTGGGCCATTTACCGACTATGAAGATGAGTGGGGATCAACATCAATTGTGCTTACCAACTACAATGCCAAAATTACCATTGCCTCAACTGAACAAAGCATCCGAGGAATCCGACACGGCAAGTATCGGCCAGATGTGGTGATTTGCGATGACGTTGAGGATTTAAACAGCGTCAAAACCAAGGAAGGTAGAGACAAAATCTTCCAGTGGCTAACAGGTGAAATCATGCCTATCGGTGATACGTATACCAAAAAGATTTTTATCGGTAATTTACTGCATGAGGATTGCTTACTTATGCGTTTGAAAAACATGATGGATTTAGGAAAACTACAGGGAACGTTTTCCGCTTACCCCTTAGTAGATGATAATAATCAGATTCTCTGGCCTGGTAAGTTTCCCAATATGGAGGCGGTTGAAAAACTCAGAGCCTCTATCGCCTCAGAATCTGCCTGGTACAGAGAATTCTTGTTAAAGATAATCTCTGATGAAGATCGAGTGGTAAAACCGGAGTGGATCCAATACTACGACGGGTTGCCTGCTGACCTCGAAAGTAAGCTAAGATTTGCAGCCTCTGGTATTGATTTAGCAAGTGGACTCAATTCATGGAATGACTGCACATCAATTGTCTCTGCATATGTCTGCGGACGACGGGAAGATCTTAAAATATACATTGTACCCAATCCAGTAAATGAGCGTATGGATTTCCCTAAAACTCGGGAGACAATAAAAAATGTTTCAAGATCTTTAGGAAACGGAACATATACCAAACTTTACATTGAGGATGTAGGCTACCAAAAAGCATTAATTCAGGAGCTGGTTTCCGAGGGTATGCCAGCGGAAGCTTTTAAAGTCATGGGGCAAGACAAGAGAGTAAGGTTAACCTTAGTTACGCACTTAATTCAGCAGGGAAAAGTACTTTTCCCCAGACACGGTTGTGAGGATTTAATCATGCAATTAGTCGGTTTTGGCATCGAAAAACACGATGATCTAGCCGATGCATTTTCTTTACTCTTAATTAAGATAATAGAAGAAGTAAATGTACCTGAATGCAATGTCTACTTTATTGATGCTCCTGGATTTTACGACTATCGAGACAGAGGACTTTCTACCCATGTTTTAGAGCCACTTTCCATGGACACCAAGTGGTGAGGTTTTAACTTATCTCCTTGACTTCATAAGCTGGTTGCGTCATTCCTTGTGTTGTATGAAAAAGGTGGCAACCAGAGGAAAAACGGACATAATCGAGTACTGCTTGTATGCACGTAAATCTAGTGAATCTGATGAACGTCAAGCAATGTCAATTGACTCTCAGATTAAAGAAATGCAAGTAGTGGCCCAGCGGGAAGATTTAGAAGTAAAAGAAGTACGGGAAGAAAGCCACTCAGCTAAGCTTTCTGGACAACGACCGGTATTTAACCAACTCCTCATTGATATCGAACAAGGAGAATTCGGAGGCATCCTCACCTGGGCACCAGATAGATTAAGCAGAAATGCTGGGGACTTAGGAAAGCTAGTTGACTTAATGGACCAAGAAAAATTACACCAGATCAAAACTTACTCCCAAACCTTCAGTAATAATCCAAATGAGAAATTTCTCCTGATGATTCTCTGCTCTCAGGCAAAACTCGAAAATGACAACCGGGGATTAAATGTCAAACGAGGGCTTCGGGCGAAGTGCGAGATGGGTTGGAGACCGGGAGTTGCGCCAATTGGCTATAAAAATGTGATGGCGAATAACCGAATAAGCGAAATAATTCTTGATGAGGAACGGGCACCTATAATCAGGCAGATATTTGAGCGAGTTGCCAATAAAGGTCATTCAGGCCGAACAATCAAACAATGGTTAGACCGTATCGGATTCAGGACGAAAAATGATAAGCCGTTGGCCTTAAGTAAAATTTACTCCACGCTGAATAACCCTTTCTATTGTGGGTCTTTTGAATTCAATGGAGTGAAATATAAAGGCAATCATCCGGCAATTGTCAGTAAAGAAATTTTCAATAAAGTTCAACAGCAACTCACCGTACCGCCAAAACAATGGCACAAGAAAATGTTTCCCTTTAAAGTGTTATGTGTCTGCGGTTCCTGCGGAGGAGGAGTAACGGCTGAGGAAAAATACAAAAAACTTAAATATGGCGGATTTACTAAACACGTTTATTACCACTGCGGGAGATCGGTTGATTATGAATGCGACGAACCTTACATTACCGAGGAAGATTTAATCCAACAACTGATTGGTCACATTGATGAAATCAAGATTAACGAGAAATTGATTACAACTAGATTAAAGTCAGAAATTGAACGATTCCACGCTTTACGATCGCAAGTCCTGCATCAAGAATACCTCGATGGGAACCTTAACCAATTTGATTATCCGGAAAAAGATCCGGTACCATCAGATACTGCAAAAGCGTATTTACTGCATGTCCTAAAAGCTGGGACTTCAGAAGAACGGCAGTTGATTCTCTCGGCCATTAAGACAAAATTCATCCTCACCCACAGAGAATTGAGAATAAAGTAACCCCTTAACACTTCTTACAGGATATCCAAATTAAAGCCGAACCAAGGTAATTTTCAGTTGTTTTAGGAATGTAAACAATGTAAACAAGAATAAATAGAGGTTTTCTAAAGATTATGATTTTTCACTTCTCCAGGCTGTAAAACTAAAAAATGTCCAAATTAGCTCCAATCAGCAAGCACCATTGGGCTTTTCTGCTATAACCTGTGGGTCTGATAGAACTATAGGACTTCAGCGGTGAGGGTGGGATTCGAACCCACGGTAACGGAAAACCGCTACGGAGGTTTTCAAGACCTCTGCACTAGTCCACTATGCGACCTCACCTTGTAATTATTATAAAGTGCGGAAGGGGCGGGATTTGAACCCGCGATAACCTTGCGGCTATACATCTTCTCCAAAGATGCGCACTAGGCCACTATGCGACCCTTCCAAAGCAAGTAATTATATCAAATTTAGCTACAAAACAATCCCTCCAAGAAGATTGTTTGCTTTTTTTAATATTTCTTTTTCTCCTTTAATGGTCAATTTTTTTAAAGCCTCAGGATATGAAAGCCAAACTACCTCTTTTGTTTCCCAACCAAATCCCTCAGGGAGGTTTCCCACCCACTCCATCAGGTAAAATGTTACAAATTTCATATACTTTTTTCCTTCATATCCAAAAAAATATCTTTCTGTTGCAATCTTTTTAATAACTTTTACCTCTACCCCCACTTCTTCTCTCACCTCACGAAGAGCAGCTTGCTTTAACTCCTCATCTGTTGCCTTTTTCTTTCCTGAAGCAATGGGGCCAGGGGTATCCTCATTGATATTATCTATCCATCCTTTAGGTAGCCTCCAGGTTTCATCGGGAAAATCGCTAGAAGGAGTAGCCATTCCAACTATCCACTCTACTCCCTTGCCTTTTGTTCGATATACCACTCCGCCCGCAGAAAAACGTCTTTCTAATTTGCTTTCTTGAGGTTTTTTTGCCACGATTTTTGATAATCCCTTGCTACCTTTAATACATCTTTTTCTTTTTTAGAAGATAGTTTTCTTGAGGCTTTTGCATATTCCAACCAGGTAGATTCTGCAAAACCAAGGGCCTCACCCTGGGATTTATTATAAACAAGATAGTAAAGAATCCTTTTTGGGACACTTTTCCCATTAACTTGACTGTAACCATTTGTTCTTCCCATTTCGTCCAAAACCCTGCAACCCATTCCTGCTTGTTCTCCCAACATTCTCAGAGTTGCACGAACTGAAGATTCTCCCTTTCTTGCAATCACTTTAGGAAATTCCCAAGTATCTCCGTCTTGGTCTTTGATCAAAAACCAATATACCTTCCCATTTTTGAGTCTTTTAAAAGTTACACCAGAACCTACATATATTTGATTATTTACCATAATTTACTAAGGCAGTTTGCGGAGGATACAGGATTCGAACCTGTGCAGGGGTTACCCCCTTCGGTTTTCGAAACCGACGCGATTGTCCACTCTGCCAATCCTCCCCAACAGGTGGTAATTAACCAATTTCTGTGCCCCCGCCCAGAGTCGAACTGGGACCAACGGCTCCGCAAGCCGCTACTCTATCCATTAAGCTACAAGGGCTTACGCAAGTCTTCCTCCAGGCAGTTTTTTGTTAAACCAATTGACAGCTTTATCACTAAAGTTAGGGGGTCCTTCTTCTTCTTTTAGGTACTCACTTACAACCTCTTTAATTTTTTCCTCTTCGTTTTTATTAATAACTAACTCAAGCCTCCCCGGAACTCCCACTGTTTCAAAAACAACCATTGCTGAGTTAAATCTTTTGGTAAACCAAAAACGAACCAAACCCTCCCAAGGGTTGTTGCGTCCTGCAACTTTAACACCTTTATTGGTTATTTCATACTCAATAGTTTCAGGCTCAACAGTATTTAAGACATAAACCAAAAAAAGTACAGATGCAAGAAGAATAACAGGAATTGGCCCTTCAACTAAAAAAAACACCAAGCCGATAATCACAAAAATAGACACAACCGTAACGTAAAATTCCCTGTCACGTCTTTTAAAAGGTCTAGCTGGCGCTTTCCACAAAAAGAGTGTTTTCTCAGGCTCAACAGCAACTTTTTCTTCCTTTACCTCACCTTTGTCAATCTTCGGGGCAGCCATATTGCAATTATACCTCAACTTGGGTTTAAACAGAAGACTAACTTTGGTATAATCAAGCTCTAAGGAGGGTTGCCAGAGCGGTAATGGAGCGGCTTGCTAAGCCGTGACGGCTCACACCGTCCACAGGTTCGAGTCCTGTACCCTCCGCAAATTTATCTTGCTACTACCATCCCCCAGATATTTTTAAACCCTTCTTTTTTTAATACACCAGCTATCTCACTTACTGTTGCTCCACTTGTATACACATCATCAAAAATAACTATTTGGTATTTTTTTAAATTTTTGTATTTTTTATTTAATTCAAATGTACCTGAAACATTCTTTTTTCTTTCCTGCCTTGTTAATGTTGTTTGAGATTGTGTGTTTTTTGTTTTTAATATTAAGTTGGGTATAAACTTCCACCCCATTTTCCTTGCCAACCTCTTTCCTACCTCTTCTGACTGATTAAAACCCCTCTTTCTTCTCTTTGCTGGATAAATAGGAACAGGAGCAAGAAGAATACTTTTTCCCTTAAAAGAGGTTTCCATTTTTATTCTCTCGTACACAAGCTCTGCAAGTTCATTTGCAATATCATACGAAAAACGATACTTCATCGTATAAATCGCTTGTTTTATTGGACCCCTAAAAGGAAGGTAGCAAAAAAGTTTTTTCAAATTTGACCTTTTTGCACAGAAGGGATGAATCTGTCCCATTTTGGAGTATCTCCCACAAATCGGACACGTTTGTTTCGGTCGAAGTTTTGAAAGACACTCTTCACATATATACTTACCTTTCTTTTTGCAACCAAAACATCTCTTAGGAAAGAAAAAATCAAGAAGGTCCATAGTATAATTACACTAACATGGTTATTACCAACAAAAAAGCTAGATTTAACTACAAACTTGAACCCGAAGTATATGAGGCAGGAATTGCTCTAACTGGCGCTGAAGCAAAATCCCTAAGGGGAGGACGTGGTGATATTTCAGACTCATATGCAAAAGTAATTGGTAGCGAGGTCTATCTTATTAACGCCAACATTCCTTGTCCCAATCTAACAAATTATGACGCTACCCGTGCAAGGAAACTTCTTCTCCACAGAGGCGAAATAACCTCATTACTAACTAGGATGAAGTCCAAAAAGTTGACTTTTGTGCCTATCAGGCTGTATACTAAGGGCCATCTTGTCAAAGTTGCGTTGGCCTTGGGACGTGGCAAAAGGAAGTTCGAAAAACGCGAGGCCATCAAAAAGAAAGATATAAAACGCGAGCTTGAGCAGGAGTTAAAAAATGGTTAAATTTCTTGGGGACGCTTTGGATTCGACGGAAAGTACTTTTAAAAATGCAGGCCGAGGATGGTAACATCTCGCAAAAACTTACCAAAATATAGCTGCTAGAAACTTTTTAGCACGTCCAGCTTACGAATATCATTTCGCTTAAACTGGCATCTTTAAGGAAAGTTCTCCCAAAACATCCTTAAGGGTGTAAACCTTTTGGGATTGGTCAAAATCTGATGATTAACATATTTTGACTAAAAAAACTTAATCTTACCTTAGGCATCTTTTGTAATTTTTAAATACTTGAGGAACACAAACAAAATTACTAAGCCTGTAGACCTTTTAACAGAAATTTCACGGAAGAGGGTTCAACTCCCTCCGTCTCCACAAATTAAAAAGCAATTCACCGCTCTTTAATTAAAAATTAAATATCGTTCATCATAAGGAGAGTAATGTGTACAAAAGAACGAAGGTCCTAATTATTCTGATGTTTGTAGCTCTGACGCGCCTAGCTTGCGCAACCAAAACCCAAGTGGTCCATGTTCCTGAATGGATTTGGATTAGTAGAGACGAAACTAGTGGAATCGTCAATACTTTAGGAAATGAATGTCTAATGATCCCTGGCGGAACCCTCAAACTCATCCAACAGCATGGTGGACAGGTGGTAGTTGAGTACGCACCGCCCCCCGACATAGATGTACAAGGCGGCTCCTTTTGCGATTCTGGAACCCAATTTGTGATGCACAAGGCGGCGTTCAATGCATATGAAACAATGTATCAGGAACTGCAAGAAATGGCCAGGGAAGAGAAAAAGGGATATACCAAGAGATGGGGGTGAAAGAATTAAATTAATTTGAGCCAGAAAGATTATCTATGAAAAAAACAAAAAAATTAAAACCAATACCAAAGTTTGATAATGAAGCCGAAGAAGCAGAATTCTGGGCGACCAACGACTCGACTGAATATATAGACTGGAGCGAGGCTGTGGTAAATCCATCTTTTCCAAATCTTAAATTATCAACAAAAACAATAACAATTAGAGTTACAGAGTCCTTGCTTTCTTCACTTAAGATGCTGGCAGACAACAGGGATGTACCATATCAATCATTGGCAAAAATGTTTTTAGATGAAAAGATAAAAGAAGAATCGGTGTCGGCAGAGAGTAAGACAAAATGTAATTTCTAAACACGTTTAACGTGTTTGACAAGGTGTATAAACAAAAACAATCTACTTCAAATGTTTAATATCAATAGAGTAAACTTTCCCTGCATCATCTGAAAAATAAATCTTTTTTAGCTTTTCAGAAGCAATAATGTGCTCTGCTGTCTTTAGACCGTCTCCCAAATACTCCGCTTGAAAGTTTCCATCCTTTCCAATAACTACAATTCTTGCTTTGTCTTTTTCAAGTATATATACACCATCAAGCTCTTCGTTCGAATAAATTGAGTCAACTTTTTCAATAGAAGGAGTTACTCCAGACACATTTAAGCCGTCTTGCACACCTTGCGTTAGTTTTTGTATTCTTCCTTGGGAATACCCAAGCCAAATTGACCCATCGATTGTCCAGGATGTTACTCCCGAAAAATCAAAGCTTTGTCCCTGCCCCAACCAATCTTTGGCATCACCAAAGCCATTTGATATTGCTTGATATCTTTCAATTTTTGACGCACCTTTGTTAAGAAGATAAATGTTTCCTGTATAGGTGTAAATAAAATTTGTTCCTGGTGTGGAAACATCAGAAACCGCCTCGGCAGATCCGTTCATTTTATAAATCTTTGTATCCGTTGATATATAAACTTCATCCGTGTATATAGCAATATCCTTGAGGTTTCCTTCCAAATCCCCCACCCCAGATACAATTTCTGCTTTTTTATTTGAAAGCTCAACTTCTGCAGCACGTTTTCCATTAATATCCAGCGCGGCAAAATAATCGCTCGACGAAGCCAGCGTATCAACTCTAAATCCGTTTGAAAGAAGGGAGAGATCAATAAAAAGACTTGAATTGGCGTCATACTCAGAAAGAATTTCTCCCTTGTTGGCATTAATCTCGCTAATTAATAACTCCACATCCTTGTCTTTAACTCCTTGTGCTGAGAGCTTCTTCGCAAGCTCCTCACTTTGCAAAAATAGCTCTCGTGCCCGATCGGGACTTAAGTCTTTCAGGCTTTTTGCCTCCTCTAAAGAGTGTGTTGCAGTTTGCAGATCACCCTGGTATGAACTTTTTTTGTCTTTTGCAAGTTTCTGGCGCACTCCAAAAAATATACTAACGAAAAGAATAGCAATCAGAATAATTCCTGCAAAAAGAGTTGTTTTTTTGCTTTTTTCAACGGGTTCGTCAAGACCTGGCTTTATGTAAATCCTTCTTTTTGGAAGCTTGCTAAGAATTTCAAAAATTGGATTTCGCTTTTTTTGCTTTGGGCTTATTCCAAAACTTTCAGAAGTACCCTTATTAGTAACTATGTCCAAATTTTCAATTCCCTTTTCTCCTCCGCTGGTGAATTTAATAACGCAGGCCGCAATTTTTGACCCAAATTCGCTGGCATATACACTTGCGGTGAGTGTTTCCTCAGACAAAGTTATATCTTGAGCAAGGGTGCTTCTTAAGTAGCTTTCGTTAAACTCCTGGAAAAATTCCTTAGTCCCAATAAGAAAAATGTCTCCTTCTTTGGGATAACCTGAAGCAGATATTGGAACTTCAGAACTTTCAAGAATCGCAGCAAACATCGACCCCCTTAAAAGAACTGCTTTTGCACCCCCTGAAACAGCTGTATAAAAAACTCCATCAACAAACGAAGAGGTTGCGATTTGAAAAATACTAAGGCGCGGCGAAAATTCGCCAAAAACTTTTTCAACAGCTCCTTTTAAGGCATCAAACGGTTCTTTGGTAAGATCCCCAAAATACTCTTCATGGAGCCTCAAAAGAACTTCTCTACCAAAGGCAATGCTGTCGAAATTTTCATCCGAGGATGAAGCAAAAAATGCCGCAAAAATAGTTCCTCGTGTGCTTAGTTTTTTTTCCTCGTTCGGAGTATATTCATGAACCTGAAGCCACGTTCCACCCAACGGGCTCCCTAAAACTTTTGCAGAAACTACATTAAGATCCATTTATGCTACAGGCAGCAATTAAAGCACTATTATTGCCAAAACCAAAACACCAATCGAAAAAAGAAGATGTACCCAGGAAAGAAGTCTAATCGGCTTCTCAAAGGAAATCTCCAATGTGCCAAGCATAAGACTAGTTTGCTTTACAACCACAAGTGCAAAAACAACATACACTAAAAAACCAACGACAGCAAACCATTTAGCAACGACCCACACTGATATGTGAAGTATCTGCGTTATATCCATATTATTCAAGCTCTCCCCTTAAGTGCTCGTTTTCCTCCTCAGCTATCAGATATTGCATAACTTCAACGACTTTGTCAGGTTTAGGAACTGCTTCAAATTCGAAATTGGGAATTTCTGAGGCGGTTTGGACAACAACATCGCCGTAATTAAACATGGTTCTTATCGCTCCACCCATCTTATAGGAAATGTCCTGAATTTTATCAAGTTTTGCATCAGAAACTTGTTTATAAATAAGGTTTGAAAAATCAAAATCCATCACTCTTTCGTCAGTAATAATATTCACATTAAAAAACCAATCCAAAAAATTCTCCAAAAAATAAGCAGTTGTAATTGTATACCAGGCAACAACTGCAATAAACTGAAACCTTTCCGGCATAAAGTCCAAAATTGGGAATGATCCCAAAACACCAGGAGCAAAAAGCATAATAGTAAAAACCACAATCCAGCCGACGTTTGTAATCGGATGGCGTCTTAAAAGAAGCACAACTTCTTCCCTTTTATCTTTGGTTTCAAAGTCAATATCATGCGGCATATACCAAAATGACGACAGTGGACTTGTGGTGGGAGAAACTCCATCGATATCAATCTTTTTCTTAGTCCGAACTTGCAGTGTAGGTTGGGCATCTAAAGCACTATTTTCTACAGAAGTTTTTTTCTTTGAAACAAAAATATCAGGCATTTGTTGGATTATATCATTTATGCAAACTTCATAGCCACCTTATAATTAAAACCAAGGTTTTCTATAGCTTTAGAACTTTTTGGGTCAACAACTAGAGCTTCTCGATATTAAAAAGCGAAGACTTAAGGCCAATATATCCGGGGGCTCTCAAGTTAAAGGCTTTTTTAAACTCTTCACCAAAAACAGTCTGCGATCCTTTATTGGTGGAGAATGTTACTGATTGTGTACTTCCGGAATTCTGGTATATGACTGAACTACCACTAACAGAGGTGAAGCCCCCAATTGCACGGAGTTCATCCTTCGAATAGGGATTTCCCCCCCAGCAAGATGTGTCGATAGGAGAAACTCTCGAAACATCTCCGCCCCCTTGATATAAAACCTTCCAGGCATTTAAAATGTCTGCCATCTCCTCGCTTGTAAGCCAGGGGCTGGAACGCCCACACGTCGACCCACCGCGGGATTTATACCAGCCTCTATAAAACCATGGCGAACCTGCAATTTTTTCGTAGGCAGTAGAGGGCCAGTCTCCAGAAGCATCCTTTATCCCCTCCCAGCCCCACTGGGATATGGTATAGCCGCCCGAGGTTGATGCGTAATACGCTTTTGCTGGAGAACCGTCTTTCATAAGAACCCACCCACGGGTTGCACGGACAGCTTCTGCCCATTTTCCACTCTTTAGTTGAGGTCTATAAACCTGGCAGGATTCTGTTGTACAAATTGTTCCCGCTCCGTTTGAAGTTACCGCCAGAGCATAGCTTCTCGCCGCAACTGCTTGGGCCTTAAGGGCATCAAAACCGCCCGACTCCCCCCAACTTTCAGGAATTTCATAAATACCCAAAAGATAGTTGTCTTCAAACGAAACCCTCCCTACTCCTGAAACTCCAATTGTATCTGGAACCGCATAACTTTTATTTAGACTTGCCCCCTTAAAATAGGCCGAGAGAATATCCTCTGCAGACTGCCCAGATTTTGCTCTTCCATATGCACCATACTGACTCATCCCGGTTCTATGCGGTGCACCAAAAGAGAAAGCTGCAAATGCAGGACGGAAACCCGGATCGCAATAATTTGAACTGCCCGGTGGGCCCGAACAAGGCTCCAAAGTTCCTGGAGTATCCCCAACAGAAGTTGAAAAACCCCCCGCTTTAAGAGCTGCAAGTTCCTGCTGTTTTGAAGAAAGCGTCGAAAGATAACTCTCAACTTTATTTACTTCACCCGTCAGAAAAGTTGCCCTTTCATCAACCTGCTTTTGCAAAGACGCAAGGTTTGTTTTATTTTTGTTGAGTGTATCTTTGTCGTTTTTAAGTTTAACAAGATCCTCAACATACCCCTCCATAGTTTTCCTGTCCTCATCAACCGCGCGTTGTCTAAAATTTATCTCGCGAAATGCATGGGAGGCATCCCCCGAAGATAAAAATGGGGAGATGGGGTCATAAAGCCTTAAGAATTTATACTGGCTTGCAGCTTTTTCTTCAAAAATCTTCTGAGCAAAACCCAAGTCTTCTTCCCTTTGAGAAATTTCCTTTTCGGTGACCAAAAGCTCGCCCGAGAGGGCTTTAATTTTGGCACCCAGATTTTTAAGTTGAATATTAAGATTCGAAAGCTCTTGTTTGTTTTTTTCGTGAGCAGGAGTTAGAGCATCAATTTCTTTTTGAATTTGGTTTATTTGGCAATCATAGTCCGTATTTGGACACGTCTGAGCAAACACTCCTTTCCCCAAAACAAAAAAGGCCAGACCAAGAAAAACAAAAATCAGAATGGCAAGCTTACTTTTCATCTATCTATTATAACCAAAGAGTCTAGAGAAAATAACCCACTACTACACTTGAAAGGTTTAATTTGATAAAATTTGATCATCAACTTTCTTAATCAATATGTTCTTTCAACTTAAAAAACAACTATCGACTTTCTTTGCTGTAGCACTTTTAACCTTTTGTCTTTTGTTACTTCTTACACCCCAAAATATTCTTGCCCAAAGCGGCAACCTCTTTACAGCCCCCAAACAAGAGACCTGCCAAAGCGGAACGGGTATAAATACTGCAATAGGTTGCATTCCTGCTTTAACTGACAACCCCACAGACCTTTACGCATTTCTTTTGCGTTGGGCTATTGGAATAGGAGGAGGAATATCCTTTCTTCTTATTGTCCTCGCCGGCTTTCAAATATTAACTTCTCAAGGAAATCCGGACAGACTCAAGGCAGGACAAGAACTTTTAACATCAGCTATAATGGGGTTAATACTTTTGGTTTTTTCAGCATTTATTTTACGAATAATAGGTGTTGACATACTGGCAATACCTGGCTTTTAAACACATGTATTTGGCACAAATTGATTTTAATAAACTTGAAAACTCGACCGGCACTTTTGCTTTTGCAGGAGGCAGTCTGGGAGATGTGATAAACAAAATCATTCCCTACATTTTTGCTTTTGCAGGAGTTGTCCTTTTCCTTTATTTAATCTCTGCCGGGTTTTCCTTCATGACTTCGGCTGGAGATCCTAAAAAAGCAAAAGAGGCGCAGACAAAACTTACCAACGCACTGATTGGAATTGTTGTTGTACTACTCGCCTTCGTTTTGGTTCAAATTGTCGGAAGATTCTTTGGACTCACACCTTTTATTGATATATTTGGTTAAAAAGTGAGTCTGTAATAAAATACAAGCAGTGCCAAACAATTTTTAAGATATGGAAGGTTTAATCGCAAAAGTAGATATCGGAAAATTTTATCAATCTCCGTTGGGTCAGTCAAAAGGTGTTGGAGACTTGGTTACTCTGATACTAAACGGGGCATTTGCAATTGCAGGCCTTGGAATTCTTTTCTTGTTTATTTTCGCAGGATTCTCCATAATAATGGGTGCAGGCAAAAACGATGCGGAGGCAACTGCTAAGGGCCAAAAAGCTGCAACAACTGCACTAATTGGTGCTTTAATTGTATTTTTTGCCTACTTTATAGTAAGAATAATTGAGTTAATTTTTGGCGCAGCCTTTGTGACTGCACCAAACATATAAACATGGGTAATGTCTTTGGAACAATTGATAAGCCAGACGCACTAGTCAACGTTTCAAGCGTTGAAACTGGAGGCGTGGGAAGCTTAATCAACTTGGCTCTTCGCGTTCTTATTGTAGGCGCGGGCCTTTATGCCCTATTTAACTTAATCCTTGCAGGATACGCTTTTATGTCTGCTGGGGACGACCCCAAAAAGGTTGCAGGGGCTTGGGCTAAAATCTGGCAGACAATCTTGGGTCTTCTTTTTGCCGCAGGAGCATTTGTCCTTGCTGCAATTTTTGGCTATCTGATATTTAAAGATGCGGGAGCACTTTTGAGACCATCTATCCCAACACTACAATGAGAGATTTACTTGCACAAATACCGCTCTACCCAAACAATCAGAACCTCCAGGGTATTGGCCCACTGGGTGAAGTTAGTGATGAAGGAACAGCAATCACCAAGTTTTCTCAAATTCTCTCCTCAGCAATCGGAATTATCACAATAATTGCAGGAATCTGGTTTGTTTTTTTGGTTATAACAGGAGCTTATGGGTTCATGACCTCAGACGGAGATAAGCAAAAGCTGGCCTCTGCAAGGAATAGACTTACCTGGGGTCTTATTGGTCTTGTTGTGGTTATAGCAGGTATTTTCATAATTGAACTTGTCGGAAGTTTGATTGGGTTTAGTATATTGAATATCGGAGAAACAATTCAAAACGCAGTTCAATAAAAAAATATGGATAGCACTATCAAAAATCCGGTTCTTTCCCCATCCCTTCAGGGTATGACCGGAGTTGGTTTTTTAAATGACCTTCTTCCAAGGCTTATTGGAATGTCTCTTGTAATTGGAATAATCATTTTTCTTTTTATTATGCTTATTGGAGCAATTCAGTGGATAACCTCGGGTGGGGACAAAGCTGCGCTTGAGGGGGCACGAGGAAAAATAACAAATGCAATCATTGGGATTATTATTCTCTTTTCAGTTTTTGCAATTCTTAAGATTGTTGAGGATTTTTTTGGAATAAATATCTTAACAATTGATTTTGGCCCATTGATTATTCAGTAACTATTAAGAGAAAATTAGATACAAGATCAAGCAATGAAATTGGTTATTGACATAACCTTGATAACAACCTGATAATATATTTAGTCATGAAAGATTTATTTACAGATTCAAAAGGAATGGCGTTGGCCGCCTTTCCTCTTCTTGCTCAAGCAGATAAAAGTGTAAACCTAGCTCCAGATGAAGGTATTGGGGCAACTCTTCAAGGACTCACTATTGGAAGCATTGTTGCTGCAGCCTTAAAGCTTGCACTTGTTATTGCGGCAATCGTCTTCTTCTTCATTTTAGTCATAGGTGGAATTCGCTGGATCCTTTCGGGTGGCGACAAAGCTCACACTGAAGCTGCACGAAGCCAAATAACAGCGGCTTTAGTTGGTCTTGTGATAGTTTTTGCCGCTTGGGCAATAACCAAGCTTATCGGCACATTCTTCGGCAATATAGACGTACTAAACCTTACCCTTCCTACAGCAGAATAATTCACTTCAAATTGGTTTATTGATTACTTACTTTAGTTTATATAAACTATGTTTGTTGTTATGAATAACCTTTTGGCACAAGGGTGGTCTAATCCATCAGGAAATAATCCTGCTCAGCTTAGCGATCTTGAAGTGGTTTTTGCAAGTGTCGTCAAATACGCACTAGGTTTTGCGGCAATTGCTCTTTTTGTAATGTTTACTGTCGGAGGATTTAAGTACATAACTGCAGGAAGTGATCCTAAAGCTATGGAAGCTGCTAAAAAAACTCTAACTTACGCTATCGGAGGAGTTGTTCTTCTTGCGCTAGCATTTTTAATTCTTAAACTTCTTTCCGTTATTACAAACATTCCTGACTTGACCACATTCACCATTAGACAGTAAGCACAGGGGCAAAATATTTGTGCCTAAACAAAATGACTCTTCACTTAAACCCCACTTTCTGGGCTATAATTTAAGATATGGCAAAAAGGATAAAAACAGCAGTTAATAACAAAAAAGTTTATCTTCTTGCCAGTCTTATATCGGGCTTTTTAGTTTCTTTAGTGTTTTTTCGTTATCTTCCAAAAACCACCAACGCTCAAGTTCCAGAACCATATGTGCAGTGCAACCAGAAGGACGCTCCAGAGTGGAATTCGCTAAGGCCTTACCAAGCTTCCCCCTGCAATATTCCAATAGACGAAAGCGAGCAGGCTCTTCTTTGTGGAAACGACTTGGTAGTACGGGACACTTTTACGGTTGATGCAAGCCAGGGGCAGTGCCCAGATACTCCCTGCCCAGGCCCAGTTACATGTCATTTTGAAATTCCAAGAGACTTTGATATTTCAATTAATGCTTTTGATTCGGAACTTCCCATTGCAGGCCAAACGGAACTTGTTCCGGGGGGACACCCCGCACCGAACGGGTATACCACCGCTTGGAATCTCTCAAACTTTGAGAGCCACGTCCCACCCGACATACTGGATTCTTCATACAAAGAATTTACCGATTATTACAAAGATTACCAGAACTGGCGAGGGCACTCCTGCGCAGAAATCCCCATACCAATTATTTTTAAAACAGTTCTCGTTTGTTTTGAAAACCCACTTATCCCTAACTACTGGGCATATCTTTTTCCATATATTCCATTTTCTTCAACTGAGGACAGAATAGGTAAAACTCACGCTTCTGATATATTTGTAGTAAGCGCAGATTTTACAGTTCAAGATCTCCAAACTGCATGGAAAGCAAAGCTCTCAGACCCAAGAAACGAAAACACTTTAAACCAAGAGGGTGTTTTATATTTCCCACACATGGAAGAAACAACTCAACTTTCAAACTTTCTCCAATCAACTTATGTCTCAAAAGATTCACTAGTCTCCCAAGAGGGGCAAAGCATAGATCAAAGTCAAGTAGAAGAACCAACAATTGGTGCGCAATGCAGAATCCTAGACATACGATCAAACCCAGGGGATCAGCTTTTTGGAGAGCAAATAGATACAAAGTCGGGAAAAGGAACAGGGGCTCCTGCGGCAGATGTTTCCTACACTGCAGTATTTGATTGTGTCATGCAAAATGTTTGTGTTGTAAGTGGAGTTGCTGGGATGCCCTGTCCGTATTGTATTCCAGAAGGTCAATGCACGAAAACAGGAACATTTTCTTCAACAATAGACACATATACCCCACTGGTTGACGACCTTTGGGCAAGAACGGTTGCAGGAAACTCCTCCGTGTTTAAGAAGTTTTACCCTAAAGTTGGGGTGGACGAAGCTCCGGTTGACAAAATTAAAGACACTCCAACAGAAAGCTCTGTGGAGCATGTATCAAGCATCCAGGTTCTTTCAATGCCCGCAAAACTTTTTTTCCCCCACTTTGGAGGAATATATGATTATTTCTTAAAAGGAATCCAAAAAGCAGTCAGACCAAAAGATTTTCCTGCAGATACAGTACAGCTCCCAGATGATACTCCCATATATGATCCAGACACTATAAACGAGTATGTAAGCTGGTACTTAAACGGTTCTATTTTTAGAGCAGAACAGGATCCAATTTCCGACAAATCAGAAACTGATATAAACAAGCTCACAACAAACACAGGCCCCTTAAACCGCCTTCTTCCCCAGCAAATTAACTGGAAAGCGGAGGTCCCCGGACCGGATGAAACCATGGAACTAGGCAAAATTGCACAAATAGAAAACGCAGGAGAAACACGTCACAACCAAATTGCAGGGTGTACCGCAGGGATAAACATATTCATTCCTTTCATCAACAAAATGATTACAATCGGAGGGTTTCCTGTTGCCTGTGATGCCAAAAAGGAAGCCTCCCAAAATCAGGAAGGAACAATAACAAACGGAGAAATACAGTGCAAGAGTTCAATGCCGGAACTATCCTCATCAAGCTCGTGTAAACTAACCCAAACAACGATTAATGGAATAAAAATTCCTCCTACAATGAAAAAAATATTTGAAGCAGCAGCAGAAACCTACAACATTCCGGCAGATCTTGTTGCGGGAGTAATGTTTGCAGAAGGAGGATTTGAGCCAAGAGTAACATCAACGAGTTGTTATGGCCCCTATACAGAAGAGAATGTTCAACAAGCAACGCTTTGTGAGTTTGCAAACTGCAACCCAGATGAATATAACCCTCCTTGTAACTATGACTCAACCCAGGGGCCCGCCTCATGCATAAACGGAGGAACACACTTTGGACCTTTCCAACAGTGTCCCAATGGTTATAATCCCTGCAATATATATGACGCTATTATGAATGCCGCAAAATCCCTGGCTAATGCAAAGGCCTCTTCCTATTCAGGCCTTACAAGCTGTTTGGGAGTTAACATTTCAAATCCCCAATCGGGTGGATCGGATTGCCAAAAAACAAGCTGGAGTTGCGAGGATGTAATAACTGCACTCTCAAATTGGGAGGGGTCCTGCAACCCTGGAGGGCATGCCTGCAACGCACTAAAAATTTACGGGGCTTGCAACTCCCAATGTCCATAGAAAACTAAACAGAGATTTACAATAAACGTTGTTTTATATAAACTAAGATGATAATTATATGAAAAAACTGCTCGCCTCAGTTGTTTTTGCTTTCGTGTTTCTAACCCAAGTGGCGCTTCCCGCCAGTGCACAATCAACACAGACTGCGGGTGGTCCTTGGTATGACCAAACATTCGCCCAATGGTTTGCAAAAGTGTATGACGAAACTAACCCTCAGGAAATTTTTGGAGAACGCTATACAGCAGCCCAAGTACAGTGGATTATATATTCCCTGGCAGCACTGCCTTTTACAAATGCAAAAGATATACTTAACTGCAGCTTTACTCACGATGCAGCTCTTTGTGCGGAAGGTATTCAAAAACTAACTGCCTCAATCCAAAACTCCCCCGCTTATGCAAATGCTAAACCAGCTGAGAAGAAAAATGTTTGGCTTTCGGCACTCACAGACGACAGACCAATATCGGGAATCGGATATGTCAAAGACACTTTTAGGAAATTCCATATAATTCCAGAGGCTAAAGCGCAAACCACCGGCTTTGGTTACTCAGCCCTAGCTCCCGTAAGAGATATTTGGGCAACCTTTCGCAATATGTCATATCTTCTTTTTACGGTAATAATTATTGCATTTGCGTTCATGATTATGTTTAGGGTTAAGATTTCGCCCCAGACTGTAATTTCGGTCCAATCAGCACTTCCAAAACTTATTGGTGGACTCATTCTTGTTACCTTCTCCTATGCAATTGCAGGTTTCATGATTGATCTTATGTATGTAGTAATTGCAATAATTGCTTCAACCTTTCGAATAACAGGGTGGGGGTCACTCGACTCTGGATTTATTTATAGCTTTATTGCAGCCGAAAACTCACTTGGCCTAATGATATTTTCAGTTGGATATGTATTTATGTTTCTCATCACACTTGTTTTCGCCCTATTTTACAATATAGTTTCAACACCAGCAGCAGGTTTTGCTTTAATTATCTCAGGGTTTATTTGGATTATAAGCATCATTGCTGCTTTTATATTGGCTTTAATACTTATATGGAAAGTTCTTAAAATAATATGGATGCTCATTAAAACCGTGGCTTCGATATTTATGTTAACTATTTTTGCACCGATTCAGATAACTTTTGGTATGATATCGCCAGGAAATGGTTTCGGTAGCTGGTTAAAAAACTTCGCAGCAACTCTAGCCGTGTTTCCAATAACAGGACTTCTTCTTATTCTTTCGCTCTACTTCCTTTGGGTTGCGTTCTGGCTATCAGCTTTTGGAATAGTTGCAGACAACTTTACAATCAACTTTATAAATTCTGTTTTTAAAACTCTTAGCGGAAACAATCTCTTTACCGCAATTAATTTCAATTATGCCCTTTGGAACGTTCCACTTCTTGGTTCGGGCTTTGGAGGGTTAGTTTTTTTAGGAGCAAGTTTTAGTATTCTAAGCATAGTTCCCAAAGCAAACGAATTGATCCAATCCTTCATAGCAGGAAAGCCATTTGCATATGGAACAGCAATCGGGGAAACAGTTTCCGGACCGGGACAAGCTCTTATGGGTCTTATGAACGTAACAGCATCAACAGGTAGGGCAGTTGAGGGGTTAAAGAGTATTGGCGTCCTCAAACAAACCCCCAAGAAAATAGAACCCACAGGACAGGCTCTCGAAGGTCCTGAGGACCAGGTTGGAGCAACACTCTAGTCTCTTTTTTATCTTTTAGGCGCAAACGCCGTACTAACAACCACCGCAGCTTTGAGTCCTTTTCTTGTACCACTCTCGCTGGGGCTCGCAAGAAGATCGTAAGTTTTTTGCAAATATTCTTCAGCACCATGACGGTTACCCCTAAATACAATTTGTGTACGACCCGATGATAGTTCTGCAATAAGGCCTTCCCTATAATCCAACGATCCTCCAAACAAGAATTCTCTAAACTCACGAAGGGAATCTGGTTTTCTAGAATCAACAACTTGACCAAAAACATCACTGAAAAAAGCAGGGTTGTCTCTTGAGATTTTAAACGCTAAGGCCTTAGCATAAAGAAGAACTGAAAACATATATCCCTCGATGTGTTTACCTTCATCTTTATTGGGGTAGTCAATATTTCCATAAACTTGGTCGATAAGTTCCGGAATTTTAGCAAGCTTTTCTCCAATCGATCTAACATCTGTCACTTTCAATTCCTGGCCTCTACTTCCACCAAAATACAACTCTCCTGCCTCACAAAATCTGCCATACGCCTTAAGGTTTTCTACTGCCGTAGGGCTTAGCATTTTTCTAGCCAACTTTGAATCAACTCCCGTACTTGGTGTAAATATGGTGTATGGTCTGAACCCAAGATCGGCCCACCTTAATATGTTATTAGCCTTATCTGCATACATTCCTTTAATTACACCTGTAAGAAAAGAGATTTTTAGAACACCAAAAAAAGGATCCCCTGCCCAATCCCCGCTGGGAAATAGAGAAATAGGTTTTTCTCCATAAATATCAGCTTCCAAACCGTGTTTTAGAGTATTCTCGTCTACCATTGTCAATAAATAAGACCATCTGGTGAATTTATCTACTATAAAAGCATCCGCCGCAATTCTCGCAGCAGATTCACGAGCAGGGTCATCTATCCTCTCACCATACTGTTCTACAATAAAATCATCAGAATCCTCCTTTAAGAGTACTTTTTTTATATAGGCATCAAAACCTCCGTTCTTGGCCTTGTTATGAAGATAATACACAAGGCTGTTTGGATTATTCCTATCGTCTCTTATCTCTCTTGCAGAACGAGAGAGCCGAACTGCACTACCCACCCACCCATCCGCCCCTTTGTGCCACTCAAGGCTGGAGTCCATATCAATCCCAGAGGCTCTCATTATTCGGTCGTAGTAGTGTCTAACAAGAGGGTCCCCAATAGCTCTGACATATCTCTCTGGATTTCCTGCTAAAATATTCGCCTGCTTGTCCATATCTGGACCCTCGGGAGAAGTTCCTGTTACATCTGCAATATAGTTTTTTGGCACTCCAGCTGAAGCATCTATTGCTCTAGCAGCTGAAGAAACCGCCATAAAACTAATTAGCAACTTCTCTGTTTCTCCGACCTCATCATCAAACGCTTCCGTCTCTTCCCTCAAGGAGGATTTTGTTGGATCGGAGGTTGTTGACATTTCTCGAATAGCGTTAGTCTTTGCCTCATTAAGGTCGCCAATATAATCAGCAAGAGCGCCCCTCCACAACCGATTCGCCCCGTTTAACTTATTAAACGACCTCATGTTTCCAAAAACCCACGCCCTTCTATGCAAGGCATCTTTTACCGTGCGAATTTCAAGACCAGGAATAGTGTTTCCAAATCTGTCTACTGTATAGATAACGTTTCTTCCCTCACGAAAAACTTCCCCGACATGCGCGGGAAGCACTGCCATCGCAATTTCACCTGCTGCTTCTACCATACCAGTATTTTATCATCTTCTTGGTACTTTTTTCCAATTTGTGAAAAACTATATGACTTGCATAAGGAACTTCACGCAGTAGGATAGAAATAGCACACTTTTTATGTGCTTTTGCTTAATGAAGTAAAAATTTAACTGCCATGGAAAGCCATCCTATTCCTCAACAAATATCATCCTACCAATTCCGCTTGGTTGGAGACATGACTCTCAAGCAATTTTTTCAGATCGGGGGAGGGGCGCTCATTTCTCTTTTAATATATTCAACAGGCCTTCATCCTTTAATTAAATGGCCACTTATTCTTATTTCTTTTGGACTAGGCGCCGCAATGGCATTTCTTCCTTTTGAGGAAAGACCTTTGAGTAAATGGATTCTTTCTTTTTTTAGATCAGTTTACTCTCCTACAGTCTTTGTCTGGCAACAGGCCAAGGTTCAAGAGATATACTTCCAAGAAGAGGCTCCCGTCCCAAAAGAGTCTGGAGTTATTGCCCCTCATGGGGAAGTTGCCCTAGATGACTACTTAAAGTCTCGGCCCGAGGAAAAAGAGGGTTTCTTTAACAAATTTGAAGGAGCTGAAAAGTCATTGCTGGATAAATTTACTGGACTTTTTGCTCTACCCACCAGACCCCAGCAAACAAAAGCTGATGAGCCCAAAGAGGAGGTTAAACCAGCAAGCCTAAGGCCTCAAAAACTTGAGGTTCCTGAAAATAAACCTACAGAAATTTCTTCTCAAGGTTTTCGACCCAAGATTGTTGTCGAGGAAAGCCCCATGGCCGAGGAAGTTCTAGCCCCAAAACCTGTTGAAAGTGCAGTTGCCCAAACTCTAAAACAAGAGGAGGTAAAAACACAATCTGCACAGTTTTCACCCGACGCTGCTCCTCCCTCACCACCAACAATTCCCAACACTATAACTGGACAGGTTGTCTCCTCTGCCGGAAAAATTGTTGAGGGTGCAATTTTGGAGATTCGCGACCTTGCAGGGCGCCCTGTCCGGGCACTTCGCTCAAATAAAGTGGGGCATTTTATAATTGTTACCGCCCTTTCCAATGGCCAATACGATCTAATTGCTGAAAAGGAAGGATTTAGTTTTAGCCCTGTTACGTTTGAAGCCAAAGGGGAGATTATTCCCCCAATGTTAATTAAGGCACAACCAATAACCAATTAACCATGAACATTACGCCACCCAAAAACCCAAAGGATATAATAGGCAAAATTCCATATATTGGAATTCCAGATATTCCTCTAATTACAAGGAGTCAAAATTTTGTCCCTGTTGCAGACATCTCTGAGGATGTTGTTCTTTTTAAGGACGGAGGGGCCTGTTTAGTCTTGGAGTCCACGTCTTTAAACTTCGGACTCCTTTCAGAACGCGAGCAGCAGGCTGTAATTGGGGCATACGCCGCACTTTTAAATTCCCTTTCGTTTCCAATTCAAATCGTTATTCGCTCCCAGATTAAAGATATTTCAAATTATTTAAAACATATCGACGAGGAAGCAAAAGGAATAAAAAGTCCCAAGCTCTACTCTGTTATGCAAGGATATCGGCAGTTTGTTCAAGACACCATCAAGAAAAAAAGGGTTTTAGGCAAAAACTTCTATATTATAATTCCTTTCAGCCCGCTTGAGTTGGGAGTAACAAAAAGCGCAAAAGCCATAACCAAAAGAAAAGGACCCCTTCCTTTTCCCAAATCTTATGTTGCAAGAAAAGCAAAAATAGCTCTTTATCCAAAACGCGACCATCTTATAAGGCAATGCAAGCGGCTGGGGATTGCGCTAAGGCAGCTTTCCACCGCACAGTTGGTAGAGCTTTATTTTTCGGTTCTTAATCCGGAACCTCCAAGCCCACAAGAAAAGGAGGAAACAAAAATATGAGCAAGTTAAACTTCTTTGCAAAACCAGTCTCCAGCTCTCAAAATTCCGAAGAGCGAAAGAATTTATATGTTGCTCCACAAAACACCCAACCGCGAACCAGTAATCAGGAACCAGGTAGTCCATCCAAAAAAGATGAACCTACCATTTCTCAAAAACCAAACATAAAAGACCCCAACATAGACCTTTTCCAAAAAAATCTTGGAGTTGTTGACGTTCTTGCTCCTTCTCAAATGGAAACAGACTTCAACTACATCAAAATGGGCGACACCTTTGTTAGAACTCTATTTGTCGGTGGATACCCCAGATTTGTCGCTCCAGGGTGGCTTGAGCCAATTATTAATTTTAACAGCTCTTTAGATATTGCGTTTTATATTTATCCTGTTGAGGGAAAATCCGTCCTTGATGATTTAAGAAGAAAAATAACCGAGATGGAAGCAGAAATAGCAACCGATTTGGAAAGAGGAAAAGTGGTCGATCCTGCAACACAAGCAAAACTTGAAGACGCCCTCGCTCTCCAGGAACAGCTCGTTAAAGGATCTGAGCGCTTTTTTGAATTTGCTTTCTATATTACAATTCCGGCAGGAACCCTGGAAGAACTCGATCACATCACAAAACAAGTGGAATCCACCTTAGGATCTCTTCTTGTTATAGCAAAAAAGGCAACGCTTGACATGGAGTCGGGATTTCTAACAACAGCCCCCTTCGGATTTGACAAACTTGCAATTACAAGAAATATGGACTCTTCCTCTCTTGCCACAACTTTTCCATTAACCTCTGCAGAACTTTCTAGCGACAAAGGCGTCCTGTATGGGATTAATTCCCAAAACGAGTCTTTTATTATATTTGACCGATTTAGTTTAGAAAACTCCAACATGACAATTTTTGCAACTTCTGGAGCCGGAAAAAGCTACTTTGTAAAACTCGAGTCTGTAAGAAGTTTGATGCTTGGAACTGAAGTAATCGTCATCGATCCAGAAAGCGAATACAAAGCGCTCTCAGACGCTGTGGGCGGAGAGTACATTTCGTTTTCATTCTCATCTAATGCAAAAATCAACCCCTTCGACCTTTCGCAAATCTATACAGAGGGAGAAAATCAATTGGGGCTTAAGATTCTTACTCTTCACTCATTTTTCAAGGTTATTATGGGAGTGCTTGATCCAATAAAAGAAGCCCTTCTTGATCGAGCTATTGTTGCTACATATCGGGCAAGGGGAATCACTCAAGACCCTGAAACACAAAAAAAGGAACCTCCTCTAATGGAAGATCTTTACAAAACCTTAATTGGCATGGAAACTCAAGACGCACTAGATCTTGCGTCTCGTATTGAAAAGTTTGTAAAAGGAAGCTTTGTTGGAATTTTTGACAAACAAACCAACATCGATATTCACAACCCCTTCACTGTGTTTAGCGTAAAGGATATGCAAGAAGCCCTAAGACCCATCGCCATGTTCATGATCCTTGATTTTATATGGACCAGGGTACAAAGAAGCATTAAAAGAAGGCTTCTTGTTGTAGACGAAGCTTGGCACATGATGCGCCATGAAGACTCCGCACAATTTCTTTGGGGAGTCGTAAAGCGTGCCAGAAAGTATTATCTCGGACTAACAACAATAACTCAGGACGTCGAAGACTTTCTTTCCCAAGACATAGGAAAAGCGATTGTTACCAATTCCGCATTAAGAGTGCTTCTTAAGCAGTCACCTGCAGCAATAGACAAAGTTGCAGAAACTTTTTACCTTTCCCAAGGAGAAAAACAGCTTCTTCTTTCTGCCAACATTGGAGAAGGGATATTCTTTGCAGGGCCACACCATGCCCCAATCCGAGTGGTTGCATCAAAAGAAGAACACCAACTAATCACAACTAGACCAGACGAGCTCATGGAGATGAAACAAGAAGAACAAGACTTTTCCAACAGTCCAGTATATGCTGCCATAAAGGGGTCAGAAATTGTAAATAATGGATAAGGCAAAAATCACTCTAGCAAAAGAAAGAATCGAATGGTTACTTGACGGAGTTTATTTTTTTGAAGACACAAAAAACAAAAACTTAGAATATGGGGGTTATAAAAAGGAATCGTTTTTTCAATATGTTTTTTGGCTTACCAGATCAGAGACTTACGAAACGGAAGGTGAAAGAACCAAAGATGCTATATCAACTCTAAAACTTTGGATTGACACCCTCAATAAACCAGAGTCTAACCTTCCTGGTGCGGAAGTTCTTAGCGAAGACATTTCAGATGCAGTTGAAGAAATCCAAGACACAGGAAAGACAGAAGACGCACAAAAAAGAATAAACCTTGCAAGTAAAATAAAAAAACTTCCTGATGAAGTTGAAACAAAAATTCAAAAACTTGAAGAAAATCTTCAGCAAAAGCAACAAGAAGAAGTAACCATTTCACCTGCTGTAGTTGCAAACGAGCCTGATCAAAAAGAAGTTGAAAAAAAAGAATACAAAACGCAGAAAGCAGACACAGAAAGTGCAACCCAATATACTGGTCAAATTCCTGACAAACTATATGTAACTACCAATACGGCGGTCGAGGAACAAACAATGTCCAGGGAAGCTCGGGAATCGCTAGTAAAAATTATAAAAGACGCCAGAGAAAACCCCCTAGATACCGCAGAAGTACTAAAAGAACTGGCTCTAAAAAACAACGGCCCTTCGTTGTCTGAAAAAGAAGCGGGTCTCCTGGCAAAAGAGGCTGTTGCAAAAGTACTTTCAACTTCGAACGCAATCGCTTTTGCCTATGGAGAAGTTGATGACCAGGGAAAAGTTATCGACTACAACAAAGCTTTCGACAACTTTATAAATGACGAGGGAGCATCAAAAATTTCTCCCATTGCAGCATATGAACCTTTGGCTGCTTTTACCAATCCAGAGAGCGAGGACTTAAAAACAATAATTCCAGACGAAAGAACACGAGTAGAGTTTGCTCAAGATAATCTGGTTGTGGTGGCTTCAGAAATGACCAGAGAAGCAGAAGGTAAGAATTTTGTCTCCAACGCATTCGGTTCACTTGGAAGCCAATCTGAAGAAATTGCAACAGCACTTTACCCTTCACAAACCCCACGAGAGTTTTCGGTATCCGATAAACAGCCTGATCAAAAAGAAGGTCAACCAAGCATTACTATTGAAGTTAATGTGGACCAGATGGTCAGAAAATATCAAGAGTTTGCAGAAGTAAGAGGAAAAATAATAAGTGCGTTAGAAAAAGAGGATACTGACCTTGCAAAAAGAATAACAGATAAAGCATTAGATGAGGCAACTAGAAGAGTGATGCAGGGGTTCTCTGGCCCCTTAAACTCTCAGTCGTTTAGAGCGAGTTCTTTTATATCAGGCCTTGCCAAAACACCGGCCATAGGGGCTGGAGTTGGAGCTGCAACAGGATATGTAGTTGGCCCTGCAGCCAGCGCATGGATCGCAGGAAGCGCCTCCAGACTTCTTTCTGCAGGGGGTTCAAGAATGCTTATTTCTGCCGTTTCAGGCATGGGGTCCAGATCAGCTTTGAGTAGTATGCTAATTCGGCCAATATCGCTAAGCTTAGGAAGGTTGGCAGGACTTGAATTTCAAGCAGTAAGACAAGGGCAGATGATTGGAATCCGTCTTGCATATCAGATTGGGGGTAAAGGTCTTCAGCATGCACTTATTACGCAAGGCACTGGTGGTTTTCTGATAACCTCTCCGATCGTTGGTGGAGAAACTATAGTTGGTGGAGTCGGAACTTCTGTTTTACCATTAGGAACTGCCGCAATCACTACTGGAACCGAGGCAGGTGCGGCTGCAATCACCGCTACAGCAGGTGCCGAGGCAGGTGCGGCTGCAGGCGGCCCAGCTGCTCCAATAACGGCAATTATAGGAGCAGTGGTTGGTTTTATTATCGGTATTGTTGCCGGCCCCTTGATGGAATGGTTTCAAAAGCATAAAGAGGATCTTTTGCTTCTTTTTGCCGCTCCCATTATCCTTGCCGGAGCCCTTTTTGGCAACCCACTCCTTCTTGCCGCCGGGACAATAGGCGGAGTCGGCGCTCTTGCCGCAAAAGCAGGTGGAAAAACAATCTCCGGAGGTGTCGGCCATTTCTTAAAAACCATACTAGGCGCATTTACTGGGATAGCTATAGCAGAAATCGCTGGACCATTAATCGCAATCATCGTTGGGGCACCAATTCTAATTGCTTTTATTTTATTTATAATAAACCAAAGTGCATACCTAGTCCCCCCCGGAAAAACATCTTCGGCATTCGGTACTCTAGAGTCAAAATATGTTAGGGTAGACAAAAGTGCGGTTCCTGACGGACCATTTGAAAACGACCAAGAAGTCTCAATTGTTTACACAATAACCATTTCAGCAAAGTTGGGAACATTAACTGACATTTCCTTTGAGTATGGCTGCAGTGTCTATTCCAAAGATCCAAAAACCTGCCCCAACCCCACCGATATAGCCGCAAATGGAGTGTCTTTTGCTGATTTTACTCAGGCCACACCCGAAACCATCGACTTTGGCACACCTTATGCAATAACTTATAAAGCCGTCTACCCGCAAGGCACTTACAATGATTCTGCAATAACCGACACATTTAAGGTTACTACCACATCAAGCCAGGAGCAGTCAAGTGCACAAGCAGCAAAAACAATACTTATAGGGACACCCCCAACGGAGTGTATCAAGGTCGACCCTGCATTTCCCGACAACTTTGAGAACACAATTTATCAAGCAATACAAAACCTTCAGACAGAGCATCCTGCGTATATGGTAAAACTCTGCTCAGCATGGCCAACAATTAACATTATCTGGGAAAAGACCCAGCACAAATGGTGGGGCTACTACATGGGAGGAGGAAAAATCAAACTAACCCCAGCTGGTTTGGACAATATTATTTTAACAACGTTTATCATTGGACATGAGACAGGACATGCCTTAGCAGACGGATCACCCGGATACTTCTCGCAATATGAAAGATATTCGGGAGTTGCCCAAGAAAGACCGTTGTGCACCTACGACCAGTCGTTTATTCCTGACGAAGCTTTTGCTGAAGCAATTGGAGTATACGCAACAGGTTCAGCGCTTTGGACATACGGGCAGTGGGGGTGTCTTCACGGAGACTTTGCAGCAGCATACCCGCACCATTATCAGTTCGCAAAAGATGTTATATTTGAAGAGTAGTCATGAAAGAATTTACCAGAGAACATAGGAAATACATTTTCGCATTTTTTGTTGTTTTGTCTTTAATTTCTGTTGGAATTATCGCTAAACTAAGCCAAAACAAAAAACCCACTGGTGAGACTAAATCAAACATGGAAAAACCAAACTACAAATCTCTTACCGCAGGCATTAGTACGAAAGGGGATGCCGTCAGCACTCTTGGAGCTCCCATTTCCCAAGGCATAGAGGGAAAATATTCACTTCTTGAATTCTCATCCCTAGTCGACACAAAACCCAACACCGCCCTCTTTCTAGACGACAAACTTGCTCTCTTCAAAGAGACGATAAATCTCAACAAAACGTCAACAGACATCCTAAAAACTTACGGAACCACAGACAAGATATTATACAGATCCCAAGTCCCGGGCGGTTACGCTCTTTATGTTTATCCAAATATTGGAATAGCCTATCTCGGCCCATCCGGACAAAGCAGCATTGTTTCAGAAATTTGGTATTTTGAACCAACAGACCTTACTTCGTTTAAAGAAAATTTTGCCAGTAACTATTTTTATACTTTACCCAGCAGCACTGAAAACCTTCCAGAAAATTTTAGATAAAATCACACTCTTACAGGCATTATAAGGTGGAAAAAACTTTCATCCTGAGGATCCTTAAAAACACCCGCCGACTCACTTCCGTTAAACTCCATAACCACACTCTCTCCTTTAATCGAGTTCAAAAAGTCCTCGAGAAAATGAAAGTTAAATGAAATATCAACGCTCTCGCCTTCAACACGAGAATCAATACTATTCTCCTGAACGCCAGATTTCTGGCTTTCAGAATATACAGCAAGAGAATTCTTTTTTACTTTTAGAGAAACCACGTTAGCGGCATCTCTTGCAAAAACCGCCGCAAGCTTAACAGCTTTAATAAAATCATCCTTATTCACACTGGCAAGAGAGATTTGCTTTTTCGGTATAATTTTCTCAAAATCAGGATAGTCGCCCTCGATAAGTCTGGAGGAAACACGAGTACCACCCAGACCAAACACAACTTGTTTTTCTTTTTTGTCATACTCCAGGGATACGTCACTAGAGTCAGACGGGATTCTCACAATTTCCCCCAGCACACCACGAGGAACAATAAGTGGAGCAAACTCTTTTTCGACATTTTGTCCAAGACTTCTTTTGGACAGTCTAAAACCGTCAGTAGAAACCAGATAGAGGCCTTCTTTGGCCTGAGCAAACAAAACTCCTGTCAACACTGGCCTTGTTTCATCAAAAGAAGTTGAAAACAGGACACTAGACAAAGCATCCAAAAGCAGTTCTTTTGAGAAAACAAACGAGTTTTTAGAGTCTCGATTTTGCGCTATTGGAGGGAAGTCTGAAGCGTTCATTGCGCTAATTTTTGACTTAAAGACTTCTTGAGTTATCTCAACAATCTCTTTTTCAGAAGAAATTTGAAGAGTTCCTTTTCTAAGGTTTGCAATAAGTTCCTGAAAAACCCTTGCAGGGACGGTAATTTTTCCCGGGGTATCTACTTTAGCACCAACAGGTATTGTAATTGCTATTTCTAGGTTTGTTGCCGAAATAGTAAGCCTGTTCCTATCAGCAGCAAGAAGTAAATTTGCCAATACGGGAAGTTGTGCTTTTGAGCTGGTAAACCTTGTAGCAATTGAAACAGCACTAATTAAATTTTCCTGTAATACTTGCAGCTTCATTCTGTTTAAAAGAAGTATCACACAAAGTTGTTAGAAATTCAATTTCTGTATTCTCCGTTTATTTACAATACAAAATAGTAGTACTAGTAGTAGACGATGTTGATAAGTGGAAAGTTAGCTTTAGTTTGAATCTAAGAAAACTTGTTAATATTACGCAACCTAAAATGTGGATTATTTTGTGGATAAATTACTGTTATTTGTGGATAAGTGTAAAACCTTAAAACTTTATACACTTAAGAGTTTTTTTATCCCCGAAATATCCTCTCTTGTTTCCACACTACTTGAGGCGAGGTTGGTTATTTTATCAACAGCGTGCATTACAGTTGTATGATCACGGCCTCCGACAACTCTCCCAACTTCTTCGAGGGGAAGATTTACGATAGTTCTTAACAAGTACATTAATATCTGTCTAGGATATGCTAGATTTTTTGTTCTAGACGATGAGAGTATTGCTCTTTTTTTGACGGAAAAATGTTTGCATACCGCTTCAAAGGAGTCTTCTACCGAAACTCTTTTAAGGATGTTTGCGTCAATTTCTTGTTTTCCTAAAAGCGGTTTAACAACATCTTCTGTTATTTCTTCAATTTGTTTAACCTTTGTTTCCGTGATTATTCTTATAAGCACTCCCTCGATTTTTCTCGGGGAGTCGACGTTCCCCGCGATAAGTTGAATTATATTCATTGGCAAATCTATTCCCTTTTCCTTGCATTTAATTTGAGTTATTGCACACCTTAACTCAAAGTCTGGCGGGGCAATATCTACTATTAATCCTGCCTCAAACCTACTCCTCAGTCTTTCTTCAAGCTTTGCAATTTCCGATGGGGGTTTGTCGGATGTCAAGATGACTTGGCCTCCCGCGGCAACTATTGCGTTAAACGTATGAAAAAATTCTTCCTGGACAGCATCCTTTCCTGCGATAAACTGAATATCGTCGATTAACAGGGCGTCAAGTTTTCTGTATTTATTCCTAAACGACTGAGTTGTCTTGTTTCTTATGCCCTCAACAATGTCGTTGGTAAACTCCTCTCCTGTACAGAAGTGTACTTTTTTGTCTTCGTCGTCTTTTAGTATTCCATAACCAACTGCGTTCATGAGGTGAGTTTTACCTACTCCAACTCCACCCCAAACAAAAAGGGGGTTATAAGCACTCCCTGGGTTTTGGTAAACCGCTTCCCCAGCAGCCCAGGCCATTTGGTTTGAAGAGGATACTGCGTAATTTTCAAAAGTAAACTGTACTCTTAGTCTAGATCTTTTAACAACCTCAAAAAGATCCTTGTTTTTGTCTGTGTTTTGCACAAATAGCGGGGAAGGAGATACAGCTCTCATTTCTCCTTCAGGCTTTTGTTTAATCTCAAAATAAATATCACAGTTTTTGCCTAGGGTATTAGTAAGAGAATCTTGGACAAGGCCAAAGTATCTGGATTCAATTGTATTTTTAACAAAAGACGAAGGGCAGCCAATTCCGATCTGGTATCTTTTGTTTTTTTCAGAAATATCAACAAGATGTGTTTGAGAAAACCATGTTGAAAATATCGCGGGAGAAACTGTAACCCTAACGCTTTCTAAAAAGTCGTGCCAAAGTGTTTTTTTGTCTATTTCCTCCATGTTTTTTTGAGTGACACATCCGGTTTCCTAAGAAGGCAGATTTAAGAAGATGGATTAAAAAGCTAGATCGTCACAATGTTATTTATATGAGTTATCCACAATTAGTCAACCCCGAAAAAGTACGAAAATAGATGCAACTAAATTATTTTTGTGTATAATATGACTATGTCAACAAAAAGAACATACCAACCAAGCAAAATAAAAAGAATTAGAAAGTTTGGTTTTAGGTCGAGAATGAAAACCCAAAAGGGTAAATTAGTGATTAAAAGAAGAATAAAAAAGGGCAGGGAGAAACTTACAGTTTAGTCGGTATGCTGCCAAGAAAATACAGACTTTCTAAATCTTCAGAAATAGAGGAATTAAAAAATGGGGGGAGACTTTTTTCGGGGGAAGACCTTTCGATAATTGTTGCAAAGAGCGCCTCAAACGAAACAACAAGATTTACTTTTCTAGTTTCAACTAAAGTATCCAAAAAAGCAACTGAGAGAAACAGAATTAGAAGAATGTTGAGCTCTATGGTTTATGAACTTGTGGACCAAGTTGATAAAGGATCGCTGGTTCTCTTTCTTTCTAGGAAAACTATTGTTGAAGCAAACAAAAGTGATGTTAAAAGCCAAACGAGAAAACTCCTTACTAGGGCGGGTTTATTAAAATAGCTGGTTTGTGTATGCAAATTTTTTTAAAAATTTATAAAATGTTTATATCGCCTTTTTTAAGGAAGCTGTTTGGGGGAGGGTGTCGGTACAAGCCGACTTGTAGCGAGTATACAAACGATGCAATTGAGAGGTATGGTATACTAAGCGGTTTGAAAAAAGGGCTATTGCGGTTTCTAAGTTGCCATCCATTTTCAAAGAAAGGTTATTGGGATCCCGTAAAATAATATGTTTGATACAATTCTTATTCAACCACTCGCCAACGGACTTATTGTTTGTTACAGGCTTTTTGGTCAAAATCTAGGCCTAGCAATAATTGGCTTCAGCCTGGTTTTAAGGTTTGTTCTAAACCCATTAACAAAGCCATATATGGAGTCTATGAAGAAAATGAAAGATCTCGCTCCCCAGCTTGAGAAAATAAAGAAAAAACACTCAGGAGATAAGGTAAAACTTGCTCAGGCCCAATCCGAGCTTTATAAGCAGAAGGGGGTTAATCCTGGGGCAGGCTGTTTACCCTACCTGTTGCAAATAGTTGTTCTTATTGCATTTTTTAATGTTTTTACGAGAACACTTTCGGCTGGAGGGGATATAACTCAAAATTTTAACAAACTTTTATACGAACCCCTTAAGTTTAGCGAGAACCAAACTATTAACACAAAATTTTTATATTTAGATGTTTCGAAGCCTGACGTTTTTAATGTAGGATTACCTTTTCCGATTCCAGGCCCTATTATTTTTCTTGCTTCGCTTGTTCAACTGGTTTCTTCCAAGATGATGGCTCCAGTAGTTGCAGAGGAGAAGAAAGAAGCGAAAGTGACAAAAAGTGAAACTGACGACATTTCGGTTGCAATGCAGCAGTCGATGACGTATATGTTTCCACTTTTGACATTATTCTTTGGACTTAAATTTCCTGCTGGGCTTGCGCTTTATTGGCTACTTTTTTCGTTTTGGCAGATGGTCTCGCAATATAATACGTATGGGTTGGGTGCCGTTAAGCCTTGGGTTAAGAAATTGGGTTTGTTGAAAAACGAAACAAAAGTGTAGTAAAGACCGCCGCTTGAGTGTATACTAACAACTTGAAACATGGCTAAAAAAATAGTTACAAAGGGTGTTGAAGCTCTAAAGACCCTGACTGAAGAACTTCTAGATAAAATGGGCATTAAAGCAGAGTTTGAAGTTTTGGAAGATAAAGAGTCTGGTTCCCTGTTGGTTAATATTAGTTCTGAGGATGAAAAAGGTCTTCTAATAGGAAAAAGGGGGGAAACAGTATCCTCATTGCAAATGATTTTGGGGTTGATGCTTAAAAACAAACTAGATGAGTGGAGGCGGGTAGAAGTAAATGTTGGAGACTGGAAAGAACGCCAAGAAGATTATCTAGAATCCCTTGCAGAAAAAACAGCTGATAGGGTTAAAGAAACTGGCCAACCACAGTCTTTATATAATCTCACGGCCACTCAAAGGAGACTAGTCCATCTTAAGATTAAGGAGATTGGCGGAGTTGCTAGTGAATCTGAAGGGGAAGGGAGGGATCGTTTCTTGGTTGTAAAACCTGATGATTCGAAAAAATAGGAAGTTAAAAGACCAACTGATTTTTTTTGCAAAACTTCTTTCGGATATTCTTTTTCCTGTTTTCGTTTTTTTAATTCCGACTCAATTAGGCTATCACTTCTGGCCAAAATGGTCTTTAGTCTCTGGGGTTAGAATCGACTACCTTTCTCCTACGATTTATTTAACCGACGTTTTTGTTTTTGTTATTTTTCTGCTATCTATTGTTAGATTAATTTTGGTCCAAGGGGTTAGTCAAAAATTAACAAGAGGTACTAATAGAGGATTGAGTGTTTTTGTAATTTTATTTTTTGGATTTTTTTTTATAAATATTTTTGCGGCGATAAACGTACTCGCTTCACTATTATTTTGGATTAGAATCTTTGAATGTGTTTTTTTGGTTTTATATATCCGTTACCTGAACAAGCTTAGCAGTGATATTTGGTTTTATAAACCGATTGTTTTGTCTGCACTAACATTTGGATTAATAGGGTTTTGTCAGTTTGTGTCAGGAAGCTCTTTGGGTGGTTTGCTGTATTATTTTGGAGAACGGACGTTTACTAAACAAACATACGGAATATCACTTTTTGTGTGGAAAGGGCAAGAGTTTCTAAGAGCGTATTCTACATTTCCGCACCCCAATGCGCTTGCTGGATTTTTAGCCACCGTTTTACTCTTGGTCTTTTTTGGAAGGCGTTTTTCTCCAAGAACAACAGTATTGATTTCCTCAATTATATTTTTCTTTCTTTTATCTACGTTTTCAAAAAATGCGATTGCTTCTTTAACATTTATTTTAATTAGTTTCAAAATTAGCACTAATATTATAAAGAAACATTCTGCTCTTATAGTTAGGAAAATTGTTCCTTATGTCCCACCTATTATCTTTCTTGCGAATTTGTCACTAATACCGTTTTCTTATTCAGTATTTTCCAGTAAACTTCCCGAGAATGTTTCGTATCGACTTTATTCAACTAAAGTGGCTGGGATAGAATTTGCTGCAAGCCCGATTTACGGGATGGGCTTTAACGGGTTTATTAACGGTATGGTACAAAACTTTTCCACAAATAAACTTACCTGGTTTTTGCAACCAGTACACAATGTCTATTTGCTTGTTTTTTCAGAAGGTGGGCTAGTTGGTTATATTTTTTTCTTTATAGGTTTTTCCTATTTCATTAAAAAGCTGGTCAAAACGAAAAAACCTGAATTGATTGCCGTATTTGTTTTTATTGCCACAACCTCAGCCCTTGATCACTATTGGCTGACCCTGCAGCCTAATAGGCTACTTCTAACACTTTTTGTTTCTCTGGTTATTTTGAATTACAAAAGCGTTTATAATAAAAACTATTAAAATATAGAATTGTTACATGGGTAAAGAAAAAATAAAAATTTATTCTGATGGTGGGTCTCGAGGAAATCCAGGACCTGCAGCATGCGCATTCATTGTTTATAAAAATGATAACGAAATCTTTAAAGACTCAGAATATTTGGGAATAACAACAAACAATATGGCAGAATATAGCGGTGTTCTTTTTGCTCTAAAATGGTTTTGCAAAAATATTAATAGTCCTAAACTTTATTCAGTAGAATATTTTTTAGATTCAGAACTTGTAGTTAGACAGTTGACTGGTTTGTATAAAGTAAAAGATCCTAAAATAAAAAAAATTTTTAGCGCAATAAAAGAAGTAGAAAAGCTGATTAAGACAAAAATTTTTTATCAGCATGTATATAGAGAAAAAAATAAAACGGCAGACCTTCTTCTTAATAAAAAATTAGACGAGCAAAAATAAAAATTTCACATGAGGCGCGCGACCTTGCTGTTTTATTTTTAGGCTTCCACTTGAAAGGTTTTCATTTTTCTAAAAAAACCTAAAATGTTTTTGTAAAAGAGTTTGCAAAAGGGCGGTAATTAACCTAGCATTAAAAATATGGAAAAAGTAGTTAGCCACAAAATTGCCGCGCGACCCACAATCAATATTTATTCGGAACCTTCAGAGTTAACCCTCTCATTAGTAGAAAAATTTTTATCTAGCTACTTTTGTGTAAATATTTTTGCAGAAAATTTGAGCGATTGGGGTAATCTCCTTTTTTCTTTAAAAGATAATACATTTTTAAAGCTGTTTTCGTTAGAAAAGAGCGACATTGCCACTACTCCTTCTTATGTAATTTTCGTATCGCTATCTTTATCCAAACTTCCGGAGTTGAAAATTGATGACATTATAAAAAAAGAAAACTCCAGAACAAAAGAGATAAGCACTTTATTTAAAAAATATGATGTTAAAAAAATATTTATATTACCCCTCGTTAATGAAGGGGTCTTCCGTTCTCTTGCAAAAATTTATAATGTATTTTTTAGTAGTGTTAGCCCAGCGGCCCTTATTGTTTACGCCGATGAAGTTTTTGGTCCGCGAATGCTTTTAACTGACCGAAGACTTATTTCATCAGCTATTCTACATGGTCAGTTGGAAAAGGGTAATCACCCAACGTCTTTTCGAGATTTTTATTTCCCGACAAATGTTGATGAGTTTGCAAGACACGCAGTTAAGATTATTCTTTCTGGAAATTATTATGGAACAAGAATCAGAATTACTTCTTCAAAAACCCCTCGTGTTTTTTTAGAAAAAATATTACAAAACCTTCTTTCAAAAAATTTAGTTTTTAACAACATAGATTGCGAGCTGCTTATTGGAGAACATGATAAGGAAATTAATTTACCCGCAGTGAGCGAGTCGTCTTTGATAAAAACCGTTGAATGGTTTAAAAACAATAATGCTTCTTTTCGAGAAAAAGAGATTGGTTTTGGTGGGTTAAATATAAATGTTTTTAAACAAAGTAAACAAAAAAAACAAGAACTAGGAATTTCTTCCCAACGCCAGTTTGTTGGGGCCGCCAGTGGTTTGGGTATAATTTCCAAAACATATAAAGGATTTTTGTATAAACTTCCCTTAAAGAAAAGCCTGCTAGAAATGGCTTTTAAAAATAAAGGTAAAATAATAAGCAAAAGACTTCTTTTTCGAAAGGCAAGTAACCTTAAGCTTGAAAAAATAACTGGAAAACTACCTTACAGTAGAACTTTGTCCTTAGTTGCAGCCTTTTTTTTTGCTGTTTTGATCACCCCCTTTTTGCTTCTTATAACTTCTTTTTTCCCAACATATGTGGGATATAGAAACCTAAGGACTGCAAATTTTAAACGAGCAGACTCTGCTTTTAAGATAGCTAAGGTTTTTTCAAGTCTTTCTGTTTCTCAGTTCAGGCTATATTCCGACATTCCTGTTCTTGGGGACTTCTATTCTTATGTTTACAAGGCGTCTGACGTTTTGTTGCGCACCCAAAGAGTTGGAGAAATTGCGGGCAATCTGTTGAGCACATCATCTGATTTTTTCAGTGCTTTTATAAAAGGCGGGGATGTTGATGTGGCAAAATATTCCCAAGAGAGCTTGTTGTACTTGGACAGTCTCTATAGAGAGGTGTCTTTTGCCGAAAGTGAGATATACGACCTTGGTGATATTGGAATTCCTGCGGTTAGTCGTATTATAAAAAATGCAAACCTAGATCATGTGAGGAAGGAAGTGGAACAAGCTAAAGATATTGCATCTGAGCTTCCAGTGATTTTGGGCCAAAACGAAGAGAAAAAGTATTTAGTTCTTTTTCAAAATAACATGGAACTTCGTCCTAGCGGTGGTTTTATTGGCTCCTTTGCAATAGTGACCTTAAGGAACGGCGGTATGAAAAATGTAGAGGTTTTTGATGTCTACTCGGCGGATGGTCAGCTAAAGGGACATGTTGAACCGCCGTGGCAAATAAATAAATATATGTCCCAAGCGACCTGGTATTTAAGAGATTCAAACTGGGATCCAGATTTTGAGGTTTCCGCAGCCAGGGCGGAGTGGTTTTTGGATAAGGAAATGGATATTTTGGTCGATGGTACGATTTCTTTAGATCTAAACCCCATAAAAAATCTTGTAGAAATTTTTGGAGAACTTGATATCGGAGAATTTAACCAGAAATTGAATGCCAACAATTTTTACGAAACAGTTCAATATCAAGCAGAAAAAGAGTTTTTTCCCGGATCGAGAAATAAAGCAAATTTTCTATCGGCAGTAGCAACTACTCTTGTCGATAGAGTAAAAGATGTCGAGAGGGGTAAGTATTTGTCGTTTTTTCGACTGCTTTACACAAGCTTAAGTGAAAAACATATTCAAATCTTTCTTCATGACACAAAGGCACAAAAGGTGGTATCCAACCTTAATTGGTCGGGTGTTGTGAATACCCACTCGTGCTTAAAGGAAAATTGTGTTTCTGATTGGTTTGGTGTGGTTGAGGCAAACCTTGGAGTTAATAAATCCAACTATTTTGTTTCCCGTAGGATGGAATTAGCAACAGATTTGACTCAAAAGACTGTTGTTCAAGATCTTAATATTTATTTAATAAACTCTGCAAATACAGCGCTTGGAGATAGCGGAACTTACAAAACCTATTTGAGGGTTGTGGTTCCAAAAGGAGCCAATTTAAGGTCGGCTTTTGTAGGGGATAAAAGCGTGATTGGGGATTTAGTTGAGGACAGTCTAAAAGACAGAGGCGAATTTGGTCTGTGGATCGTCGTTTCACCACAGGAAGAGAAAAAGATTTCTTTGTCTTGGGAGAGTTTAGACGTTCCTCAGTTTAGTAAAAATGGCGAATACAGGCTTAATATTAGAAAACAGTCGGGGATTGATAACTTTCCGGTTGATGCAAGTTTGATTTTGCCCTCTGGAGTGAGTGTTGGTACAAACATTGACAGGGTGTTGACCTTACCGGGTGGTATTGGTTATAATACCAAACTGGCGCAGGATTTTAGTGCGCGTATTTTTTGGTAAACATGGACAAATATCTACTTAAAGCAGAAGAGAGAAAAATCCTTAGGAGAAAGGTAAAAAAGCTAAGACAAGATGGTATCTTGCCTGCGAATGTTTATGGGGCTACCACAAAATCTATGGCAGTTTCGCTTGATTTAAAGGCTTTTGAGAAAGCTTTTTCTGAGGTTGGAGAGACGGGGCTTATTGATCTCGAAGTTGGAAAGGAAAAAAGGCCCGTTCTTGTTCACAATATTCAGAGAGATCCTGTTTCAGATGTCGTCATTCATGCCGACTTTTTAGAAGTAGATCTTAAAAAGAAAGTTGAAGCTTCTGTTCCCGTGGAGATTGTTGGTGAGTCTCCTGCCGAAAAGCAAGGTTTAGGAACAGTAGTCCAGCAAATAGACGAAGTTGATGTTGAAGCCCTTCCTGCAGACCTTCCGGAAAAGTTTGAAGTAGATGTTTCGGGCCTTATTGAGGTTGATCAAGCAATTTTTGTTAAGGGTCTAAAGTATGAAAAGACAAAAGTTGAGGTTAAGAACGGTCCTGAGGAAATTATTGTTAAGGTTGAAGAGCAAAAAGAAGAGGTTGAAGAAACACCAGCTCCTACGGAGGTCGAAGGAGAAGTTGCTCAAGAGGGTGGCGATGAAGCAACCCAAGAAACTTCTAAAGAGGTCGAAAAAGAAGCAAAACAAGAATAAACTCGCTAATTCACCACCTGACTTTTTAGGTAATTAAGAAGTTCTGAGTTGGGGTTAATTTTTTCCATTGCACTAACATAGTTGTCAAAACTATTCCAATCTCCGTTTTTTAGACTTATTTTCGCCATCTCATATAATCCTGGAAAGTAATCAGGATGCAGACTTAAGAAGTTTTTCCAATAGTCTTCTGTATAAACATCTTTGTTCTCAGTTTGCGTTCCAAGAACTCTGGAAACCTGTTCATTTTTGCTGTCTTTACGAACAAGAACAAATGCAAAATTAAGGATGCTAAAAATAATGGTAACAATTACAAAAAAGTAAAAAAACCTAGGGTTAGAAACCTTAAGGTTTGGCAGCTTAATTTTCATTAATGTAATAACTAAAAATACATTACCATGTCTTTTTAATCAACACCCTTACATGTGGAAATGGCCGAAAGCTTCGCGAATTAGATGGGCCAGCTCGAGGTGGTCAGAAGGTCGCTTTTATTTTTTGCGAAACATTTCTGGTAAATAGCTTCTGTTACAAACGGCATAAAAGGGTGGAGAAGTTTGATTGAGTCTTCAAGTATTTTATATAAGACCGGTATTGCACTTTTTCTGGTTGTAACTTTGTCGTTACTTTTTTCTTTTGTTTTTTCGATATAAATATCTGCAAATCTGTGCCATACGAAGTCGTATATTTCTTCAGCAGCCTCATTTAATTTGTAGTTTTCTAAAGAGGCGGTGACTTTTTTAGTTGTTGTCTTAAGCTCCTTTAGTATCCATAGATCGTCTTTTGTTAGCTCTTTTTCTACAAGCTTTTGTTTTGGGTTTATACTAACAAACCGAGCGACATTCCAAATTTTATTTGAAAAATTTCTCATTCCCCTTACTTTGTTATCAGAAAGAACAACTTTTTTTCCGGCAGGTGTTCCATACATCAAAGAAAACCTTAGGGCGTCAGCTCCGTATTTTTCAACAAGATCGATGGGGTTGACAACATTTCCTTTACTTTTGCTCATTTTTACCCCTTGAGCATCGGCAACCATGCTCCAAAGGTAAACATTTTTGAAAGGAATAGTATCTTTTAAATAGAGTGTAAACATAATCATTCTTGATACCCAAAACTTTAAAATGTCAGAAAGTGTTCCTAAAAGATCTGTTGGTAGCAGACTTCCATACTCGTCGTTTTTAAGAGTAACCACTGGCCATTGGCCAGAAGAAAACCAGGTATCAAAAGTGTCCGTTTCCTGTAGAAAATTTCCTTTGGGTTTAGTCTTTGAAACCGTGTATGGGCAGTTTTTTGGAGCTATAACATTTTGAAGACCTTTTTCAATTTCTTCAAACGAATAGTTTTTTGATTGATCTTTGTAAAAACCTGTAACTATTTGGCCCTTTTTGTTGAGAAAGGCAACGGTAATGTCAGGGTTTTTGTCAACGTCATACCAAACTGGGATTCTTATCGCCCAGGCTATTTGTCTTGATATGGGCCAATCATGCATAATGTCGAGCCAGTTTGTCATGTGTTTTTTAAATCTTTTTGGGTGGAATTTGATTTTGTCTTCTTCAATGACTTTTTTTACATCCTCTTTTAGCCCCTTTACTTTAATAAACCAGTTGGGAATTACAGATGGTTCGAGATCTCTTCCGCACTTGTAGCAGGTAGTTACGGAATGGTTGTAGTTTTCTTCTGTCTTATCAATTAGATCTTTTTTCTGGAGTTCTTCAACAGTTTTACTCCTAGCCTCTTTAACTTTGACGCCGTTTAGTTTTGCTAATGAGATGCTCTCAATATCGTCAGGCATCAGGATTAGTCCTTTTAGGTTGATTACTTTTATGATGGCTAAATTGTGTCTTTTGCCTGCTTCAAAATCATTAGGGTCATGGGCGGGAGTTATTTTTACGGCGCCAGTTCCAAATTCCATATCCACCATTTCATCTGCAACAATCGGTATTTCTCTTGTTGTGAGCGGAAGCTTTAGTTTGTTCCCAACCAGCCTAGAATATCTTTTGTCTTTCGGGTTTATGGCAACCGCGCTGTCACCAAAAATTGTTTCTGGTCTTACTGTTGCTACTGTAATAAATCCGCCTCCATCTAGAAGTGGGTATTTAATGTAATAAAGCGAATCGGCGCGCTCTATATGTTTTACTTCAAGCTCTGCAAGTGATGTTCCGCAGTGAGTGCAATAGTTAACGATATAATCATCTCGATAGACAAGACCTTCACCCTCCATTTTGATAAATGTGTTGTAAACGAAATTAATAACTTCGGGACTTGCCGCATAAACACTTCTTTTCCAATCTGCAGAAAAACCAAGTTTTTTAAATTGCTCGTATATAAGACCAGAGTTTTCTTCTACAAATTTTGCAATATTCTTGTAAAGGGTTTTGCGATCAAAATCCATTCGGGACTTACCTTTTTTGGCGAGTTCTTTTTCATATACATATTGAGTTTCAATACCTGCGTGGTCTGTTCCCGGGATCCAGAGTGCGGAGTATCCTTGCATTCTTTTCCATCGGATAAAGATATCATCAACGGTATACATCGCGTGTCCTGCATGTAGAGACGCGTTTGCATTTGGGGGAGGCATAAGGATTGTGTAGGGGGGTTTACCCTGTATTTTTTCAAATGCTCCGCAATCTTCCCACATTTGGTAAATACTTTTCTCATTCGCCTTGTGATCCCAAATTTTATCCATTCTGAATGGAATTATACTATATGTGAGGCTTTTGATGAAAACTGTTCGATGGATGTCGTCTGCTACTTTTAAATTATTGTCAAATCAGGAACAGCTCTAAGTTTATTTGGGACTATCTTTTTGGAGTGAAAGAAAGCGCAAGACGCAATGTAGGCTGCATTATCTGTGCAAAGCTTTGGGTTGGGAACCCTAAAGTCTACTTTTAATTTTTCTTTTTGGATAATATCTTCGAACATTTGTTTTAGTCGTTTGTTTGCAGCAACCCCGCCCGCAAGAAGGAAAGATTTTGGTTTGTATTGTTTTACTGCTTTTATGGCCTTGGCAATCAGAACCTCGCAAATTGCTTCTTGGATTTCATATGCAAATTCAGGAATCAGACTTTTATTTTTTTGAACATTGGCTCTTTGCACCTCTTTTAATACTGCCGTTTTGAGTCCAGAGAAGCTCCACTCAAAACCCTCCTCGCCAATCATTGGTCGAGGGAGTTTAATTTTTGTCTTCTGGTTTGTGAAAATATCTGCCTCTCGTGCAATAGAAGGCCCTCCTGGATAGGAAAGTCCTAAGAGCCTGGCACATTTATCAAAAGCTTCGCCCGCTGCATCGTCCCGGGTTCCTCCGAGCCATGACATATCTTTGTGATTTTTCAGAAGAACCAAGTCTGTGTGTCCTCCAGAGACGAGAAGGGAAAGTGCTGGGAATTCTGGAGGTGTGGGATTATCAAGCCAATTTGTATAAATATGACCTACTAAATGATTTACCGGAATAAGTGGCTTTTTCCAAATGTAGGACAATGTTTTTGCAGACTCAACACCAACAAGGAGAGATCCAATAAGCCCTGGCCCAAAAGTTACCGCTATCGCGTCAATTGAATCTTTAGCCAATCTTTTACCAAATACATCCTTAACAGCCCTATCTATAACAGGGATAATGCTTTTTATCTGTTGCCTTGCTGCATTTTCTGGAATTACGCCTCCTGTTTCTGCGTGCATTTGGGCAGACGTGGCGACTATGTTTGACAATATTTGCCTTCCGTCTTTTACTACAGACGCCGCTGTTTCATCACATGATGTTTCGATTCCTAGGATATTCATTATTTATTTTCCTTAAAGTTTTCGTACTCTTTTTTTATGGAGTAGCTAATCGCGAGTCCTGCAACGGCTAAAAACACCCAGCCCAAAATTCCAGCTCCGGCAATTGCTCCCTCAAGATTTCCTCTTTCTGCTCCTACCAGATAGCCAATTGTAATCATTAGAGATGTCCAACTAAGTGATGCCAGTGTGGAATAAAAAAGGAATCTTAATAAAGAGTAGTTTTTTGCACCGGCCACATAGGCAACCCAAAAGCGTGTTAATCCTGCCATCATAGATGTGGTTAGTATAATTGCACCGTGACTTTTTAAGAGTATCTCTGCCTTTTTAGCGTTCTTTTCTTGTCTTAGTTTTTTAACTAGATAGTTGCCGCTTTTTTTTCCAAGCATAAATGAGGCCATAAACGAAACCCAAGTTCCCAAAAAACCAAAAAGCAAAATGTCAAAAAGTAGTTTTGTGTTACCAAACGAATAAAATCCGCCGATAATTACTGCCGTTCCTCCCGGAAGCCAATAGCCAATTGGCGTGACTTCCAAAAACCCCGAAGCAAGCGCGATTGCTGGTCCGTGTGTAGTATAAAGGCCTTCTATTGTTTTAATTATTTCTACAGTTGTCATTTTTGTATTATTGCACTGGCCCAGTTCCTCTTAAGAACTTTGCTTGCCAAGGTTGATAGTTTGAGTAAAAGGTTTTCTCGTAAACGACTTCCCCGCCTCTAGTTACAGAGTATTTAAAACTTACTTTTGCCCCGGAGGCTTTCCAGTCGATTTGTTTTATTTGGCCTACGGCAAGTGTTGGGTCGTCAATGTATAAATCCTCTGGTGGAGGAGTTATCTCTGCTATTTTTGGTTTTGAGATAGATGCTACTCTACCATCGGAAGTGCCATATATTTCAAAAATCAAAGTCTTTGTTTTGTTGTCGATAGATGCTTGGACAAGAACATGTCCCGGGGTATCGTTTTTTATTTTTAGGTCGGGAGATGGTGCATAAACTGTTGCATCAAGTCCTGGAGGGGAGTCTTGTTCATAGTAACCAACACGGTATGCATGTGCACGCCTTTCAATTATGGGCAGCCCCGCATTAAGGGCTGCTCGGAATAGAGTTGTTGAAACTTGGCACACACCACCACCGTCTCCAAGAACTGTGGCGCCAGCTTTTATTACATACGCTTGTTGATACCCAGTGGCTGCTGAGACATCTCCCAAGACTTCATTAAAGGACATTGCTTCACCCGGTTTTATAAGGACTCCTTTAAACTTTGCTGAGGCGGTGTTGATATTGTGAACTCTTGAAGCAATTGATCCTGCAAAGTGTGATACACCACGACCTAAAAGCTCTTTAATACCGAGAGAGTTTACATCACATGTTTGGTATTCGGATTTTGTTCTTTTAACTTCAGGAGTAATATTTATTTCGGCAGCGTCTAAATTTTCAAGAGTGATTAATGAGTCGATAATTTTTGCAGTTAAATCGGTTTTGTCTACTTCCAGGCCGTCTTTTGCTGGAACGAATTCCTTTACAACACCATCTTCAAATGTAAATACGGGATTTTGGAAAGACCTGTCAACTTTTTGAGAAAAGTTATCTACTAACTTTGAAACTTCGGAGTTGTCAACACCTTCTTTTTTACCAACAAGATTAACAATTTCACCCTTCGTAATTTTTTGAATTGCATCTTCGTAGGATATGATAAGTGTTTTGTTGAGTAAGTTTTCAGCTCTTTTGGTAAGATTAATTACTTCTTCCTGGTTTAAAGCAATATTATCGAATTCGGTAGAAATTGTTATTTTAGGATCCTCTCTTAGTGCCAGTATGGAAATTATTTTGTTAGCCAAACCCGCTTCATCAACCATTTCTCCTGAAACCCCTGGGGTAACTACAACCTTGTCGCCAGCAACTTCTATGGTTGGCGCTTTTGCGTTTTTATTTACTTGTTGGGCTATCTTTTCGACTTTGTCGGCAAGTTTTTCTGAGTCGAAGGCAACGCCAAGTGGCGTATTTTTGGCTTGAAAAAAAGAATTAGCAAACCCTTGGACAATATCATAAGTGGTTTTTGGTTTTTGCTCATTTTCGTTTTCTTCAAGACTTTTTTGAAAATCGTACTCAAAAGAAAAGTCTTGGGGATTTATTTCAAATATTTGTTGGTTGTACGTAAGTGTTAGCGATATTGGTCCCTGAATTTTTTCAGAAAGTGTTTTTAGTGCCTCGTCTTTTGTCAGTCCAGAAAGGTTGTATCCAGCAATCACGGTGTTTGGATAGAACCTTCCAAAAAAAACAAAGTAAAAAAACAGCAAAACAAAAATCGGGCTGCTCAGGATAGCAACCAACAGACCGAAAACATTCCTTGAGATCTTTAAACTAAAAAAACTTTTCTTTTTGGTGTTTTTTGTCTTCATATCAGATGCTATATTATAGATAGTTATGGAACAATCTGCGAATAGTATGCCAAACGTGCCATCCACACCCGCAATTCCTGCCACCCTTGCCGGTGGAAGTTCGCCAACTCCACCTGCGTCAAAGAGGGGTCTTCCAAAAATTGCTATTTTTGCTTTAGTTGCCCTTACTCTTGTGATTGTTGGTGTTGTCTCTTTTGGTTTTGTGTCTAAGCTTGGTAAGAAAGCTGCGCCAACTGAAATTACTTGGTGGGGTTTATGGAATGATGAGGCAATATACCAACCTTTAATTGACGAATATCAAACAGAACACCCTAAGGTAACAATTAAATATCAGATGCAGGCACCTCAAGATTATCGAGAGAGGTTAACCAGCGCTCTTGCAAAAGGAGCCGGACCCGATATTTTTACTTTTCATCAAAGTTGGGTTCCCATGTTTTCGAAAGACCTTGATAATCTTCCTGCTTCCGTGATGAGCGCCTCTGATATTGCTCAAAATTATTTTCCTACGGTATCAACAGATTTGGTAAGTGGTACAGGAATTGTAGGGATTCCTTTAGGATACGATGCTTTAACACTCTTTGTTAATGAAGACATTTTTAAAAATGAAGGACTTGAATTTCCAGTTACCTGGGATGACGTAAGAGCTGATGCAAAAATACTTACAAAAACAGAGAATGGTGTCATAACTCAGGCTGGAGTAGCTCTAGGAAGGACAGAAAACGTTGATCACTGGCAGGTGATTATTGCCCTTATGATGCTTCAAAATGGGGTGAATTTAGCAAAACCCCAAGGCCAACTTGCCGAGGATGCAATAAGTTTTTTCACCCTTTTTTCTTCGGTTGATCGTGTTTGGGACGAAACTCTGCCTCCATCGACAGATGCATTTGCGTCAGGGAAGCTTGCTATGTATTTTGCCCCCAGCTGGAGATATTTTAATATTAAAGAAGAAAACCCTGACCTGAATTTCAGAACTATTCCCCTTCCTCAAGTTGCAAAAGAAGACCCCTCAGAGTCGGATGTAGCATACGCCTCATATTGGGCTCAGGGTGTTTGGACAAGAAGCTTAAATAAAGACGCGGCTTGGGATTTTTTGAAGTTTATATCCTCCAAGGATTCACTGGAAAAAATCTATAAACAGGAAACTCTTGCAAGGGGGTTTGGAGAAGTCTATCCCAGGGTGGATATGGTAAATACTCTTTTGGAGCATCCAATTTTAGGATCTGTTGCAAAACTTGCAACCGTTTCCCAGGGGTGGTATTTGGCAGATAGAACCTTTGATGGCGATACTGGAATAAATACTCAAATAGGGAAGTATTTCGAAGATGCAATAAATGCAGTGAATAAAGGAACTGCGGTGGGGGAAGCAACAACCACACTTACAGCTGGAGTAAAACAGGTTTTGGCCCAGTACGGATTAACAAAGTAGCCCCATCTTCTAGAAATGAGATTATCAAATAAACAAATTTTTTCTGTTTATTATCACAGTGTATTTAATTATCCTCTAAGGAGAGAAGACCTCAAAAGATGGGAGTTTGGAAATAAAAACCTGCCGAAAATAAATTCAAAAACTCCCGTTTCAGAAAAGGATGGATACTTTTTTGTAAGAGGAAAAAAGCCGGATATTGAAAAAAGAAAAAGGAACGAAGCCTTTTCTGCAAAAAAGGTAAAACTAGCTCAAAAAACGGCGAGCGTGTTAGAAATAATTCCTAGTGTAAAAATGGTTGGGATAACAGGTTCCTTGGCGATGAATAATGCCGAAGATTCTTCAGACATAGATTTAATGGTAATAACTGCAAGAAACACACTCTGGATTACGAGGGGGATAGCCCTTGTGCTTCTTGGTTTTTTTGGCTTTTCCTTAAGGAAAGCGGGAGATACTGGACAAAAAGATAAGCTTTGTATAAACATTTGGCTGGATGAGATAAGTCTTGGATGGAATTTAAAAAATGTGTATACAGCACACGAAATATGCCAAATAGTTCCAGTAGTTAATAAAGATGAAACATACGAGAAATTTCTCAGGAAAAATAGTTGGGCTTTGGATTTTTGGCCGAATGGCATCCTAAAGGCTAATCCAAAAAATATTCGTTGGGGGGTGGGGGATGAACTAATAGCAAAAGTGTTTTCTTTGTTTGATTACTTTGCATATCTCGCTCAAAGAACACATATGGTAAAGAAAATAACTTTTGAGCAAATTACGAAAACGCACGCCATTTTTCATCCTAGAAATTTAAGTGACTACGTGACTGAAAAACTTAGTTTGATAAAATGACAAAAATCGATATTTGGCTGGAGGTAATAGTTTATGGAAAATACTAATACTGTTGATCTTGCTGAGGTCTTATCAGTGGCCTATGCCGACAGGAGGCGTCCCACAAGAATGTGGGAGATTTTACCTCCCAAAGGTGTAGATATTTCAGAGCAAAGGGAAAGATTTTTCTCAACCGTGGACAACCTTTCAGAAAGTAGCTTGCTTGATGCAAGAGAAAAAACAGTTATTGAAACGTGGTTATACGATGGGATTAGATTTGACACAAGATTGTGGATGATCTCTATGGGGCTTCATTATAACGAGGACAACTTAGCATCCGAACATGCTGTCATTACAACGTTATTTATTGACTGTTTTAATCGAGCAGATGACGTGTTTGATAATTTTCGTACTTCTTATGCGGTTGAGGATAGTAGGGGGGGATTGGGAATAACTACGGGATCAGTAAGATCCACTCCCATTCTGGATTTGAGAGAGCACGATCCCGCTACTGTTGGTGAATTTATTACGATTCTTCACAAATTAATCGGTAACAGTTTTGAATATGCCGACGATAAAAGGATCGCTCTTGAGAGTGAATTTTTAACGTTTTTTGATACAACAACAAAAGCTATGGAGGAATACGAATTTAAAGCAGGAAGTTCTGTAAAGTATAGTTTTAATGAGGCGAAAGCGCTCCGTTACCAGACCCTTCATCCACTTGTCTTGTTTGCTAATAAGTTATTTTGTCCGGACAGAAATATGGTTGCAAGTTCTCAGGAAGTAGAGATGGTGGCTCTTGCTATGGCAGCCCAGTGGCTCGATGACAGAAATGATTGGTTGGACGATTATCATAACGGTAATGTAAATATGGTATTGGGACTTATGGCTGATAGCTTTACAAAATTAAAAGGGAGAAACCAGATAGAAATGAAAGCAGATGAATTTTTCGGATTGGTTGACTATGTGTATGGAGGTTATTATCCAGAAGATAAAACGTTAGAAAGGGTACTAAACTCTGTAGAACAGGAAATGCGCGAGGAATATTCGATTGAGTTAGCTAGGTTGCATCCAAGACAAAAGGGCTTTATGCCAAGTGTCGAAGAACTAAAACTGTCTTTCGAATAGTAGATACGTTGCTAGTTCAAAGCTATATTCACAAGAGTGGTTTGCATAAATTTTTTAAGTTTAGATTCGGGTCTTGACAAGTGACAAGATGCTTTTATAAAATAGCACTCGACACAAGCATTTGCTAGTGTTTTTAGTTTTAAAATGTCTGTAAAAACTACAAAATTAAATTTAATTCCTGCCGCAGGTTATTTACTTCTTGAACCACAGGATGCAGAGACAAAAACCGCATCAGGTATTTATCTTCCAGACACAGCCTCAGAAAAACCTCAAAAGGCGAAAGTTTTAGCAGTTGGTGCCGATGAAGTTTTAGATTCAGGAAAGGCTAGGAAATCTCCAGTTAAAGTTGGAGATGTTGTGATTTACAAAAAATGGGGTGGAAATGAGGTTAAAATTGACGGCCGCGAATACCTTTTTGCTAAATTCGAAGATATTCTAGCTAAAGAAAAATAATATGGCAAAACAACTTAAATTTTCGGAAGATGCACGAAGCGCCCTCTTGAGTGGTATTAACACAGTTGCGAAAGCAGTTGTAACGACACTTGGGCCAAAAGGACGCAATATTGCCTTAGATAAAAAATGGGGAGCTCCAAATATTGTTCATGATGGTGTAACGGTTGCTAAAGAAATTGAACTACCCGATCCGTTTGAGAATATGGGCGCACAACTTGTAAAGGAAGCCGCTTCAAAAACTAATGACAATGCGGGAGATGGGACCACAACAGCAACGCTTCTTGCTCAGGTTATGACACAAACTGGAATGAAAAATGTTACGGCAGGAGCAAATCCTATGATTGTAAAAAAAGGAATTGAAAAGGCTACTCAGGCAGTTATAGCAGAGCTTAAAAAGATGGCTAAGCCCATCAAGAACAAGGAGGAGATAACTCAGGTTGCAACAATCTCTGCAGGTGATGCTGAAATTGGAGAAAAAATTGCAGAAGCTTTAGGTAAAGACGACAGGGTTGTGACTGTTGAGGACGGAAAAGGGTTAACAATCGATATCGAATACAAAGAGGGAATGGAATTTGACCGTGGTTATGCCTCTGCATATTTTGTTACTAACGCAGAAAAAATGGAGGCAGAAATTGAGGATAGCTACATCTTAATTACAGACAAAAAAATAGCCTCAATTCAAGAACTTCTTCCTTTTCTGGAAAAATTTGTAAAAGTAAGTAGAAACTTGGTAATCATTGCCGACGAAATTGAGGGGGAGGCGCTTGCTACCTTGGTTGTAAATAAACTGAAAGGGACCTTTAATATTTTAGCCATTAAAGCCCCAGGCTTTGGTGACAGAAGAAAAGAAATGCTCGAAGATATCGCAATTCTTACGGGGGGAGTTGTGATTTCAGACGACACAGGCAAAAAGTTTGAAGGGGTTGAAATCGAGGATTTGGGCCGTGCAGATAAGGTTTGGGCAGACAAAGATAATGCAAGGATAATTGGTGGAAAAGGTAAGAAAGCTGAGATTGCAGGACGTGTTGAATCTATAAAAAGACAAATTGAAACAACAGATTCAGATTTTGATAAAGAGAAACTTGAAGAACGGCTTGCAAAGTTAACTGGGGGAGTAGCACAAATCAATGTAGGAGCTGCAACAGAGATTGAGCTTAATGAGAAGAAAGAGAGAGTAAAAGATGCGGTTGGAGCAACAAAAGCAGCGGTTGAGGAGGGTATTCTTCCTGGTGGTGGAGTTGCTCTTCTCAAGGCGGAAAAAGCTTTAGATGGCATTAAGGCCGCAAGTGATGATGAAAAGATTGGGATTGAGATTGTAAGATCGGCTCTAGAAAAGCCCCTAAGAATGCTTGCTGATAATGCTGGAGAAGACGACGGATATGTTTTAAGAAAGGTAAAAGATTCAAGAGAGGCAGATTTTGGGTTTAACGCCTTAACTGGGGAATTTGGTTCGATGACAAAGTTTGGTATTGTCGATCCTTTGAAGGTAACAAGATCAGCACTTCAAAATGCATCTTCTGTCGCAATGATGGTATTAACAACAGAAGGGTTAGTAACAGATCTTCCGGAGGAGAAAAAAGACATGCCTCAAATGCCTCAGGGTGGGATGGATTATTAAATTACCTAAACACAGCCATTTTTAAACCTCGTTTGTGTTAGAATTACCCAGTTTATTTGTATGAGTGCAGAACAAAAAGAAACTTATTTGGAGGGATTAAAAAAAGGAGTTGTTTTTGTTATTTTTGATGATTACAATCACATCCTCTTGGAATTGAGGAAAGATGGAAAGTATAGAGGCTTAATTATTATTCCTGGAGGGGGTGTTGAAAAAGGAGAAGGTGTTTTGACTGCGACTTATAGGGAAATAAAGGAAGAAACGGGAATTAGTGCAAAAAATATTGTCAACATTGGTGTAGTACAAACTGAAGAGAAAGGGTTAATACACAAAAGACACATTTTTGTTGTTTTTCCTAATGATTATTCAAATCAGACTGTAAGAAATTTGGAGGAAGAAAGTGTTTACCTTTGGGCATCAATTGCCAATGCAAGAAAAATTTGCAAACATCCAATAACAGTCCAAGCTCTCGACTTAGTAGAAGAGTTACTTAAAAGGAGGAAGAATGGTTAGTGGATTTATTGGAAATCCGTCTTTTCTTACCTCCAAATGTAAATGATCTCCAAATGCATGGCCCGTTGCGCCCATTTCTCCAATTTTATCTGCAGTTGTAACTTCTTGACCTTCCTTAACTAGGATTTTTGAAAGGTGAGCATAGAGGGAAGTTAGTCCATTGGTGTGGACTAGGTATATAGCGTTTCCATATGCATACTTTGAAAAGTCTATGGCTTCTACTTTTCCGTCCATGGCAGGATAAATTGCGTCACCAGTTATTCCATCAAGATCTACTCCTGGGTGGAAAAACGAAAATTTTTGAGTTATGGAAACGGTTTCTACAGGGAAACGGATTATTTGCTCTTTAGGCAGGACAATTGGGGTTTCAGCCACGACAATAGAGTTGTCTTCACTCGCATCAGCGTTTGCAGTAATAGCCTGATTTGGAATCAAAGTAGCTATTGTTATGGCTAGAGCAATGTTTGCCCCAAAAAGCTTTTTGATATTAAATTTACCTAATATTTGTCTTACAAGCCTTGAAAGCCTTGACCCTTTTCTGACACGAAAAATCTCCTCCAGATTGATGATTTTGGTGGAAGAAGCTTTTTGCCTTTTGACAATGCGGACGTCTAGGCGTCTCAAAAAAGGCAGATTTAATGATGTTTTTATCATAACCCCCAATTTTCGCTTGGGGATACGTCTTTGAAGTGCTACAAACAAAAGACACTACAAAGAAAAAAACACAATCTAGATTCTAGATCGTGGCAAGCGTGTCTAGCCTCAAGCTAGGCACAAAAAACCCGATATCATAAATATCGGGAACGGGGTATTCTACCCTAAAGAAAGCTAAAAAGTCAAGTTTTAGAGGCCGGAGCGGGATTTGAACCCGCGAGTACTTGTTTTGCAGACAAGCGTGTTGACCACTTCACCATCCGGCCAGTAAGCTATTGTAGCCTAATTGATTTTAAATAGAAACACTTTTATTTACTTTTAAATTTTCTATCCCTATAATATGCTTGATTTCAAGCACATATGAAAATATTTTATCTTTAAATGAGGCTTTGTAATGAAAAAGAGGAGTGGGTTGAATTCGGGAAACCAACTTTTGATTGGAGTTTTTGTGTGGTTCTTGAGTTGGGTAAGCATTATGTTGTTGGTGAGTTACCAATACCAAACTAAACAGATTACCACGCACAAACTTGAATACGTTCCAAGGGGATCATTAGAGTTAAACACCCTTGAAGATCTAGGAAACGTAACAGTCAAAAGATACCTTTATGATTTTAGTCAGGAAGAAAAGCCAGGTGAAACAACTTATCTGGTCACATCTTCAAAAAACAACGATGTAATAGATCTTGACTATTACAGGATATTTCCAGGGATGTTAACACATTTGCATTTGGAGATGGAGGCTCCTTCTCCTGCAGCTAAAATCCTTTTCTTGCGAGTCGGCGATTTTGTGCCAGAAAAATATAGTCTTAATGGAGGGGTGTTGGAAGTTGAAAGATCCTTTGAGTTAGACAACCTCTGTTTTTTTCTTTTGGCCATACTTAGTGTGGTGGTTACTTGGGTTTGGGTCAAGATCGAAAAGTTTTTATTCTATAACTAGCTTGAACTAAGAAGAACTTTCTAAAAGGGAGTTCTCCTTTTTGTTTTAACTAATTCTCCATACAAAAACCCCGGCAACCCGGGGTTAATGTCTGCCAGAATTTATTTTTTTATTTTATTTCTTTGTTTTTGCTTTGACTGTTATTTTTCTTGGTCTGGCAGCTTCTTCTTTAGGAATTGTGATTGTGACAACCCCATCTTCAACCTCTGCATCTGCTTTATCCCATTTTCCTCCAGAAAGGGCACAGGTGTAGTAGTATTGATATGATTTATATTCGCTTTTATCTTTGTTTTGCTCTGCCCTTTCAGCTTTTATGGTGAGCACTCCGTCTTCGATGTTAACCTCGACCTCATTTGCAGGCACTCCTGCAACAACAGCCTCGGCAACAATCGACGTATCAGTTTCTCTTACTTTTAGGCCCTTTTGGAATGAGTCTTCAAAATCGTCCCACCTTGGCCAAGTAAGGAAACTTCTAAAAGGATCGTATTTTACTATGTTCATTTTTCTCACTTCCCTTGTTAGCACTAACACACATCGAGTGCTAAATACATATTAATAGGGGAGGGATTGGTTGTCAAGTCTAAGAAAGAGTAGTAAACTTCCCAATGTTGGCCATATGGGAAAGCTTAAAATTGTACTTTTAGCGGTTGGACTTGCAGTATTTATTATTCTTGCGGTTTTATTTGTTGTCGGCTATTTTAAACCTCAAAAGGCAGGAATAATAATTGAGACATCACCGTCTTCGATGGTTTATATCAACGGTGAGCAGGTTGGACGCAGTCGTTACGAAGCTACCCGCAGTCCGGGAGAAGTTACTGTTAAGCTTGTTCCAGAATCCAAAGACACCCCTCTTATGCCTTATGAAACGAAGGTCAGCCTTGTTTCTGGGGTAAAGACGATAATTCAAAGAAATTTTGCGAATACAAAAGAGGCCTCTTCTGGAATTATTGTTTCTTTTGAAAAATCGGTTGACGACGAAACGAGTATTTCTGTTGTTTCAACCCCAGACTCGGCTCAAGTGACAATAGACGGTCAGGTTAGAGGATTTGCGCCTTTTAAGTCGTCTCAAATAACCGAGGGTGAACACAATTTGACTTTGGAGGCAACGGACTATGAATCAAAGTCAATTGATATAAAAACATACAAAGGCTACAAGCTTACGGCTATTTTTGATCTGGTGGTTACTTCTCGGGTGGATGAACCTATTTCTAGTCTAGCGCCAACCGCTTCCCCCGATCCGGAAGAAGAGTTTGTAGAGATTCTTGAGACTCCGACAGGTTTTTTGAGAGTTAGATCAGAACCATCAACGCTTGCGTCTGAGGTTGGGCAAGTCGAACCTGGAAAAAAATATAAACTTATCGATACGGATGAAAAAACTGGTTGGTATAAAATCGAACTTCAGTCGAAACAGGGTGTGTCTGATGCCGAATCTGGTTGGGTCACAAACCAATACGCGGAAAAAATCTCAGCCGAGAGTCCGAGCCCAACACCCACAAATACGGTCGCTACCCCTAGACAGTAGCGCCACTATAGAGAATCCAGATTACCAAAAAAGCCCAGGTTAGGGTTGAGGCAATTAATGGGGCATCTGTTAAGAGAATTTTTTCAGGAGCTTCTGATTTTTCTTCAAAAATAACTTTTTCGTAACGCATGATGCCGAAGATTGCGACAGGAATAGTAATCATGAGAAGTTTGTCTATTGTGGTCGCTTTTGATATCTCAGCCAAAAGCAACCAGAAACGGGTATCAGTTCTGGGGGACTCATAGAAGGTAAAAAGGGCCCAGCTCATCCAAGAAGCATTTGCAAACATTGTTACATACGAATTTAGAAGTTCACTTGGGTATTTTGCAAGGGCCTTGCGAGTTAGACCTGCTGTAGGGATTGTATTTAGCTCAGCTCTTCTTTTTCCTGCTGCCAGAAATAGCGAGGTGCTTATTACACAAAGTAGAAACCAGACAGAAAGGTGAGCATTGATAGCAAATGTTCCTGCATAGACTCTTAAAACAAATCCCGATGCAATAACTAGAATGTCTATTACTGAAATATTTTTTAAGACTAGACTGTAGAGAATCTGAATAACGAGGTAACCTACCACAGCAAAGAGAAAAAGAGGATTAATAATGGCTGCAATAGATATGGCAACAACTCCCAGGATGATTGCCTCAACAAACGCCACAAATACTGGAAGTTGACCTGAAGCGATTGGTCTAAATTTTTTTGTGGGATGCAACCTGTCCTTTGGTGCGTCTAAAATGTCATTTAATATGTAAGTACTTGATGTAGCAAAACAAAATGCGACAAAAGCAACGATTGCTGTTATGTAATAACTGGGAATAAATAGTGTCTGTGTGAATATCAGAGCCGCAAACAAAGAGAAGTTTTTTACCCAATGAACAGGACGAGCAACTCTTACTATTGCATAAGGAATTCCGATTACTCCTTTATTTTTGATCGATATGTTAGCCATAAAATTAGTCCCCCTAAGGAGATTGCCACACCAATGATTGTATAGAACTTTTGAGAAGCGTTCAAATTCAAAGCAGCAAATGCGAGGATGATGGTAATAAACCAATAAAAAGCTGCAACTTTACGCTTTGACCAACCGATGTCTAAAAGCCTGTGGTGTAGATGGCCTCGGTCACCCCAGACGGGAGATCTACCATTAATTATTCGTCGCACAATGGTATACCCGGTGTCTATCAATGGGATTCCTAATGTAACAAAAAGTGTTCCCACCTTGGCGGTTGATAGTATGGACAGGATTGCAAGGATATATCCCGCCAGAGTTGACCCTGAATATGAAGGCATTATTTTTTGCGGATAGATGTTCCAAGGTAAGAACCCCAAATAAGCTCCTGCAGTAATGATTGCAAGTATGGTTATTGGCCATTGAGTAACGTCTGCAGAATAATTCAAAGAAAGTGCAGCAATACAGAGGGCGGCGATTACGACAACACCAGGAAGTTGTCCATCTACCCCTTTTGCTCCCATGTTGAGCATATTCATCATGTAAACAATCCAAACTACTGCAAATGCATCTGATATTATCCAAATGCTTTTGAGATCCCCGAAAAGTGTGAATGAGACCCTTGGATACGAAAGGTCAATTATTCCGCCTAAAGGGAGTTTGATAAAAGAAATTCCAATGCCAAAACCTATTGGAATTAGGGCAATCGCAATTTGAAAGATTAGTCTAGCGTATGGATTCAGATCAAGTCTGTCGTCAAATAATCCTAGAATGGTAATAAAGGTTGCACCAACGAGGATTCCCATTAGATGCTTATCTACTGGTAGAAATAGAAGCGAAGTTGTGAGAATAGAAATAAATATTGGAAGTCCTCCACCCCTAGGAACCGGATAGTTGTGTATTACTTTAGGATGTTTATGTGTTTTTGGGTCGTCAATAAACTTAAATTTGAATGCGAGTTTGATTGCAACTGGGGTGAGAAGAGTAGCAATTATTCCTGCTAGGATAAATGGCCAGAGTGTTTCTGCTGAAAAAAAGTTCATGTTTTATACTCCTGCAACAAGTGTAAAGATTTTTATAGTTGTCACAATAGAAAAAAAAGTTGTTGGGGCAAGGGCGGCAATAAGGGCCTTTTTTGTGAAGTCGTCGGAAATAGCCTTCGCAATTATGCAGTTAATCAAGATTATGATAAGAGAAATGGCCGATGGGAGTGCTAAAAATAGAGACGAAGCGAGCTGTTCTTCACCTTCTGCAAGTCCATAGAAGAGAGGTATTTCAAGAGGAAGAAACCTCTTTGCGAGAAAAATAATGGAAATTGTTAATATATTCAGAACAAACACAGATTTAACAAGCCAGAAAAATGGTAAATCACTGGCAAGAGATGTCCATCCTTGTTTTGTGATCTCTTCAAGTTTCTCCTTTGACTTTTTTGATAAATCGAGCCTTAAAGGAACCCCTTTTTTGTGTCTAGGCATGAATTAGGTTTAAAGTATATAATCTTAAAAGTTAAAATACCAGAAAATCTATTTAATGGGTGGGTGGCCTGAGTCGATTAATTTATACACCTCTCCACCCTTGATGTTTGCCAAAAGGATATACATCTTAACCAAGAAAGGTTTTAGTTCTGGAAAACCACCTCCTTCTGGAAGGACTACAATTATTTTTGGCGGGCTGTTGCTTAATTTTTGAATAACGCCATCCCGTGTTGAAAAGTCTTTTATGTGGTAGTCAGCGATATATTTTATCGGAGGAACTCTTTTTGAAAGAGCGTAAATCGACGCATCATCGCCCCAGACAAAAACTCTTTCGTTGGGGTTTGTCATAGATTTAATCATTTTTGCTATCTCATAATTCCTGTTAATTGAACCCCTAAAAGTTTCAAAGTATTGTTCTTTTGTTGTATTGCCTGATGTAAAGTTAAAAAACCTTTGGTAGTAAGAAAAAACCGGGTATGTCCAGAATTTGAAATAAAAGGGGACAAAGAAAAAAAACGTCAGCGGCACAATTGAATAGACTTGAAGGATTGAGTGTTCGGCAATTAACATTCCGGCTAAGACGGCTGCTGGAGAGATAGACTGTAAAAGATAATGCGGGTATGGCCGTTCAGAAAGGGTTGTTGCAAATAATGAAAACACAAGCCAAAGGCAGACAAAAACAAACTCCTTAGACAATTTATTTCTTTTAATGAAAAGAAATAACGTTATTAATGCAGTAACTACCCCACGAATTACGAGCCCCTTATTTTTGACTAAAAAAGGTGTTCTTGTCGCACTTTGCGAATTCCAACTTGAGAGGTATCCAATGTTTTGTAAAAAAGCTGCCGTAAAATATTCTTTAATGCCTCCCATAAAACCATACCAAATTAGTGTAGTGGCTATTGGTGTGACAAACCCCACAAAAAGGACTAGAAGGTTTTTTACAAGCGAAAAGAGGCCACTTTTGCTGAATTTTGCAAAAAATAGCCAGAGAAAAACTATTGAAAAAATATCAAAAAATGCAGGTACTTTAAAAAGAGTAGATATTCCAAAGAGAAAACCTGCAAAGAATATTCTCTTGGTGGTTACCTTTTTTACAAAAAGGAGATTAAGTGCAAGTAGACTAGTTCCAATAAAGAAAAGTTCAGCATTAGCAATGTTCCCTTCTATCAAAGGAAGAGTTGTAGCTATGGCAAAAACAATAGTTGATACATTTGTAACCTTAGTGTTTTTGGGGCTCAGCTTCTGCACAAGATACCAAAAGGCAACAATTGTTACCAATGACCAAAAAGCAAGGATTACCTTGAACCAGAATATGTTGCCGGCCATAGCTGCAACAAGATAAATAAGGGGGGGTTTATTATCATGAAGGCCAGTATATAGAGGTACTCCCTGTTTTATTCCTTGTCCAAGGGTTAGATATATCATTTCATCACCATAATAGTAAGGTTCAAAAAAGGAAGGAATCCTTAGCACGAAGCAAATAACAAGAATAACAAGAAGCCATTTGGGAGGTTCGACTTTTTCAATAAAAGCTTTGATGTTGGGCATAGATTAATATTAACATAAAAAGCCACTACACCTTTTCCGTTACTTTGTATTCTAAGTACTTGCCAAGCATAAGCCTGGTGTGGGCATCAAGTCCTGGAAGAGCTGAAAAGAAAAAACCTGCAATAGGCATAAGCATAAGCTCTAGTGGAGCCCCGATATATTTCCACAGAGGGAGGGTTTTTGGTCTGGGTTTGTAGAAATAATCGATAATAATTGTAATTAAAAGAAAAGTTAGAGAGATTGTTAGAACGAAGGATGAAACCTTGGGTACCATATACCCTAAGGATGTTCTTCCAAAAGCAGGGTTTAAAAGGGTTGGGAGAGTGAGTCCGATGGTAATTAAAAACCAGTTGATTGGCCAGGAAAAATGTGACCACAGAGCCCACATAAGCCGCATGGTTTTGTCGACAAAAGGAACGCCCGGCGTAAGAAAGTAATTTTTGATTATCCAAGGGTCATCCGACACTCCCCATGCCCACCTTTTATATTGTTCATACTGATTCTTAAGAGTTTTCCAAAACGACTGAGACTGTGCTGCATCTGCCTGTAGTGGAATATACAAAGGTTCAACTTCCACCTTGCCATGAGTTTTATAATAGGCCTTAAAAAATATCCCCCAGTCTTCTGGGATTTTATCTGCGTCCCAATAGCCCGCCTCATCCAATAGCTTAAACGAAAGTGAATAGTTTTGCTGGTTTATTAGTCTATCCTTCCTGGGAAGTTGAGAAAGATTCCATATCGTTCCCAGGGTATTTGGCACGCGGGTTATGGCTGGGAGTTCCCAGATGTTGTTGTAAAACATGATAACTGGCTGCCAGAAATAGTGGTATCTTTCTGGATTATCTAAGAATTTATAAGTAAGATATGCAAAATGATTTGGATGATAGTTGTGATCTGCGTCGCAACTGGTAACTGTGAGGTAGTTAATATTAAGTTTACCTTTATTGATGAGATTTTTCTTTACCCAGATTGCAGCAAAACGCTCGTTTGAAGCCTTTCCCACAACCTCTCCAGCGGCGAGTTCGTGAACAGTAAAGAAGAGTCCAGAAAATATTCCCTTATATTCCTTTTTCAAAGCTTTAATTTTTGCGTTTCTGTCAACCTCTGGTTCTTTTTTTTCCATGGCAAGGACAGCAATTATTTGTTTTGTACTAATGGTCTGGTTTTTAAGGGAGTTTAAAGTTCTTTGTAGAATATGAATAGGCTCTTTATAAGTTGGAATAATCACAATGTTTTTTATTTTTTTGTAATCATTAAATGATTTTAAGTCTTCGGCCCAGTTGTATTTTGTTGAAGCTTGAATTCTGATATGGGAAACAATAGATGTAATTGCAATTTGAAGTGATTGATAGAACCAATAGATGTTAAATCCCAATATAAAGTAGGCAACTGCGTTAGGGAATGCAAAAATCCCCCAGTAAGGAAACAAAATCACATTCCAGGAGAATACTCCAGGAAGAATTTCCAAAGCTCTTTGGACGGCGTGGTCGTGTTTGGTTAAAAAACTTCTGAAACTTGCCATATTATTTCAAACGAGGAAACAAGGGACTACCTGAAACAATTTTTTCGCTTTTGAATTGTTTATTTATATTTTCTGCAGTTTCGGGGAGAAATGGCTCAATATCCACTGCAATTTTTCGAATTTTTATTATATAGCTAGTAAGTAATGTTTTAAGTTCTTCTCCTTCTTTTTCCCAAGGAGCATCTTCATTTATTTGTTTATTTAGTTTGGATATTTCATTCCAAACCTCAGATATTGCAAGATCAAATCTGTATACATCAAGATGTTTTGCAATACTTCTGGGTGTTTTTGGGTTTGAATTAGGGAACGAAAATCCGGATTTTTCAGAAAGTTTTGCAACCCGAGAGATAAGGTTTCCTAGGTCGTTTGCAAGATCTGCATTATATGCTTCTTCCAGTTTCTCAAAAGTAAAGTCTCCGTCTTCATACGGATTTAATTTTGCTAGAAGGAAGTATCTAACTGTATCTGTGCCATATTTTTTGCAAAGTTTAATTGGGTCTATTGTGTTTCCCTTGGATTTGGATATTTTCTCTCCATTAACTGTAATAAATCCATGAATAAAAATTTGTTTTGAATAGGGAAGTTTCGCCGATGCTAGCATTGCTTGCCATATTGCTGACTGCTGTCTTAAGTTATCCTTGCCCGCGATTTGATATCCTGGCCAGAAAGAATTGAAGTCCTTCTTGTTCTCGGGCCAGCCAAGTGTAGAGATATAGTTCACTAAAGCATCAAACCATACGTAGATCGTGTGTTTATTGTCCCCCGGGACATCAACTCCCCATGGCATCTTTTCTTTTAGGCGCGAAATTGAGAAATCAGAAAGGCCATCTTTTACAAATGTTTCAATTTCTTTTAGTTTTCCTTTGGGTACTACAAAGTTGGGATTATCCCCGTATAACTTTAAGAGTGTTTTTTGATACCTAGAAAATCTGAAAAAATAGTTTTCTTCCTCAATTATTTCCAGATTTAAGTTTGGGTGAATGGGGCACTTTCCATCTACAAGCTCGGAATCTGTTTTTTCTAGCTCACAACCAACACAATATTTTTGTTTGTAGTTTTTCTTGTATATATCCCCATTTTTCTTACACAGTTTCCAAAAATGCTGAGCAGCACTTTCGTGATGGGGGTTAGTAGTTCTAATAAAGTTTGTATAACTTAGGTTGAGTGCGGTTTTTAAGGAATCGAATTTTTTTGCGTACTCGTTACAATATTGCTTAGGATCTTTGTCTTCTGAGACAGCTTTGTTGTAAATCTTTTGTCCATGTTCGTCAGTACCAAAATTAAACACCACTTTCTCTCCCAAAAGGCTGTGGTAGCGAGCAAGACAGTCTGCTTGGACAATCTCCAAGGCAAAGCCAACATGAGGCTTAGCATTTACATAGGGCAGTGTGGTTGTTATGTAGTAATTTTTGGTCATTAATCTATTTTAGTTTAGTTTAACAAATTAAAAAACCTCCTTGCGGAGGACTGTTGGTTTAGTTGTGGCTATTTTACCAACAATCAGAGAAATTGCCAAATTGACATCTTAGGTTTGTAGTGGAGGGGAATATTAGTGCTAGCTACCAAACTGAATTTTAGTAATTTTTTTTATTCTCTCAGCCCAAATATTTGCCCATTCTTCAGCCTCTATCTTTTTTAGAGCATCTTTTACTCCATCCTTACCCATTAATGCTGAAACTTCGGCAACGGTGGCCGATGAGGCTTTAAGGTTTTCTTGAATATTTACGTAGCTTCTTCCCTTTTTTAGCCAGTAAGCAATTGCCAAGCGTTTTGCATATACTTCAAGTTCTTGTTCTGAAAAAAAATCCTTAATAAATCTTTCAGTCTCCTCCTCATTGTTAAAATCGGATATTACTTGAATGAAAGTTTTTATTAATTGACGTTTTAAGTATTTACTTATCTGTTCTGGAGGTGAGCTCATACTTTCTGTAGCTAAAGCATACCTAATATTTGTCAAAAGTCAAAACTTACTCTTTCTTGATTAAATAGATGTCGAAGGATATTGCAACAAGAGCAATCAAAATAAAATTTAAAATATTTCCCAAACCAAAATATCTTAATAAGGCAAAGAAAGTTATTGATAGCGACACAATTCCCCCTTCCCGCGATGAAGAAAATATTATTGAAAAAAGAAAAAGTAAAGAAAGAAATAACAAAATGAAGAAGGATAAAATTGCCAATAAACCATTTGGTGAAACGAAATATACCTCTATGGCAATGAGAAGAAAAAGAGTTATAGAAACAATAAGTGTAAAGAAGAAGTTTTTTCTTTTTTTAACTGCTTTTTGTCGTTTTGATTTTTTAGTATGCATTTGTCGGCTAGTGATATCATGATACCAATTTTTGGTATAGAATGTAGCCTAAATGGGTACAACCCTAGTACTTGTTATTATTCTTGCTGTAGTGCTGGTTGCGATTTTGTATATAAACAAAAAGCTTTCTGATATATCTGAGAACCAGAAGCCGTCTGAAGAGCTTCTAGAATATCTTCGTACTACAAACACCCGGCTTGATGAGCAAAACAAGCGCTTTACAAAAACTCTAGGAGAATCAACTAAAGTATTAAACGAAAGACTGGATAATGCTGCAAAAGTTATCTCTGCAGTTCAAAAGAATATTGGAGAAATGAGTGAAATAGGTCGTGGAATGAAAGACTTACAAGATTTTTTAAGATCACCCAAATTGAGGGGCAACATAGGCGAGCAGGTATTAAAGGAACTTCTTGGCCAGTTTCTTCCCAAATCTTCGTTTAATCTTCAATACGCATTTAAGTCTGGAGAAAAAGTTGACGCGGCAATTAAAACATCGGCGGGAATAATTCCTGTTGATTCAAAGTTTCCTATGGAAAATTTTAGAAAAATGATGAGTGCGAATACTGAATCTGATAAGAAAGTTTTTGAAAAAGATTTTGAGGGGGATGTGAAGCGCCATATCGACGACATATCAAAAAAATACATCTTGACCGAGGAAGGAACCATTGATTATGCGTTAATGTATATCCCTTCAGAGGCTATTTATTATGAAGTTGCCAACAATCAAAAGCTTTTTGAGTATGCAGGAGAAAAAAGAGTGCTTCCTGTTTCTCCAACGACTTTTTATGCTTACATTCGAGCAATACTTATGAGTTTTGAAGGTCAAAAAATTGAAGATCAGGCAAAAAAAATTCTTTCTTCCTTAAGAGCTATCCAAAAAGATTACACTAAAGTAGAAGGAAATCTTTCAGTGCTTCAAAAACACTTAAATAACGCGTATAACATGATGGAAAACGTTTTTTCCTCTTTTGCCAAACTTGGACAGAAAATTACTTCAACTCAAAGTTTAGGAAGTGACAAGAACGATAAGCAACCTATGGCTTAATTGGATTTTATTGTTGACAAATGATTCTTAAAAATAAACTAAACGACAAACAGAAAGAGGCTGTTGTTCACAAGAGTGGTCCTCTTCTTATTATTGCAGGTGCAGGAACCGGAAAGACAACTGTTATTACTGAAAGAATAAAATATCTGATTGAAAAAAAGTCAGTCGAGGCTTCACATATTCTTGCTCTTACATTTACCCAAAAAGCTGCAGGTGAAATGCAGGAGAGGGTTGATGAGGCTCTTCCGTATGGATACAGTCAAATGTGGATTTCCACATTTCATTCATTTTGCGATCGCATTTTAAGAGCAGAGGCATTGAATATTGGTTTAGACCCTAAATATAAACTTCTTGGTGATTCTGAGGCGATTCAACTTGTGAGATCGAACATTTTTTCCTTTGACTTGGACTATTTCAGGCCTTTGGGAAATCCTAATAAATTTATTGAAGGGATGCTTGGTCATTTTTCTAGACTTCAGGATGAGGATACAACACCGCGAGAATATCTTTTGTGGGCAGAAAATGAAAAACAAAAAAAGAAAGTTTCCGAGGAGGAAGCGCTTGAAACAAAAAAAGCTATGGAGCTTGCTAAAGCCTTTGGGAAGTATGAAGAGATAAAAACCAAAGAGGGGTTTTTAGATTATGGCGACTTGATTGTTAAAACCCTAAAACTTTTCAGGGATAGAAAAAATATATTAAAAAAATATCAAAAACAGTTTGAGTATTTGTTGGTGGACGAATACCAGGATACAAATTACTCTCAAAACGAAATAGTAAAACTCTTGGCAGGAAAAAAGGCCAACATCACAGTTGTTGCAGACGATGATCAAGCTATTTATGCGTGGCGTGGAACCTCGGTATCAAATGTTATTCAATTTAGAAAGAGTTTTCCTAAAGTTAAAGTTGTGACTTTAAATAAAAACTATCGCTCAACTCGGGAAATTTTGGATAGAGCGTATGACCTGGTTCAGTTTAATAACCCCGACAGGCTTGAGGTTGTTGAGAGGATTGACAAGAAGCTTGAATCGGCTAGAAAAATCAAAGGAGAGAAAATTGTTTTTCTTCATGAAGATCGTGTTGAAAACGAGGCTGAAAAAGTTGCAATGGAAGTCAAAAAGCTTTCTGAAAGTGGAGAATATTTGCTAAAGGATTTTGCAATACTTGTAAGAGCCAATAACCATGCTGAGCCATTTGCCCGTGCATTTGCAAGGCATCAAATTAGCTATCAGTTTTTGGGTCCGGGGAGACTCTTTAGACAACCTGAGATTATTGATTTAATTGCCTATTTGAGAGTCATCTATAATTTTGAGGATTCTGTTTCTTTTTTTAGGGTTTTATCAATGGATGTTTTTGACATCCCTTCTCGAGATCTTGCTGCTGTTGGCAACTTTGCAAGACGCAGGAATATATCATATTTTGAAGCCTGTGAGGAAATAGAAGAAATCAACGTGTCCAATGAGACACGGACAAAAATAAAAAAAGTCGTAGCAATTGTTAAAAAACATTTGAACCTTCAGTCAAAGGAAACAGCAGGACAGATCCTTTATTATTTCCTTGAAGACGCAGGGCTTCTTGTGGATCTTGTTAATCCAGATAGTGTTGATGGACAAAAACGGGCAATCAACATTTCTAAATTTTTTGACAAGCTCAAAACTTATGAAGTAGATCACGAAGACGCAACGGTATTTTCCGTGGTTGATTGGATTAACCTTTCAATGCAGTTGGGCGAGTCGCCTCTTGTTGCAAACGAGGACTGGTCGGAAAATAATGCTGTTAATATTTTAACCATTCATTCAGCCAAGGGATTAGAGTTTCCAATAGTCTTTTTGGTTAATTTGGTTGCCCAGAGGTTTCCAACTACAGAAAAGAAGGAGCAAATACCGGTTCCTGAGGAGCTTGTTAAAGAAATTCTTCCAAAGGGTGATTATCATTTGCAGGAAGAAAGGCGCCTTTTCTATGTTGGAATGACCAGGGCAAAGGATAGGCTTTATTTTACCGCAGCTAACTATTATGGTGATGGAAAAAGAGAAAAAAAATTCTCTCCTTTTATTTTCGAAGCTTTAGGAGAAAAATATAACAAAACGCAACCTAAGGCCGCTGATCAACTCAGCTTTTTAGGATACGAAAGAGAAACCCCCTCTTTGAATAATAAAGTTAAAAAACCGAAGATTAGTTATCTTTCTTACTCCCAAATTGAAACTTTTAAAATATGCCCATTGCACTACAAGTTAAGGTATATTCTTAACATACCAACCCCACAATCGGCTTCTGCCAGCTTTGGAACATCCATTCATCTTGCTTTGAGAGATTTTTACAGACTGGATAAGACAGAACAAAACAAAAAGAAGTTATTGCTATTTTTAAAAAATAGTTGGGTAAATGACGGATATCACTCAAAATCGCATGAAGAGAAATTCTTTAAAAAGGGTTTAGACTATCTCTCAGACTATTTTGATATGCACTACGACAAAAAGGTGAATACTATTCTTTGTGAACAACCCTTTACGATCCCCATTTTTGCTACTGATAAGATAGTTAAACCCCTAAGACTAGGCGGGAGAATTGATAGGGTTGATGAATTGAAAAACGGGGGGATTGAAATTATTGATTATAAAACGGGTGCTAATGTACCTACGCAAAAGGAAATTGATCGCGAACTTCAGATGACATTTTATGCTCTTGCTGCGGTTGATTTGAAAGAGCAGCCATTCAATAAAGACCCCAAGGATGTCAAACTCACGTTTTACTATTTCGATAATCAAAAAAAACTTTCAACAACAAGGACGGCCGAGGATCTGAAAAAAGCAAAGGAGGAGATTCTTAGCTTAAGAGATGAAATAGAAAAATCAAATTTTAATTGTTCAGGAAATTTTCTTTGTAAAAATTGTGAATACAAGATATTTTGCAACAGCGATTAGTTTTTATATCCCAGAAGTTTTGTTTTGATATAACACCCGGGAAATTCCGTTTCTTTCCCCCCGAATGATTTTTTAAAATGGGAAAACCCCAGCCATGATTTGTTTGGAAATCTTTTGTCATATATTCCTTCAAAATCTAATGAACGACAATTGTTCTTAACTCCCCATCTAATGGCATTTGCAATTATTGAGTACTGGGCGTTTTTTTCTCTTCCTTCTTTGTTTGTAAACGCTTGCCAGTAGTACACACAGTTTTTGGTTTTTAAAAATACCGCCCCCGAGATTATTTCACCTTTGGTGTTTTGAGCTACGAGAAAGATACAATTTTTCTTGAATGACTTCCTAAGTGTTAAAAGATGCTTAAGGGGAGTTACGTATCGCTTTAATCCTACAGTTTTTTTCCAAGCATAGTAAAAAGCATTAACATCCTTGATTGATACAATTGGGTTTTTATCTTCATCGTAGTTTTTAATTGCAAGTCTGGCGTCTTTTTTCATATCTTTTAAAAGTTTGGTCCATGGTTTTTTTAGGTCAAGAAAAATAGTTTTGGATGGTAAGTATGGAGATTTGCTAAGTTTATATCCATGTGCTAATAATTGAGTGTGGGGGAAAAATGTCATGGACCTGAGACTGGGGGTTAGCTCTGGCTCTATAATCACCTGAAACAATTTGTACTTTTTTGTAAGTGTTGTAATTTGTGTGAAATCTATCTTCTTTGGTCTTTGAACCTTTAATATATATCCGACAATGGGGATTTTTTTAAGAAAGTAGTTTGTGTTTTTTATTCTTTCTACTTTCCAACCGATTTGTGTCAAATATGCGGCATAGTTTTTGGTTTGTCTAATATTGTTCATCTAAAGATGGTTAGAACTTTTTTTAAAATAAACCATCTGAAAGCTTCTGCGATTTTGTAGACTGGATAGATTTGTTTATTTAACACATAGTCCCAACTTCCAATAAACTTTACAACCTTTGGATTATAGCCTTCTTTAAATCTTGTAAATCCTTTTCCCTCCTCTTTTCCCCAGAGATCGAATGTGGTTAGCCCCAGACTTTTTCCGTATTTTATTGATTCCCACATCATGAGGTTGTTAGCCATAACTTCTTTATGTTTGTCTGAGCTTGCGCCATACGGGTAGTAAAGAAAGTCTTTCCAGACAAAGACTACCCAGGTAGCAAGGATCTCACCGTTGTAACTTGCAGTGAGAAGTCTGGCTATTGGTTTTTTGTTGCTCCTAATTTGTTTGGTATGGAGATTTTCCCACATAATTTCATGATATTTTTTGGAGTGGGCATAGAACCCTTGACGACTTGCAGTTTCGAGAGTGAGTTTAAGGTATGTATTAAACGCTTTTTGTGAGTTATCCTCTTTGACTTTAACACCCCTCCTTGTGGCAAGACGAATATTGTACCGGGTTTTTGAAGCAAAGCCATTCATAAGCTCATCCTCGCTTTTTGTTAAGTCAATATAGAAAGTTTCAGGTGTAAAAAATCTTTTACCCCTCTTACATTCTCTCAAAATCAAGCCTTTTATTCTTTTGTCTAGCCTATCTTCGAGAATGTTTGGTTCCAACTTGATAAATATTGCATTTTTTGCTTCCCCAATTTTTTTTAGCTCCAAAAACATTTCTTGAGTCGGGGCTGGCCCCTTAAAGACAACTCCTATGTTAAATGGGGTGTGGGGGACCTTGCTAAAAACAACTTGTAAGTATTTTTTGGAATGACCTTCTTTATACTCGACTATCTTGCTTGTATTTCCCCAGGCATTTCTGAAATCTCCCCAAGCGCTGGTTTGAAGAGGATGGGCAGCGTCTTTGTCTAATTTTTGTTTTAGGTTGCTATTCATTTGGATCTTCTTGTTTGCCTAAATATTTTTCCAGAATTTTGTCAAAACCTGAAAAGTCTGTTTCGGAAACAACATCTTCCCCCTCATATTTTAATTCATTTGTCATATTAATTAAATTTTCAGGAATATCCACCAGAAATCTTGACGGAGGGTTTGCTGATTGTTCCCCAAAATACAGTCTTCTTGAGGCATAAGTTAAGAACAATTTTTCTTTAGCCCTTGTTATCCCAACATAGCAAAGTCGCCTTTCCTCTTCAAGCTGTGAGATGTCCATTAAACTTCTTGAGTGGGGGAAAAGGCCTTCTTCCATACCAACCATAAAGACAACTGGGTATTCAAGGCCTTTTGCTGAATGAAGCGTCATCAGTGTGACTGCGTTTCCGACATCACGCCTTTTTATTTTTCCTTTTTCTGACTGCTCTGCTTCAACTAAAGCTACGTTTTCTAAAAAGTCATTAACACTAGAGAACTCGGCAGCAACACTCCTCAGCTCTTTAATGTTTTCCATCCTTGCAATGTTTTCTTCAGTTTCTTTCTTATAAAGGTCAAGGTATCCAATTTTTTCTATCACAAAATCAAGTATTGTTAGAGTGTCAGAGTCTTTGATGGAAATATCTGGAATTATCTGCTGAAATTTTTCAAATCTTCTTACTCCAAGTTTTAATATTCTTTTTTTGGAAACCTCGTCTTTTGAGTTTGTTAAAAACTTAATAAAAGCCAGTATGTCCCTAACTTCCTTACGGTTATAAAAATGTACTCCTCCAACAAGTATATAGGGAATTCCTTCGTGTAACATGGACTCTTCTAAAACCCTTGACTGGGCATTTGTACGATAGAGTACGGCCATATCCGAGTACTTTTTGTTCTTGTTAGTTACCAGTTCTAAAATTTTATTTACTATGAAGCTTGCTTCATCAAATCCAGACCTTGCGGTATACAAAGTTATTTTTTCACCAACAGCGTTTTCTGTCCAAAGATTGAGTATGGGGTGACCCGAGTTTTTGGATATCACCGAGTTGGCTGCGTCAAGAATGTTTTGTGTTGAACGATAATTTTGTTCAAGATTGATTACTTTTATTTCTGGGTAATCCCGCTTGAGGTAATTTATATTTCGGTAATCGGCTCCACGCCATGAATAGATTGAGTTATGAACAACGATTCCATTTGCAATGTAATTGTGTGTTTTGTCAATCTCAAGATCATATATCTTACCCCTGTATTTATTGACGCTAACTGATTTAATTCTATCTTCAATGATTTCGTAGTTAGAGTTTATTGGAACAACCATTTCTGGTTGGAGGTGGCTCGCGGGTTGAAAATAAAATTTTGATCCGTTTGTGGGAAATACTTCGTATGAGATTTGAAGATCGTTACCAAGTTTGCTTATTTCCTCAGCAATTCTTTCTATTTCTTCGTAAGACAACCTACATATTTCTATTCTCCAGGTGCCTTTTCTGCCGGGTCTAGTATAATATCCTGATTTTTTTACCCTCTTTTCAAGATCTTTGTTGGTGGTATTTAAAGCAAGCCTGTGCATACACCATGGGCTTGTAGAAGAAATTCTTTTGTCTTCAAAGAATTTTAGATGTATTACTTGTCTATCTCTTTGCCTGTAGCCCGAAATACCCTTTGGTCTGTGGTGAGGAAATCGGTAGTCAAGATTTTTATCTTTCATTAAGTCGCTCGCTCGTTTAGCCGTGTCAATTGCGGAGAAAAATTTATCTATTTGAGTTTGTGAGATTTTCATCTGTCTGCCACAAGTGTCGAATACTAGGGTTGGTATTCCGTATTTTATTGAGTAGAGCATTTCCCAATAATTCGCCTCGGGTTTGTTTTTGCTTGTCTTAAGTATCCACATCGCATCCGCAGACTCCTGATTGCCTCTTGAGAAGATTCCCACAATTGCTTTTTTACCATTGTGATAATATTCATGTCGCATTCCTTTGGCAATGCCAATCCTATACCCCTTGTCGTACCTATACATTAGATAGACATGGTAAATATTTTCAGAAGGAACTAACTTTGAAAATAATACGTGATTTGGGGTTAATGTTAATTTTTTTCCTGATTTGGTTATAATCTTGATGGTTTTTCCTTCGTATTTTCTTTTAGATGTTCCTAAAACTTCAAAAAACCCCGAATTTCCTCTTCCAATTGATGAAGCAACCAAATCGCCCGGTTTAATGTCTTTAATTTGTTTTTCACCGTCCTTTGTTAATATTTTTGTTTGAGGGAGGAGACATTGGGACGCATCTCCTACAACAGTTAAATGTCCTAGTTTGCCCACAAGCATTTTAATCAGAGTATATTGAATTTTGTTTGTATCTTGCCACTCGTCAACAAATATATGTGTTAGCCTCCGTTGCCATTTTTTGAGAGTTTCGGAGCTTTGCTCCAAAAGAAAAACGGTCTTGGTTAAAAGATCGTCAAAGTCAAGCGCCCCTATTTCTTTTAAACGCATCTCGTAAGTCTTGAATACGTTAAATACGTTTTTTTGAAAGTGTGTTGTAGCAAAGGTGGAGTAGTCATTGGAAGATAATCCTTGGTTTTTTGCTTCAGAAATTGAAGATAACGCGGCCTGCGGGTTTATTTCTTCCTTTCTTATCCCAAGATCCTCAAAGATTTCTTTTATGAGGTCTTTTTGGTCTTCTTGGTCGTAGATAAGAAAATTTGATGGAATACCTATTTTTTCGCCGTCGATTCTTAAAAGTTTTGTGCAGAATGAGTGAAAAGTTCCTGCGAATGCCGGCATCTCGCTTGTTAATTTTTCAATTCTTTCTTTCATTTCACCCGCGGCTTTATTGGTGAAAGTAAGCAGGAGGCAATTTGAGCTTGAAGCAATACCCTCTCTAATTGTCCAGGCAACTTTGTGTGTTAAAACTTTCGTTTTTCCGCTTCCAGCTCCTGCAAGAATAAGAAGTATTCGTGACTTGTCACACACCGCCTCCCCTTGATTTTTATTAAGATCGTTTATTAGATTGTTGTTTTGAGATACAATAGACATGCCCAATTAAGGTTAATATGGAAGAAACTTCCAACAAAGAACATAATAGCACCAAAAGAACATTGCCAAAACCCAAAGCCGATACAAAGAAAAGGATTGCGGTTTCAAGAGCTAAGCGTAGGATTTTAAAACATCTTTGGTTAGTTAGAATGTCGATAGTGTTTAGTATAGTTTTGTTTTTTGGGATATCGGTTTTTTTGATCGCAAGATCCATTAATAAACCGAAAATGTTAGAGTTTGTATCGGTAGCAGAGGCTTTTATTTTTCCTGGCGTTTCTGAGCCTTTTTCTTACAACAACAGGATAAACATTCTTGTTTTAGGAAAAGGAGGGCGAGATCACACGGCACCTGACCTGACGGACACAATAGTATTTGTCTCTATTTCGCTTCAGAAGCCATCTATTGTTACAATATCTGTCCCTAGAGATATTTGGATACCTGCATTAAGAGCAAAAGTAAATAGCGCTTTTTATTGGGGAAAGACAAAGGGGCAAGAGTCTTCCGGGCTTGTTCTTGCTAAATCAACAGTCGAGGAAATTGTTGGTCAGCAAATTAATTATGCAGTCGTTTTAGACTTTAATAGTTTTACTAAAATAATTGACGTTTTGGGTGGAATTCAGGTAGATGTTAAAAATGCATTTGTTGATAATAAGTACCCGATTGCGGGAAAGGAAGATGATTTGTGTGGAGGAGACCTTGAATATAAATGCCGCTATGAAACGGTAAGTTTTGATACAGGTGTCCAAATAATGAATGGTGAAAGAGCTCTAAAATATGTTCGTTCAAGGAATTCGGAAGGAGATGAAGGGACAGATATAGCTAGAGAAAAAAGGCAAGAACAGGTTATTTCTTCAATAAAAAACAAATTGCTGTCAAAAAGTGTTTTTTTATCTCCTGGAAAAATCCTGGCTTTATATAAAATAGGGACAGAGTACACGCAAACGGATCTAACTCCCAGTGTGACAGCCTCTATTGTCAGACGCGTTCTTGATTCTAGAGGGGAAATTTCCTCGCATATTATTCCAGATGATATGATTTTTTCTCCTCCGAGGTCGCCAAGATACGACAACCTCTATGTTTTTATTCCGACCTCTGGAAATTGGAATGAAGTAAATAGTTGGGTCGATTCTCTTTTGTATTAAAGAGAAACCCATCCAAGTTTGTTGATTAATATTACGCCCCACGCGTTGACAAGTATGCAAATCATAAGCACTAACCAATGGTGCCATTTGATGCCTCTTTTGTGCAAAGCATAAATTGTAATTAGAATTAGAAATGGATAAAAATCGACAGCAAAGCGATAACCAAACTGGGCAAAGCCAGTTGTTCCGTGAGAGAAAAGAACTAAAGATATGAGAATTATTGAGATCCATGACATTTTTACCTCCCCAACTTTTAGAGGTGCAAATAGCGAATAGACGAAGGCGGGTGAAGTTATCCAAATTGCAAGACCTCCCCAAGAAGGAATAACAAAAGGATAAGACGTTTTTACTATTGGTAGGGAAAGAAAAATGACCTTAAGATGTCTGGGAATGTATGAGAGATTAAAAATTCCTTGTTGATACCATGGTTCCTCAAATAGGCCGGGTATTAAAAAATACCCTTTGTCAAAGATTGTTCCAAATCGGACGAGGTTGTAGTAAAAGTTAAAAACTAGGAATGGAAGGAATCCCAGCATAAAAAGGAAAAGAAACTTAAACTTTTTTTTAACTGAGGCATCAGTGACAAAAAATGGGATTGCGAGTATTAAGTGTATTCTTGAAAGAAACGCTGCTCCAAGAAAAATACCTAAAACCCAAGGCCTTTTTTTTGTAATATGCTCAAAAATTGCCAACGACAAAAAAAGTGTGGCACAAGTTTGACCCAGGTACCACGACGAGCCTGCAGTGGAAAGAAACCAAAGGATAGTCCCAAAGGATACAAAAATAGTTGTCCACAAAGCGGCTTTAAGGCTTTTTGTTATTTTTTTTGAGATTGCAAAGTATGTTATTGATATTGAGGCTCCCACCAAGAACGAAAGCTGTTCCTGGAAAAAACTGGATTTAAATAAAAGCTTGAATGGCATTAATAAGATCGCGGGCATTGGGGGATAAGCAACATAGAACTTATTATTAATAGGGATTAGCTCATTTAGCCAGGGAGGGTTGTCGGTTAAATAAAGTCTTCCTGTAAGGAATGAGTCCGCAAGTCTTGCAAAGTAGTCATAAGGGGTGTGTCCGCCAGATGTAAGGTAGTAGGTTGTTAGAACGGCACCAAAAATCAAAAAATATACAGCTTTAGTTTTGATAAAATTGAAATATGTTTTCAATATCTTGGCTGTTTGTATTTTTCGGAATTTTGTTTGCATTTTTTGTCTCTGGCGCGTCAATTATTGAAACATTCTTTGAAAACCTGCCTAAGTTAATTAAATTCCCATTATATTTTATATCAAGTATAATTTTTTCTTCTTATTTGATTTACTTGGTGAGTTTGATGATTGGTTTTTCGCGCCTATCAATTATTGTCTCACTTCTTTTTTTTACTCCGTTTTTTATATATTCCAGAAAAAAATTTATAAAAACTATTTCCTACTTTGCAAAGGAGCATGGAAGAGCACTCGCCCTTTCGACATTTGTTTTAATCGCTTTTATGGTGTCACTGTACTTTGGAATATTCAGAAAGGTGGATGGCTATATTGTTATGTCTTCGGTCAACTGGCAGGATACGGCAATGCATATGGGGATAATAGAAAGCATTGCAAATGGCAATTTTCCTCCCCAGGCACCTTACTACTCCGGAGTTAAACTTTCTTATTATTATTTTTCCGATTTCAATGCAGCAATAATAACCAAGCTGTTTGCTGGGTTTTTCCCAAAGGTGCTTGTGTTGGTTAACCCAATTTTTGCTTTTGTATTTTCTATAAGTTCATATTGTTTAGCCTACTATTTAACGAGAAACAGAAAAATTTCTTTGGCAACATCTTTTACATCAAGCTTTTTTTCCAGTTTTATTTTTGTCAACTTTTTAGGGGAGGTTGCCAAAAACTTTTTGCAAAACGACTCTTTGGGACGGTTAATCTCGGTTCTTTCGTCAAACAGTTTTTCTATGGAATACGGCAAGCTTTTTCAAATGGCCAATTTTGCTGACTATTTTTTGCAAAATAGGCCGATGATGGTGGGTATATCTGCCACTGTCACAATTTGTCTCCTTTTTGTCTACGCTTTTCAAAAGAGAAATTTAAAAACAATTTTTTTATCTAGCTTTCTTTCAGGTCTTCTTGTTAAATTTCAACTTTTTTCAGTGTTGGTTCTTTCTTTGATTTTCTTAGCCCTTTGGATTGTTAATTTTGATAGAAAAAATGCTAAATTTTTTTTGAAGTCTATTTTTATTTATATTTTCACTCTTTTAGCGCTCTTTTTGGTGTTGTTTCAGAAGGTAAACAATAGTTTGCTATTTATTATAGTGAAAGAAAATTTTCATTTTGGAGGATGGGATGATGGTAAGAATATTCTCTGGTATATCGAATTTGCACTAGCAAACTTTGGGATATGCATTAGTGCATCCTTTCTGTCCTTTGTAATTTATAGTTATCGTTTGATATGCGGCCGAAAGGTGGATATGAATCTTTTAATTCTTTCTTTTCTGTCGCTCGTTTTTTTTCTTTTGCCCTTTTTTATGCGATTTACAATATATTCGGGAGATATGTTTAAGTTTTTTTATTTTGCCGTGATATTTGCTATGCCGCTAGTTTTTAATGCGATTGTAAAAATAGCTCCTTATTTAAACTCAGTATTTGTTGCAAATTTTATTTTATATACAGCAATCTTTGTATCTTCTTTTTCTTCGATTCTAACTCTAACAAATAGTATTTTAAATGAAAATTATGCCTATTCGGCAAGCGATTTGGATGTTGGCGACTGGATCAGGACCTTTACTCCCCCAAAGAGTGTTTTTGTAGCATATCCAACAGTTCACACACCAATAACCCAAATTGCAGGAAGACTTCGTGTTCTTTCGTATATTAACTGGCCGTACTCGCATGGCTATAATAGTGGAGATGATAATGTTTTTGCCAGACTAAGCGATATTAAGACCTTTTACACAACAGGAAGTAAAGATAGGGCATATTCTATTCTTGCAAAATATAGAGTAGATTACGTATATTACGGTTCTGATGAAAAAAACGAATTTTCAGACAGGGAAGACTTTTTTTCATCGCTCGATTTTTTGAGTAAAGTCTATGAAAATGATCAAGTTGAAATCTTTAAAGTTATTAGATAAAAAACTTTCAAAACTTTTTGCCAATAGTGCTGTTTTGATACTTGCTTCGGCGTTTATTTTGAGAGTTTTTTTGAGTTTTTTTGGAACTTTAGATCTTGATTTCAATACATTCCTTGCCTGGAGTAGAAATCTTAACGAAGTAGGTTTTAAGAACTTCTACGTGGGGTGGAGCGACTACCTTCCGGGATATTTGTATATTTTATCTATTTTGGGAAAACTAAAGTTAGCCTCCGAGCTAAGGCCCTTTTTTTATAAGCTTCCCGCAATTTTTGCCGATCTCGGAACTGGATGGATTATTTATCAGATTGTCTATTCTATAAAGAAAAACAAGAAATTGGCGCTTGTTTTTATGGTTTTATATTTATTTAATCCAGCCGTTATTTACAACTCCACACTTTGGGGTCAGGTTGACGCAATACCTTCGTTTTTTGGTCTTTTGTCTTTATATATCCTAAACCTAAGCCCACTTCTGTCTGCGGTTTCTCTTGCTGTTGGGACTGCTGTTAAACCGCAAACGGCTCTAGCCTCTGGGGCTATATTTTTTATGTTTGTAAAAGATAAATGGAGTATGAGAAAGATGGCTTTGTATACCCTCACAAGCTTTCTGGTTTTCTGCGCTCTTTTTATTCCTTTCTTAAATCAAGACCTTAGCTTTATGAATTTGTATAAATTTATCGCAGAAAGAATAACTGTTACTTTACAGCAATACCCCTATACATCGGTTAATGCATTTAACTTTTGGGGGCTTTTTGGTTTTTGGAAAGAAGATGTTGGAAAGATTCCACCTTTGGTCTTTGGATATTTGATATTAGTGGTTTCTTATATTTATTCCTTTATAAATCTTAGAAAATTAAAAAACTCTGAATATATCGTTCTTGCTGTTTTATATCTATCGGGTTTTTTGTTCTTTACCAGAATGCACGAAAGACATCTTTTGGCGTCTTTTGCTCCAATTCTTATTTCATCTTCACTGTGGGGGGATATTTTTTTGTTTTATTTACTTTTGTCATTAACTTATATTGCAAATCTTTATTATTCTTTTGTTTGGATTGCTAAAGATTACACTAATGTTTTTTCAAGGGGCATCGTGGACTTTTTTATTTTAGTTAACATTCTCTCTTTTTTGTATTTAGTTGCAAGACATGTGTGGAGAGGATTTGAAAAGTTTAATGTTGTTAAAATTTTGGAGAAGAAAAACTGGTTAATAAAAAACTTTTTAAAGAGAGATAGTACTGAAAGTTTTCCAAAGGTAAGTTTAACCCCCAAGGTGTTAAAGATTTTTTTGATTCTTATTCTTGTATTTTCTTTTTTTACAAGGGTTTTGTATTTATCAAATCCTAGAAGTGAATATTTTGACGAGGTCTATCACGCCTTTACTGCAAGGTTGGTGCTTCACGAAGACCCCAAGGCTTGGGAGTGGTGGAATCCCAACCCCGAAGGATTTGCCTACGAGTGGACTCACCCTCCGGTGGCTAAGCTTGCAATGGCTTTGGGCATGCTTATTTTTGGTGAAAATTCTTTTGGTTGGAGAATACCAGGAGTGGTCCTTGGTGCTATCTGTGTTTATTTGGTATATAAAATTTCACGAGAGATTTTTAAAGATGAGCTTCTGGGGGTACTTTCGGCCCTGGTCTACTCTCTTGATGGTTTGGTGCTGGTAATGTCCAGAATTGGAATGAATGATACATATTTTTTGTTTTTTTCTCTCCTTAGTATATTTTTATTCTTAAGAAAGAAAGACTTTTTATCAGCTTCCTCATTGGGTTTTGCTATAGCTTCTAAGTGGTCGGGAATTTGGGTTATTCCCATTCTTTTTGCAATATTCTTAGTTGTCAGAAAGAAGTTTGTCCCCAGTCTTGTTTGGTTTTTCATTCTTCCTCCAACAATTTATATTGGGTCTTATTTCCAAATGTTTTTAACCGGACACGGTTTTGATATATTTGTTGGAGTTCAAAAACAAATGTGGTGGTATCATACAAATCTTAAGGCAACTCACCCCTATACATCTTCTTGGTGGAGCTGGCCGTTTGATTTAAGGCCTGTATATCTTTATACCAGTGATGAAGTTGGAGGATGGGTGGCAAGAATCTATAATTTAGGCAACCCTCTTGTTTTTTGGTTTGGCCTTTTTAGTATTGCTATGTCGGCAATCTACGCCTTTTATGAGAAAAATAAAAGATTGGCCCTGATTGTTTTTTCCTACCTGATATTCTTTGTTCCTTGGGCAGCCTCTCCCAGAATAATGTTTTTTTATCATTATCTTCCGTCGATTCCGTTTTTGGCAATTTCCTTAGGTTATTTTTTACGCAGAAACCCCAAGACTGCTTTGTTTTTTATTCTGCCAATAGCGGTTGTTTTTGTTTATTTTTACCCTCATTGGGTGGGAATTAAGATCCCTCTTTGGCTAGACTCTTCATACTACTGGTTTGCAAGTTGGAGGTAGTACTTAAAGTGCAATAGCGAGCGAGAAGATAAGAAGGGCTGCTCCAGCTCCAATACCCAAAATTGTAGGAAGTGACACTCCTGATTCTGGAAGCGAAGGGGCTGGCGTTGTCTGGGTTGCCGCAGTAGGTTTGGTTGTCGGTGTTAACTTTGGAGTTGCAGAAGAAGATGCACTGGCGGTTGGTTTTAAGCTGGAGACAGCCGAGATTGAAGTAGGGGTGGCAGAGCTAGAAGCACTTGGACTTGCGCTGGGTAGAACCAGCGGTGTGGGAGTTGAAGGAATGGTTGCAATTGGTTTTGCAGTAACCGCAACTGTGGGAAGAGCAACCTCTGTTTCTTTTTGTGTTCTGTTTGATAGGAAGGAGAATACAAAAAGACCTATGATTGCAATTACAATAACCACAAAAGCAATAACAACAATCTTCATACCGGACCTTTTGGGTTTTGGTGGAGTTGACGCAGCGTTTGCAATCTCTGATTTGGGTTGAGTTGTTTGTGGAGCTGGCGGTATCTTTGACTGCCCCTCCTTTTCAACGATTGGAGGAGGTGGAACGTCGACATTCTCGGTTCCTATAAACGAAGGTGTTGGAGGTTTTGGTGTCTGTTGGCTTGTACTGTCGGCAGGCATAAAGCCATTTTAGCATAACTTCTAGATATTAAAAAACAACTAAAGTAAAAAAGATGCACCAGTATAAATTACAAAATTAATGCCAGTGAGAATACAAGAAGTATGGCTCCAATTCCAAGTCCAAAGAATGTGGCTGTTGGTGTTCCTGCATTAGGAAGTAATGGTTCGGGTGTCGAGGTTGCTGGATTTGC
>Ga0172375_10000208_pt1 | contig 92375 bp, 94 predicted proteins | sample LakKiv1m_FD_114537 | JGI IMG/M metagenome (GOLD analysis project Ga0172375, IMG submission 114537) | Freshwater microbial communities from Kabuno Bay, South-Kivu, Congo - kab_092012_11.1m | ecosystem: Environmental > Aquatic > Freshwater > Lake | place: Democratic Republic of the Congo...
AATGTGGGCAGAGACAAGACAGGGTATTGCCTGAATTTCTTCATAAAAAAACATCATCGAAATAAAATAAAATGCGGAGGATGGGATTTGAACCCACGAATTCCTTCGAAACCAGCCCCTCAACTTTGCGCGATATATGGCGCAAACTTTATCACCGTTTGAGGCTATTTTACCTCTGTGAAGCACCCACCTAAAATTACCATTGAAGAACTTGGGGAGAATGCCAATGTTTTGAATGAATTTAAACGCGCACTCGAATTGCAGCAGCTAAGTAATCGAACGGTTAATAATTATCTCTGGAAAGTGTACCAGGTTTTAAGGGAATTTAAGAAACCTGCAAAGGATATCACAAAATCTGTTATCCAGGATCATATAATCCAGAGACGTAATTCAAGCTCTCAGTGGACGGTAAATGGCGACATTATCGCATTGCGTAAGTTCTATGAATGGCTGATACCGGGTAATGATCTTTTCACTGGTATCAAAATAAAGCAGCCTAAGAATTACCTTCCAGTCGAGCAGTTGATCACTCCAGATGATGTGAAAAAACTGATCAATGCGTGCAAAAGCCAGCGGGATCGCGCTATTATCATGCTTCTGTGGGATTCGGGTTGCAGGTTAAATGAAGTTCTGAGCCGAAATATTAATCATATCCAGCCCGACGAGCATGGCGCCACTATGATAGTCCGTGGAAAGACAGGTATGAGGAAGGTCAGGCTTATAGATTCCCTTCCTGATGTGAGACTGTGGCTTAATCAACACCCCTTAAAAAACAATAATGATGCTCCATTATTCGTGACTGAAAGACGATATGATCATAAAGAGGGAAAAGTGACTGAAGAGCGAAGGATCGAAGACCGCACAGTTCAGAATATGCTTAATACAGTGGCCAAATTAGCCAAACTCAATAAGAAAGTTCATCCTCATGCACTCAGGCATGGCAGACTTACCATGTTCGTAAGGCAAGGGTTTATGGAATCCGAGTTGAGAATACTAGCAGGATGGGAAAAAGAAAGTAATATGCCTGCTACATATGTCCATCTTGCTGGCGCAGATGTTGATAAGAAGTTACTTATCAAGAACGGTCTAATTACTGATGATGAGGAACTTGTACTTAAAACCCTTAAGCCAGGGAAATGTCCACGATGCTCTACGGATAACTCAGTAGATGCCAAGTATTGCAGTATCTGTGGATTGATTCTAGATCAAAATGTGGCCAAAGATATTGATGAGAAAACCAAAGCCATCCCTGGATTACTTGCAGCACTGCAGCATGATCCGGAATTTCTGAAGCTCCTTACGAAGCATTTATGAAGTTGTGTTATATATTACTATGATATTACAATAGTATGATTAATCTTATATACCAATCGTGCTTATTATCTCTTCAATGAATGAAGCAAAGATAATAGTTCAAAAATTCGGTATCAGAGGGCTGTAGGTGATATCCCTCACTCCTGACCAGGCTGCTAGGGCCAAGGAACTCATTGCTACAGATGATTCGCTATTACCACTTTTTCCACCTGTTGAGAGAGCTGTCATCCTTGCTATGAAGGATTATTTCCGAGGTGGAGCTTTGTGAGTGAGTGCAGACCGGATTAGCTTGACTGCGTGGAACATATCTAAAGTCTCAGCGCATGCTGGTTGCATACATGCTTGTTGTGGCAGACCTTTATTCATAGTTAAAGATTTTTTAAATAAAAATTACGATTGTAATTAAAAAAAGTAAAAAAGATAGTTGGTATGGTGAATTGTCTTGAACCAATTCAATTATACGGAATCTGGCAGAGTATTGCGATTGCAGGTGTCATCATGTCTATCAGGAACCCTATCGCAACTACACTGGAAAAGACATATATTCATCCCAGCTGGGCTGCCGCCGGGTTACGCCTCACTAAGAACTCATGGCAAGCCAACTCTATGAAATCGTCTCGTGATTTGAATAGTCCAATCCCATCGACGAGATGGTCGATTTTCTCGATTAGTTTTCCATCAAACTCAACTAACATATTTCCTTTGTTTTTATTTTTACCCAAAGTAATCACTTCTCCTTTTTTCCTTTAGTTTTTTGATGACCCGAGAATAGATTGACGCCTTAGATGATAATCTCTTTCCTAGCGGGGTGAAAGTGATTTGCCTTTTATGGTATTTTTACATTCAGGGTACCTGATTATAGATTAAATAGGGCTGTGGGTTATTGGAATGACAGCAGTGTTTACATGCCCTTCAACGTCGCGAAGGAGCGTGAAGAAAAAGTGAGTGATATGGTTATTTTTAAAAAGAACGAGATTAAAAAAGTGTTCATCAGTAAGAAAAACGATGGGACTTGATCCCCATCACCTGCCTAAATTTCACTTTGATTTTATATTCTTCTCAGCAGCCGTCGGCTTCTCTGATGCTTCGTCAGGAAAGTGCCTGATCAGGAACTCGTGGCAGGCCAGACTAACAATATCACTTACGGATGCGAAATCGTCTCCTTCATCGACCAGTGCTTCAAGTTTTCTCTTCAGCCACGGACTCACGGTGGCACAGATTGTGGCTTTGTTGCGTAACTGCTTCCCCTCAGCGGCAACCGTATTCTCTTCTGTTGTCTGTTTCTTCATATTAACTACCTATTGTATTACAAGTGCATGTAAATATTTAAAGGCTTCCCTCCGGCAAACATTATATAGCTTAAGTATTACCAGAGTAATATTTATAAGCCCTTAAAACATTATTGCAGTATTACTATGGTATTATGAAACAGATTATGAAAAAGAAAAGAGGAAGGAAGAACAAGCCGCCAGCCTGCAGTATACCGACATACATACGTTTTACAGAAAGCATGCTGAAAGAGATAGACAGCGCAGCAAAGAAGGGGGGATACATAAATGCAAGTGAGTTTGTAAGGGAAGCAGTTAGGCTTTTCATAAGGGATACCGGGGGGATGATCTCGCCAATCCAGCATCAGGAACTTACGCTTGGCGGCAAACCAACATACATTCGCTTCATGGATACACAATTAGATGTAATGGACTCCGCAGTTGGAGAAGGAAAGTTCCTGAGCAGAAGTGAGTTTGCAAGGGATGCTGTCCAAAGACTTCTGAACCACAGAGACCCGGCAACAAAGACCAGGTGACTCTATGGCAGGCAACAAAGCAAGACTCGTCAGATTATCACCAACACAATGGGAGAATGTTGATCTCTTAGGCGGCCTGGGCAAGATTGTTCGCGATTACCTTGTGGAACATGCAGATGAGAAGGCAACACTTACCAGCGCCAGATCGGCACGGGAGGCACAAAAGAAAGATGTAGAAGATCAACTGACACTTTCGAGAAAAGAGATTCAGATATTGGGGGATAGGGTACGATCATTGGAGGATAGAAAGATAAAACTCGATATAGAACTCGTTGGACTCGATGAACGTATCAAGACTGTAATATTGAAGGAACAGGGGAAGTCTTGTGTGAGCGGTCAGGAGATTAAAGTGAAAGCACTGCTCTTGCATGAGAAAAAGCGCAAAGCAATCAGAGTCAAAACACCAGGCGAATGGGAAAGAGAGAGCAAATTAGCATTGGTGATGCAACATGCAGCAACCGGTACATTATCTGCCGCGGATGAGGCTCGTATCGTTCAGAAGATGAAGATAAAACCAGAGGAGATAGCAGGATGGTTATACAGTCTAAAGCCTGAACGTATATCACTTGAACACCTGGGGAAGGCTCGATATCACGATTTCCCAAATCTTCCCAACCTCCAGGTCCTAAAAGCGCAAGACAAGATCAAAGAACCTTTCTACGCGCTGTTAATGATGTGGCTAAACCTTCCAACACCAGGGGATGTGGATAAGTGGATAATGCAGGAAGTGAGGACTCCGGATAATTTAAAGGAAACATCCACTGCAGGAGAGGTGAGTTAATCGTGGAGTCGAGTAAAGAGGTTTGGGATGAGTTCTTAAAGAGATATTACTGGGAGGAGATACTTGATCTGGCAAATCAGTATCCCGACACCAAGAGCCTGGGGATCGAGTTTGGCAACCTTGAGAGGTTTGACATGGAGGTGGCACGGGAACTTCTGGAATTCCCCGATGGGGTACTGAGTCATGCTACAGAGTCATTAAGGGAACTTGACCTTCCCGCAGATGTGGAAATTGCGGAAGCTCATGTACGTATCGAACATCTTCCAGAATTAACACTGATCAGGGATATTCGCAGCACGAATATTAATAAACTGATCGCTGTGACCGGTTTAGTCAGAAAGGCGACCGAGGTCAGGCCAAAGGTCACTAATGCCGCATTCAGGTGTGCAAGATGCGGTGATATTACATATCTGGGGCAGGAGGATCATGCTTTTGTTGAACCGTTTGAATGCGGTAATGATGCATGTGGCAGGAAGGGGCCATTTAAGCTGGTACCTGGGGAATCGGACTTTATAGACTTCCAGAAGATACGAATTCAGGATTCACCGGATGAGGTTCGCCCGGGAGAACAGCCGCAGACACTCGATGCTTCTGCAGTAGAGGATCTCACAGGACAGGTCTCTCCAGGGGACCGCGTGGTCATTGTGGGAATACTTCGTTCTTATCAAAGAGTAACACAGCAGGGAAAGAGCACAGCCTTCGACTTGATATTGGAAACAGTCTCAGTTGAGATCGAGGAAAAGGGCTTTGAGGAGATCGAGGTAACAAAAGAAGATGAGCAATTAATAAAGGAACTCAGCAAAGACCCGAATATATATATGAAGATAATGGGGTCAATCGCCCCTACGATATACGGTTATGACGAGGTCAAGGAAGCTATGGCGTTGCAGTTGTTCGGGGGATTGCCAATAGATACTCCAGATGGCTTGAGAATTCGCGGGGACATTCATGTATTATTGGTAGGCGACCCGGGTGTGGCAAAGTCGCAGTGCCTGCGTTATTCAAGGAGACTATCACCGCGCGGTGTGTTTACAAGCGGCAAAGGTTCATCTGCCGCCGGACTGACCGCCACAGCTGTGAAGGATAATGAGTTCGGAGGGGGCAGGTGGACACTTGAAGCAGGGGCACTCGTGCTTGCAGATATGGGACTTGCCTGTGTGGACGAACTGGATAAGATGGAGGTAGAGGACAGGAGTGCAATGCATGAGGCCCTGGAGCAGCAGACGGTCACGATAAACAAGGCCGGAATAAACACTACCCTGAAAGCGAGATGTTCTGTGCTGGGTGCGGCGAATCCAAAGTATGGCAGGTTTGATAAGTATGAGCCTATCGGGAAACAGATAAACTTACCTGCGACATTATTGTCGAGGTTTGATCTGATATTCATCATCCGGGATGAGCCAAATACAACCCAGGACACAGCGGTATCCGCCCACATATTTAATACACATATTGCAGGAGAGCTGGCACTCAGACAAAAGAATGTGAGAAATTCGGGTATATCAGAAGAACAGGTTACAGAAGCGATGAGTACAATCAAGCCTGTATTCGATGTCGAGTTCCTGAGAAAGTACATAGCGTATGCCAGAAGGACTTCGTATCCACTCATTCAGCCAGATGCCAAAAAGATGCTTAATGACTTTTACTTGAGCCTTCGAAAACTTGGCGAAAATCCCGACACCCCGCTTCCTGTAACCGCACGTCAACTTGAGGCTCTGATTCGCTGCGCAGAGGCAAGCGCCAGAACGAGATTGAGCAGCGAGGCAACTATAGAGGACGCGAAGCGAGTGATCAGGATAGTTACGGTGAGTCTCAACCAGGTAATCAGGGATCCGCAAACCGGGAATCTGGATTCAGACATCATTAATACCGGGATGGGTAAGAGCCAGCGCGACCGAATAAGAGTGATCCTGGAAGCAGTGAGATCATTACAGGGTGGGAATGGGAATAGTGTTCCAGAAGATCTGCTCACACAAACCTTAGAAAAGGAAGGATTCAAGAAGGAATATATTTTGGATGCAATAGCGAAACTCAAAACCGCAGGCGACCTGATCGAAGTGAGCAATAACCGTTTCAGGGTGGTGTAGCGATGATAGTATCACCGTATTGCGCAAAACACAACATGGCAATCCGGTTACTGACAACCTGGCATTGTGTGAAAAGGGGAAATGAAGAGTGTAACTCGGAGGATTGTAAACATTTTGAGATGCGATTTTATTCACCGATGAGGACATAATGAAAACTGATGAAGGAACAGAAAATGAGGAAGCAACCGAACGCCCAGGCGAGAATGAAGACACAACACAGTATTTGAAAGAAATGCAGGATTTCAAAGAGGAACAACAGGTTCCAAAGAAGAAACCATGGGAACATTCGGATGGCATGCAAACCCACCCTCTGTTATGGTTTATCTGGAATGAGGTGCCAGGAAATAATGATGCCCAGTTTTTAGGGCGTCTCGCTGATAGTCTTGGAGCGTCGTGGATAATGGAAGCGGATATTGAGAAGTCGTCGGATATGTTGTTGATGATCGTGACAAAGCATGATAAAATGATTCAGCTGGAACTTCGCCCCGAACTGAGCGGCGTGATCATCACAGATAAGGAGGGAGAGGTCTTACGCGAAGTGACAGCAAGAGAATCGAAAGGAAAGACATACTGTTTCTCGACATTGATCTGCAACAGGAAGTATCCGGATGGGCACCTTTGCGCCGATGCTGCGCTGCCGGATAAGACAAAGTGTATCAAACATTACTCACTCAAAATAGGCAGGCAGCCAGGACTCACCACACTGGCTGTGACAAGTGTGACTACAGGTGCGGGTTGTCTTCCTTCGGATGCAATGTATTTCTGGAGCCAGAATAAACCTGAGATAGCACAGTTTGTCAAGGATCTCGCTGAATCGTTCAGGATAAAACTGGGGTGGGATGAGTCGCACACTTTAATGAACGAACTTCGCTACATCGCAGTCCAGATGGTATCCAGGGATCTTATGACTAACAAAGCGATATCCGCAGATTTCAAGGGCGCAGTACACGACCCGGAAACAGGCCAGATCGTAGCTTTCAAGGCACACTACCTGTTGTCCTGCATTACTACTTTTGATGCGAGGATCCAGCAGAAACTCAAAGACTTCGGACTACTGGTACCGCCATCAAGGACTGAGGACACGCATTCGATTCCAGGTGAGCTATCTCTTTTATGGACTCCGTTGAAGAAAGTAAATGCGATAGATGTCACGGCAAGAGTTGTCAAACCAGATAATGCACAGACTTTGCAAGATGATAAAGAGACAGAAGAGGAGAATTAGAATGGAGATGAGTTAGGAGTGCAACAGCAAATAGATCCCAACAACCTGACCAAAGATCAAATCGTGGAGTATACGCGCATCCAGAATGATTCTGCTTATTTCTCCGAGAAGTTCTTTACCGTGAATGGCGAACCTTACTCGTTAGATAAGTTCCCCTATGCGAGGGACATTTACAGAGATGAGTCCGAGTTTATTATCCTTTTCCTTGCGAGGTCATTAACAAAGTCAACGATAGCAACGAATAAGATCACTCACAAGCTGGTGACTCTGAAAGGCAAGGGTAAGAGCGCGATAGCAACTGCGCCCACGGATAACCAGGCATGGAGACTGACAAAGGAGATATTCAGACCGAACATAGTGGAAAGTCAGCACAGGGCGCTTAACAAACTCATCGAGGCTGCCAATGGCTCAGACCAGGTTGGGGAGATAGACCTTGCGAACGGCAGCAAGTGGACTGCAAAGGGCACGTGGGCAACCGGCAAAGCGATACGCGGCCCACACAGGCATTATGGCGTTGTGGATGAAATGCAGGATATGACAAGGACTGCGTGGTATGTGCTGCTCGAGGTAGTAAATCTTCCTGGAAGGCAGATAATAGCGATGGGCACAGGCGGTCCACAGGGCACATTGTGGCATGAACTCTGGGAGAAGTCAGATAAGAAAGAATGGAATGGCAAGAGATGGACTCCGACGAATAAGAATGCCACCCAGGGATATAGTGGTTATCATCTATCACAGGAGTGGAGTCCGTTCGAGACCCCTGCAACATTGGCCGATAAGAAAAAGAGCTACCCGAAGACTCTGTACCTCACAGAAGTAGAGTGCGCGTTCTTCAATGGCGCCGGTCTGAAACCCGCTCCGTATGAAACCACGAAGAGTCTTGTAGTCACTGATATAAACGAGACAAGGCGACTGCTCAACAGCATTACTACGAAGTCCATAGGCATTGACTGGGGCAATGTATCCCGCTGGATCGTTTGCGGAATGACAGCAACAAATGAGCCGGTGCTTATCAGGACAGGCAGTTGGGGTGATCCTAATGAAGTATCAGAGTTCGAAGGACGAAGAGCAAAGTCCTCGGCTACATCAGCGATCGAGCGCGAACTGGAAGCAAATGAGAGACGCATCAGGAAACACCTGAGCGATGCGATAAACCTGATCAACTTTGAGAAGCCGGATTATGTGATGTGCGATGCAGGCTACTCAAAGAAGATGCCACAGGAGCTCATGGCAATGTTCCCGAAGAAGGTCTGGGCAGTTACAACGGGCGATAGGAAGGAGTCGTTCCCATCCTGGACAGTGAAGAACAAGGACTCGGATTCCAGGCAACTGCTGCCAAAAGAACAGTGGGAGTACTTCTGCGATGTGGATCACTCGGCAATGTGCGAGATCCTGGAAACACACATCACGAACAAAACGTACCATATTATCGATATCGACCAGAGCCAGTCGATAGATGAGTACCTGCTTGAACTCAACATGGCGGATATTGTTGAAGTTGAGTCCAGGGAAACCGTCAAACGAAGGTATTCGATAACGAGGGCTCACAGTTATGCGGCATCATGCTATGCATTGTTGCCATTCAGTAAACGAAGGAGAAAGCAAACAATGTTACCTATGGGGTATTAAATGGTGAAACTGGATGTAGAGACTCTGCTTAAGGGCAAGTCACCCTACGAGACACTTAAAAGAACCTATGCATACGATGGCAGGGAAGTACAGATATCCTTCAAGAAGGGGATGGTGCAACCAGGCGAGTATTACCTTGTGGAGAGGGTTGGGAAAAACATCCGACTTACACCCGCAAAACCGTATCTGGTCGCAAGTCACCCGGAAGACCCGCGGCACCGGAAAATCAGAACTGCCACGAAACATCCGGATGTCATCTCATTTCCACCGGATTGTGCGAAGCCCGACCAACTCTTCAGAGTGATCAAGTTGAAGGTAACCGGCATTATCTGGCTGCTGCGAATTGACTCTTTTTTTTATGCAGATGAGGCTTCTATTCCAACGGAGGTCTTGAAAGTAGTCTAACATTATTGACGCCAGATTTCGCACTGCGGCGCTGAAATCCGGTGCGTTCAGGCAAACTGAAAAGAATTCAGTAACTCTGGCATGAGCCAGGAGGAGAAGAAAATGAATCTTGAGAGAGTTTGTCGCAAAGGCAATCGAAAGAAGGAAGGACACGGTGGACCAGATGTTCATTGATGTAGTCGAAGCGAAAAGAGGCGTTCAGGTACCCGTGGGAAATATGGTACACACCGCCGAGTTCGCATTCAGGGTAGCGGGAGTCGATGGGGAATGGGATGAAGCTCAGAGACGCGCTACTGGATTGGCAGAACAGGCAGTTGAAGATTTCCTGGATACAATCGACCCTTATGAGAGTATTACATTGCCAGGCAATGCCAGGTCTTATAGATACCAGACGACGGCATGCCAGAAAACTGAATTACGAATGGTTGAACTGATCTTTGATGCTACAAACAGTAAACAACGAAGCGACAGGATCATGCGGGCAACGACTGAAGAGATGTCGTTCGAACCCAGCCCGGATGGTGATGGCTGGATATGCATATCTCATAATGGACGAAAGTTCGAGGTAGATGTGGATAAAGGCGCTGGTCTGGGTAGATGCAATTGTGAGGATTTCATAAACCGGGGGATAATCTCGAAGATGCCATGCAAACACGTCTATGCGCTGGTAATGAGCGCCGAGAGATTCTGGGATAGCACGAAGAGTAATAATCAAGATTTGTAGTCTGTTTTTTTTAGGAGTCCTTATGGCAATGCAAACTACCCTTGATGCCTTCACGACGGTTAAACAATATTACAATAGTAATGTTAATACAATAATTATATCGACGCATATCCCGGCGCTGGAAGCTCCGGTGACTTCATCCATTGAGCCCGTCACGGTGAAATCGATTGAGGAATTAATACCGGCAGGCTATACACTTCCTGATGTATCGTGTTTCGAAGACTATTCCCGACTGCAATCGTCCTGGATTTATAGCGCTGAACTGCCAGAACCATTCAAACTGCCAGATATTCCATTCAAGATAGAAGGGAATCCCAATGAGCTTCTATGGAAGGCTATCGCGGGTTCTCATACTGAGACTTTTGATATAGCAGACATACTGGATAGCTACAAGACACTCGGCCAGACTGTAAAGATAGAAGGCGACCGCGGACTTGCAGATATGGCAAGGCGCAGGGAGGCGAATTATGCACAGTTCTTTACACTAAAAGAGATAGTACAGTTCGTCACAGCAGCACTTGGCCTTGATAAGACAGAGAAAAGGGCATTAGTCGTTGACAATAGCTGCGGTATCGGCGGGATGTTCCGATACCTTTCTCCATCATGCCTGAAAACAGGAATAGAGCTGGAAGAGCAGGCGTATCACATGGCTGCGAGGCTCTGGCCTGATGCGCATATAATCCAGGATTCTCTGATCAACCATCCCTCAATCCAGGGAGATTATTTCTTGATCAACCCACCGTTCTCGATGCAATTAGAACAGAAGAATATCCCGCTTGAAAACGCTTGTTGGGGAGATCTTGGTCCAAACTCAAGCATCCAGTCGCATATCGCAGCACTGGAAATCGCCATCAAGAATGCATCAAAGTATGTGGCTGCCGTGCTGCCGATGGGTTACTTCACAAATGAGAATACCTACACCTTCGAGAAGTGGGTAAATGAGCACGCAGAGCTGGTACTGAGAGTGGACATGCCAGCAGAAGTATGGAAAGATGCGGGCACAGCATGGCCGTGCAGCATTGTGATATATCAAACCAAGTTTCACCATTATAATCGAAAAAGTGCTTTTGTTCGTACTATTACGAAACTCAGTGATCTGGATGCTGTTCTGGAAGAGTGGAAAAGGATACCGCATTATGATGAAGCTTTGGAAGACCTGAACCTGATAGACAACGCTTTCCAGCAGCACACGAGACCACAGACAAGGAAAGCCCAGCAGATAACAATCACAGAACCCGATCTGCCACTGCCCGATCCCAGGCATATAGGAGTTAAAGTGGCACTTGCTCCGGACTCATCAAATCTGGTCATCAAATCTTCGAATCTGCTTGAAACGCTCAAAGTTAGGCAGTATCTGGATGGAATGGGGCAGCAGTGGAATGATGGACTCAAGGTGTATACGCAGGAATCGGATGTCAGGTTTAGAAGAAAGCACATACTTAACAATTCAGGCTTCATACCGAACATAATAAGCAACCTGTGTGCTGCGAACCTGAAAGCATCGCTGGATCCACAGGTAACAAAATGGATCATGAAGAAGAAGCGCTGGCTGAAGAGGCAGCTCACGCCGTTTGAGCAATATATCAGGAAGGATGGCGAATGGATATGCCTGAATGAGCACAACGGCATCAGATCAATGTATCCAGAGCTTTACAAAGCCAGAGAGAAGCAACTTAAGGCGTTTGGCATAGATTGGCTCTGGGACTTCCAGAAGGATGACGTTATCCGGATGAGCCTGAAAAACACAAATCTTCTGTGCTGGTCCATGGGACTGGGAAAAACGAGAGGCATCGTAGCACTGGCTTTTCTCTATGGAACAAAGCATAACCTGATAATCGTCGAACCAAAATTGAAAGAAGAGTTCATAAAAGAGTTCAGGGAACTTAACATAACAGACTATCAGGTTATTGAATCAGAGAAGGACCTGAAACAACTGAAGAAGTTCAATCTGATCGCATACAACAAACTCTGGAAGCCTTTGAATGAGCATACTAAAAAGACCTTCGCGAAGGCAATGCGGCGCAGGTTCCAGTTCATTGCTGTGGATGAAGCCCATAAAATAAAAGCAAAGGACAGCGAGCAGGCAAAGGCTGTCAGGATGCTGAAAGCCAGATACAAACTTCTCAGCACAGGTACACCGATAGCCAATTATCCGCGCAATATCTTCAGCCTTCTTGTCTTCGGCTGGGGAGACGGTACGGAGCTAAATCCTTACGGTTACCATAATCCAATCGAGCAGACAAATGATCGCGGGTACTCAAGCGGCTATACCACAGGAACTCGCCAGTTCAAAGAAGACTTCATCACCATCGAATGGGTAACACCGCAGTTTGAGCAGACACTGGACAAAGGCATGAAGTCCAGGGAGATGCCGAAGATAAAAGATACGGCAAAGTGGTGGGCGATGATGTCGCCAAAAATCATCCGGCGCCAGAGAGAAGAGCCGGAAGTAGCAGTCTTTGTGACGATACCGAAGCCTGAGATATCCACGGAGCTCATCAGGATGTCACCAGATCAGGTAAAGCATTACAAACACTGGCTTGATGAGTTCGCAGCATGGTTCAAGGAGCAATTGCGGCTGGAAAAGGAAAGCCCTGAAGGTCATAAGATCGACCAGATGGTTGTTCTGGCACACCTCACCCTACTGCAGTTCGCAAGTACGATCCCGCAGTCGAAGAAAACGAATAACGAGCACTGTCTCTGGCCGGGCGGTGTCACCACGAAACAGGAGAGAACATTGGACCTGATAAAAGAAGCCCTTTCCAGGGAAGAGAAGATTATCGTCTTCTCAGAGCGTCCTGATTTCCAGAAGCTCATGCAGCAGGAACTCAAGACCAGGGGAATTAAGTCTCATGTATTCATCGGTTCGCAGGGAATCAAGAACCGAAACGTGGCTCTTAACGATTTCAAGAATAATGGAACACATGTCCTGCTTGCCACCACAACGTGCGGTGAGACGGGACTCAACATTCCGCAGGCTAATGTGGTCATCATCGCTGATACATCCTGGACGCCAAGCAAGCAGATCCAGGCATACAGCAGAATCCTGAGACCTCAGCAGACAAGGAAACCCCGTATCTACATGCTCAGGGCGAAGGGTTCGATAGACGAATACATGCAGCAGTTGATGGATGCGAAGTCAGAAGCAATAGACGAAGGCATCGACTACCAGGATGCATCGGAATTTGACCCTGCAAAATGGCTGAGCTATCGTGATTTCACGATAAAGATGCTGAAAGAAGAGGGATACGAGATGGATTGAAGGAACTGAGAGGGTTTGCCTGTATTCATTTCGGTGGTCAGTCGGATTCACTGGAGATCATAGAGAAAAACCCCGGTGAAAAGGATATACTCAGAAAAGCAGTTAAGGTTGCAGAATTTTTCCTAAATGCAGGTGGAACGGCTTTTGAACCTGCGCTGAGTCAAGCTCAGGAACTCATCTCAAAGCAGGATTTCAAGAAGGCTGATGTGGTATTCATCACTGATGGGAACGCACCGATTGGTACAAAGTTCCTTTCTGGTTTCCTTGACTCAAAGAAGTGCAAAGAGTTTAGAGTATTTGGTGTTTTAATCCAATTTCATAACACAGAAACACTGAAGAAGTTCAGCGATGAGATCGTAGACGTTGCAGAACTGTTGGATGCTGAGGCTGAGCCTCTACTGGAGATATGATTATGGATTTAGTTATTTCAATTTCTGAGAGGATGCTCATGCACTCCATATCCAGCCCATGATAGCGAATACGTCATAGTGTTCGACTTTTTATCTACATTCTGCCCCCGATTGGCTTATGTTGATAGCGGCAATATTATTTATAGGTTTTACACTATATGGGAAAATTGTTTTCTGGGTCTCCAGACAAAAGTAATTGAAACTAAAAAGGGTGGTGTGTGATTGATGAATTTAAAAACAGAGCTATGTGATGGATGGGTAGATCATTGGGCGAACTCAAGTTTTTAATTTGTTTTTTCAATATATATATATTCATTTATACAACACTTTGTCTAAAAACTCTTCATATTCTTGAAGATGCATCCCCAATAATGGAAACTTTGAAAATAGGAATAATAATAAAATTAAATATCCTAATGATAACCCTATGAATTCAGCCAAAATCAAAAATTTTCCATATAATGTATAAGATATCACTAAACCAATAGGGATTCCTAATAAGAATCCGGTTGAGATTCTAATTATATTATTACTTTTCCATTTATTTAGATGATGATATATCCAATCTAATGTACCTGGTATCAAACAAATAACAAAAATTATAGGATATGAAATTATAATTATTTTATCAAAATATTTGGCAAAAGCTATAGAAAAAATCAAACCACTAATTAAACCCGAACATCTTGCACACATATAAATTGAATTATTTCCAAATTTTATTTTTATAGTATGGTCTAAATTATTTGGAGGATGGTGCGATAATAATATGTATAGGTACTTATTTATTGCTGAATAGTTTTCAATTATATTGGAAAGCTTCCTTTCTTCTGCCATCAAAAAAAATCCTATTTTCAATTATGAAAAAAGAATTAAAGAATTGTTCTTTCCATATCATCAACATTATAAGGTGAAAAATTTCGTGCATGACAAACAGGGCATACGGACCTTTTTAATACCAAGTAATAGATAAGATATATGCCACATGAAAAAAGAAAAAGAATCCAATTGAATTCTTTCTCAGGAGTAACATTCCGTTTACACAGATTACACCAAACTATTTGTGCCATTTTTTTTGTCTCACATTTTTTGAAATTATTTTTTACCTAATTCGTCTGCTCTCATTGGTGAAAAATTTCGTGCATGACAAACAGGGCATCCGGGTTTAATAAAAATTGTATAATACAATAGATATGGTATACCACATAAAAAAATAAAAAGTAGCCAATTGAACTTTTTTTCAGGAGTTACGTTTCGATTACAAAGATTACACCAAAGTATTTGTGCCATTTTATAAACCACCGTTCTTTAATATTTAATGAATTAAACAATTCACAGATGTTGATAATAATTTTATTAGTATAAATAATTTCCTTAATATTTTGAATCGATGCAGTTAATTCTCTATAGTCCACAGTCACAGTATATCATATTCCTCATCAATTTTTTGGTTTTCAAGAAAGCCCCTATCGGGGCAATTTAGCGTTTGAAAGGGTTCAAAACACATATCTTATTTCACCTGATTTAGGCTCATATACCTCTCCTTGCATCTTCAGATGTTGAAAATCACAAAGTAACTGTTCTTTATCAATTCCTCTCTTTTCAGCCTCAGACACCACTTTTTCGATACTTGCCCCACTTCCATTCTGATTTTTTACAATAAGGGCAACGATCAACTGCATCCTTTCGTGTTGACTGAGCTTTATATTGGGTGGTGGTTCAACTGGTGGTGGTTCTTCAGTAGGATAACTATCACTTCCTTCAAAACAGATATCTATAAGTTCCATCTCAATGTTGCAATCCGGACATAGGAGTGGGTCGTAGCTAAAAGTTTTCTTAATTTCATCCCTCCAGCTTCTCTTAATAAGTAACATCTCCCCTTCGTGGAATTCAGTTTGTCGATGCCTGTATCCCCTTCTTGAATAGATTCCGATATACCTCACGATCTTGAAATTCTTTTCAGGAATATGGCTAAGAAGCAACCGGATGAAATCAAATTTATCCATTGTTACCGTTTTTTTCTGCTTTGTTTCTGAATCCTTATACCAGAATGTTACTTGCTTTCCATCGAAGCCAATTATCCTTGATTCAGCAATGGGTGGATGCTTGACATATCTGCCAATGTATCATTTCATCAAACATAAAAAAATAGGAGAATCAAGTAAAACAATAGCATTGGACATGAAGATTTCAAAGAGAAGGGAGAACAGATATGGAAATATTATTCTGAAACTGGTAAAGAACCAATTATTGGCGAAGAACTGGGCAGACCGGAAAAACCGCTTGATCCAAAAGAGGTTGAAATAGTCAAAATCGCATTTGAACGATATAAATTCGGAGCAGACATGCTTGAAGATATCATCGATGGATTCTATGAAATGCATTATGAAATGTTCAGAAACCAATTTCCCTCCTTTGAGGAATTTATCGATTGGTACAACAATAGACCTCATTGAAGTCTCGACTTTGAGGAATTGGAGACTCCAGAACAAGCATTCTGGAGAAGACTGCCTATGGAAGCTATATTTGGGATAGGTCTTAGATTATTTGGAGTATGAAAAATATGAATGAAAAAATTGTAAATAGTTCGATGCGAAAAAATTATGGGATTACACAGTTCCGAAAATATATCGAAAAGATTAAGTTACGTAAATACATCGTGTGGATATCAATACTTGTGTGGATTATGGAAGAGAAAAACAATATTGCCAAAATTCTACTTAAACTCTTTTTGACCGATATTTTTCGGAGTTACGAATACAAATTAAGAATCGCCATTGAAGGCATAAGGGGTAGATAAAATGGCAATTGGTGTTAGTGAATTAACAATCTTGATTGTTATTATTCTTGTAATTTTTATATTTGGACTCACAATTCAAATTCTGGCTAAGAAAAGTAGAAAACAGGAAACGAGTGAGTTCGTTAAGAAGAATTATAGGAGTGATGATATGGAAAAAGAGGATGTTAAAATTAAAAACTTTGTCACTGAAACTGCAAAGAGTCATGCTTACAGCCTTAAAACAGCCCTTTCAAAGAAGGAAAAAGTGGATACTCTTCTTGCTAATCTTGAGGAACTTAAATCAAAAGGCGAGGTGGATGAGCTGCAATATGAACGGATGAAAAAAGAGTATTCCGGTAAAGTTGACACTGCTCAAGGGGAAGTAATGGCTGTAAGAAAATCGATTCGAAGCGAACTTGACGAACTTGAAAAAGATATTACAGCTTATAGCAAAGAACGCAATGACCTTATTGTTAGAATGCAAGTGGGCGAACTTACTGAAGATGGGATTGGCAAACGTAGAGACGACCTGGAGGATAAAGTAGAAGGGGCTAAAGAGAAAAAATCTGAGCTTGAAAAACTTCTACATGTTGAAAATTCTAATATTTTGAACGACTACGTTGGCATTGATGTTCGAAAGAAACCAGATAGTCCGGACATGGAGAGGAACTATCCCATGGAAAGTAGAGGTAGAACAACCTCTGCGGATAACGATGCCCAGAAAAGACCTACTATGATTTCTGCAATCTCTGGTGCTCTTGCAGCTTTTATTATGGGAATGATATTGAGTTATATTCTTCTTCAAGTTGGAGTTGCCGCAATGATGTCTAGCAGTGGCAATAATCCCTTAGCTGGCCTGGGAGCTGGATTGGCAAAAGGAGTTATTGATTCGAATTCATTCCAAATAACAGGCATGATATATTACTTTGCACATGGAATATCTTTAGGAGCTGGTGCCTTGGGATCCTCCAAATCCATGAATATTTTTATGGCAATGGAACAAAACGGAACTTCCATGCCATGGCTATTATTTTTGCTGCCATTCATTGCACTATTTATAGGGGGGTATACCTCAGCCAAAATAGCAGGAGTAAAGGGCATGAATTCAGGATTTAAGTCTGGTGCTTATGTAGCCCTGCCATATTTAGTGATAATGGTTCTGGCATCTTCCATGTTTTCATTGAATATAATTTTAGCATCGATAAATATTGATATACCAACCACAATTTTTTACTCATTAATATTAGGGGCGATATTCGGTGGCATTGGTGGAGCATACAAAGGTATAAAAGGTAGATAACATGGCAACTTTCCAAAATGAATTACAGGAAGCCTTTTCCAGAAAAGAAAAAATAGAATCGCTCCTTTCTAATTTAGAAGAGCTTAGAGCAAAAGGCGGTATTGAAGAAGAACAGCAATCAAAACTTAAAACCGATTATAATAAATCATTGCTTGAGACAACTGTTGATATACAAAAAATTAAAGAACGTCTATCAGAGCGAATAGTCAGTCTTCAAAAAGAACTTGAGGTACGCAAGACAGAGAGTAAAGATTTGGATACAAGGTTCAAAGTAGGCGAAGTTGATGCAGAGAGCTATCGCAAACAAGGTAGAAATCTGTCGCAAGAAATTACTAAGTCCGATGAAGAGATAGCCAAGTACAAGACTCTTCTTGGAGCTAAAACCGCCGCTGAAGTTGGAGGCTATATTGATGTGGCTATCGTGAAGTCAAGTCCCACTGTAAAGCGGTCAGGCGAATCATCACAACAGTTGCCTGATATCCTGAAGGATCTAACTTCCTCGGATTTTACAACTTTTTACAACTACTCTGAGATTGAATTAATCGGAATGAAAAAAATAGCTATATATGGGGCTGGTATAATGATATTAAGCTTATTCCTCCCATGGGCATCTTTTCTGGGATTCTCAAGTGCAATAATATATTCAGGAACCGGTTTTTGGTATCTTATTCTTGGCCTGGCAGCAGTTGCAGCAATTTTTATGAAAAATCCCAAGGCAGGAGCGCTTGTCCTAACAGTGGCAGGCGGAATTGCATTATTAGTTAATATTCCTTCTCTTTTGGGTTACGAAAGAGCATTCTTAGCTATTGGATTCTATCTTTATCTTGTAGGAAGCTTGGCTATAACCTATGTAGGAGTAACAAGACTCAAAGAGATGCGCTAAGAATATGAGTTGAAGGGTGAATAAAAATGAAAATTGCTTTAAATAAAACAATTATATTAATATTATTTGTTATGGGAGGAATATCCGAAAGCCTTGCGCAGAATCAGAATTTTGCGCAAACCATGCGTGAGCAGTATTATAATGATACTTACATAAAAAGTTTAGATATAAGTGAGAATAGCTGGAAAGGCGTCATATCGATTACTCAGGAGGAGTTAATAAAATTAAATCAAAATAATGTTGATACTAGAGCAATAGAACTAGTAATCCAAAATTCGATAGATGCTATATATAGCAAAGATTTAAACAAAGCTTATCAACTAATATTAGAAGCTAGGGAAATGACTTTGAAAGCAAGAGAAAATATTATGAAAGCTTCGCTGTCTGATACAATAAATAAAGTAAATTTGGAAATCAATAATGCAACTTCAATTGGCGCGGATACAAAACCAGCAGCTGCCAAATTGGAAGAAGCAAAAAGAGCTCTATCCCAAGGAGATTACAATAATGTATCATTGTTTGCAAGTGATGCTTATAGATTAGCTCTATCCTCCAATATGGGTTTTGTATCCATAAAAGACTTAATCTCCTCTAAGATAAATGTTCCAAAATCAAAATATGATGGGCATACAGTCGAAACTACCGGACTTATAAGAAATATTAAAACCTCTGGTGCGAGTTATAATTTTGTGATCGATGATGGAAACGGAGTGATATCTGTATATTATTCAGGTGGTCTTGGAGATATTAAAGAGGGAGATAGTGTTTCTGTGAAAGGAGTTTACAATTCTCAGAATATTAATGCGGCGAGTGTATCAAAAGGAAGTGGATTGGTTGGTGGTATAGGTTCTAATGTTAAGGCGCCTGGATTTGAGGCGATTCTTGCGATTAGTATTATCGGAGCGCTGTGGCTTAGAAGAAAATAACAAAGGAGAAAATAAAATGAAAATAAGAATAACCAAATTAATGTATCTTTTGATGGCTGTTTTCCTAATAGTAGGAATTTCAGGCTGTACAGATTCGAAATCAGGAATATTAGGTTCAATCTCGAAATCGAGCGTATCCTCGAAATTGGCCGCATCAGAAAATTCAGGTATATTTTCAGAATACAAAAAAATTATGCCTATTAAAGACCCTTCGCTTCCGATGGGACCTGATTACGGTATATGTGGAGGTAAATTAACACAATACCATGCAACTTATAATAATGGAGATGAATTAAATATTATGTGGGATAATGTCCGTCCTCCATGTGATAATAAGGTTACAATCGTAACTTACAATATTAAACAAGTGACTGGAAGTGAGAGGGGTGAGGGTTATAAAGTATCATATAAAAATGCCTTAGGAAAACCTGACCAACCTGATCAATATTGGGGTCCCAGTGGAATAATATATTGGACTATGGATGGTAGAGTTAATCCGGCGAATTCAAAAGGGGACATTAACGAGGCAAATGAATTTATAAATTTAGGTAATACTAAAGCTAACGAAATTGTAAATAGATACAATTCTGGACAATTAAGGTGATTTAAATTTTTAAAATTAGGAATAGTTTATCGTTTTTCACCAAACATTTCTGACTTATTCATAAGTCAATGGGGAAGAAAATGAATTGCTTTCCCCCTAATGAAAGGACAAATGGTAATGAATGGTATCGGATTACAATAGAAGGCGTGCCCTCAGAAAAGCTGTAAGGATTGCAGTGCTGGCAATCTTGTTGTTGGCAGGGAGCGTGGGTGCAACTGTTAGTCCCACACCGATTATTACCAGCATTACTCCAACCTCAGGAGTAGCAGGCATGGCCATTACAATTAATGGCCAGAATTTTGGTACTAATCCAGGGACTGTGTTATTTGGGGACACACCTGCTAACTTACAGCATCCAAATGGATATTTCAAATGGAGCGACACTCAAATCGTGGCACAGGCTCCAATAGGTATAGGCACAGTGCAAGTAAAGATTAAAACACTGAATGAAAAAGTTAGCAATGATGTTCCGTTTACTTACTTGGATGTACCTATTGTATCCCAGTGGAGATGGCCGAGGGACAAATACAAATCTATAACTAATTGGGGATATGGTGAATATGTCACTAAAGAGATGATAAATGAACCAAACAAACCTGATCCAGGCGACCACACTGGTATCGACATATATGAAGAAAGGTACGGCATAGAGTCTTCTGTATTTGCCGCTGCAGATGGCATAGTTGTTGCAAAATGCCCCGATGGTAAGGAATGTATGGGATTCAGCAAACATTCAACTTCAATACATAATAATGGTTTATATAGTGTGGTATTAATTGCACATCGCATTCCACCAGATGGGACTCTTGTTTATAGTATGTATGCGGATATGGCAGATGATCTTGGTTCTACTCCAGAACCAGGTGAACGAGTATATATGGGTAAGACCATTATAGGACAAACTGGAAGAGATATTCAATATTTAGATGAAGATGGTAAAATCAAACTAAGACATATCACTCATGTACACTTTGAAATTAAAACAAAGCCAGTACTATACAACCCGGATTGGCCAGCACATAATGTATTTTGGGGATACACACACAATAAAGAAAGCCCAGATAATTATGGTTACAATAATCCAAAACAATTTATTAATATGCCACAACCAACCGCTCCTATTCTCATCCCGGCTAAAGACGTAACCATCCCACTTACATTGAGCTGGGAACCCGTGAATGAGGGAGAATCTGAGACCACTTACAGGATTCAAGTATCACGCACTTCGGACTTCAAAGATATAGAGGTAGAAAAACCTGACATTAAGACCACTTCAGTGGTTGTTTCAGAATTAAAACCCAATACTCAATACTGGTGGCGTGCGGACGCCAAGAATGCTGGAGGATCTGGATATTGGTCAAAAGTGGGGAGCTTCACCACAGGAAATAAAATTCCGAGTTTTAGCGCTTCCGGAAAGATTAACGGTGTCTTTGCCTTAGGGATTTCTGGGGTTACGATGACCTTCACGAAGGTATCAGGAGGTGGAACATTGCCTAATTCTGTGCAAACATCTAAAGACGGCAGTTGGTTTCAATCCGACTTCCGATCTGACACAAGCTATCGTGTTACTCCGTATAAATTTGGCTATATCTTCACCCCGTCCTCACTTGATTTTAATAGCGCAAATACAAACCTGGATTTTACAGAATTTACAACGGGAACTGTGGATGAAAGCCCAAAGCAGACGGATGGATGGAGAATTTCGACCATAATAAACGGAATACTAAGAAAAGCCATAGAAGTATTTAACGAATATATCAGAATACCTGAAGCACATAGCGCACCCCCAACGCCTGTAGTAACGTACACTCCAACAATTACACCTACGCCAATAAAAACACCTTCCAGTTATAGTGGTTCAACCCTCACCAACTCCATTGGCATTGAATTCGTTTTGATACCGGCAGGCGAGTTTGACATGGGTTCACCATGGAATGAAGAAGGAAGGGATGATTCTGAAGGTCCAGTCCATCATGTGAAAATCTCAAATACATTCTACATGGGCAAATATGAGGTTACGCAGAAGCAGTGGCGCGATGTCATGGGAAGCAGCCCATCAAATTTCAAAGGGGACAACCTGCCAGTTGAACAGGTATCATGGAACGATGTCCAAGAATTTATAAGAAAACTCAATGGGAAAGAAGGTACAAACAAGTACAGGCTCCCTTCAGAGGCAGAATGGGAATATGCTGTGCGCTCTGGCACTACCACAAAATATTCATTCGGCGACGATGAATCGCTTGGCGACTATGCGTGGTCTGATAATTCAGGCAGTAAAACTCATGATGTTGGCCAGAAGAAACCAAATCCATGGGGACTCTTTGACATGCATGGTAATGTCTGGGAATGGGTTCAGGATAATTGGCATGACAATTATAACGACGCGCCGACAGATGGAAGTTCATGGGAAAGGAAAGGCTCCGACCGGGTTAATCGGGGTGGCGGCTGGTATTACAACACCGGGGGTTGCAGGTCAGCGAGCCGGGGCTTCAACGGTCAGGACACCCGTAGCAACGCCCTCGGTTTCCGCCTTTTGATGGTTTCATAGCCACTTTCCACTTTATAACTTTACCATTACATAAATCGTCGGCATATCGTGAAAAAGATTATAGCTGTATTGGCGTGCGACAGCCGCCTGCCGTCTAAAGATCCTTCCCTTAGGACACACCAAAAAATAACTGAAAATTAGTCAGAAAAATTTATGATAGTTCGATGAAGCCAGATTTCGCACTGCTGTGCTGAAATCTGGCGTGTTCAGGAAACAGAGAACAGTAAAATTACGAAACTGAACGGAGATCAATATGAAATATGAAGAATTACCTGAAAACATCCAGAAGCAAATAGATGAACTGAAGCACTATGCTCAGACGATACAGTCGGATGTATTGGATGCTCTGAAATCCACAGAGAGCCTGGAAGAGTTCCACTCCCAGGTCGAGAGCAGCATGGAGGAAATAATAAGCGAAGCACAGAAAGTACTTGAGGTTCTGGGCACAGGGAAAAGGAGTGTCGTCCATGGTAAAGAAAGACCCTCCACCAATTCTCAAAGTAATAGGTGAGAGGCCCACCATCGACTGCCCCCACTGCTTCGCTCAGATCAGCCATGTAGAAGTAACGGAAGAGCGACATGGAGTTATGAACATCGGCGGGGAAATCGAATACGATCTCAATTCGGATAACAACGGGGCTCCACGATACTTCTGCCCGCAATGCCAGGAAGAGATAGAAGAAGTGAACCAGACACTCGTTCCAGAGCCAGCAGAGTTGAAATGATGATTAAAGATGTGAAAGAATGATCGAAGTAAAGAACAATAGAATATACTTCTATAACATTAACAAACGGGACATAATCCCCATGGACTTCCAGTGCGTATCCGCATATCTGTGTCCACATTGCAAGAAGGTTCTTGCAGCCTATTACGCAGGCAAGATCGTGGATTTGGAACCCTTCATGGAAGACCCTGCACTGAAGCATCACTACACATTGGGCACATCGAATGGCGGCCAGTATCTGCTGTTAAATGATCACAACCATAAGAAAGGCTGTCCAGGGTGGGAGTTTGTTTCACTTTCTGCCCGCAGCATTACATATTCAATAGATGTCTGGGCAAGAAGTTATGAAGTCGGACAGGAGAACCTTCAGAAACTGTGCGAGATGATTGCTGTCGATGAAATCCCAGGGTTCGATATAATAACGGATGCGTGCGGCGCGGATGACCCTATTGTTCTCTATAATGAATACTTGTTCACAAATATGAACAAGCCGGGATTCGGAGAATCCATGAAACGAACGAGTAACCTGGGTGATTATGTTGCCTGGGTAGTAGCCGGGGATTATTCGAAGACGTTTGAGCCGTCCGTCAAGCCGGAGATTGTTAAACCTATAGATGTGCCCCGGGGCGGTTTGCCATCATTGACGGATATTGCGACTGAGATACAACTACAAGAACCATCAGTAAAAGATGTTTTCGGGGAGGTCATTAGTTCCTACTCCCGCGCCGAAGCACTGGCCGATGGTGTGCTTAAAGATGTCACAGAGACTGCAAAGGAAGCTGGTATAGTCTATCCAGTAGCGATTTCGCAAGGACTGTGGGGAGGTTACATCGAGGTGCCGGAGAGTCTGAAAGGTATCCAGGATCTCCAGGGCAGATTATGGGATGTTCTCACAATGTTCCGCTTCAGCGCCAAGGCGACAAAGAAGGCGGGGGATGAAGTCATGGAATCTCAAAGAGATGCACCTCAGACAATGTTCTTCAAGACTATATTTCAGATGCCCTCAACGAGAGGAACCCCAAAGATGGAAACTGTGAGCATCAAATCTATCTGCGGTACTGGAGACAACGCAGAACCTGTTTTAACTTTTATGCTGCCTGAGGAGAGCTAATGTTACCAGTCAGCGAAGGAACTTGGTATTGAGTTGAGAAAGATAGGTGGGTTTGTATTACAATAGTAATACTTATATCACTTGAAGATAGCTTTAGATAGAGTGATTGAGATGACTAGAAACAGAGACAAAGAAGAGGGCGACGTTACCACTTTGGAGAACTTCGGCGAGAGGAAGTTACAGAAGATATTTGCAGATGCTGAGAACCCCATGGTGGTTAAGGTCAGAGAGCTGATAGAAAAGAAGGCATCTATAGAGGATATCGTTCTTGCAGCTAAGATTGCAGCAGAGCGGAGGCATATCGCAAATGAAGAAGCCAGATAATACGTTTGTTCCATGGCATGTTCTGTCACTCAATATGCAGACTCTCTTAAATTCCCTTCATCCGGCATTTGAGAAGATTGCCAAGACTGGCAAGTGGTGGGTAGAGGGCATTGGCTGGTGTGCAGAGCATCATCATGTAGCTCGTCTGAGAACTGATAAGCTCAGTGATAAAGACATCGAGATCATAACTGCAATGAGGAACGTGAAGAACGGGGGTTGGATAATAGGTTGCCGCCCCCCCGGACGGCCTATCGAGACAAGTGAATGTAAGTCCTGTGGTCTGAATCTCTTTGGCGCGAGGTTTAACCATGTAAGAAAGATCTCAAACCTGGAGTTAATATATTCGCCCACAGCATACATCCAGATTGAAATAGTCCCCTCTGTCGAAGTACGGTTCATCTTCACTGATGATTGCATAAAAGGACAGTGCCGGCATTTTGATCCTAAAGCCGATAAGAAGTGCACTATCAATAAGGACGCTGGGATGGGCACGATAAAGCCTTGCGCGTGGAATGAGAATCCAGAGGATTGCGTAAAGATTTAGAACCAGAGGGTTAATGGATATCATCGACTTTGCTAATATCCCATGTACCACAGGCGCCATGGAATATTTGAAGGATTCCTCTATTGGTTCAGTTGATATAAGCACAGATCCGGCCTATGAAAGCGTTCGATCGGCAGCTAAGGGGCGTGTCCTAGAAGCACTGCAGAACGGCACACTAAAATATCGAAGATATAACGAACCTGCTGCGAATAAAGAGTTGCTGGCTTATCCGGTTGCCAGGATAATCGTTTCAAGTATCAACAATACCTACCTTACTAAGAGGTATGCCCTCGCTGTTGCCAAGTTAGCATACGAACACATTATGAGCTTCAGGGCCGATGGACTGAGAGAACTGGCTGCTGACTTCGGCATAAGTACAACAGTAGACGCCAGAACCATGAGCGCTACTATGCACTTCACAGATTACATTCACCATGCCCATGTGTTGCATGAGCCAAAGTGGAAACTTTCAAGCCGCACTGTAAAGGGGGGCATGCTGACAATATCAAAAGGTGACTTTGCGCGCCTGATGGAGGAGGTAGTACGGAAGAAAGTGGAGGTCGGATTGCCCTATGAAGTGCCGCAGGAAATAAGAGAAGCGTTGAAACAACACATCAATGAGGTGCAGGAAGCAGCCAACATCCGTGCAAATAAGCAGGGGTTCAGTAAAGAGGGGTTCAGCGAAGTGAGTCCGGGTTGCTTCCCGCCGTGTATAAGCTCGGCAATAGCCGATGCCCAGGTAAATGTCAATCTATCCCATTCAATGCGCTTCGCAATGACGACTTTCTTGCTCAATATAGGGATGAAGCCTGAGAAGATAACAGAGATCTTCAGGGCATCACCTGACTTCAAAGAAAAGGATACCAATTACCAGATAACCCACATCGGCGGCGCATCAGGAACGGCTTATACCTGTCCAACCTGCACAACTATGACAACTAATGGTAATTGCCCTGGCAAGACTCGGTGCAAGAAGATAAAGCACCCACTGATATTCTACAGAAGAATGCTGTGGATTCAGAACAAGAAGCAAGATAAAAAGGTAGTATCTTGAGTAGCATTTCTGATTATTATTGGCATGCTCCCCTCTATGAGCCACCGGATTTTACAGGCAGAGAGTTCGGGTTCAGGAAGAACGGGGAAAAGATGGTGAGGCACAGGGCGTTCTCATCAGTACAGAAGCTCAGGACTTATCTTATTGAGACTGCGCCTGATCATGTATATTTCTCTTCATCAAAGTACGAAGATCCGGCAGCATATCCCATGGAAGATAAGAAGAAAGGATGGAGGGGATCCGACCTTGTATTTGACATTGACTATGATCATTTGAAAAGACCTACGCTCAGGGAAGCGAAAAAACAGAGCGAGAAGCTGATGTTGATATTAAAGGATGACCTGGGATTCAAGAAGCTTCTATATGTTGATTCGGGCAGCCGTGGGTTCCATGTCCATGTGCACGATGAGTGCGTGCAGAAACTGGGCAATCCTGAGCGCAGGGAGATCGCAGACTTTTTCGGACATTACAAGATGAGGCGCGAAAGAAAGATTATCAATCCGAACTGGGTGGAGATCGATACCGTGGTGACGACTGATTTTACAAGACTTATCAGGCTGCCGGGGAGCCTGAATGTAAAGCCAGATTCGGCAAGGCCGTGCGCCATCATCAACGGTCTGTAGCTCCTTTTTGATCGTGGCCAGATTTCGCACTGCGGTGCTGAAATCAGGCGTTTTCAGGAGATTGAGTCCCCTTAAAAACTGGCTGGACAGAGCCAGAAGGAGAACAATCAATGAAAACACATCCACCGATCCCTGGCGTAATAGATACAACAGCACCGGAATGGCTGTTAGAGGAGATAGATTTGCATGGAATCGACCTGGACTTTGAAGAACACTGCAAGGAATGCACCAGAGAGCACCATGATGATTGCTATGATTCAGGCGCCGGGACAACGTACCTGCTTGGCTACAAGAAGGATGCCAAAGGTGATTATATCCCGGATATAAATACCGAGTTCAGCGCGATAGTTAACGGAAATGAGAATACAACCCAGGTGACACATTCAAAGTGGGTTTCAAGGGCGGCACTCTGTAGCCCTTGCTATCCTGGACAGGGCGACCTGGAGAACAGCGGGGAGTACATTGCGTTTACGCTGCCACCAAAGATATGGGGCAACAATGATCACCTTCAGATATCCGAACTTGGTGAAACCCTTAATTCGATAAGGAAGCTATACAGTGCGCTTTATAATATTGACCACCCACCGGAAGATTTTGCCACGGAGTTTTTTTACATGGTCGGTGAGCTTCTGAATGGGAAGAGACTGGATGAACTGATGCCAGGCGGCCCTGCTGCAGGGACTTTGAAAGAATTGCTTGTAGAATAAAAGGAGAAGAGAGAGAATAATTATGAATTTCAATAAAAATAAATTCGTTGAGCCGGTGGCTCCAGTACCGGATGATAAACCTATAAGCCACATCTGTCCACATTGCGGCGCTGACCTGTTTGAAGTCGGCGTTGTGGAGGCAATCTCTGGCGGGTATTCAGAGACCGAAATTCACTTTGAAAATGGTGATAAGAAGACAGCCATCACTGTTATAGAGGACTTCGATGAGCAATTGGCATTATGCGGCAAATGCAACGAACGCATCGAATACACTGCCGCTGCAGTCATAGAAGCATTCGAAAATCAAAACAAGGAGTGATTGATATGTCATGGGAAACATTCGTTGTCGGCACTCTGGAAATCGTCTCAGGTGTGTCTGAAGAAAAGAAAGCGAAGATCATTGCGGATTTCGAAGAAGTCCTGGAGACTAACCTGATCCTCGACGACCAGGCTAAGGAATACAGGTTTTCGCACATAAACTGGATGTCGCACGTCACAGAAGAAGGTATCAAGAAGTGCCACCAGAAGCACAAACGTCATATCAAACGCATTTCTCTGAGCCTCTGGCACTTATCTGAGGCCGATTTCAACTTGAATTTAGATAGATCAGAAAACGAACAGGTATTCGGGCGTTGGTACAAAAAGGGCTCAGGCACCATCAAAGAATCTGCAGCATATTTGTTCGGGACACTGCTGCCTCCAACCAGGGTAGCGGCAGGGGTGTGATTTATGGAAGAACCTGCGCGAATAAATGGCCCGGCTGACCTGAAAAAACTGGTGAATAAAAAAGGAAAAGAGTGGCTGGTAGCGGCGATGGTCGAAGGCAGTATCGGATATCATACGCCCAAACATGCGGAAATACTGATAGAAAGAGCCCTGTCCGGGAAAACTGTTGACTGGTGCGAAAGGTGTGATGCTTGCTTTAAGACTAACCTCTTCGAAATGATCAACTACGATATAAGGCACATGCTGTTCCTGGAAGACAGGAATGCTGCAAAAGCAAAGCGCCTTGTGGAGACTGTCAAGGTAATATCAGGATGGAGCAATGAAGCTCAATTGTCGGCGAGCCTGGCATATCCGACCATGAACATATGAGAGGTGTGAGTATGGCACAACCAGAGATAGTGATAGTAATAGAAGGTGGTGTCGTCGCAGCCGCGGCCACAAAAGGGTCAGGAGTAACTTACTGGGTGATAGATATTGATGCCATAAAGGTCGGCGATAATGAGCCACCGTATACAGATTATGCGTTCGATGCCCAGAACGTAAATATTGAAGAGTACACAAAAGACATCCTCAAGGATGTGTTGCCGGACAATGAGGTGATATAAATGGAATTAGATCATAAAAATTTAGAGGAAGAATACAGCAAACTCTTAGCCTGCCGGTCGGAGGCAAAGAGATTGGTAGAGAATATAAACGCCCTTCTGCCGGAGTCAGACAGATTCAACGCGGATAGAAGCGAAGAGCCGCTTGGCGACCTAGTTAAGGATGCCCGCAATAAAGCTATACGGGCTGTGCTCAGACCACTGTTCGAGAGCTCAAATGTCAATATCGACGCAGATGAGATTAGCAAAGCACTCGATAAAAATGCTCCTCGCTATTTTACTGTGGACAAAGTGATGGCAATATTCAGGTCTAAGTATGACACCGCAAAGGATGAATTGAAAGCACAATTCCTCAAAGAAGCTGACCTCCTGTTGCCATACAGGGGGATAAACTCACCAGAGGATTTGGTCAAGGGCAAGTCGCTCATGTTAAGACATTCGGTTACAGAAAGCAAGTACGGGGGCTCGCCAGACGGGCTGTGGGACTTCAGGAGTCGCGTAACTTCCCTGGAGAAACTCATCCTGATACAACTGCAGGATGCGGATCCGAGAGTTGTTCATGGTGGCTTGATAGCGAACCTGTATAATCTCAAGGATAGCCCGTGGGATAAGTTCGCGATCACTGACCCCGTCCTCGTGAGTTCAAAACTCTACAAGAACGGGAAGTTTGAATTGGAGTTTACAAGTGGGGAGATGGCACGGAAGATGGCTGCCGTTCTCTTCGCATCTCAGAGGAGGGGATGAGATATGGAGGCGATACCAATAGCAGGAGTGGGGCCTGGTAATTAACATATATCACCTCAAATTATTAATTATTAGTCACCAAACGCTTATTCAAAGACCTTTTATCATTGAACAATTTAACTTTGTCCTGCGTCTTCATCCTGTCTAATTTTGAACCATATCATATCGCATTTGGCTAAAAAAGGCAGACTTTGAGAGGCTTTATGGAGTCGGCGGCAATATAAAGATGGGAGATAAGAAGGTGAATCAAATGGAAGGTCAGAATATGAACGAAAACATTGGGGAAATTATTGAGTCCACAAAAGAATTATTTAATTCAAAGGGATGGGGGAGAAATCCGCAGGAAATCAATGAGATTGGTTGTTCCTGGTTTGCCATGACTATTGCATCGGAAATAGGGGATGAAGCTACTTTACAGGAATCAAGTGACGTTGATGGTGATGATATTCTAACACCCCATATGTGGGTTGTTTATAAAGCTAAATGTTATGATGCAGAAACTCCAGATGGAGTTGATGATTATTTAGATTTGCCCATATTTAAAAGAATGAAAAAACGACATTTGGAAAAGTTCCTGGAAAAAAGGAGATAAAGTTAGTCCTAAAAATAATAAAGAATATATGCGGATACCAGGCTCGTACTTTAGCATCCTTAACGTCCACGTTTTTTGATATATAATTGAATGCTTTTATAGCAGTCTTCACATAACGCCCATGGGGTTTCGCTTTTATCAACGATGGATTTCCAGGAATCAAGTACTATTGCCATGATTTCAGCAGGGTTTTCCTCACCCTCCTCTTTGAGCATATCCTCAGTGTTTTTCAGCATTTGTTCAGGCTTGAAACCATTCCTTACCGCAATTGTAATTGATTCTGGGGACTCGATGTGTTTAACATCCTTCATTTTTCCGAGTGGTTTTGAGCATATATCGCATTGCACTTGGGCACTTTCGTCCTTGATCGACATCTGCATAGTGGTTTCAAGTATGTTCAACCCATCGTCTCCCAATTCAATAAGAAGTGTTTCTGAAGGAACTTCGATTCGGGTCATTATTTTATCTTTTTGTCCTCTTATCTCTATTTAGTTTTGTATCAACCATTGTTACGAACATGGACAAGCATTTTCAATAAAAAGTATGGAGAATTAACAAAAAAACACAACGAAGTTAGATTTAAATATTTTTCTACCCTTTGGTGAATAATGAAAATGCATGACTCCACTTCTTCTCCATTCGCCGTTATTTATCCTCTCCCATCACACCTCGCTTTCCGAATCCTTCAAGACAAAAAATCTGTTTTCGTTAAATATCCCACGCATGAGATGATCTCTCCAAAACTTGCATCCTGCAAAAAGCTCCTATTTTACATATCCGGCTCGAACAAAGAGATTGCAGGCGAGGCTGAGATCACATCCATCCGCCTGATGACCATATCAGAAGTTGTTTTAACACACAGCAGCAACCTTTTCTTAACAGAGGAGGAACTGCGGGAATATTCAAACGGCAGGGATAGCAAGAAGATGATGGTGTTTGTGCTAAGCAGGATAACACGATTTCCAGAGCCTAAGAGCTTGGGGCATGGGATAACGATGATTGGGGAATACATTTCAGAGGAGGAATATGAAACACTGGTTGATGACGCAATTTGACGATTTCTGTTTTCATTAGTGTCATGCCAACCATTATGGTTAGAGGGTATGCATCCATGCATATATGGTTTAAAACTTGATTTTCTTATACAATTTAAACCAATTAATTTATCATACATATAATCTATTAAAGGTAGAGGGTATCATATGAACACACTGAAGGAAGCCTTTGAGTCTGGAAAGTTAGTTCCATATAATGACATTTTGACAGGAAAAATTACTGAAAACTCTTTTGCGGTTGGTTTTCATGCTGTATTAAATGGAACGGCTGATAAAATTTACAATGACCCTGCAACTTATTTTAATTTGACTCACATGACTAAAAATCTACGGGGGATTTTTAATGATGTTCTAACACGAGTATCAAAAGGCGGAGCAAGACCACTTTTGGTAATTGATACAACTTTCGGTGGTGGGAAAACTCATACACTTGTTGGATTATACCATTTATTCAAACATTCAAGTATAACGAAATCAAATAAAAATGTTCAATCCATATTAAAAGATGCCAAACTTGAAAACATTCCAGAAGTTACAATGGTTGCTATTGATTGTCATAATATTTCTTCGGTAAAGAAGGGGGCCGATGCAAGGACTCTCTGGGGCGAAATCGGCAAGCAATTAGGATGCTATAATCTTGTTGAATCTTTTGATAAAGAATTGAAAAGACCAGATGCTTCAACTCTAACCAAGATGATAAATTCAACCGGGAAGCCGGTTCTTATAATGATAGATGAATTAGTAAATCATCTGAAAGATGCCAGAGCTGAAAAAGTAGGGGATACCAATCTTGCAGAGGTCACTGTTAGCTTTTTCCATACAATGACTGATGTGATCGTGAATAGCAAGAATGCCATGTTCATTATCACATTGCCAGGTACTGAATCCGCTTATAAGAAAGAATCAGAAATGCTTGAAGAATATAAAAAAATGGTTAAGGAATTGGGGAGCAGAGAAGCTTCTTTTACGGTTCCCATGGAAAAATCTGAAATTTATGAAGTAATAAAGAAAAGATTGTTCGAGAAAATTGATGAAACTTACACCAGGCAGGTTGCTGAAGAACTGCAGCAATTTTATACTAATAATTCAGAGAGTTTTCCCGATGAAGTGGTTCAACAGGCATATTATGAGAAGATACAGAAATCATATCCATTTCATCCAGCTTTAATCGATTTGCTATATGAACGCATTTCAACAATAACTGAATTTCAGAGAACCAGAGGAGTATTAAGATTATTATGTCATGTATTGAGAAATGTCTATAATAATGTTCATTTAATACCAAATGATATTGTTATAACTCCTGGTATAGTCGATTTTAATGATAATAGTATTTCTCAGGAATTAACAAATAAAATTGCACGCGGCGAATTTCAGAATGTTATTAAAACAGATATAGTGAATGATGATTCAGAAGGAAAGTGCCAGAAACTGGACTCAAAAGATAAATTTGGGTCTAATGTTCGGATTGCGACGTCTATTTACCTTTACACACTTATTGGCACAACAAAGGAAGCAAGCATCGGTTGTTCTCCAAAAGAGTTAGTTCTATCAACCGCAGTAGATAAGGTAACATACCCAAAAGATATTCTAAATGATGTAATAAGCCTCGAGAATAATCTGTGGTATATCTATAATAAAACCGGAAAGTGGCATTTCGATGTTGAAGTAAATATCAATAGAGTGATTTCTGATGAGACTGATGGGGTTTCAAAATTAGAATATGATCCTGAGATTAAGAAAAGACTTGGAAAAATGCTCGAAGTAAGTGATTATTTTGATATCCATGTATGGAATCATGATGTCAGAAATCCACATAAACCCACACTCGTAGCTGTAAACTATAATGATATTAAAGGTTCTGAAGATAAAGTTCCTGAATCGATTAAAGAGATCATTGAGAAAGAGGGGGCATCATTTAGAACAAAAAAGAATTTGATATATGTGCTGGTTCCAAGAGAGGATAGAATCTCAAAGTTAATTGAAGCATCGAAACGGTTTATTGCTATCAGAGAAATAAAAGGATCCATAAAGTCAAAGCCTGAATTGAAGACATACAGTTCAAAAATAGATGAACTTCTGAAGGAAAGTGAGTCAAATCTAAATGCTTCGATAGAATTGTGCTATTCTCTGATCTATTATCCACATGGAACAGTAATAAAAAACCTTGTTGTTCAGGATGGATATGAGGGAGCAAAGAACTTGCCAGATAAGATTTATATGGCACTTGTAAAGGCTCAAAAGATAGTGGAAAAGCTTGCCCCAATATACATTGTTGATAAGATTCTGGGATCTAAATCTGAAGTAACTGTCAATGAAATTCATGCAAATTTTGAAGAATCTCCTTCGTATCTTTTGCCAAAAAATAAGCAGGTATTATACGATGCGATATCTGAAGGATTGGTTAATAAATTGTTCGGTTTATATATAGGTGGAATTGGGGACCTTCTTTCGATTTCAGAATCTAATTACGAAAAAATTGGAACCAATTTTTATTTTAATAGAAAACCGGCATCTGGCCAAAAGGATGCCTATTATATTCTTCCGAAAGAAAGAGCCGAAGCAATTGAGAACAAATTGAACAGTTTTTCAGATAAAGGGAAAGTGGAAGTAACTGGAAGTGGAAGTGGATTTAAATATGGCGTTGATGATGGAGGTACAGACGGTTTAAAGGGTAAGGCGAGGATACGCCAACCTGATTTTGTAGATATTTCGGACATATCAAAAATTGATGAATATAAGGATTGGGAAATCCAGAATATGGGCTTTACTTTTTCGAATGTGAGGGTATTTCCGCAACTACAAAACAAATTGAGTTTGATTTTGTTGGGGATATCGGATGTTAAGCACTCAGTTAATATTTCAAGTGAAAAAATGAGTCTAACAATTAATGAAACCGAGATTTCTGATTTGAATAGCTTGATGGAAATTCTATTTAAGATATCAAATATGTTTGCGGATGACCTTAAGGCGCATCTTGAGTTATCTTTTGGAAGCGAATTGAAAATAGATGATGACCTGGTGGATAATTTTATTCAATTAAAATCATTGGGTGATGTTCTTAAATTTAACTCGAAATTAAAAAAATAATATTCAGGTGGCTCAATTGAAAAATTATCTCAGCAAAGATAGAGTTCATTATTCCATCTTTTTAAAGGATGGGAAAAATAGGTCTGTCCAATTAAAAGAGCATATTGATGGGCTGAATAAGCATTTTTCAAATAATATTGGAGTAATATATTCATGGCGTGCTGAGATTATTCAGAAATTTTTGGATTCATTAATAAAGAAATATCATGATGATCTTAAAACTAGAGTGAAATCCTATCAAACTGTATTTGATGATGATGTTTTCACCTTAGATTTTAATAAATCAAAATGGAATCACGAATACAGGCTTACAACTGAGATCTCAATGAAATTGCTTCTTGCAATACGGCTGACCTCAAGTATAGAACAAAGACCGCGTGTTGAAGAAGCACTTGAAATTATTCATTCTATGTCTGATGAAGAGGTATCATTCTGGGCATGGAAAATACTGAGTTTGAAAAGCAGGGCATTAAATGGATTTAAGGCGATGTATTTATGAGGAACTAACCAACAGTGATGACAAAAATATCCTATTTTATAGTTTTGCTTTTTGTATTCTTGGCTGGATGCATCAATAATAAAAATCCAGATGAGAGAATTGTCCCAAAAGATTTTTCAAATAATATATCAACAAAAGAATTGGCAATAAAAATAGCAGATCTTCCAGTATTAGAATTAGAGACAGTAGATTCATATGAAAAATTTAAAGATGTGTCTGATAATATCAACGACTTGATTAGATTGTTAAATAATGAGGGTAGTTATGAAATCCCTGGATTTGAAGTTACAGAGGAAAACTATCAAAAAATATCAAGAGTATTAACTGAATATGGCCCTCTCATTGGTAATTATAATGAAGTTGTAAACGTAGCCAAAAATTATGATGACACAGAAGAAAAAGAGAAGGCATTGTACATTTCAATAGGTAAATTTGGCCTTGAAACCGCTCTAATTGTAACAACAGCATTTGCAATGCCGATATTTCAAGGTGTTGGAATCGCATACAGAGCAATAGGGTTGAATAGATTTGCTTTTTCCTGTCCAACATGTATTGAAATAATATTGGGAAATGCGCATTGGTTTGTAAGAACATACATGGTTGAGAAAAGTTCAGAAACTGCTGAAAAAATCCTAAATTTAATAGAATCCGAGAAATTAAACGATTTGAAAATAGAAGCCGGATATTCGATTGATAAAACAATAAACTGGACACATGAAATTTCATCATCATTGGATAAAAATTTATCATTACCTATATTATGGACGTGAAAAATATGCCTGAAGAAAAAAGAACCCTCATCGAAACCTTCCTCCCTGTCGAGGAAATATCTGAAGAGGCAAAAATAGAAAAACTTGGCAATGCAAAGCCACCAATGTCATCACTTCATTACTGGTGGACGAGAAAACCGCTTGTTGCATCAAGAGCAGCGGTTCTCGGAGCACTCCTCCCGGCTGATTATGATATTCAGGAATTCAAAAGACTTTTGGGGCTTGGAAGAAATGAGCGAGCACATAATTACGATATTAATCCCGCTCAACTTGAGAAATTAAAAAAAGAATACACAAAAGTATGGGGTTCTGACTCCCCAACAGTTCTCGATCCATTTGCAGGCGGCGGTTCGATACCTTTTGAAGCAATGAGAGTAGGTGTAAATACAATAAGCAATGACTATAATCCAGTAGCCCACCTAATCCAGAAAGCCACATTAGAATATCCAAGAAAATATGGAGACAAACTTTATAAAGATGTGGAAAAAGGGCTGGACTGGGTATTTGAAGAAACACAAAAAGAACTTGAAAGCTACTATCCAAAACATAATGGAACCCCTACGACTGCATATATATGGGCATGGATGGTGCGCTGTCCTAAGTGTGGTTTTGATAATCCGCTTGCAGGTCAGTGGTGGCTTGTTCAAAAAGAGACGAACAACATATACCTTCAACCATCAATTGAGAATAAGTTGCTAACTCTTGAAATTAAGAGAGGAAAAGGTACACCCAAAGGAACATGCATCAGTGGTGATGGTATTTGCCTTTCATGTGGTGTTAAGATTCCTAATACTGTAATTAGAAAAGATATAGCTGAACGAGAAGATGAAAGACTTTTAGCAGTGGTTCTCACAAAGAACAGAGGTAAAGAATATATATTACCTTCTAAGGAAGATTTTGAAGTATTAAAGAAAGCGAAAGAAGAGGTTAGTAACAATTGGAATAATTGGCTGAATGAAGGTTTAGTTCCACTGGAAGAAATGCCAGAAGATACACGCGGCTCTATTTCTGCGAAATTATATTTAAAGTACTGGCATCAACTTCTTAACCCTCGGCAAAAACTTCTTTTTGTTATTTTATTAAAAAAGATGAGAGAATATGGTAAAATTGTTACAAAAAACTATGATTTAGATTATGGAGAAGCAATAACAACATATCTATCATTTACTTTTGGCAAACATATTGATCGCAACTGTCGCTCTGCAACATGGAATTCACAAAATCAACAAATTACCCATGCTCTTGCTGCAAGAGGCATAGCTATGATGTGGAATCATTCTGAAGTAAATCCATTTGTGAAAGGTTCAGGATCCCTTATAGGAATGAACGGCAATATAATGGATGGACTACAATATTCCATAGGAAAACTTGTTGGGCATGGAAATGTCCGCATAACAAAAAGCTCAATAACAAGCGTAAAAGAAAATGTCGAAATCATAGTTACTGATCCTCCATATTTCGATGATGTCCGGTATGCTGAATTTAGTGAATTCTTTTATGTGTGGGAAAGAAAAGCTTTGGAAGGTTTCCACGATCTAGGAGATGTACCAAAGTCAGAAGATATGTCTGTAGGCGGTTGCAAAAGAACCGGAGAATTTTTTGAACAATTATTCAAACTATCTTGCATCCGCATGCACGATTGTCTGAAAGACAACGGCATCCTCGTCATGTTCTTTGCCCATTCCTCAATCGAAGCGTGGGATTTCGTGATAAGCTCCCTCCAGAAGGCAGCTTTCAGGATAACCGCAACATGGCCAGTCCATACAGAAAGCACTACAAATCCCTTGGCGCGTGGTCATGCGTCCATGATGTCCTCTATCATCATCGTTGCACGTAAGCGTAAATCTGAAAAATCAGGATACATCGAAGAGATTAAAGATGAAGTTGAAGCGCACTTGAAGCGGCGCCTGGATGAGTTCTGGAAGTACGGATTGCGCGGGGCTGATCTTACGGTTTCAGCGATGGGAGCAACTCTTGATGTTATCACCCAGTATTCAGAGATCAAAAGCTATACAGGTGAGATGAAAATAAAGGATGTTCTTGCACTCGTGCAAAAGTATGTCGCAGAATATGTATTGAGCAGGTATATAAAAAATACAGCCGGACTTGACGCGCAAACTTCATTTTATTTATATTCACGATTGAGCGCACTTGAAGGAATGCCGTTTGACACGGCTAATCTGATCGCGAAAAGTCTGAATATCAATTTAAAGCAATTCGAGAGCGAGGGTTTGATAAAATCTATTGATAAAGGAAAAGCAAAAGGCATCAAGATTCTGAAATATAATGAGCGGGAAAAAATTGCTGAAGATCCTCATTCGCTTATAGATGCAGTACATCTTATCATGGTAGCTTCTGATAAAGGCGGTTTTGGCGAGGCAGATAAACAAATGGAACGAGTTCGATATAGCAGGAATGAGATCAAAGATGTACTGGAGGCTTTCCTATCGTTAACTCCTGAAGATCCTGAGCGACAGATTTCCCTGAAGATTCTTGAAAGAACAGAGCAGTCATTCCCGAAATCAGGACAGAGAGGATTGGATGATTTCTGAGGTGGATTAGATGCCGATAAGCTGGGATGATATTGAACAGCGATTCAAGGATAATCGATTTGATGACTTAATAAAGTTAAAGCTCAATGTTGATGCTTTCCGCCTTCATCTCAAACATAAGTTCGATCCTGTTTCAGCAGTCGCCATCGGAAAGATCGACCCTCTACCTCACCAGATCGAAGCTTTTGTAAAAATGATGAGACTGCTGCGACCTCAGAGCGGTCTTGACGGCAGGATTCGTATGCTCCTTGCGGATGATGTAGGACTGGGTAAAACCATCATGATCGGCCTTGTCATGAAGGAGTTGATCCTTCGAAAGAAAGTTCATCGGGTACTTATTGTCTCCCCATCTGGATTGCAGATCCAGTGGAAAGAGGAGATGAATGACAAATTCAATGAGAGTTTCAAGATAATTCATGGACAGATAGAAAGCAATCTATATATGGAGGAAAACAGAGCCATAATCTCAGTAGATACAGGAAGGAGCGATGAGAAATATGAATTGTTGCTGCAGGCTTCATGGGACATGATAATTATTGATGAAGCGCATAAGCTCAAGCCAGGCTCTTTAAGGTTCGAATTGGCGCAGGAATTAAGCAAACGGACTAAACATCTGATCCTGGCATCAGCAACTCCGCATGACGGCAAGGTGGAAAACTTCACAGCTCTCGTAAAACTTGTCGATGATGAACTAGAATATAGTTCGGATTCAGGGGAATTTAAGAAATTCCTGGAACCTTTGATGATCAGGCGGCTTAAAGAGGAGATTGTAGATTTTAGAGGAAAAAAGATCTTCCCGAATAGAGATCAACCCCAGACAATAAATATCGATTATTCTCCTGAAGAAATGGAGTTCTATAACGGGGTTGAAGATTATGTGACAACTTACTATCAGAAAGCGGATGAAGAGGGGAAAAACACAGCGATACTTGCTTTATACATTCTTCACCGACGAGTGAGTTCGTCAATCAAAGCTGGATTAAATTCTCTACAAAAGAGAAAAATACGATTACTTACGCCATACATAGATTTTGATGCAAATAAACAACTTAATTACTTAGATTATCTTGAGGAACAGGACGAAGTGAAGAAAGAGCATGCTGAAGAAATATTGTTAGGTGCAACAGCAAGTTCAGGAGAAGACCTCAAGATCGAATTGAAGGCCCTCGATGAGTTAATCACAATGGGAGAAAAACTGGTCGTGGAAGAAAGGGATAGCAAATTCAAGAAACTGAAAGAGTTAGTCAGAGATCTTCGAAAAGAGCAACCAAAAGATAAGATAATCATATTTACTGAATTCACAGACACTCTCCGATTCCTCGAAAACAAACTTATAAAGGACGAAGGATTTTTAGTTTCGAAAATAACTGGCGGTATGAGTATTGAAGAGAAAAAAGAATCAGCCAGACTTTTTGAAAGGTCATCTCATATTTTATTAGGTACAGAAGCAGCAGGGGAAGGATTGAATCTCCAATTTGCCAACATTGCAGTGAATTATGAATTACCCTGGAATCCTAACAGATTAGAACAAAGGATTGGTCGAGTATATAGGTATGGTCAGGAGAAGAAAGTATTTATCCACAACTTCAAGACGGCATTTCCCATTGATGATGCTGTATTGAAAAAAATCCAGGAAAAAATGGAAAATATTAGAGCGATATTCGGGGATAGTGCCATTGATGTTATTGGTTCATTGATCTCTGAGAAAGAAATGCTTGACATCTTTAAAGTGGCAAGGACTGCAGGTTCAGGGGTCGATAAAGTCGATGAGATTTTGACTGAGAAGTTAGAGATTTTCAAAGAGATCGACCATTTTTTGATAAAGGAAAGGTTCAATCTTATCAATGTCAAAGACATGACAAGGGACATCTCTCACTGTATCAACAACTTTGATATTGAGAGGTTTTTTTTATCTTATATCACACAAAAAAAATCTGCGGAATATGCGTTCAAAGACGGCCAATATATTTTTGATATTCCTAAAGTTGAACCAAAAAAACCTCTCTGTATAGGCTTAAAGCAATCCACTTTCACCAATTACCAATTCAAAGGTGTATTTGATACTAAAAGTAAGGGAATTTATGTAGCCCTTGGTCATCCAGCTCTGGATGCGGCTATTGAAGATTCACTGGGATATAGTTCAATATCATTGATTTCATCTAAAGTAAAAGGTATTCTTGTCTCATTCATTTTGAAGTTTTTCAATGGTCTGGATCAAGAAATATATTCCGAACCATTACTCTTATTAAAAAATAACAAAGAATCAAAGATTCTAGATCCTCTGATGATATGGGAGATGAATGAGAATAAAGCTCCCTTAATAACTAAAGAAAACATCGATGAAAATAAGAAAATTCTTGGAGAGATTCTCGAAAATCCAAAATCACTCATAGGGGATAAAATCAAAGATATAGAACAATTTGTCCAAGAAAAGAACTCAAAAGATTTGAAAATGGAGAATGATTTCCTTTTTGCAGAGTATGATTGGAAGATAAAAAATCAGAACAATAAGAAGCAAGAACATCTCAGCAAAGGTCAGAATTATTTAATATCCGGTATCGATAAGAAAATTTCTGACCTGAGATCGGAAATCAAAAAACTGTTAGTAGATAATCAAAGGTCAGGAACTATTCGATGGGAATTATGTGGGCCAGTAAACATTGCATTCCTAATACCTTCTATTGATGTAAATGATGGTTCTCAAAAAGAAAATGAAAATATAGAAGAACTTAAGAAAGAAATTGAGCTTAAAGGAATGCAAGCCGTAATGGAATATGAAAAAGAACATGGGAGAGAACCAAAAGATGTCTCTTTTGAGACCATTCGAGGTTATGATATCGAATCAAAATCTACCGGAGAAAAGAGATGTATCGAGGTGAAATCTTTTGGAACACAAAATCCCATTCAAATAACATCCAACGAATGGAGAGCAGCATCTCAAATTCAAGATGAATATTATCTCTATGTGGTCCAGAATGTATTTTCTAAATCAGATATTCATGTCATCAGGAATCCCTATGAAAATCTTGCAAAATTCATGAAGAGGATAATAATAGAAGATTATCGAATGGTTTTGGACAAGTTGCCTGAGGATTTTGTGTATGCAGAATAAGAATAAAATTCAAAAAGATGTGGTTTATTTCATTGAACTTGGTGGGTAGAAGAAGAGAAAAAGATCAATTGAAAAAAAATGGTGGCATAGAATTTTGCGATGTAAATTTGTCTTATATCTATAATGAAGGTCAGTCAGAACATTTCGTATCCATTCACGAAAGCTGTCAATGGCGTTGAATTGAGAATATCGAGATATTCTTTGTTTCTTCATAATTAATATTAATTATCTTCAATAATTTGTTCTATGATTGAAAATCTATCAGGTATATCCTTTTCATCCTTTATTCCTGTCAAAACAATTTTCCCAGTACTAAAAATCAATCCAACAAATTTTGGATTTATATTCTTAAAAATAATGCCTGGAAATATCTCAGGCTCATACTGTAATCGGGAATCATCTAACCGTTCCGATTTTATTTTTGATAAATTGAGATTCTTCTGTAGATTCATCACTGAAACAATGTTTTGGTAATGTATTATATTTTTTTGGGGGGAATAACCAATTCGTCTTAAATTTTCAAAAAAAAGTTCTCTTGCTTTTTCGATATCATCTGTTTTTTTAGCCCCAGTGAATATAATTTTGCCTGATTTATTAACCAAAATAGATAGTTTTGGTTTTTCTATACGATATATCAGAGCAAAATACACTTCAGGCTCATACTCAGTATTTTTGCATTCTAAACTAATTCTATTTAAATCCAAAATTTGATTTATTTTTGTGTTGCAGATTATGTTTACAATAGTATAATTCATAATAATTATATGTGATTATTTATTTTAATTTTTTACAATATGCAGTAATTAACTAAATTTATACAAGTACTCTTCGCAAAATTTCATTTCCATCCACAGATTACACACAGAAAGTATTATCTTCAATCTTGGTTCATTTGTCATTTAGTAGTATCCTGAAAAAAGTAGTTTTGATAGATTCATTCATCTCCCCCTTAACCCCCAGCTCAAAGCCATAAAACACACCAAATGTCCTCAACTGATCATCCTCACAGTCGCAGGCACAGGCAAGACCACGACTATAACTGTAAAAATAGCATACATGGTCGAAAAGGAAAACATCGATCCATCACATATCTTCGCCCTCACCTTCTCTAAAGAAGCCGCAAGGAACATGCGCGAATAGCCTTCCACCTTCACCCAATAAACCACCACCGTCTTTCGCTTCTCCGACCGCGGCGACTGGGCTACGCACGTCGGCAACTATAAAGGCAACTGGTCGCCCCTACCTCCCGCGAAACCTTATTCTTCGTTATACGGTGCCGGAGGATGGTGTTTGACCCGATGGCTGGCTTAGGTATAACACTTGTCGAATGCAAGTTCCTGAGGCGGCGCTCTCTCCATTCTCGTGCCAGAAATAAGTGAAGAGATCTTATTATCCAACACCGCCATGTCCAGGCGCAGGTCATCCCTACCCTTGGGCACGGTATTGCCGGGATTATTAACGTCTTGCTCATATACAATAATTCACTGTCACGGACATCCGCAATGAAATTTGCGGGGCATCAGCATGAGTGCATAGATTATATAGTCTATTTGTTGTTTCGGCTTTTGAGTGCATATTTCAACAATAAGTATATGAACGCCTCAATAATAATTTAATGAACAACCTGTGTCATTTAAAAGCTTCATGCCTTCATAAATTTTTTGACCATAAATTTATTAAACTCATACGTCGAATAAACTCTTGATGAAAACGTATTATTTTTCCCATCTGAATATTCATGAATGGGAGAATGACACTAACAAAAGTTTCAATCCTAAAAAGTTCGCTTCAGATACTAAAATCTCAGATGGGAATTTCAACGAAGTGGAAAGAATCCCTTATGAAAAAGATACCTTTTTGCTTAAAATTTATGATACAACAAAAATAGGACTTAATATACTTGACTATGAAAATGGAAAAAGCATCGTTAAGAAAGAAGAATTTGATAGATTCTTTATAGAAATTTCATGCGCCATTCTTCCACATATTTGTAAGGGGTTGTTAATAACAAATGTGACTGGATTGAGTGTAGTTTCACGTGGCCTAGGAGGTAGAAGATATATAGACACTGTTATAGGGCCATTAATAAGTAATCATATTTTTAAAGACACCCGCTACTATTCGCCACTTTCTTTCGATAAAGATAAAATGAATTGGACATTATGGGGAGACGAATTAAGAGAAGCTATTATAGATATACCAGAGGTGGGTAGAAGTTCTTTCCATGGCTTGGATTTATCGAGAAAAAAAATTGAGATAAAAAATAGAAAATTATTATTGAATGACTTTTTATCGATAGGTGATTTACGTCATTTCAAAGTATTAAACAGTGCGACTGATAAAAAAAGAATAATAGGTGTCAATAGAAATGGCACTATTTGCACCTCTTTAAATCTTTTGGGAATGATGTCCTTTACAAGTTCACTTTCGCCATCAGTTCTTAACTCTGTAAAATCTTAGGGGTATGCTCGAAATCGAGCCGTTTGGATATATTTTCTCGTGTTTTATCTCTGACGTGGATGATGCACGACTTCCTTTAAATTAAATCTTGATATTTTCGATCAATAATCATTTCAAGCGGATGTTTTTTTAAAGATAAATTTGATAAATAAAAACTCATATAGGATATTTTCTAAATCTGCCTTTTTTTTAATGCCCATTATGAGGAAGAGATTTAAATACTAGAATTCAAATATGATATTGTATAAATTTAACTTAAGCTATAAATCATGATTAAGAATGCAACCGTGATGGAATTTGAAGATCAAAATGATATTTATGATAACTTACAGTTATCGAATTTATATATCCTTTACTGCTGGTATAGACATGTTAAAAGACTTCGAAAGTACAAAGTCCCAGAGATAGAAATAGCAAGGCCATTTTTAAATGTTGAAGGTAGCGTTAAATTGGCAAAAGTTAATGTTATTCTCAAATATGAAGAAGGGTGGCTTAGGAAAAATCAAGCAATCTTAGCTTCATTAGGACCAATATGCCTTCATCATAATAAGGCGATAGGGTTGTTAAATGATACCGGTCTAATAAAAGTTAGGAAGTTGAACACCAAAGAAAGATTCAAATATGAGTTCCTTTTGACGGAAGAAGGACTACAATTTTTAGAGGAAAAACTATACAAATATGTAGATTTAAATGAAATTAATACGAAAATTCCATATGAAGATAAAATTATAAATCTATTAAAACTAGAAGATAAAATGTTAGTTGACCGAGCCACACATCTATTTGCTACAAAAAATAATTATAAAATTATTTGGGTGGGCGAATTCAAAATAATACAGTTATTCGATTGGTCTGTTCTTGGAGATGGAAATTGGAGGGATTATCATGACTCATTGCTATGGGCCATTTCCAGTATGGAGAAGCATGGATTATTTCGGACTTGGGGAAGCAAGCGTATAGAATTTGATTATCAAAAACTGCCAGATACCTATTACCCGCAATTAATAAGTTCTTTATCAATACAGAGGACTTTGCAAAAAGAATTGCCTCCATATATAGGTGAAAATAAAATAGAAGCAAAAAATTATATAGTAAATCTTTGGTACATTCTTGAAGGCATAAACATGTTCCATGCTCTTTTTAAAATGTGCCCAAATATCGATGATATTGCACGAATTTGTTTGTTGACTTATAAATTGGAAGTTGAAACACGAAGATATGAAGATAATATAACATTGAGAAAGTTGAGGGAAACTATTCTTCGAAAAGACCTGGACAAATTAGTAGAACTTAATTTATTGAAAATCCCTGCTAAACAAGGTAAAATGTTTTTATATAAGATACCAGCGGTAAAATTTAGGCATCAGAATGAAGAGCTAAGCTTGCTAAACGCTGAATTAATAGAATCCAAATATCAGCAATTTTGTGATTCGGGGATTTTAGAGAGGCAGATTTAGAAAATATGGATTCTTATTGTAATTATGTTTATATTAACGTTTTTAAAGCTTTTTCGCAATTCCGTTTTGCCAATAAACTTAATTACATGTGAAGACAAATGATAGTGTAAGATTAGACAAGATTTAAGTATAAGACAATTATAGTGAAGATTTAAAAAGTTAGGTTGATTTGTATGAGTATAAATAAAGATGAAATTATCCGAGAAAAAATCAGAGAGTTGCGTAGGATGTTACCCGCACCATCGGTCTGTTCGGATTGTAAAAAGCCTATTCATGAGGGGATTACGGGAAGATACGATACTGCTTCAGGTGCGTTATGTAAGTCGTGTTTCGTTGAACAGATTGGGGATGAAATAGAAAAACATCCAATTTGTGCACCTCTGGGTGCAGCACTGACTTATGTTACCGATTAACTTTTTTTATGAATTTTTACCTGAGTCCAGATACATTTGGAAAACTCTTAGAATCGCTGTCAGTAGAGGTTAAAGAATACTATCAAAACGAACCACCTTTATTTCTTGGTGTTGGGATATCTGGCGTAGAGATAGTTGGCAGGTTACCTTATCTTTTAGATTATACCAATCCTGAAATTAGTGTTTGTGATGTGCACAGGGAGAAAGGTAATATAGAAATCATTAAATTTCCAAATAATATAAAAGATAAAAAAATATTGATTTGCTACATAAGAGTAGATACAGGAAAAACATTGGAAATATTATACAACCATGCCATGAGTTTGGGAGCTAAGGAGGTTGCCAGTCTCAGTGTTGTTGTGAGAAACGGAGCCGCTGTGCTGCCGAATTTCTATTCCTTCGTTATTGGAGATAACGATAATACTTTTTTTTTACTTGAAGGTTATCCTCCAGACTTGCCACCACCGTACCCGCCAGTTATGCGCTTACCGAATGGCATGCTTAGACACTTGAAAGAAAGTGATATGGATAAAGAGTGGTTTGAATGTGGTGATTCAAGAATTGATAAACTTTCACCTGCCGATTTTCTTCACCAAAATGTCTTGGATAACCGCTATCGGACATATATTATAGATAATGGAAAAAAAATAATTGGCTTATTACATATATTTGAGAGATCTATTAACGAAATTTATATCCCATATATAGCAATTGATAAACAAGAACAAGGGAAAGGATATGCATCGATGCTTCTTGATTTTATGTTGGAATTCTGCAAATTCAATAATAAGAAATACATTACTCTAAACGCATTTAAAGAAAGGGAGAGTTTTTATGTGGATAGAGGTTTCGGAAAAAAAATGGAAACTCCTCTAAAGAATTATGGAAAACTCGTTTTTATGAAGAAGCAAGTATTTCAAACATGTTGGTGAAAATATGGTTACGCAAAGTAGAAGACAAAATTACGCCAAAGAGATAATAGGACTTCTATATGAAGGCGGGATGATCAAAACTTGGGTCAAAGACAAACCTGATGGGTGGATTTTGGTTTCGAAACTTTGGAGCCCATTTTATATTCAGTTACGTTCGCTCGGTAGTAAACCTAATAGCGAGATATTATTACGTAAAATTGGGATAGCAATGGGAGAATTAATAAAGACAGAAGCACCCAATGTAAATAAAACTGTGGGGGTTATGATGGCTGGCATACCAATAGCAACTGCAATTACAATATGTTCTGGGATACCTTCATGTTGTGCCAGGAAATTAGATGGAATAAAAACTTCAGAAGAGTTTGATGAAAAAATTCTTGAGTTTGATAAAGATTTGAAAAAATATGGAGAGCATTCTTTGATAGAGGGAGATTTCTCAAATGGAGATAATATACTTATAATTGATGATCTGGTAACACAATTCGATAGCAAGCTAGTGACGCAAAAGCAAATTTACTACGAAGCTAATAAAAGAGGCATTGATGTTAATTGTAATGAAGCAGCAGTCTTATTAGATAGAGAACAGGGAGCTTCAGAGATTGCTATAAAAAATGGGATGAAGTTGCACTCATTAATTCGATTTAAATCGGAAGGTATCGATTTACTGAAAGGAAAAATCAGCGATCTTGAATATAATATTATAAAGGATTATTTAGAGCGTCCTCAAAAGTACCAAGATAAAACTCTACAAGAAGAATTAGCATCTTTGTGCTCGAAAAAAGGAGTTTAGCAAGCTATTTAGCAGGGTGACAAACATAGAAGTTTAAAGAATTATTTATTTAGGTTGTTGAGGATGTGATAAATTGGATCTTTTTGATTTAAAATATGGACTAATTCCAGCATGTGATGTCAATCGATTAGAAGACCTTAAAAGATTAGTGGAATCAACTTGTACCATAGATGGAATCGTAGGTTATAAGGTAGGTGCAATCTTAGGGCTTAAATATGGGTTGCCAACTGTAGTTGAGACAATATCAACATATACTAATCTTCCCATAATTTATGATCATCAAAAGTTTGGCACTGATATTCCAGAAATCTGTGGAGGAGATATGCTTTTGGTCTTTAAAGATGCTGGCATTAACATAATCATAATCTTCCCCCAAGCCGGCCCAGAAACGTTAAAAACAACTATAATCGGTTCTGAAGACCCTAAATTGAAAAACACAGTCAAAGGATGTTATAATTTGGGATTAACACCTATTGTAGGCGGAGAAATGACGCATCGTAAATATATCGCCAACGATGGCGGATATTTAATGGATGATGCACCCGAAAGAATGTACTTGGATGCTGCCAAACTTGGTGTGGAATATTTTGTAGTTCCTGGAACAAAAGTAGATAAAATGAAAAAATATTGTTCACTTTTATCAAAAGCATCAAAATATCCGAAATTTCTATTTCCTGGTATTGGACGTGAGTATCAGGGAGGGGATATAATTGAAGCATTTAATGCCGTCAAACCTTTTTCAAGCTACGCAATTGTCGGTAGAGCAATATATGCCGCTGAAGATATAAAAGAAGCGGCAGAAAGATTATGTGACGCTATTATAGACTTTTAAGAATTCTTTTTTTATTAGTTCTCTTGCATCATATTATTCAGGTGCTCTCTCTTTGAGTTTATCCATGCCCCTGTTTTAGTGTCATGATTGTTATGGTGGTTTAGTTTTTCTATGGATGCACGTAAAAGTGACCACATCGCACTTCGTGCAGTGCCTCGGTTAGATATGAAATTAGATAGCAAGTAAAGAGAGATGGTGCCAGATTTCGCTCTGCGGAGCTGAAATCAGGCGGACTCAGGTAAGATCTCTTTTTGAATATTATGAGGTATTATGCGATATAATCTAAGAATCGAAGATATGGCCGCAGAAGATAGACCCAGCAGTCGGTTGATGACAAACGGCGCAATGTCCTTAAGCAACGCAGAACTCCTGTCGATAATTCTCAAATCAGGCTCGGTCGCTGAGAATGCCATTAACCTGTCTCAGAGAGTCCTTTCTCAGTTCGACTTAAAGCAGCTCTCCGCAACAAGTGTGCCCCAACTCATGAAGATTCACGGCATTAAGTCAGGAAAGGCTGCCCAGATCGTGGCTTGTTTTGAACTGGCCAGAAGGCTGGAATCGTTTGGCGTCTCAACGAGGTTTAAGATCAACTCACCCGAAGATGTCTACAGGCGACTCTATCCTGCAATGAGGGAATCAAAGAAGGAGCATTTTGTGGAACTGTGCCTGGATACCAAGAACCAGGTGATAAGAGAAGATACCATATCTATTGGTTCGCTCAATGCGAACGTAGTCCATCCAAGAGAGGTGTTTCGCACCGCTCTGATCGAGTCGGCAGCACACATTATTGTATCCCACAATCATCCATCCGGCGATCCCACGCCAAGTAGGGAAGATATCGATATTACAAAAAAACTGGTAGAAACCGGGAAGATAATGGGCATTGACGTTCTCGACCATGTGATAATTGGCGATTGCAGACATTTCAGCATGAAGGAGGCTGGACATATATGAAAGAGAATACTTGTGATAAAGCAATAGAGATACTGCAGGCTACATCAGATGGTAACCAACTCGCACCATGTCACCTGAGTCTTGTAGAAAGTGCAGTCAACGGCTTTCTAACAGCAGAGGGTATTGAGGCGTTCAACAAACTTCATAAAACAGTTACAGCCGGGGAATATAAGCAGCCCTGGTTCCACGGCATAGAGAACATGACCATAGACGATGTGGGATTCATTTACTGGAAGAGTGCCAAAGTCGAACACTATGAACAACCGTGGGCTTATTCAAAAGACGCAAAGGAGAGTGCCCAGGAACTGAAAAGAAGATGTGAGATCCTTGAGAACAAAGGTATACAACTCAATATCACAACAGTGATATGGAAATGGGTAGATGGTGAGTGAAATGTACGGCTGGATAATAACAAGAGATTTCCTTTTCGAAAAAGGAGATCATAGTGAAGCGGAAACAGATGAAACCGGGACAATGGGCGGCCATAATACCACTTTTTCAAAGGAAGAGATTTTGAAAGGTGTTAAGTTCCAGATGTTTGATGACGACATGAACCTCTATTATGAAGGAAAGATTATCGGGGATTATGATGGCTTTGAGCCCCTTGATGATTTTGGGATGCCAAATGCTGGATGCACATCGATCTGGTATGATGGCAAGCGATTATAATTAATAACTGCCGCAATTAACGCGGCGTTTTTTGTATTACAATAGTAATACTTATATTCTTATAATACATTTACATTACTATTGCAAATAAACAAGCAAAAGAAGGTGATTAAATGTCAGGTGAATTGAAAAGCAAAGATGGCGCTAGCGCCACAGTTGCACTCTATAACAAATGCCTGCGCTGCCACCGAAAGATCAAAGCTCCGCAGGTATACGGTCCAAGGTGTGCAAAGAAAGTGCTGGAAGCGACCCCGGAGAAACAGCGTGACAGCGCCGACGCTGCGGAGGGTGAAGTTTCGCACTGCGGTGCCGAAACATCAACCCCCTTGGTCGGACAAATTGAAATGATGTAAGTCATGGGCTGGAAATTTCCAGGTGGTTAAAATCCACTTTCGGCCTATGACTCACCTCCTAAAATACAACAAAAGGTGAAAATATATGGAAAATGAAAAAATAAAACAAACATCTTTAGAAATAAAGGAAAGATTCGCGAAAGTGAATGTACAGATACAGGAAAGAGACATAGTTGAACAGTTGTCTAATCTTGTGAACAAGTTCAGAGTGCCCTTGAATGAGGCAAGCAGGAACGTTACAAGCCGCTTCCTGAAGATCCACAATATTAACCCAGATGAGTTCTTTGCCACAGCAGGATTCGCTAATCAGAATCCGGTTAAGATCGCTGAACTGATAGAAGACAATAAATGGTGTTCTTTCAATGCCAAAGTTTCGATCCTGTGGGAACCAAGACATGAGAAGATACTCCAGACAGGCGTGCTCGGTGACGAGACTGGCACGGTAGTGTTCACGACCTGGAGATCATCCGGAGCCCCAGTTCTCGAAGAAGGCAAGTGCTACCTCTTTAAGAATGTAGTGACATCCGAATGGCAGGGGAGGGTATCAATCAAAGTCAATAAGAACTCCGAGATAACCCCGTTCTCAGGAGATATCACGATCGCCAAGAAACTCGTTACCGTAGTCGGTGCGATGGTTGACCTGCAGCAGGGCTCTGGACTGATAAAGCGCTGCCCGGAATGCAACCGGTCACTTGTAAAAGGTGCCTGTGCTGACCATGGAAAAGTCGAAGGTATCTATGATCTGAGAATTAAAGGCGTCATCGATGATGGTGTCACTTCCCAGGATGTAATTCTCAACAGGAAACTGACCGAAGAATTGACAGGTATCACTCTGGATGGGGCAAAAGAGATCGCAATGGAGTCGATGGATAGCGGAACAGTTGCAGATAACATGGGAGCCATGTTGATAGGCCGCTATTTCGAAGTAAGCGGTGTCCAGATTGAAAAGAACCTGATCGTTGACTCAATCAAGCCATTCAAGGCAGATGTAATGAGCCATGTAGATGCTCTTCTTGCAGCAGTGGAGGCGTGATCATGGCAGGAAATATGGCTTTTGAAAGAATGAAAGCAATGAGACTCTTTGCAGCAGAATTGAGGGCTACGACCATCGAAGTCCAAAAGAAAGGCGGCGACCAATATGAGAGCCAGTTATATCTTACCCAGACTGGCCTCAAGGCGTCGAGAGTTATGATTGTGGGTACAGCGACAGAAATAGAGGATATTGGTACTGACGGCAGTTTCTATCGCATGAGAGTTTCGGATCCTACGGGAGTGTTCTTCGTAACTGCAGGTCAGTACCAGCCTGAAGCGGCAAGTTTCATGCAGGAAATGATCGGGAAACTCCCGGCATTTGTAACAGTCATTGGCAAGGCGTCCATGTACACACCCAAAGAAGGTACAGTTCTTACAAGTATCCGCGCCGAGAAGGTTGTGCTTGCAGATGAGAATATACGAAATACCTGGCTGGTTGAGACCGCAAAGGCTACACTTGACAGACTTGCAGCGCTCAAGACCAACACAGCCCTGGGATTAGAGGTCGATACGGCATATCCTGACAAAGAGGATTATAAGCAGATAGTCAAGACTGTCTTGTTGTCCATGAAGAGTGATGTGGGTTCTCCCGCATCCTCCTCTTCAGTTCCTCACGTATCTCCTCCGGTTGTGGCTTCCTCTCCCACTCCTGAAGCAAAACCAGCGACAAAGGCGCTATCTGACGGTCCAATGTCGCTTGAGGACATGAAGAACTTCGTCGAACAGAAAATAATCGCAACGAACAAAGGCAAAGGAGTCAAGCTTGAGACGTTAGGCAACCCATGCAAAGGTGTAGGGATGACTTTGATGCAACTCGAAGCGGCTCTTAAAGGACTGATGGATGAAGGCAGAATATACGAACCAAAGGTTGGTCTCGTGACCGCGTCGGGAGCGTGAGATCATGAAGAACGTAGAAATATCAATAGATGGCAATATCCTGACCATCAAGGTGGACCTCTCAAAGGAGTTCGGACCCTCGACGTCAGGGAAGTCCATTGTCATTGCATCGTCTGAAGGCAATAAGTCCGTGCCTGGAAAAGAGGCTGTCAAGATCGGCTTGAATGTGTATAAGGCAAAATAGTAAGGTCTATGGGGTTACGAAAGTAGCCCCGCTGTTTTTTTTAACGAGTCGTGAAAGGCATGCTCAGGCGCCGCAAGGCTGGCAACATCAGCGCTGATTTTTTTAAATAAAATTATCCCTGGCGAATTATCGAGGTATTGATGATTCAGGAGCTAAAATGTCAGAAAATAATCAATTTAAGGTCGCATTCACCGGGCATCGCTATCTGAAATATAGTGATGTAGAAAAGTCTCTGATTAAAGTGCACTCGGATTTCCCAGGCGCCATGTGGATCTCCGGCGGCGCGTATGGTCTGGATTCTCATGCGGCTCGGTTTGCGCTGGATCATTCTATCCCATTATGGCTTGTCCTTCCATTCCCGGCCAAAATACTGTGCGCTAAATGGCCTTCGGGTGATGCGCGGGATTTACTGTTCCGGTCTGTCAAGGATTGTACGAAGCTGTCTGTGGTGTCTCCTGTATTCTCAATGGTTTCGTATCAGCGCCGAAATGAGTTCATGGTGGATGGTGCTGATGTTCTTACCGCGTTCTTTGATGGTTCCCCTGGAGGCACTGCGAATTGTGTCCGCTATGCCATTAAAGTCGGAAAGAAGGTTGTCAGGTTTCTGGGGTCTTAAAAGTTTGAAAGGGAGTTGAAAACCATGTCAGATATAAAAATACAAACAACAAATGACATCAAATCCGATGAGAGTGCCGAACCGCAGATGACTGCTGAAACATACAGGTTCGTAATGAGCTGGAATTACTATCCAGAGCCCGCCACTGGCGAACGTCAGGTAAAGCTGGGAATACATGCCAGAATACCGGATTTTTCAGTGCTCAATTTCAAGGATGGTATCAGGTGCTTCCCTGCTTACGGCCAGACTGTTTTCGAGCAAAGAGAGCCAGGACCAGGCGCTGGGTTCTGCGAAGGTAATCACTACGGTGAAAGAGCCAAGCTTAAAACCGGAAGGACATTGTCAAAAGAAAGATGGCAGACCCGAACAAGCAAGGTTGCATGGAGAAGGCTCACCAACAGGATGCGCCAAAAAGAACGAGCATCCATAAGACTGCTGATGTTCCCAAGAGTCCCTAAAGTGTGTGCCATGTGCAGAGATCTTAATCCATCCAGGAGGATTTGCAAACTTCCAGAACAAAGTATGGGTTCGCTATGTTCGACCTTTGAGAAGAAACACAAGACCATAATCACCCCGGAGAATAAAGAGCAGAGCCCCTACATGGGTTCATTGCGCCAGAAACTTGATGAGTTCGAGAAAAGGAATCGCCCTGCAAAGTTATGGCGCGTATCAACATTGCCCACATTCAATCGCAATGATGGTAAGTTCCTTCGCTATGATACGAACGAAGCAGGAGAACCTATCAGGGTTTACCAGGATTCAGACCCAAGACTGGTGCCGGAAATAGCGTTCAGTCATGAACGCACAGAAGATAGTTCGGGATATGATGAGTGTTCATTCCCTGATGATTGGCGGATGGATCTTGCAGAATCCAGCGGAAACGATGATACTGTGTTCATGGATATCAATGATAACAGCGACATCAAGAAGCAGTGCTTTGAGATGCCTAAACCAAATTGGGTAACTGTCACCAGGACACGCCGCGTGCTCTCCAAATTCGATACATATTACACGAATGATACCCACAAAGAGCTCAACAGAGTATGGCACTGGAATCCAGAGACCCACAAGTTCACCTTCACAGTCGAAGAACGTGAGGTCACAACCAGGGTAAGACGCGATATCGCTATCATGCGGACTGAGGAATATCCCACACTCATAAACGTCAGTAATGAAGAGCAGTTCGAAAAGGAGATGAAGATGATGTCAAAAGTAACCGGAGATTCAGTGGAAGAGTTGCGTGCCAGGAATACCATCCTTGTGCAGTCCAGTACTGTCGTCACAAAGAATGAGCGCAATTTCTATAGTGCAAAACGTGAAATAGAGCGTCAGAAGAGGGTGCTTACAGGTTATCTGATTGTCAAGGACGCTAAAGAAGGCGTAGTCATGGCACCAAAGCATAAGTGGCCGGTCCGCTCGAAGAGAGCGGCGGAGCCTATGATTCAGGTGCCAATGGCAGCTACCAGCAGTGGCTTAAGCAGTGAGGAGGAATGAGCGCGATGAAAATGATGCTTAACTACAGAAAAGAAGACGATGGGAAGCTCCATCTTGATATAGATGGCTCTGACAGGTTTGGTTTCTCATTTTCAACAATAGATGAAATGCGGGAAGCTATCAGTAAGGATTATGGGTTTGTGGATGTAACAAATTATTGTTGTCAATTCTGCGGTTCCAAACCAGACCATGAGCCCAACGGTGAGGAGTGTACCAGGATGATGGTAGAGTGCCATCATACGGAGATCAGCCTGAAATAAAGAATATTAAAAGATGATTGTATATCATTGTAGAAAGTGTGCCAACAAGGACATGAGCGATGTGAGTGGGGCAACATGTCCGAGATACATGGCAAGAAGGTTGAGCATATCCCACAGGGTTTACCGAAAACCCGATTGAGAGCTTATCATGGCAGATTCACTTCAATCCAATAGAGATTATACTCCTTAGAACTTCTATGGGTTCCAGGTGAAAGTTGAAGAGTAGTCCTTCCATGAAGATTGATAATTTAATGATTCTTGTGGATTATCGTTTACCTTGATTTCCATTGGAGAAAAATCTAAAAGGGCTATAGGGCTATTTTTTAATTGCGATATCACAGGAAAAAGTGTGATATCGCAAGCACGAGATGATATATATTTTTTATATGTGAATTAAACAAAAACGATATCTATAGCCTCTGGTCATTCAGAGGCTCTATTAACACCCCCTCAAATGTCTCCTTATTGGTTGGTATAGTATAAATAGGTATGTACTGTGATATCACACAATTTTCCCCGATATCACGAAATTTTGCTGATATCAGACCCACTCCGTGATATCACAAACAACGTGTTTATGCAAAAATACTCCCTCTTGATACCGTTTTATTCTTGTTTATATAAACAACAGAAATAGCTACTACACCTCACAACACCACTCCTTAAACCACTACCTATCACCCTATATTCCCAAATTTCACCCCTTACTAGTGATATCACTACTTTAACCCTGATATCACAAATCCATATCTCAATATATGCCCATCCGTCATATTTGTTCGGAATTACACGAACAAACAACCATGTGAAAAAGGTGGAACTTACAGGTAGTTTCCTCTATGGATCTCCCACTAAGCAGAGATGGGTACTGAGATGAGCTGAGTGTAGGATAAATATCACATGGGAGGGAACGTTCCTGATATCGGAGGACAGACATGGTATCGCGTGATATCAAGGTGTAAAGGATGATATCACACGATATCAGGGGGTAGGTAGGATATCGTGTGATATCAGAGGAAAAATGGTGATATCACAAGGTATCGATAAGTCGGTATAATGCCCCCTGATATCACGAGAGTTGATTCTGACGATCTAAGTGGCATCAAACTGGCCTCTATATAAGGGAATCAATAAATAAAGCTTCCAAAATTTAATGTTCATCAAAAAATGTTGCAATTCCACCTAACTCCAGAATTAAAAAAGAAATCGCCCCAACTTCGCCTAAATCCCCCGCCTGTAGATATTCGTAACCTTGCGAATGATTTTCAGTCCATAACCATTCGCGTACACATAAGCATCGTGATGGGGCGAAGGACTCATGTATATAACTGGGGCTGGGAGGAATTCGCCATTGCATATCTGATTTCAGTCCCCCTCAGGGCGCGCGCCTTACTCATGCACATCACAGTTGTTGGCGTCTCACCAATGCATATTTGATCTCATTGTTTCCTTGGGCGCGCTGGACACATGCTTATCACAGGGGCGAGGGTGAACCACCATCACACATCTAATTTCAGTCTTTCCTCAGGGCGCGCCGAGAGTCCATCGAGTTCCTGATCGAAGATAGTTCACAGCCCCTGAGGGCATGCATATCACAGGGGCCGGGAAAAAAACACCATTGCATATCTGAGATCAGTCCTTCTCAGGGCGCGCTGGGCACATGCATATCACAAGGACTGGGGAAACGTCACCATTGCAGTATAATCTCAGTCTTTCCCCAGGGCGCGCATGAGCCCATCAAGTTCCTGGTCGATATTAGTTATAGCCCATTCCCGGTAGCATGCGTTATCCATCGAATATGGCATGCTGAGCTCATCTCTCGTGGAGCGACGCACCCATCGCCCTGGATTTGTTTACAATACTAAAGTAGTACAATAGTAATATTATTATAGTATGTTCACCTGTGATAAGGTGACGGTTCTGCACGGGTTTATTTGATTTTTCCCGGCTGCGATTTGCGCTGCGATGTTTGCTGTTACACACCGGCGCTTTTTTGTGGAGCCGTCAATCCCCTATAGGTTTATTGTATTAATTTAGTAATGCAATAGTAATATTAATATACGTTAGAGCCTTCTTATGAATGGCGGTCCGATTCTGGAAGACGCGGTCACTCCTGTCATAATCCTGAATCACATACTACCCGGGCCGCCTTTTGTTCATTAATTATTCCCATTAAGCAATCTTCAGACCGAGCGCCGGGTTTCACCCGGATCCACTGGCTGCGTGTGTTGCGCCTCGCAGGGGCGGCGCGCCGTCTGTTGACGGCGGGAGCAGCGGGCTGTTTTTCATGGTTCCAGATACTTTGAGAGAATTGTTTAGGAATCCAGAAGGTGCATCCCAACCTATAAAGCTTTAAATACACTATAAAAAGGTGAAATTATGGTAAATACTACGGGACCAAAGAAGACTATAAAAGTAGAAAATGTTGTTGCATCTACGGCTATTGGGGCGATACTTGACCTGAATCAAATCATCACCGTTTTTGAAGGAGCAGAGTATAACAAGGAAAGATTTCCTGGTGTTGTTTACAGGACAAAATCCCCGAAAACCGCAGCACTTATTTTCGGCAGTGGCAAGATCGTTTGTACAGGAGCAAAAAGTATTGCCGATGTAGACGTAGGTCTTACAAAAGTGTTTGAGAAATTAAGGGAAATGGGTATCCAGATCCTGGATAAACCTGAAATCAAGATACAGAATATCGTTGCATCCGCAGATCTTGGTAGAGTGCTCAACCTCAATGCAATAGCTATTGGTCTTGGGCTTGAGAATATTGAATATGAACCTGAGCAATTCCCTGGTCTTGTTTACAGGCTGTCCAGCCCCAAAGTGGTCATGCTATTGTTCGGCTCTGGTAAAATTGTGATAACAGGCGGCAAGAAACCAGAGGATGCAGAAGCAGCAGTCGAGAAGATAGTTATTCTACTTGATGGATTGGGTATGCTTTAATAATCTTGACTTAGCAACGGTGTCATGGGGTACCTGGCGATCTTGGCGATTTCTTCCCTTGTTTCAATTTATTCTTATCATCCTCACACCCGCGAAACAGACTGCCGGCGCGCCCCGAAATACAGGGCGTTAACGCAAAGCGGATGTTGCGGCTCGCGGGGACAGCGCGCCGTCTGTTGGTGGCGGGAATTTCTGTATATACGGGCAGGCTGGGTTTTATGAGCATATACCCGCCGTGTTTTCAGATGTTTTCCATCAGGTGATCTGTCGCTTCGCTCCGTGCGGGACGCCTGCAGTTGCAGGCTTTCGGGCTGTTGCCCTCACCCACACCATTTTTGCACCTGGTTATCGCCGCAGGCGCCATGAAGAATTGTCTCCTTGTTGGTGTCTTGACGGAAAAAAACTGATCTATTTTTATAGTATATTCTTATTTTAATTGGTCATGCATGATGCAATCCGCAAGCAGCAGATGAATTTTAAATAAAATTGGTTTTGGTGAGTTAAAAACTCAATAGCGCAATAAGTCGCAGGAGCTCGAATCCTGCGATCGCCAATTCTGCGCTACAACTTTCTTGGAGTTGTAAGAATGTCTATAGAACCAAAATCAAAAATAACTTTCGCTCAGACAGGGCGTGAAAAGATCCGGGAACACTTCATTAAGCGCGCAAGGGAAGCTCCTCTCGTCAGCCCACTGGATCCGTCATCGATGGAAGCCTGGTGGGATTATGTCGATGAGATGAGAGAAATCGAACAGCAGCTAAAGGATGCAGGTGAGCCACTATGAGCTATCCTCGTTATACCTGGGTCGGCAATAAGATATCCGAAGAGGATATGGCAGCTCTGTATAAGAGAAAGAAAGCTACAAGAAAATCTATCACATCGATAATGGCTGAAGCTGTCAGTCAATATGTCAAGGTTGTGAGGAAATGATCCCATATATTTGATGTATCGCCGCCGGCGCGTTCAAGATTCTTTTTTTCTTCTTTTTTTCGGTTCTGTTCTCGTTTTTCTCTGCAATTCCACCAGACGAGCGCTGGGCTTCACCCAGACCCTAATCAGCATGTGTTGCGCCATCTGCGGATGGGTAGTGCGCGCTGTTGCGGCAGGAGCAGTGGACGCCTCATTTTTAAATAAAATTTGATTTGGTGAGTTAAAAACTCAAAATCGCAAGCGATCACAGGATTCCCGGTCATGCGATCGCCAAATGAGGCATGTATGTTTCCCATTGTAAAAACCTACACGAGCGTAGCTTACGCAGAACCGCAAGAAGAACTTTTCGACCAATTCGGTGATGTCTATAAAGCATCCTGGTCTGATATCCAGCACTGCAGCCCTTTGCATGAAGCAAAAATTCCGGCTTTGTGGCAAGTAAAGAAAGTTAGAGCAATTACTCTGGCAGGAGGAAACCCTTCGTCGTTTATTATTAGACAGAGTGGCTCAGAAATTCAATATCGTCTTTACATGCTTGCCTATAAGATCCTGGGAATAGACCGGCCTGCTATTAGACGATGGCGTCCTCTATCTGATGAAAAACGCAATGAGATTATTTCTGACTATGCTGCAGGAATGTCTATCAAGGGTATCGTCACGAAATACGACATCGCAGATTCTCAAATATATCAATCAATGAGGATCATGGAAACCAACATTCCACGAGAAAGGCATAGACCGGTAACGGATGAGCATAAAACAGAAATCCTGAAATTATATAGAAATGGTATGTCTTCAACCATGATCGGTAAGAAGTTTGATAGACACCATGACGTGATCCGTAATATTATCATGTCGGTAACGCACGAAAATTTATCGACCAGAAAATTCTTAAAAGTTTCCCTGGAAGAAAGAGATCGTTTAAAAGAGCTTAAAGAAAAAGGCTTCAATAATACGCAAGTCGCAAAACTTACCGGTCATTCCCCTACTTTCGTTCGTAAAGTTACAGATGACAGCCCCATGAAGCACCATAAGACCTTCAGTGAAGCTGACCGACAGAATCTGAGAGAAGCTTTCAAGGAAGGTCTCAGTTTAAGAGCAACCGCCAGGATGTTCAATAGCGCCACATCGTCTGTGAAATTCTGGTTTGATAAATTCAAGAGAGGTCTATGACACCTATCTCTTTTTTTCTGTCCGTCCGTTATCTATTCTTTCCTTACAGACTCGTCCTTTATCTTTTACCCGATAGCTGCAATCAATCTTCTCGCATCCGGAAATCTCCTTTTCGTGTGACTGCGCGCCTGTGGGCGGTTGGTCATGGGCGCATGGTTTTAAATAAAATTATCAGGGGCGAATTATCGAAGTATCGGTAATTTAGGAATTTATATGAGTTTGAATGAAACGTACTTAGGAAATGTTGAGAATGTGAGAAGAGCGAATCCTAACGCGGTAATCATCGATGTTACTCGCAGGGCAGGAAGCGTGCTATCTCCTTCGTGGGATATGCTGAGCGAGTATAAAGCGGGAAAGATGACTTGGGATGGATATATCTCAAGATTTTTGCGGGAGATGGATAATCCTGAATGCAAAACTGAGATGCTCAGGATAGGGAAGCTCGCAAGGACCAAAGATGTGTATCTTGTATGCTTTGAGCGCGTGGGCAATTGCCATCGCTTCTTGCTCGTGGATATGATCAAACGGGCCATGATAATTGAAGCATGCAGGCAGATGAATCTTGTAAAAGCAGGCTGTGATAATATCGCAAAAGCGCTGCCCCTGGAGGCATGATGAGCTTCGCGGAGTGACATCATGACTCACAAATGCAGGTCAGGCCAGCATACATGGATCTTCAAGGAAGACGCTGAAAAGTGCTGCAACGGTTTCAGGCGCATGCTTGTAATAGGGAATGCGGGCATGGTCATGAAGGACTGTAACAATGTGGGGTCAGAGTTACTCCCGGGCGGAGTAATGTATGGTTACAAGTGGGTGCCAGTATGAACGCGCAGAATGAAACAAGACTTCCATGCGAAGGCAAAGGGTTCAGCTATCCTGTGGGTCACTGCAAGCCCCCTGTCGGAAATCATGTGCATAGGCATGCATGCCGCAGTTGTCCTTTGAGGTGAGATGTTCAATAATAAAGGGCCTGTTCATATCCCTCTCCAGCCTGTCTATCAGCACGATAGCGACTATGACCGGTGCGCATGCGGAAGAAGGAAGCTCCGTTCGGACAGGATATGCGGTTCGTGCCGTGATGGGGTGCTGTGATGCGTCTCAAGCAGTCCTGCAATGGATAGCCGAGTTTTTCAGATATTGTTAATTTTTTTGTCACTGGATTCATGGCAGAGCTGAGTATTAATGGAGCGAACCAATGTAATAGATGAATAGAAAAGGTAGAGGATTTCAAGAATTCTTGGATAGATTGTGGATAGGATAGGAAGCGAATCTTGTAAAGCGTTATGTATCCTCTACGTATGCAATAATTGGTATATGCTTAAATAGTATTTTTCCAAGATTATACCCAAATTTGCAGAATCAATATATCCAATGTTGGATAGAGAGCATGCTGTGTCATCGATAATTGAATATATGAATAGTGATGATATAACATACGATGCCTATCACATTCACCGACGAAGACTTGATGCATATTGATAAAGAGCAGGATAATCAATTGCGAACTATCAGACAAGCGATCGATGACGTGAAAGCGAAAGGCAATGCGACTTTTTGTAAAAAATGTGGTCATATAATGCAGTATTTTTCCGTAGGGAATGCAAGGTTAATGCAATGTGGTTTCTGTGGGAATAGAATCGCTGAAATGATTCAATTATGAGTCTTCATGCATTGTCCCATTCAGGAACGGCGCGCCGTCTGCTGACGTCGGAAAAATGGGGCTAAAGCCCGATCAGGGAATGATCGTGCGCCGCCTGCGGGCGGGTGGGTGGTTGGCTGATTTTAAATATTATTATCTGAGGCGAATTTTCGAAGTATCGATAGTTCGGAGAATCAATATGAACAATGAGAAGACCTGTAACGAGTGCGGTGATAACCGTTTACTCATATATAACGAAGCAGTCAGAAATGGAACAGATGTCGAGTACCGAAGCCGTCGGGCTTTGTTCACTATGCGGGAGCGTAGTTGAGCTATGAGACGTCAGTGCCCGAACTGTCATCAGGTATATGATACCGTGCTTGATAGGTTCAATGACAGACCTATCTAGGAACAGTTCCCGAACTCCAAACCGTGGGAACGTGAACAGTTGATAACCGGTATCTGCTCTGATAAGTGCTGGAATGAGTTCCTGTGTCATGAAGAGCCGGAGTAGTTGGTATTTTTTTTGCCAGTGGGTTATTGTATGCAGGTTTCCCGGAGTGCCTGGCGTTTTTTGGTGGTCGGAAACTTTAGAAAAACGAGTTTTTTATTATAGTTGGATCGTCGCCAAAATTTTTTTAGAAAATTGGCGTATCGATTCTGAGAATTATGATTATGGGACATATAAATGTGTGTGTAGTTGGATTGATCTTATTCTTTATACTCCGCAGCTCTGCTGCGAATGGGAGCTTCACTGAGGAAAAGCAATTTATTCCATTCTTTTATCTGGTAATAAGAGAGGCTGAAACCAACAATAATGATAATGATGTATTTGATTACGGGCACGGTGTGGCTCTATGATATTTAAGAAGAGTATTCCCGCAAAGATGCATGCATAAATATAACACGACATGAGAAGAAGTGAAGAAGATTTCAAACAGATACATATGATTTCAGGATAAGAAACTTGAACAATCAGGAATCAATAAATACTTAATACTATAATAGAATCGTGTTTATAAAGCTTACAAACTGGTGTAATAATGGGAATATTTGATTTTTTTAAGCCTAATGTGGAAAAGCTCAAAGCAAGAAAAGATGTTGATGGTTTGATAAAAGCACTGAAGTATAAAAGACATGAATACATTCAAAGAGAGGCAGCAAGAGCTCTTAGAGATATAGGAGATGAAGCCGTGCCTCATCTAATTCAAGCTCTCAAGGATGAAACTCCGATTGTTCGGAATTTTGTAGCAAATATTCTCGGAGAGATTGGAGATGCAAGAGCGGTGGAACCCCTCATTATGACTTTGAAAGATGAAGATACGTATATCCGGAAGGAAGCAGCAGAATCTCTTGGAAATATGAGGGATGCAAGAGCGGTGGAACCCCTCATTATGACTTTGGAAGATGAAAATCCGGATGTCCGGAAGAAAGCAGCAAAGGCTCTTGGAAAGATGAGAGATGCAAGAGCTGTAGAATCACTTATTCGGGCTCTGAAGGATGGAGATGATCATGTTCGACGGATGGCAATATACGCTCTTGGAGAGATTGGAGATGCAAGATATGTGGAACCAATTATTCGGGCTCTGAAGGATGAAAATCCGGTTGTCCGGAAGAAAGCAGCAGAGGTTCTTGGTAAGATGAAGGAGCCTAGAGCTTTAGAAGCTCTCAATACAATACCGGATATAGAGCTAAAGAAAATGAGGGGAACGCACAACATAAAAATTAGTGAATACAGTATATTTTATAATAAATTAGCTGATTCTCTGAGGACATCTTCCCCAGATATTATTGATTCCAAGCATCGAGCATATTGCGCCCAATGTAAAATTAAATTCACTCAAGAAGCTCTTTCGCATCTTTACCTATTTGGTCCAAGAAATGATTTTCGCGGGTCATCAAAAATAATGGGGGCAAGCAGAGAAGGAAATGATATTAGAGCAGGCAGATGTCCTTATTGCGGCAGTTATAATATGAATATCAACGTTGATTAGTGTAGCTGAAGCTTTAAGGTTAGTATTTGGACTGCGCCCCTTCGAGTGGACAATTGACTCACCCAAAAGCATCACGAAGCGCCTGGGTTACTGTCACTCCGCCAGTCTGTGGCTGATCTATACCCTCACGAATAAGGATCGGTTTTCCATTCTTCATCTTGATCCTCCCTTCCTCAACCAACTTGGGCCACGCCTCACCTCTCAGGAATTCTATAACCTCATCTTCAGAGAGCTGCCTGTGTGTGCGGTCAAGCGTCACCGGGCACAGAAGATTACCTTCATGGAAGACAAAATCCCTGTCCCTTTTGGGTACCGAACCATTCGAAAGAGCTTTCTTGAGACGCACTACCTCTTCATATGATGCCACATGATGCAGTTCAAAATCCCTGCCCCATGTGATGATAGCTACCATTAACATGGTGAGATTTCCGTATCGCTCGGTTCTATGGGTGCGAAATCCCCAAGTTGAAGCTGTTTCGCTGGTATGGAACCCCTGGGCACGATTATTGGTTTGCATTTAATACTGTACACATACACCAGCCCATCACCAGGACAGGAAATTTTAGACAATATCTCGCGCGCATATTCAGGGATTGTGGAGATCTCAACCCTGTCAATCGAAATAGCGGTGAACCTGTAAGGTGACTGACCTACCAGGAGCACGATCTCAGCAGGCAGCTTCACCCCATCGATACGACCGGTCCAGAAATCGTTGATACATTTATACTCATAAAAGTGCCCGCTCTCTGCAACCTGTTTCATCTTTTCGGCGAAGGCGGTGCGTGTGATTGTGGTTGTTAGCATCTTAGGTTTGTGCATGCTTGCCCCCCTTCTTCGGAAACATATTCCGCACTCAGTAACATCCGCATCTTTTCAGCAATCTTCGGCCCTATCCGATCAACTCCGAGCAGCTCCTGTTTTGTGGCATTAATAACCCCTTCAACACTCCCAAACCTTCTAAGCAGGCGCTCCGCAGCCACGGGTCCCACATCGGGTATAGATGAGACTACATACTCCTGCAGTTGCTTGCGAGTCATGTGACTGCGCTTCCCATGCAATGATATCGGTCGCCTTTCATGTGTCTGCTGCCTCACAGCGATCTGGCAAAGTATCCGGGCAGTTTCGGCACAGTCGTTAGTATAAAGAATCGGGATATGGAAGCCAATAGTGATGGCTTCGAGTATCCCCCAGATAGATGCAGGGTCAATCATCCTGGAAGTAAAGAGCGCATTCTGACCGCCTTCCCCCTCCACGACAAGAAGCGGTCGCCTATATGCCATCTTCAAGTCCATGAGCTGTGAAAACAGTTCATGCCGTTCAAGGAGTGTTTTGAGAAAGTCATCAGTGGTCTTTCGCTCGACTCCGACCCTGTCACTGAGCACATAGTCCGCGATAGAAAGCGTTCTGAACTCAAGGTCAATGCCGGCACTGGTCTTTGCATCCGGGAACTGGCCGTATGGCAATGAGAACAACCTGTGATCCTTCAGGTCAACTTGCATCCTGTCTATTTCCTTTGAAACCGCACACCGCATCTCGCGCTTATCTACCACTATTTTGGCAATACAGCCGGGTGCTGCGGGAGTGATTGAGGTGGGATCTGGCAGTTCAGCCGGGTCCACAAGTTTAAATCTCATCTCACGAACTCTCTACCCTGGGTGCCAGAATGTACATTATTTCCCCATTACCATCAGCCACTTTATGCTTGATCCGCAGGGGAAAGTCCGTGCCTAACTCAAGTGTGACTTCGGCGGCTTTACTTGATACTTTACTGATATCGAGGAGATAATCGAGTGAGAACATGGCCTTAACGTCAGCATATCTCATGTCAATAACCTCATCCCGGGTAAGCTCAAGCTTGACAGAATCCGTATCACCTATACCTTCGATGAAGAAACCTTTGCCAAAGATACCAATATAGGCATAGTCTCCGACCTTTTTAGTCGCCTTGATCCCGCGGCGCAAGTCCTCACCATGAAACGTCACACTGCCAGGGAGATCAAGTTTTGGTATCTTTGATAACTTGCGGATGCTGGCCGGATCGAGCAGGCTCATAGTATATGCAAGCCCCTTCATTTTGATTATGAATTTATGGCTCACTTCGTCAACCTCAAGCCCCACGATCTCATCCTTAACAGACATTTCAAGAATTCCCTCCATCTTCTTAAGGTCAATACCAAGCACCATTTCCGTGGCTTCATATGATTCAAATGCTTTTGAGGCCAGGTCCAAGGTGACCATTCGAAGCGTCAACTGCCGCCACAGAGATCCCTTCTGGCTTAATGGAGAATTCTGCCTCAGCTACGAGAGCCTTGAGAGCATCAATACACTCAACAAGTTTCTGGGAAGTGATGCTTGCCTTGAACATTACTCTTCACCAGCTTCATGCAGGACACCATGCCGACTGAACACGTTGCCAAGTTGTGCGACCTGTGCTGTGGTCAGTCCAACGATCTTCTCCTTCTCAACTGGTGCGATTACGCTGGCTGTAACATTCCTGCCTTCATATATTTTTATATAACCCGTCTTTGTTCCTTTTCTCCACTCATAGAAACCATGCACAGCAAGCACAAAATAACTTAACATCAATGCAGCCTGTGCATACGCTCCAATTGAAGTATCATAAAGTACCCAGAGTGCGTTTGTAAATCCCCATATCACGAAGCATATCTTCTGCTTCTTGATGTTCAGGTAGGTGCCGACAAGTGACACAACAGCGAGCAACCAGGTTGCATAATAGATAGTAACGGAGTTCATTGCTAACATGGTGCCTTCCGCTTCCTGCCGGGCTTCTTAATTTCCCTGGGGATGGGATCGGTGAATGCAAAGTTGCGTATCCAGTTCACCATCGCCTTGGCGATACCGGATGTAGCGTCGAGCTTCTCTTGCGCGCATCGTCTGCGGAATTCGGCAAGTACATTAGGGTTTATGGTATTGAGTGGAGCCTGCGTTAATAGATCATCACCCGTTGAAGCTAACCATACCTTTATTGCCTGTTCAAATCCGGGGCCGTGTTCAAGTTTGAGTTCCAAACACCGTGTCCTGAACTTCCTGTATAGATCAGCGTCTACGTTTCGAAGTCCAATGGACTTATCTTCAGATGTTGTTCCGTTTACAATTGATTTTTTCTCCATACCCTGTTAAACGCGTTAAACCCATATAAGAATTACTATTGTAATGTCTAAGTAATGCATACGTAAGTTAGATTTAATATATGAACATTGGCATAATCTCCATCAAATGGCTGTTTTCAAAGATGCTGAGGCGCTAAAGAAGCATGTAATGGAGGAACTGTGGAATGACAGCGCGGTGTGCACCACAGAGAAGATGGGCTTTCCAAATAGTACACCAATGGCCAACAGGAGAAAATCGGCAACAAATACACTTTTCTCCGAGACTATAACAGATGTCAACCGCAAGAAGATGTATGACAGGGGGATTGGCGGCCCGATAGTGGACAAACTCATTGACGATGCACTGAAGAATGGGTTCGTCATAGACAAGTTCTTAACAAAAGAGGACCCCGATAGAGAACTGACCGAGAAACTGGTACAACTTTATGAGAGTAAGGTAAGAGCAGAATTCGACAAGGCATGGAAGTGGTCACGACTTTATGGCTTCAGTGTCCTGCTCCTGGGAATAAAGGATAATAAGGAACTGAATGAACCTGCGGATAGTACAAGTAAAGTAGAATACATAATGGCGATCCCTGAGACATGGGTACAGGATGTCGTATATGAAACAGCGGATAAGAATGGTTTCGTAACTTTCCCTTTAAAGATAAAGCAATTCAGACTCCTGACAGACAGGTTTGGCACAAGTGCACTTATAGATGTGTCAAGAGTTATCATAATAGAAAATCCTGGGCTCCAGGAGTACTGGGGTGACAGGCAGAACCGCTGGGGTATCGGGGTATCAGTATTAGACCGACCATACAATATAATCACGATAGTTGACAATATGCTGTGGAGTGCAGGCCAGACCATGTGGCGCGTCGGCGGTGGATTACTGGGGATAGATATGCCGCCGGATGCAAATGAAGAGGACAGGGAGGCAGCACTTGATTCATTGGGTGATATAAACGCAAAGACCGTACTGGCCTTCCCAGATGGCTATAAAGCAAATATATTAAATACTGCCAGCGCCGTGCTGAATCCTGCACCATACTTCGAGAAAATGATGGAGCAACTGGCAGGGGTCACAGAATATCCCAAGACAATATTGTTTGGCCTGTCAACAGGGGCAGTAACAGGCAGCCAGTTAGATCGAAGCACCTACTATAGCAAGGTAGTAGCCAAACAGAATGCGATATCGGGCGTCTTAAAAACAGTACTCATGAGATTATCCGGGGATACGGGTGAGTGGAGCATCAGATGGAATAGTCCGTATGAGATGACAGAAGCAGAACGCCTTGGGGCAATGAAACTCCAGGCACAGATAGATACGGAAAAGGTGAAATCCTTCACGAGGTCTCCAGATGAGATACGAGAAAGGGATGGCCTGCCGAAGCTCACTACAGAGCAGACCACTTTATTGCAGCTAATTCAGAAGGCAAGCAGCACGCCGGCGGGTACAGCCAGGTCATCGAGACCAACAGAGGCAGACCCACAGACAAAACTCATTACATAGGCTACCTGAATGAGGTATATAGCATCTGTAAAGCGGAAGCAGTATACAGAAGCAAAGATCCGAATTTTTTTTTTAGTGACTCGACAAAAAGATAGATTCCGTTAAAAATATTAGAGGAACAGTAACCCTTAATATTGTTTGGGTAATGCAGCCGTAAGTTAGACTTAATATATGAACAGGAACTATTCTATTTTCAAATGGTTTCCAAGATAAAAGCACCGAATCCACTCGTTGTAATGACGGGGTGGTCCACATGATTAGCGATGCAGCAGACCGGGTAATGTTTTCCGATTCAATGGGCATCCAGATCGACAGTTCCAAAATGGTAGATACCAAAGATGGTCTACTGGTAAAAGACGCCATAATATGCAGGGCGATGGTGCTGGATTACAACGGAAAGAAGATCCTGAAATCCCCGGAGGCGCTTGCAGATTCGATGCCAACAATGCAGCGGATGATGATAACGGATGAGCATCCGCGATCCAGGGTGATAATGGATGTATTGGAGATAAAAGGCAGGGTACTTCCGGAAACTGTTATACTCAATAATAATGTCGCTACAGGCGATCTTCTCATTACAGACAAAGTCCTTGCAGATGAAATCAGGAAAGGGAAGCGGGATCTAAGTCCGGGTTATTACGCTGACATTATTGATGAGCCGGGGACATTCAACGATGAGCCGTATCAAGCGGTGCAGAAGAAAGTCCTGTACGATCACCTTGCGGTGGTGAAAGTCGGCAGGTGTCCAAGACCGAAATGCGGCATTCTGGATTCTGCTGTTTCTAATGATCTGGATACAAACCTGAAAGAACTTGTAACTATTCCAGAAGAGATTGCAGACGGGATCGAGAAAGACCTGGGAAAACTGCACGAAGCAGCAGCAGGTCTTCAACCAAATGACCGGGAACTTGTAGGACGGTTCGTCGAAGGGATAAACGGTCTGCTTCTTATGATACACAGGATGAATTCGCTGATGCAGGAAATGCCGAAAGAGAGGCATGCTGGCATGGCGAAGATCATCAGGAGCATAACAAAATCCATGGTGACGGCACAGGGGAGAGAGGAAGAACAGCAGCCACCTGCGAACAACTCAGCCGCACCCACAGATTCAAACTCATCAATTACTGATGAAATAAAGGCGAAGGAGACAAAGGAAACAATGGCAGAGAGCATAGTAGTCGACAGCGTGGGGTACACGCCTGAGATGGTAAAGAAACTCGTAGCCGATTCTGCAGCTCTCACGGAAGCGCAGAAGGTGGCTAATGAGACGAAGAAACTGCTTGACACAAAAGAGGTTGCATTTGTTGACCAGGGCAAAGCCCTTGCAGCGAGTGAAGCCAGGATCGTAACAATGCAGGCAACAATTGACAAAGCAGAACAGGAAAGGCGCACGCCGTTGATTAAACAGATAATGGACGCAACGCCGACCCTCAAGATCGAAGACTTTAAAGACTGGGACTTCAAGCGTCTCACGGATACAGCCGCAAGCACCCTTGAGGCTGCGAGATTGAAGGCGAAGACCGACGGGAAGCAGGTAAAGAGCATCATAGATGATGCATATGCAAAAGTGGGTGAGAAATAATGGTAAACAATCCAGTGAACGTAGAGGAACTGGGAAGCGGTATAGGTACAAAGAGAGCCGCCGCAGCTATTGCCTTTCGCGATGCAGTCGAGCGCAGGGGCGTAAAGACTGTGGGAAAGCACATGGAAAAAATAATTGAAGATTGCCAGGTCGCATGGGCTGCGCAGGCGAACGTCACAGCAACAGCCGATATAGCAGCCAGGAAAGTCAATGCCAAAGGTGCGAAACTGGTAATCGCTGCAGGTTTCACAACTGGTCTTGTCGCAACACGCGACTTCGCAGCGATTGACCTCTCAGGGTCCAAGTATATCGGATTCTGGATAAAGTCCGATATCCCGGTGGCAGCAAATGTTTTACAGCTCTTATTGGACGAGACTGCTGCATGTGCAAGCCCGGATGAGACATTGAATATCCCTGTACTCGCTGCGGGTTTATGGAGATATATAAGAGTTGCAGTGACCGGGGCAGGTACGACCAGGGATGCAATAATCTCAGTCGGCATAAATGCAGCAAGCGATCCGGGCGCAGCGACCCTGTTCATCGATGACATCAGGGCAGGCAACGAGTACCTTGGTGTAGCAGACGAGATGCAGGACAAGGATGCATACACGCTGTATGACCCTGTGCACATCATAGACCAGGGAAAAGCAGAAATCGGTCTTGCAGGAACAGCCCTATCCGGCCAGTACCTCGAACCGGTGGGCGACGGCAAGTTAGCCGTAAGCACGAACGGCATCGCCGGGCAGGACGGAATGAAGACCCTGAATAGCAGGATGGTGGCCATCGAAGACCAGGCCACTGAAAACGGGACAGTGCCGGCAAGGATGGTGTAAAAATGATACAGAACGATGGGCTCTCTATCCCGGATAATTATCTGGAAGAATGGAGCAGAGAAATAGCAAGATGGGTGAACGTAAACCTGGACAACATGTTCGCAAGGAACGTGATGCCCGTAAGGAAGGTTGATGAAGCCGTACAGATCGATGTTGTAGTTGACTATGACAGAACAGGTCCGGGCGCCAAGGTAGTAGCGAAAGGCTCTACGCCGACCGGAAAAACCGGAATAAAACAGACCACGACCAAACAGGATATCCTGCAGTTCATGGACTGGTTCAGCGTCCACGAGAAAGACCTAAAATCAAATCCTGCGATGTTCAACAGGTATGTTGATATCTGTCTTGACAATATCCACAGGCTCGAAGACAGCCTGACAATAAACGGCGATGCTTCGTTGGGGATCATTGGCATCGTAGCGGCAGCACAGGCAAACGCAAATGGCAAGATAGCTGCGGCTGATAATGCCGGTGTCTGGGGAAGCGCAACACAGGATCCACATGCAGATATCGTAAAGGCAAAGAGGCTCCTTGATGGTAACTACAAGAGCAATCCTTTGTTCCTTATTGGAAACTCACTGGATATGGAGTTCCTTTTCAATCTGGACAGTATGAGACAGCCATTTTACAAAACGATCGCACCGCTGTTCAGGGCAAGCCCGGATGCAGACCCATACGGAACATGGCTCAAGATAAACGATGGCTTCACAGAAGGCAAGGTATATCTTGCAGTCAAGAACCCTGTTGTAGCCGAGTTCGTGGTCAGTGAGAATCCATATCCGGACAGGCTTCCGAAAGCCGCAGGCGGCAACTTCCCTGTTGAGCTGAAAGGCTGGGCAGTGCCGAGGATATACAAGAACGAAGGCTTCGTGGAGATAGAGGTCGGAACTACCTCATAAGGTAGTTCCTCTTTTCTGTGGAGACGGCGATGGATGTACCAACTGAAATAGTTGCAGGAGTGGTCGTAACGGTTGTGACGATCACCGGGTCGATAATGACGCTCTTTCTCAAATCACTCCGGGATGAGATCAGGAACCTGACAGACAAACTCGATGCTTTCGGGGGAAACCTTGCAAAGGTTGACCTGGTCGTCTCAAAGATGCTTCTGGTACAATCGATGTGTCCGAATTGTCCGCATCCGAATGTAAAGATCGATACTGAGCTTGAATTGATAAAGATGATAGATACCACAAAGGAGGGACAGTAATATGGAACTGATAATCATAATCGCGGCGGCAGGCGCGGTAGGTGGGCTCATAAAGAGCCTTGCTGAACAAAAAGGGGCGGTTGCCCTGCCGTGTATCGAGACCGCACAGGATGGTACAAAGTATGTCCATCTGGGCAGGATCTCTAATTTGGTGATCGGGGCGGCGATCGCTGCTGTTATAGCGACTACGCCAGCAACAGCAGTTGTTGCAGGCATATCGTCTGCATTCATTGCTGAAAAGCTGCTTGAAAGAGCAAAAGACCTGCCGTTTCCGATTCCGGGTATTGGAAAAGGGAACTGATACAAAAGCGTGAAGAGAAGGGCATGTGATGACGGATGAATTGATAGTGAAGGTCAAACTGACCGAGCCAAACAGGGTGAAGATCGGCTTCAGAGAGCCGGATAAAGTAACACAGGAGTTATCACAGGTGGCCGGAACATGAGAGAATATGACGCTGGAGAGACAGCTTTTATTGAGATCGAAACGCGGGATAAGTATGACATTTTAGTAGACCCCAGTTCGGTGACTGTAGATATTTTTGACACTGACGGGAACAAGGTCTCGACCGGGTCAGCTATCAAAGAGGGTACAGGCAATTATTTTTATACATACACTATCCCGGCAAATGCGGTCAGCGCAAGTACGTACACGGCAAAAGCGACAGTAATAAACAGTTCAGACTTCGTCACGATCAAGAGAGCCCGCTTTAAGGTGAGGCGATAAGATGTATTCCACAGTTGACGAGATCAGGGAAGTATTCGAAGAGAACGACATCGGCAATGAAGCTGTGATAACCGATGCCGAAATAATCAGGATCATAACAGACGTGGATGCAGAGATCGATGCCACCTTATACAGAAGATACACGACGCCTTTCGCCGACAGGCCGCAGTTGATACAGAAGATCAGCAAGTTCAAGAGCACAGCGCAGGCGATGCGGGATATTCAGCGCGGTTCAAATGGCGCCCTCATAAAACCTGAAGTGATGGAATACTACGAGAAGAAGGGGGAAGCGCTGTTAGAAGACCTGAGAACCGGACGGCTTGAGATTACAGGAAGTAAGAGGCTGCGTATGTCATCAACAACGAGCTAACATGACACTGGAATGTAAATACTTCGAACTGAATGGAATAAATCTTGTTCAATTCACTCACAGGATTACTGATTCTACTGAACCTGAAACTGATACGATCCCCAAATTGGGTGATGAGAACAGGCAGTTTGCAAGAGACGACAGGGGTTTGAGGACAATTATCTGGGAAGGATATGTCAGCAATGATGAGATATACCTGAACCTGAGAAAAGTGTTATTCGATAACACAGAGAAAATCCTGAAACTCCATCCAGAAAGGAAGATAACGCTGCTATCACTGGGTTTCAAAAAGATACTGGATATAATAAAACCGGAAGATAGCAAGATGATACTCACAATGCTGGCGGCGGACACAAGGGAATACAGTATAGTACGGGATTCAGCCACAGTGGCAGTAACATCATCGCCAGCGGACATTAAGATAACCTCAGAAAGCAGGGCGCCGACAACCCCAGAATGGACGTTGACCGCTAACGGCACTATCATAAATCCAGCGATAAGCAATGGAGAAGATAAAATGGAGTGGAACGGAACGCTTGATCCGGGCGATATCATGGTCATATCGAAGGATGGCACGGTATCAATAAACGGCAGCAGGTCAGGCAACATAAGTGGCACGGTGCCGGAGGCAGATGCCGGGGAGAATACATTCGTTTACGGCGATGCCGAATCATCAAGCCATAACTGCACATTGAAAACTGAGTGGAATGATGCTTATTATTGACAACTGCATTACTATGACAATACAATAGTAAGATACTTTTAAATACAATCCCTGCATCTCATTAAGAAAGAGTTTACACTCTTTGAAAGGAGACTTCAAAATATGGTACAGGTAACTAAAGGCAAGAATGTCGTCATAGAAACCTATGACGCTGAGTTTAAAGAATTCACTGCAACAGCAGCGCAAACAGATTTCACAATGGTAAACAAAGCCGGGGAAACAACTCCGGAATACACCAGGGTCTATGTGGATAATGTAGAGGTCGCATCAGCCGACATAACAGTATCTTCAGCGACTCCTGCCGTAGTGGCCATCCCGGCATGCACAGTAGGCCAGATAGTGCAGATATATATGCCAAAGGTCAAGAACGGCGCATACAGCGTCCAGCAGGCAATTCAGATGAAGGTATCAACAAAGACCATAGAGATAGCAGAGCTGGGTAACGATGCTGTGACCGTGGATGTGGTGCAAAGATCCGGAGCATTGAACATAGCATTCGCTCAGGCAACAAATCACGACCTGATGACAAAGTTTACTGATAGTGCGAAAAACGACGCTTACATGGTCATCGCAAAAAAGTACTCAAATACTACTCCGGTAAGCTATCGAATATACAAGGAAGCCAGGGTAAACGAGATGAACGACAGTCTGGAAGCGGGCGGGATCGCAATGGAAACCTTCACGCTGACATTCAAGCACCCGGTAGCGTTTAAGACAACATAAGGTGACAGTATGGAAGAGAAGACGGCGGATGGCGTGGATAACAATCCAAACCCCCAAAATATAGCTGAAAAGTTACAGGAAACCGGCGCAGAAGCGCCGGAATCTCAGCAGGAGCAATCAGGATTGGTTGTGGTGCTGGGTGGACAACTGATCCAGTTAGAGTCTTTAAATGTCCAGGACTTCCTGCTAATAGACATAATCACTGGCGGAACACCTGCCGGCGCTTTAGATAGGGCAAAAGCAAAGCAAAGTCTCATTGGCTCGGTCATATCAAGAAGCAAACTGACACCAGATCAGGTCGAGATACTAAAAAGTGATCCGCTCAGGACCTATAAGGCAGTCGGTATGGCAATAACACAGGAACTGTTCGGTACAGATAGTTAAACCGAAGCAGTAATCGCTGATCCCAATGAGCTTTGCCAAAATCAAGAAGCTTAAGGAACTTCTCAAAACCCTCCAGGGATCCGGGGAGGCAACAATTAGGATCAGGATGGAAGTCGGCAGGGCGATTGAAAAGATACAGAAAGAGCGCTTCGCCGCAAGGATGATGGCCGACGCTGATATTAGCCAGCCAATTGGACTGCTCGAATCTTCGTATGAAAAGTCATCTCTTCTGGGGGAGAGATGGAAACCGCCATGGGATCCGACATGGAATCCCTTGCCCACTGGTATCGAACGGGCTGAACCTGATATATTAAATCCGCGAGCGTTCGATGTCAACTTGAACAGTTACTCGCCGATTGGCGTGCAGCGCAGGCTTACCGACAGGGAAATTAATAAAATCGTTACTTCAGATCTGCCACAGAGAACAAAAGAAATAGTAATCAAGAAGCTGGAGTATCGAAAAAAGACATTAGATAACGCTGAAAGAGAGATCGGGGGATTCGCTACTACAACAGATGCGGCGAGAACATTAACGAGCCAGCGGATTACCATAGAATCAAAGATTCAAAAGATTATCGCGTTAAAGCAGTCAGGGACAAGTATCTGGTCACAGAAAGAACTGGATGATTTGTTAAAAACACAATTGGTAGAGAGAGACCGGATAGACAAAAGCATATCCATGATGAAGGCGGGACTGCCTCTTGACCCTATCACCTCAAAGAAGCTGGAAAGCATTGATGACAGTATATACAAAATGGGTGCCACTCAATGGGACGAGAAAAAAGGTATTCCATTAAACTGGATGAATACAAACAAAGCATATGAAACACCAACAGGTATTGAGCAGTTGTCGGATTTGTTCTTCACGGGAGATCGGATACCCAGCACTCTCGGCACTGACTTATTATCTTTCAAGGATCCGAAAAAAGTCCTGAACAAAGCCACAATATTCACGCAAAAGCAGTGGAGAGATAAGGAAGCAGCTCAGCAGGAGATTCAATTCATAAACAATTATTTGTTGGATCCCCAGATGGCTGCAGAATATGCCAGGACTGCTCCGTTCTCATTCTTCAAATACTGGTCAGAGAAGGGCGGTACGCTAGGCTTAAAAGAGCACATGCAGTCATTGAAGGTAGCAGCGCGTGCTGATGATGTTGAGGTTGAGACTGCAAAATGGGGCGCCCTCACGACGGTAAAAGATGTTAAGACGAAAGAATTCACCTTTGCCTCACTGCGGGGACAGGTCACAGAATTGTGGGACCCGACCAGCCCAAGGATATCACAGGTTGGACTCCTTAAGGATACGTCGGGCGAAAGCATCAAGTTCACAATATGGAGGAATCAGCAGCAGAATGTCCCGAAGGTAGAAGTAGGAAAGAACTATTATTTTGGTAATGTCGCAAGCCAGGAGTGGCAGGGCAGATGGAATCTCAACGTTAACCAGTACTCAGCTATAGAAGAAATAAAACCGATGCCGTTCAACACCGCGCCGCCCCTAATAATACCAGGGAGCAAGGTTGAGCTTCGTGATTTTTCAAAACCGTATTCAATAGACGCCAAAAAAGGCACTACAACTTACACCACAAAGTCAGGGAAGATGGTCGAGATGCCGATCCAGCAAGCGGGCACAAAAGAACTGAAGAATGTCCGCATTGGAGATGAACCAGGCGACCTGGCTGCATTCTTACCATTCGCGGGATTACCGTTCCTGATGGGCAATGTAACAGGAGGTACGGCGCAGATAGATTCACAGCAATCGATGCGAATGAATATGCATCCGCTTATACAGGAATCGCTAGCAGGAGCATATAGCGATCTGGAAGAACTCGGAAGTATCTGGTATCAGAATCTCGCTGACGTATATGCAGACGATCGGGCAAGAAGCCAAGATTTCAAAAAGAAGGCGCAAGATGGTACATTATCACCGTATAGAAAGTACTTGCCATTAGATATTGCATGGACTGGCCTGCAGGCGGTTGGGGCTGCATTAACTCCATTATCATTCATAGACCAGGCGGCCTGGGGAAGTTATACGGGGATTGGAGCAATGGAGGGCATTCGTAATGAAATTCAACCATCGAGCATTTTTGGGGTAGAAGATCCATTAGCAACCCTTCTGACAGATATCGTTGCACAACCGACCAATTTAATAGGAATAGGCGCCGTTACCAAAACGAAGAAACTAGCCCGGGGAATTGAAGGTTTGGGATTTACAAAACCGGGTTTCAAGTCGTTCCTTGCAAATGACTTCGGAGAACTTGGAAAAAGCCCGGATCTAACATCATGGGAAAAAGCCGGTATGTCACGTTCGGCATATGTGAAGAAGCTGCTCAGTGAAACACCAGATGAAGAATGGACGATTGACAGACTAATGGCAGAGTATGATGCCAGGCCAATGGGTGCAGCTACAAAATCAAGACTGGAAGAATTGAGCCGTAAGTCCTATAATCAATTATCGATGTCCGAGAGATCTGAACTGGATGACCTGATATTCCAGGATACATTCCTGGGCGACAACATTCCAAAAGCGCCCAAACCCTCCGCCCAGGCTGCAGCACAAATATCACCAAAACCACCGATCATCGTTAAAACCGCACAGGTTGAAACCGATAGGATTGCAGAAACGACAGTAGAGGAAATTATAGCCCGTCGTGAATCCCGCGGGGAAATAACAACTCTGGAACAAATCGAACAAATCCGTGAATTGCAAGGCAAGGGTGTAAAAGAAACAGCAGATTACAAGGCACGAAATGCAGATAGAAAGAAATTTTCATGGATTAATTTAGGACTTGGTGTCGGAGCAGGGATCGCAGCAACTTCATCATTTTATAGCCTGCCAAAAGAAGAACAGGAAGCAAATAAGGAACAGGTCAGGCAGGCGCTGATGCCATCGGAAGAACAGGGCATTCTCGCAAGTGCTGTTGATATACTGAATATGGACAGCTACATAGAAGGGGCAACGATCTTGAATGCACAGGCCATGCTCTCTGGAGACGCCAAAAGATACGACTGGAAAGACCGGATAACCCCATCCATGGCATTGGGCATCCAGAATAAGGATACGAGTCTCTTTTCGTTGCGTGGCGCAGCAGGAACATTTTTAGATATAGCAGTTGCCCCGACTACTTACCTATCGCTGGGTTCTGGCGCGGCGGTCAAGATCGGATCAGTGGGTGGAAAGGGCGCAAAAGCGCTGAAACTGAGCAAGACCGGTGTTAAGGAACTTGCGACCTTCACAAAAAAGTATGGCGAAGAGATGGGGACCCTGGAGTTCGCGCACCATATAGAACAGAACCCGGCTTTCCAGAAAAAGGTTCTTGCTGCGGGCGGCGTTAACCTTCGAGGCTGGGGGCAGGAATTGAATCTGATACCAGGAAGTGTATTTGACTCCGTAACGAATGCAGCAAAAACAGGAGCGATGCAATTCTCTCTGGAACATCCGACAGCATTCAGGAAAGCGGTCGGGATGCAGGAATACCTGGAAGACAAATTCGTGGTAAGGGCGGCGGTAAAGCGTCTTCCAAGATCGTCCAGACTCCTTCCGATGGAAGCAGATTATGCCGAGAAAGCGATGCTTCTGCCAAAGAAGGTCAGGTTCGATATTGCTCAGGGCACGGAAAGGGATATTGAACTGGCAAAAGAGGCAAGGAAAGTTTTCGGAGAGAACTACGAAGAGATCGTCTCTAACCTGATAGAAACGCCGGTGACCCGCGAATTTGCGAAGCTCACAAACGAGCAGCGGGCGATAGTGGAAGAGTTGGAGTCTTACAACAAGGGGTTTGCAGCGCAGGAGAAGGAGCTTGGGCTGCTGGATACAGAGATGGCGGGGTATCTAAGGCACACTTTAACCCCTGAGACGAAGAAGTACCTGGAGAAAGGGGGCAAGAAGGTCTCGACAGAATTGTACACGCCGCTATCTGTGGAAAACAAGTTTACAACGAAACGGAGCATACAGGGAACAGTAGCAGAGATCAATGAAAGGGCTCGAAAGGACCTCGGAGTGGATTTTGATTACTTCGAAGCGAACCCGTTCAAAGCAACGTCCATCAGAAGAACCGAAAGCGTACAGGCAGTGGAACAGGCAAAACTCTTGAAGTGGACGGTAGAAAAGTACGGTATATCAGAAGATGTGGCACGGGCAGCACCGGATGAATATGTGAAGAGTTCAGTAGATTATATAAAAGGGGTGTGGCTGCCAAAACCTATCGCGGAAGATATCGAGAAAGAATTTAGGCCAAGAGATACCGGCGCCGCACTGCAGCTTTACGATAATGCACTGAATGCATGGAAATACAGTGCAACGGTAACTCATCCCGCATATCATGCATCGAATATAGTGGGAGGCATTTTCAACAACTGGTTAGGCGAGATCGATCCACAGTCTTATTATCGAAGCTCCAGGCTTTTGTTGGGCGGGGATAAAGACAGGGTCTTCACAACTGCGCTTGGAGACCAGTATACGGGAGAGCAGTTGATGAAAATGGCAGGAGAGTCAGGGATTCTCAGCCAGCCCGGAATGATGGACATTCAGAAACTCTCATATGAGATAGCGGATACGCAGAAAGAGAAAGCCATAGAATTGGCAAAGAAGGGAGCAAATGCCCCGATAACAGCAGCCCAGTATGAAGAGAACTTCATCCGCTTTTCACTATTTAACGATCGGATAATGAAGGGAGATACGATACAGGGAGCCAGGTCATGGATCTCCGAGTTCCAGTTCCAGTATTCAAAGGAATCATTCACCCCATTCGAGCGCGATTATATGAAGCGTACAGTGCCATTCTATGCCTGGATGCGCGGCAATGTTCCGCTAATGGGGGAGCAGTTGGTCAAAAGCCCCGGGAAGTTTGCGCAGTTCGGAAAACTCAATATTGCCGCAGTCAACGGCCTGGAGCTTCCGCAGTATACCGAAGGAGATCTAACATGGATGTATCCGGAGGATGAGTCCACGGGCACGTTCAATTATATGCGCACACCTGCGACTGATCTGGAAGCCTACAGCGACCCATTGCGATATGGTTTCAGCGCTCTTACACCATTCGCAAAGTACCCATTGGAGAAAGGGCTTGGCTTCAATACTTATACAGGCAAGGATTTCGATTCTGACTTACCGTGGTATAATCCACAGAACAGCGCGGAGTCAAACCTGATTGTGGGGCGCACCGGACGGGATGTTGGGACGCTTTCGGACGTTTACGAAGATAGGAATGCCGGGAAACAGGGGGTGAAATATCTTACTGGTGTCGGTCAGGCTGCAACAAAGACCAGGAAGAAGAGTGATACAGAGCTCAGGGATGCATACAGGAAATATACAGAAAGGCCAAACGATTTCACATATGAACAGCGGCTACAGCTAATGCAGAGGGATAACTGGGCAAGCGCACAATCAGGAATATCTGGCAAGTTCGAGCAACTTCAGGGCGGGCATGTTTATCCAGCGGTGCTTGGAGGTCCGCCGCTACCATGGAACTACATTACACAGACACGGGAAGAGAACCTGGAATGGCTGAGCACGCAGAATTATATCGAGAATCTTCCGGAGCGTGAACTTCAGCAGGAAGAGGCATGGGGGAGAGTCGAGCAGGAGTATTCCACTGCTGTGGAAGAGGTCAATACGCGTACTCTGGATACACGAGGCCGTCCTGAAAATGAAGCCCAGAAGGAAAAGAAACGGTATGATCTCAGAAAAGCGGCGAACATCAAGATTTATAATCGACAGTTGAATACTGTCAGGTCGGCGATACGAAGCGCAGAAAAAGATCTCAGGGGAGAGAAGAAAAAGGTAGAGGATGCCAGGGCGAAAGGTTACAGCGATCCAGCATCAGAAGCGCAGATAAAGGTCATTGAGGCTGTGTTGACTGAGCATCGGGCATTGTACGAGAAGGTATCCGGACTGCGGGATGCAGAGCAGGGGAAGGAGTTCGAACTCCCGGTGCAGGGTACGGATCTCTCCAGATTCCAGCCGATGGATATCGGCGGCTATGATAAGTTTGCGGTTCGTTTCGGCAGGGGTCCGGAACTTGCAAAGCCGGAAGATATCGAGAGGTTGGTTGATCTTCAGAAGATCACTGCTTACTACGCGGCAATGAAAAACTACGCTCCGGTTGCGGGTTTCAGACCCGGGACTCCGGAAGATGTCAAGAACCGCATATTATTCACAAGGGATCCCCGTTATCAGGAGCTTGCACAAATAGCCAATCCATTAATATCAGGGGCGGGATGGGAAAGAATATCGGGTAAAAACTACATCGGGCCAAGGAATATTAGCGAACTCAGGGAGGTTGTGGAGGGCTCGGCGTCCGAAATAGAACCTCTGATAGGTACGGGAGAGCCAACTGCATGGTATTCTGGACGGCAGGTATCTCAGGAACCCGGTCAGACTACAGGGTTCGATTATAATGACCCGGAGTTCAGGGAAGTGGTCAGGGAGATTGTCCAGGAAACGCTGAGTGGAGGGATGGTGACGGACTGAGTAAATACGCTTGTAAGAAGCCATGATGTTTGCGAATGAAAGCAAGAAGTCGGCATTTGATAAATTATTTTGATTTTGTAAGTTTGCAACGGCTACAGTGATGAATAAATGCGTTTATGTGTCAGAGATGTTCTCATTGACATATTGAAAACGGAATTCAGAGCGTTTTAGAACGTTTTCAGAAGTTATATATAGAATTGTGTTTTAAATCTATTCATGGTATGGCTGAATTTGGTGAAATAAATATCAATGTTTACTGTCTATGATATGGGACGACAAAGAATTAGGAAATAATCAAGCATTAATGGTATTGAATGATCACGAATTACATATAATTTAGATGCTAAAAGTATTTTTAATCAATGATTAAATATATGATTTATTCTATTTAAAATATACAATAATAAAGGAGAAAATATGACTAAAAAAATATGCATTGTTTGTGGAGAAGAGAGAGACATAGGATGGCCAGGTGCAAAGATATGTCAATATTGTGGAATATTTCTTTGCAGCAAACATGGAAGTGGTAGATCAACATGTCCCCATTGTCATAAACGTTTATCCTAAAATAAACATATATTTTTTGAAAAAAAAACATATGAAAAACAATAATGGTCTTCTGTTAACGAATGCATAAATAATACCAATAAAATATCGTAAATTGTGATCATATTTGATATAAATCAAAATTTAAAAAAAAATAAGATGGAGTAAATATGGGAGGTGAAGGTGGATTAATCGGTGTAATTATTGCATTTATCATTGCACTATACATTATAGCTATAATTATTACTATACTAGTTATATTAATAATGATTGCACTGTATGGAGGATCGGTTTTCTATCTTAGTAAGCATCTTTATAATCAAACGAAGGAAAAATATCATTTGACAAATAAAAGTTTATTAACCCTGGTTGGAGTTGGGATCGGTTCTTTTATGCTCTCCAGTCTCATTTTGCCAGGTTTCTGGCCTATACCAGTTGCTATATTACTATTTCTGGTTTTAGCCATCGCAATACTTTGGATTTGGGGAATTTATAAGTTAAGAAAAAAATTAAATCCATTAACAATTGATGAAATTGTGCTTGAAAAAAAAACAAATGAAATTATGAATGAAATAGAAAATATAGATGATACAGTCCAAAAATACCAAAATGATATTTCTTCATTTAAAAAAGAAAAAGGAAATGAGTTGGAAGAAATAGAACAGTTGAATTTGAAAATAAGAAAAAAATGCGGTAGTGATAGATGGTTTGCAAAAGAAAAAGACGATTTGATAAAAACCTATGAAAAATACAATGAGGCTAAATTGGAAGAGTTATATACATCATCTAACAAAGATGAAAAAAATCTTGAATATTTAATATTAAAGCGAAAATTGTGGGAATCAAAAACAGGTGACTATAAGATGATTATTAATAAAAAGAATCAGATAGATAATTTAATGTCAAAGAAAAAGCGCTTAGAAAACATACTAAATAAAGTTAAAGAGAAGAGAAAAGAAGTCAGCAACACAATAGCTACTACGAAAATAGAGAGAATCGTTTTGGATTAGGAGATATAATTATGAGTGAACAATCTAGTTATTCAACGGAGGTGCGTATACCTGTAGCTTATGCGAATAACATATCTGTAATGTCAACAATTACAGATATTAGAGAAGAAATATGTTTGAAAATCCTTCTAAGAGCAATAGAATTTACTTCTGATGACCTTAAAGGAAACCTCGTCGACACTATCATTGACGTTGATGGGAAAGAGCGTGGATGCTTTAGAGGAATAAAAACAAAAGAATATCCTCGTGGCATAGGTATTAACATAGAAAATGGAAGAGTCATTTTTATCTACGATGCTTATGGTGACGGAGAAAAATGGGGCAAACTTATCAGTTCCTCAGTAAACCAAAATTATCAAACAATAGCTGTTATCCAAGCCCAGGAAGATCTAGGTTATAAAGTACAGGTTCATCCAATCGGAAAACAAAAATTAGTTGTTGGGAGTATATAATGAAAAAGACCATCAAAGTAATAATAGATGCAAATGGGAATTTGGAGGCAGATTTCTCTGGATTTAGAGGTAATGAGTGTGAAAGTGAAGAGAAAAGGCTTCGAGAGCAATTGGCAAGATATGGAATAATTGTGAAAAATAGTAAAATAATCCCTAAACAAATTCTCGTGGGAGATATTCAGAAGGAAGTTGAATATGGTACAAATAAACTTGTTGTCAAATAGTTGCAAACTCTGAGGTTTAAATGATTGAAAATGGGAAATCTTTTTTATATGTTCAAATTTTTCCGGAGGGATTAAATATATGCAATTATTCTGAAGATATTAATACGGATAGATTTATCGAAACCTTGAAAAAATATGGTTTGAATGTTACAGTCGTACATTTCAAATCTCCCTGTGGATAGTTGATTAAAATGGATTTATTTAATGACCAATGGATTAAAAAGGGATTATTAAAATGTGAAAGCAGATATTCAAATGTTCTATGTTTTGAAACTAACGATCCTAAAAGATTTGATCAATTGCTCAATCATATTGGAAGAGAGTCTGCATATGAAGAATTATATTTATATGATAAATGGAATGGTCTTAGACAATTAGATAAAAATGGGAATAAAGGAAATATAGACCTAATATTCAAGGGAGTACATCGTGGAATCGGAAGTAAATTCAGTCTAGATGACAGAACTTCAAACGAAAGTAATGTAATAGATATTCGTGAAGCACTCCGCGATGTTGATAAAATTTTAAGAAATAGAAGAACAGCCTTGATTCTAAGAAATTTAGAAGACCACAGAGATCAATTAATGCGTTCCGAAGATTTAATTGATGCAATTAGATCATGGGCTACAGATCCAGATATTATATATAATAATTCTATAATTATTCTTGTGGCTTCGGATATTTCAAAATTATTAGATGATTATACGCTAAGCCTAGCAGTCTTAATAAGACCAGATATTGCATGTAAAAAAGACAGAGAAAATCTTATAAAAGACTCTGCTAAAAAAAATAATATAGATGTTGAAGACAGGAAAAGTGCTTTGGTGACAGTAACTTCGGGATTGAATCTACACCAACTGGAAAGTACTCTTCTTGAATCACATTCTATAACAAGAGATTTCGACATTGAAAAAATAAAAGAAATCAAATCTGACCTTATTAGAAGATCAGATCTTATGGAAGTAATTGAACCTGAAGAAGGCTTCAATTCAATCGGTGGGTATGATGAAATCAAAAGTTTCATTAATAACGTTATTATCGATGTGTTGAAAAATGAGGGCCGTGCTAAAAAATTGGCTCTTCGATTGCCAAGAGGAATCCTTCTTTTTGGTCCCCCTGGGACAGGCAAAACATATTTTGCAAAAGCTCTCGCCAAAGAAACAAATTTACCATTTATTAACATGAAAACTGAGAATCTATTCAGTAAATATCTTGGAGAGTCAGGTCGACGATTTAAGAATGCAATTGAAATTACAGAACAAATGTCACCTGCCATTGTATTTATTGATGAAATAGATCGGTTTGGTAAGAGAACAGGAGGAGATGAAAGTGGTGCATCCCAAGAAACAAGTAGGGTATTTTCTCAAGTTCTGGAATGGTTAGGGGATCCAAAAAGACAGGCAATAATTATAGGAACTACAAATGAACCAGGCAAAATGGATGAAGCCTTTCTGAGAACTGGCAGATTTGATTATAAAATACCTTTTTTATATCCCGACAAAAAAGCAAGAAAGGATATACTAAGGATTCATTTGGGATTAAAAGGCAATAAAGAAAAGCCCGACATGAATATACAAAATATTGAAAATATAATTGATACGATTGTGGATAAAACTGAAGATATTTCTGGAGCAGAAATTGAAGAACTCGTAAACAGAGCAAAAAGAAATGCCTTTAAGAATCATAGAAATCTACTAGAACCGGAAGATCTTAACTATGCCTCTGATAGTTTTACCCATCCTGATAGGACAGAAATAAAACAAAAATATAAAGATCTGATATTAAAATTTTCGGATAATGCCGAATTTTCAAAGTTATCATCTGAAGAATAGGAGAAAAATAATGATGGTGGGAATTTCTTTTGGAAATCATTACTTTGCAATGACCTGTGTAGAAATAACCCAAGAACGAAGGATAATAAAAAATATCAACGGGAACGATACAACTCCTTCCGTAGTGCATGGGAGAAAAAATGGTGAAATAATAGTAGGCAAAAGATTAAAAAATTTCTCTATTGGATATCCAAAGTGAAACAGTTATGGAGATTTAACCTTTGAATTGTCTAACGAAAATACAACTTACTATTACTACAAAACATGAATGTTGGAATCAAATGCGAAGGTATTGATTTGAGTATTCGACAGGTGTTGAAAATGGTTACGGAAACAAAAGAAAACCCAGAAATTAAAGCCGAAATACCAATTGTGAAAACAAGTGAAGAGAGTGGAGACGAAGAAATAATATCAGACATAGTTGAATTTGCGGAAGATTTTAAGAAGCAAATGAACGAAGGTTTAACGAAATTAATTGGAAATAAATTAGAAGAAATATCAAAGGAGAAAACGAGTACAAAGAGTGTAGAAGAAATAATACCAGATATAGTCAAATTTGCAGAAGATTTTAAGAAGCAAATGAACGAAGACTTAAGAAAACTAATTGAAATAACATCCTCAAGGATCAAAAACTATGAAAAATGGGTAGAAAGAGAAAAAAAAGAAAAAACAGATGGAATAAAAAATGCTAATAAAAGCACAATGGCAAACTTGATGGCTCCTCTTACTCGATTGTACAATGTGAACGATATAGAAGATGAAGAAATTATTTCATTAAAGAAAATGTTTGATAATTTCTGTAAGGATGAAGGCATCAAGATTATCCTACCATCTAAAAATGAAAAATTTGATGAAAGCTTCCATCATACTGCTGAAACATCAGAAACAGAAGATGAACAACAAAATAACAAGATAGTAAATGTAATCAGAATAGGATGCCTGTATACATCAGGAAATGTAATAGTTCCGGCTGAAGTAATTGTTTATAAAAAGAAAAAAATAGAAGGTGAATAAAGTGATAGTGGGAATAGATTTGGGAACGACATATTCTGCGATGGCCTTTGTTGAATTGGACGGACTTCGAAAGATAATAAAAAATATTGACGGAAATGAAACAACACCATCCGTAGTGCATTGGAGAAAAAATGGTGAAGAAATAATAGTCGGAAAAAGGGCAAAAAATTTATCTGTTGGATTTCCAGATGAAACAATAATGGAGATAAAAAGAGAAATAGGTAGTAGTAAAATAGTAAAAATTTATGGTAAAGAATATACGCCAGAGGGGATTTCAGGTTTAATATTAGCTAAATTGAAAAAAGATGCTGAGGAACAACTAAGAGAGAAGATTACAAATGTTGTAGTATCTGTGCCTGCGTATTTCAGGGATGGTGAAAGAAAAGCGACAATAGCCGCTGCAAAAATTGCGGGTTGGAAAGATGATGAGATAACGATAATAAATGAGCCAAACGCCGCAGCGATGGAATTCGGTTTAGATGAGAAAATTGAAAAAGGAAAAATACTTGTATTTGATCTTGGTGGAGGAACTTTTGACGTCACCGTATTAAATATAGGAGATAAAATTTTTATTGTTGAGACAAATGGCGGCGAGAGGAACTTAGGCGGTAAAGACTTTGATAAAAGACTCATGGACTATATTATAGACGAAGTAAAAAAAGAACATAAAGTTGATTTAAACGAAGAAAAATATAAAACTACAAAGCAAGAACTTGTACTAAAAGCAGAAGAGACAAAAAATGCTCTTTCAAGTAATATGAGTTATGATATCGTTATAGATTTCATTATTACAGATAAAAAAGTAAATTTTTCAAAAGAAATAACAAGAGATAAGTTTAATGAATTGACAAAAGATCTTGTGGAAAAAACAAAAAATATTACAATAAAAACATTAAACGATGCAAAAATCGACAAACAAGACCTAGATAAAATTGTGATGGTAGGCGGTTGTTCAAGAATTCCTGCAGTTAGAGATGCAGTAAAGGAAATATTTCCAGGAAAAGAAATCTTATTACATGATCCTGATCTGGCAATAGCAAAAGGAGCTGCTATATACGGTAGTATATTTTTTTCAGCAAAAACACCTGAAGAAAAAGCAAAACAGAAAATAATGAGGGAAGCATTAGGATCATCAGGAGGGATTGTCAGTACCCATGCTTTAGGCATAGAAGCGATAGTAAATGGTGAGGACGGCATATTCTCGACAATAATAAAAAAAGATCAACTTCTACCAACCAAAGGCACTGAGATTTATTATCCCTCCTTAGACCAACAGACAGAAATACTTATTAAAGTTTATGAAGGAGAAGAAAGGATAGCAGCTCATCCAAAAAATTCTAAATGGGGAGAAATGAAAGTTACAGAAATTCCACCTAAACCCAAAGGCGTAGAAAAGATAGAGGTAACATTTGAATATTCTTTAGTAAATACCCTTCGTGTTTCTTCTAAAATATTAAGCACGGGTAAAGTTTTTACTGAAGAATTTAGAGCATCAAAAGAAAGTGTTGCTATGGATAACAGAATAAAGGAAGATATCAAGTATTTAAAATGACATTATGACGGAGATTTGAATGTCGATATCAAGAGTCTTCTGGCTATTTTTATTTGCTGTACTTGGTATATCAAGCATTATCCGAAGAGATTATAATTATTGGCTATTTATTTTATTAATATCATTAGGAATGCTAACTGTTATAACAATAGGAAACCGATTAAAAGGAGATTTAAAAGAAGAATGGAAATCAATAGAAGAAAAAAGTGCGGAATGGGATAGATTAATTGAATCTGAAGAAAAACGGAAATCGTTTGAAGACGAAAAAAGATCATTTACACAACAAGCTGATTTAAAAGAAAAAGGTCTACAGGAAAAACTGGGATCGTTAGAAAAAGAAAAAAAGTTTTTTGAAATACAAATAGCTGATTTACAAAAAAAACTGGATAAGTTAGAATACGAAAAATCGTCATTTGAAACACAACAAGATGATTTAGTAGAAGAATGGAATTCGTTAAGAAAAGCCCGAAAATTGTTAGAAACAGAAAAAATGCAATTGGAAAAGTCTCCATTAAAAAAATTAAGTAATTATCATATCTTTCTGGATGAAATAAAAGAATTAAGGCAAATAGAACAGATTGACAGAGATAATCTAATATCTACCGATACTATAGTGGATAAAATTTTTATTGAAATCGAAAATACATATTACCCTAAGGCATTCTCAGAATATTCAAAAAATAATTTAACTGAATACATAAAAATTCGAAATTTATATTCAGAAAATATTTATAAAGATTGTAAAAAACGGAGAAATCAACAATGGGCCATAAGAAGATGCTATGATATAGATGAAGCATATAAAAATAAATGAAACAATAATTTGAAATTGGTTTATGTCATTACAAAGAAAATTATTAACTATAGATATTTCAGTTGCAGCTATTTGTATGGTACTGTGGATTTTACCCATAAGCAGCATATACTATGGTTTAGATAATGGCATGAATGGAAACAATCAACATACTAGCTCATCTATAATTTCTGCTCCAATATCTGTTTCAACTCCAAACATAATCCAGCCCCAGAAGGTTACCGCTGTGGACTTTAAAGCATGGGAAAAAGAGGGGGTGGATGTATCGGGTAAGGGCATACATCAATACTATATAATAGACTTCCAAGGAGAAAAATGGATTGCCTTAAAAGGAAAGGCTAACAAGCTAGCAAAGCTTGTTGTGGAAATGGGCAAAGAAGACAAGAAGGTTCTTACAACTGGTGAAACATGGTCACTTGGGTCAGGCTATGAACTTACCATCAATGCCATAGAAGCCAGAACAACACCAAGACAGGTTTGGTTTACACTCAAAAAGGATGGAGTTGTAGTGGATGAAGGCATCGGCCAATCTCCAGAAAGGAATACAACAGAAGCTAAAGAAAAGGCAGTTTACTATTCAACAAGGACAATACTGGGCGAATCGAATGTGCTTTTTTTCACCATCTATGTTAATACCATATTTTCAGGTGCAACGGCCGATATGGTTCAGTTCAAGTATGCTTGGCTGATCGATGAGACCACTGCAAAGGATGTCACAGCATCAACCGCTACATCCGCAGCCGTAAATACACTATCTGCAGACCAGAAGACTTTCACCAACTCCTTTGGCATGGAGTTCGTGCAGGTACCTGCTGGTGAATTTGATATGGGTTCGCAAACAACTGAAAAAGATAGATTTGTCTGGGAAGGTCCAATCCATAGAGTGAAAATATCAAATGGTTTCTACATGGGCAAATATGAGGTTACCCAGAAACAGTGGCGCGATGTTATGGGAAATAATCCCTCCTATTTTAAAGGCGATGAACTGCCTGTTGAAGGGGTATCATGGAACGATGTTCAGGAATTCATCAAAAAGCTAAATGAGAAAGAGGGCACGGATAAATACAGAATTCCCTCGGAGGCTGAATGGGAATATGCAGCGCGTGCAGGGACCACGACAAGATATTTCTTTGGCGATGATGAATCGAAAGTTGGAGATTATGCTTGGTTTGATGAAAATTCAGACAGAAAGACGCATCCAGTCGGTCAAAAGAAGCCAAATCCATGGGGGTTATATGACATATACGGGAATGTATGGGAATGGGTACAGGATACATTCCACGACAACTACCGCGATGCACCTACAGATGGCGGTGAATGGAAACTCGGAGGTAGCTCAAATCACGTTATTAGGGGTGCTAGCTGGTATAACAATCCAGTTGACTTCCGGTCAGCATCCCGAAACAACGCTGGTCCAGGCAGCAGCTTAATCGGTTTTCGCCTTGTAATGATATTGCCAACTTCAACAAATACTCCAATAGCACAAATTTCAACTCCAACAGTTATTGCTAAACAACAACAGCCTTCAACAACATCAAGTGATATAGTTCCCACAACATATTTATCATATGTGAATAACGGGAATGGATTCTATCAAGTACGTAATCTAGATAAACCGCAGCCACGTAAATTTACATATGAGAATAGTGTCCTTAATATCGGCAAGGGAGACACTATAATATGGGAAAATGATGAAGTTAAAGAAACGCTTAATGTAATAAGTGACCAAAAATTATGGAACAGTGAAATTGGACAGATTAAAGCGGGGAGAAGGATCAATTACACATTTTATAATCATGGAACTTATACTTTTCATATCGAATTTGAAGGATTATCAAAGAGACAGACAATTGTTGTTACACCAACAGCTTCTCAGATATCTATACCCATATCTGCAGTATCCTCTGTAACAACATCCACAGACCAGAAGACCATCACCAATTCCATCGGAATGGAGTTAGTATTGATACCAGCGGGCGAGTTTGATATGGGCTCACCATCGAATGAAGTAGGAAGGAACAATAATGAAGGTCCAGTCCATCGCGTAAAAATTTCAAAGGCCTTTTACATGGGTAAGTATGAGGTTACTAAGAAACAGTGGCTTGATGTCATGGGAAGCAAACCAAATCCTTATGATACAGATTTCAAAGGCGATGACTCGCCTGTTAATAATTTTGTAAGTTGGGATAGTATTCAGGAGTTCATCAGCAATCTCAATCAGAAAGAAGGGATAAATAAATATCGTCTTCCCACTGAGGCGGAATGGGAATATGCCGCACGTGCAGGAACAACGACAAGATATTCATTCGGTGATGATGAGTCGATACTTGGTGATTATGCATGGTGTAATGGAAAATCAGGAGACAAAAGTCATGAGGTTGGTCAGAAGAAGCCCAATCCATGGGCTCTGTACGACATGCATGGAAATGTTTGGGAATGGGTTCAGGATATTTGGCATAGAGACTATAACGGCGCTCCAACAAATGGAAGTGCATGGGAAGGTAAAGTCAGCTGGCTTGGCCGGGTTGTTCGAGGCGGTGGTTGGAGCGACTTCCCATCCGCAGGGGGCTGTCGGTCAGCGATACGCTCCAACCTCAATCAGGGTGCCAGCTCCAGCCAAGTCGGCTTTCGCCTCCTGAAAGAATTGTAGTTGCTTTCCAGTTTATCATTTATCACTTAACTTATGCCAAATCATACGGCTGAACATAAGGGAATGAATAAAAAATGAAGTTCATACATCCTGACTTTCAGGGTTTTATGGGATACAAAATTTGAAATATTGGAAAAGCGCATACATTAGAAATTGCAGAAAAAATTTTCCAAACCAATTTGTAGCCTATATAAAGGCTACGGAAAACTATCAGGAATCATGCTTTATAGGCTTATTTAATGGAAATGTAGCCTGCAAAACTCGGAATCTCAGGATACATGCATGCAAAGTTATGAACTAAAAAACTAAACTCATTGATTTCATGAGCAATTTACCAATCTTATATCCACAATTATTCAGGCCAGAAGAAGCACATGAGAGCGATTAATCATTTGCTTGTTCCTGCCCCCTCCTTATTAACTATGGCCAAAACCACCAATATGAGAACGAAAAACTCATGCAGCCCCCGTTGATGCCTCGGACTTTAGCGAAGGGAGTCCAAGGCAATTTAATATTACTATGATATTACAATAGTATTATTATCACCCAAGACAATACAGTTGTCAGTGTGACATTAAGACTTGAAGGCTATAAAAAGAGCCCCGACGGTTTCGGCACGGGGACATATGAAGTTCTGCACCCAAAAGGCGCATCAATAGAGATAATCAGGTCATTATTCGAAGGTGATGTGCTCAAGATAACCTCTGTCAGGAACACGCCCGACCCGGCGCTTGAAAAAGCTCGCGGGATCAGGCTCTACGATGGGAATAAGAAGTTATTCGATGGGTATTTGCGCGCACCGGATTACCGACGCGGCAGCAACAAATATAGGACGCTGACCACTGATGTTTACGATTGGCGAAAGGAACTCGAGGCAATATATATCACAGAGTCGGCAGGGGGCACAGAGAGTTATGTCGATCGATCCATAGACTTCATACTTGCAGACCTGTGCAGGATAGCAAACTCAGCAGGGGTGGTGAAGAAGCAGACCTATAAATATGATCCTGCCAGGCTTCCATATCATCCCTCCTTTTTCGAGACAGAATTGATCTCTCCGACCTTTACAGATACTATCTGGGATGCATTTACTGAATTGACAA
>Ga0172375_10000209_pt1 | contig 92250 bp, 84 predicted proteins | sample LakKiv1m_FD_114537 | JGI IMG/M metagenome (GOLD analysis project Ga0172375, IMG submission 114537) | Freshwater microbial communities from Kabuno Bay, South-Kivu, Congo - kab_092012_11.1m | ecosystem: Environmental > Aquatic > Freshwater > Lake | place: Democratic Republic of the Congo...
CATTATCGGTCCGCGGCCGGAACGGCCCGGAATCGCCGATCAATTGCAGGCGGAAATACCTTTTTATAACGAACGCACGCTGGTTATGCCCGGCGTTACCGGCTGGGATCAGGTTTGCGGCGAATACCATTCGCCGAGCAAGGAAGATACCTTAAAAAAACTGCAGTACGATTTGTACTATATAAAAAATCGCTCCATCTTCTTGGATCTTGCGATAATATTAAGAACCATCCGAACCGTTATCTGGGGAGGAGGAAGATAAAATTAGGCAAATTATTTCGCTTATTTTGCGTTAGCTTAATCAGCTTAAAATTTGTCTTATTTTTTTTGCCAAAGACTCACAATCAAGCTGATGGTAATTCAATACCTCATCGGGCTGGCCGCATTCCGGTATTTCATTAACTCCCAAATTGATTATTTTTTTCCCGCTGGCATATTTGCCCAAGGCAGAAGCGATAACCGAGCCTTGCCCAAACAAAGTGTAATGGTCGTCTAGGGTAAAAATATGTCGGTATTTATCAATGACCGGCCGCAACCAGTTTAAATCCAGCCGGTTCAGCCAGGGCAAATCATATACCGCCAAATTGATATCAAATTGTTTTAATATTTGCGCCGCAAGATACGCTTCTTTTAGCATCACCGGCCCGTAAGCAAACAAAATTGCGCTCTTTCCGGCGATTAGTTCTCTGCCCTGGCCGCATACTAACGGATAATTATTTAAAGAAAAAGGCACCTCCACCGGCAAGTTTACCAGCCGGATGTAAGTGCTGTGCGGATTGCGCTCCACGGCCCAGCGCAACGCCTGCCTGGTTTCGTTTTCCGTACCCGGCTGAATCATTACTATTCCCGGCATTGACCCAATAATAGAAATGTCGCGCACTGATTGATGCGAGTGCCCCGGCGTTGCGGGCAAAAGTCCGGCCAAAGCGCCGACATAAATTATTTTGGTATGTTCAGTAAGGTTATTATAAATTTGTTCATTGGCGCGCGTAGATAAAAAACAGGCAAAAGAATGCGCTACCGGCAACATCCCGCGCAATGCTAAGCCGCCGGCTAAAGATACCATATCCTGCTCGGCAATGCCGCATTCAATGTGTCGGGCGGGAAATTTTTGTTGAAAATCATAGGCGCCGGCATCTACCATTAAATCAGCATCTAAGGCGATAATATCTTTGCGTTCTGCGGCTATTTTTGCCAATTCATCGGCATGGGCGGAAATTAATTTTTGCGGTTTGGACGGGCAGGATTTGGAAAAAACTTCCGTCTGTTCCAAAGCAAGGCCGGTTAAATTAACTTGCTTAAGATGGCTGTTAATCCTATCAGCCAGCTCAGCGCTTGCCATTAAATAATCCTCCGGCTTGGGAGCGCCGCTGTGAAATTTGTACAAACCGTCAGCGGATAATTTTTCCATAAAAGACACTCCCTTGCCTTTGACCGTATCAGCAATTAAAATCTGTGGGCGATTTTTAATAGTGCGGCAGTGCGCGAGCGCCCGCTGCAACGCGAAAAAGTTATGCCCGTCGCAACGCGCCGTTTCCCAGCCGAAAGAGCGGAACTTCTCTTCCAGATTTCCCAAGTTGCTGGTTTTGCTTACTAAAGTATCCGATTGAATTTTGTTGTGGTCAACGATGACGGTGATTTCCGCGAATTGCTTGTTTGCGGTCGGTTGCAACGATTCCCAAATCTGCCCCTCTTGTAGTTCCCCATCGCCGGTCAAAATATAAAAATGTCCGTTCCGACCCAGCCGCCGGTTAACCTCCGCCATTCCCCGAGCTTTAGAAATGCCCATCCCCAAAGAACCGGTATTGGTAACGATAAAAGGAGTCCGGACATCGGGATGGCCCGGCAATCCATTAAGCCGCCGTAATTTATGGATCAAACTGTAATCCAATTTTTCCAAACCAATCAAAAGAGAATACAAAGCCGGCGCGTCGTGGCCTTTGGAAGAAAAGTAAGTATCCGAACCAGGCAAATTTTCATTGGGTAAATTCATTTCCTGCGCCCAAAGCCAGGTGATAATATCCAAACAGCTAAAACTAGTGCCAATGTGGCCGGAGCCGGCTTCCATAATCATGGACAGCGTATTCAGGCGAAAAATGTCGGCGAGTATTTGTAATTTCGTAAAATTATCAATCGCGCTTGCCCGCACTCTTTTTATTTCCGCTAACGGGACAAAAAGTAATTTCATATTTATTTTGTTTTAGTAAAAATACACACCAAGGTATCGGTTATGCGTTCGGCTTGCAGGATGTCCGCGTAGGCCGAGTTTATTTTCTTAAATTTATTTTCGTATTCCGCGTTGCCGCCCGGCTTGCCGCGCAACAGCCATTGCAGATGATTGGCAAAAGGATAGCGCTGAATATAAAGGCATTTTATTTTTGTAAAACCGCTTTCTTTAAATACCTTGGTTAAGCTGGCTTCGTTGTAGTAAAAGCAATGCATCGATTGGAAATAAAATTTTCTGAACGGCTCGCAATGATAACGTCCCGCCAAAGCATCGTCCGCGTTAGGCACCTCCACAAAGACGCGCGCGCCTGGCGCCAGATGCCGCTTTAATTCTTTTAAATAGGAAAATGGCTCATTAATATGTTCAAACATGTGGAACATAGACACCGTGTCAAAACGCGTACTAGCTGGCACGGCTTCAAGCAAGGGGTACCGTTTGATATTTTTTGCCCGAAGTTCAGCGGCCTCTTCTTCGCCCGGTTCAATGGCAACCACGTCTTTAACATATGGTTTGGCGGCAAAAAGAAAGTATCCTTTGGAAGCGCCGATATCGCATAGCAAAACTGATTTTTTAAAATATTTTTTAAGCAGCTCTACCTGCCGATGGGCAGAAATCCGCAATTTTTTTTCCAAAAAACCACTTTTATCTTTGGCGGGAATCCTTTTCAGCCGCGCCTGATATCCTTTGGCGGCATAAAATATTTTCGCTTCTTTTTTGGTCATCATAGGATGCAAAAATACCGCTTGGCAAATTGGGCATTGCCAGACATTGCGGTGCGGCGCGTCCCATACCCCTTTTTGGATGCAAACTGTTTTTTGGCTTTGGCAAATTTGGCATTTCATATTTTTTAAAATATTAAAGGCGCTCCCTGCGCCGTGATAATTTTTTCGCAAACTTCGCGGACGGCGTGCCTGCCGCCTTTTGCCTTGGTTGCATAATCGCAAACTTTTTTTACCAACAGATGGCCATCGGCAACCGTTATGGCTAACCCGACTTTTTGCAAAACTTCAATGTCGTTTAAATCGTCGCCGATATACGCCGCCTTGTCCAAACTAATATTATTCTCTTTGATGACTCTTTTTAAAATTGCTAATTTTCCTTCGCCGTTTTCTACTTTCTGCCAGCAGCTGATTTTTAATTTTTTGCAACGGGCGCTTACAACCGGATTAGCTTCTTTGGAAATTACTATTATTTTAATGCCACGCCGCTTAAGCATTTCAATTCCCAACCCGTCCTTGCGGCTGCATTTAACCATTTCCCGGCCGTCCGTTCCGACATAAACCGAGCCGTCAGTCATAACGCCGTCAAAGTCCATAGCTAATAATTTGATATTTTTAAATTTTATTTGCAATTTATTATTCATATTTAATAAAGCTGTCTTAATTATAATCCGTACTCACTTGCTTCCACTCGGAATAAAAATCAAGCGCTTGTTTTCCGCCTTCGCGCCAGCCGTTGCCGGAAAATCCCAAACCGCCAAAGGGCATATGCGGCTCACTGCCGTGGGTTGAGCCGTTCACTCGCACGACGCCGGCTGGATATCGCTTGATAAATTCACGCGCTTGCGCCGGATCTTTGGTGTGGATGGCGCCGGTTAATTTATAAGGCGAGCCATTAGCTAGTTCTACGGCATGGTCAAAATCACGCGCCGGATAAAGCGCGACAACCGGCCCAAAAAGTTCCGTGCGGGAAATTTCGTCAGCCGGCGGCACATTTTCCAAAACAGTAGGTTCCAGGAAATAACCGCCTTTTAAACGGTCAATTTGCAATCGGCGACCGCCAATTAAAATTTTGGCGCCCCGCTTAACCGCTTGTTGCACGGCTTCAATAATATTATTCATTCTTCGCTCGTTAATAATAGCGCCAAAATCGTCCGCGTCGCTAACGCCTATTTTTAAATTTTCTACTTTTTGGATGAATATTTTTTTAAACTGCTCGTAAACCGCATCCAATATTATCAGCCGGCTGGCAGCCGCGCACCGCTGTCCTCCGTCAACAAAAGCTGAAGCCACGGCCGCTTTAGCCGCCTGTTCCAAATCAGCATCGGCGCAAATGACGAACGGATTTTTACCGCCGGCTTCAATCGCTACTTTGGCCAGACGATCGGCTGATGATTTTAAAATTTCTATTCCGGTTTTTGCTGAACCGGTAAAACTAATGAACTCCGCGCGCGGATCGCTTACTAAAGCTTGCCCGATTTCACTGCCCATTCCCTGAACTACCGAAAACACTCCAGTGGGAAGGCCGGCCTCTTTAAGTAACCCGGCAAACCAAATACCGGCATATGGCATATCCTCATGCGCTTTTAACGCGACAGTATTGCCGCACAAAAGCGCGGGAAACGTTTTGGCCGCAATATTAGTGATGGGGTTATTTACCGGAGGAATAAGCGCGCCGACGCCGATGCTTTGGCGTGTAATTTGCACTAAACGCTTGGGAACTGACGCTGTTAAAGTCTGAGGTTCAAATTCTGATATCGCCTCGGTGAAAAACAGCCCGCACTTAGCCGCGCTCTCGGCTTCAGCCAAAGCATGTTTTACAGGTTTGCCGGCTTCCAGCGCGATTATTTCCGCTATCTCTGTTTGGCGCTCCTTAAGTAAAGACGCGGCTCGGCGCAAAACATTTGCCCGTTCCTTTACGCCCGCCCCGGACCAGATTGGATAAGCGCGTTCAGCCGACGATAACGCTTGTCCGGCATCGGCGGAATTGCCGCGCGCCACTTTGGTTAAAATTTGGCCCGTAGCCGGATTATATTTGTCAAAAAATTCCCGCGTTTGCGCCTGCGTTTCCCTGCCGTCAATCCAATGTAATGTTTGTTTAGGATAATCCATATTTTCCTTCACTTCTAAATTTGTTAATCAATTGTTCGGCAATAAAAAAATCAATTTCGGAATCAATGTCAATCGCCCGCTCCTGCGGAATAATATGATGCCTGATATAATCGCCGGTGAGCGTATTCTGCCCTTCTAAAACCGGCACGCGCGTAGCAATAATATTGGCGCGGAAATAAGCCGGCTCGTATTTCTGCCTGCCTACCGGGGTGACGCCGCGGCTGTCATCGCCAAAATAAGTCACGACTTTTTCCCGTCCCGCCTCATCTTTTATTATTTTTAAAGCTTTGCGCGGATGCTGTCTTGCTTCAGCCACTACGACGGCGGCATCGGCTTTTGAGTCGGCTAACAGCAAGTCAACGCAAGCATCCATATCCTCTGCCAATTGCAAAGGAGTTGTCGGCAGTAAGCGCAGAACAATGTCAGGATTGTAATTTTCATGTTCGCGCAACCAACTAATGGCATGGCGCAAATATTCAATGTCAAGCGCGTTGTCCCCGGCTATCTCTGGCGGGCGCAAAAAAGGTGCTCTTGCCCCATATTCTCGGGCAATACGGGCGTATTCTTCCGAATCGGTAGATACAATCACTTGGTCAAGATAATGTGATTTTTTGGCCGCCGCTATAATCCACGTTAAAAGCGGTTTGCCGGCTAAAGGACGGATGTTTTTGTGCGGCAGTCCTTTGGAACCGGATCGCGCGCCGATAACGCCGATAATTTTTGGTTTTATTAATGCCATAAAGTTTACCAGGCCGTCCAGCCGCCGTCAATCACCAAATTGGCTCCGGTCATATAGGAAGAAGCGTCAGAAGCCAAAAATAAAATTGCGCCATTATATTCGTCTTTGCGCGCCATGCGCCCCAGCGGAGTCTTATAAGAATATTTTTTTACAAAATCAGGATTTTGGCTGTTAAAAACGCCCCCCGGCGTCAAGGTATTGACCCGCACGTTTTTTTCCGCCCAATAAGTAGCGAGGTAACGCGTCAAATTCAAAACGCCGGATTTGGTTACGCTGTACGATACCGGTTTGATAAAATTGGTATAAATCCTCTGGTCAGGCGACACCAAACCGTAAGTGGAAGAAATATTAATAATACTGCCCCGTTTCTTTTCCGCCATTGCTTGGCCGAATATCTGGCAGCAAATAAGCATACCGGTTAAATTTACGGCTAATACCGCTTCCCACTGCTTTAACGGATAGTCCTCAAACGATTCTCCCTTGGAAACTCCGGGAATAAAATCGCAGGCCGCATTATTGATTAACACCGCGGGTACGGTCCAAGACTTTTTGATGCTTTGCAAAACTTTTTTTATTTTTTCCCGGTCAGTAATGTCTGTTTGATAAAATTTTACCTTTTGACGAAACTTTAAATCAGCAAGCTCATGATTTTTGTCCGGTTTTTTTATGTCTAACACCGCTACTTTGGCGCCGACTTCCGTTAACGCTTTTACATATTCGGTTCCCAGCATTCCCAAGCCGCCGGTAACGACGGCCACCCGATTGCGCAAATTAAATTTTTTTTCCAATATTTCATTATGCATATGATTGCTTTTAAAAGCGATGATATTAAATCCCAAAAAAATCAATGAAGTCGGCAATGATAACGGTATCTTCCGCAATATCCGTTTTTGTCCTTTTGCCAATTATTTTATCCATCATGTTTGGCTTTAACCCATAGCCCGGACTTTTACAGGTAATCATTTCCGCGGTAATAACCGTCCCGGCGGGAATGGGTTTGGCCGTAACCAAACTTTTGCGGTGTTTCTCGCGAAAACCCATTTCTTCGGGATGCACCTGTTTAATGGGCTGGCCGAGCACTGACCGCAACCGCCGCGCGTCGTCAACCATTCGTTTGAATTCTTCCGGTTCCAAACTTACAGTGGCGTGATCCGGCCCCGGCAAATTTTTGTCCAAAGTAAAATGGCGTTCAATAGTGCGGGCGCCCAACGCCGCGGCGGCCAGACTGGGCAAAATATCGCGCTCGTGCCCAGAGTAACCTACCGGCAAAGGATGATACCGTTCTTGGACTAATTTTAATGCCGTTAAATTTAATTTTTCATCCGGAGTGGGATAAACGGAAACGCAATATTGCACTATTAACTGCTGGTTGTATTTTAATACCGTTTCAATCCCTTCGTCCGCCTCTTCCCAATCGGCGGCTCCGAGCGACAACATCATCGGCTTGCCCTTTTTGGCAATATATTCAATCAGCGGCAGATTGGTAATGTCTTGCGAAGAAATTTTGTAAACGCCGACGCCGATATTTTCCAAAAAATCAACGCTCACTTTATCAAAGGGCGTAGCGTAAAAAATCAATCCCAGTTCATTGGCGTAGGAATTAAGTTTGGCGTATTCTTCTTCATTTAATTCCAAATGCTCGCGATATTCCCGGTAGGTTTTGCCGAAAATCTGGTCCTTGTTTTGCTCGCGTTCCAATAGTTCGCGCGTAGCCACTTCGCTCATAAAGCGTTTTTGCAATTTAACCGCGTCGGCGCCGACTTGAGCCGCGCGTTCAATCGTGCGCTTAGCCAAAAAATAATCGCCGTTATGGTTAGCGCCGATGTCGGCGATAAAAAAGACCGGGTCGCCTTCGCCGCCGATGTATTTATCGCCGATTTTTATCCGGGAAGGCAAATTTTGATGTTTCTCTTCAATTAATCCTTGCATAAATTTAGTTTAAATACGCATATTTTAAATAATAATTTTTTTCATCTTCGCTTAAAATTTTAAAATTATTCTTTTGAAAAAGCTTTATGGAAATAATATTTTCCTTTTGAATCTCCGCGGCCAAATCCTTATTGCCGTTAAATTTGATTATCGTTTCGCTTAACAAAATATTGCCCAATCCTTGGCTGTGGAATTGCGGGTCCAGGGCGATAGAAACAACATAACTATTGCGCTCGCCGTCATAATCTAACCGGCAATAGCCGATTGTTTCTTGTCCGTCTTTTTCCAGCACAAAAAAATGATTATCCGCGCCGCCAAAATATTTGCGCTCAAACCAATTTTGGTGCTGTTCCCAGGGGATCGCTTCCGGGTTGCCGGAATACCGCCGCGACAACGGATCATTTCTTATTTCCCAAATCCTTTTTGAATCGCTTTTTTCTCCCGCTCTGACGGCATATTTCAAGCCCGCGTAATTTTTGTTTTCTTGTTCCATAAAAGATTTATCGTTTGATTAAATTCCAGGATAACGGCGTTCCGGCGGTGATATTTTTTCGCGCGCTTTTGCCTATAATTTTATCATAATATTTCGGCGCCAAACCGTAGCCGGGGCGGATGGAACGGATATTCCGGACGGTAAATTTTTCACCGTTTTTCATATCTTTAACGACAAAAAGTGATTTTCTAAAAATAACGTTTTCCGCTTCTGATTTGGTAATTTTATAATTTGGCTTGCCAACGGCTTTTTCGGTAGCGCGCACCACTTGCACTAAATTCTTAAATTCCTCGGGCTCAAGAGAAAAAGCGGCGTCCGTCCCGCCGGCGGAGCGTTTTATCGTCAAATGTTTTTCTATCAAAGAAGCGCCGAGGGCAACGGATGCGATGGAAACCGTGGCGCCCAAAGTATGGTCTGACAAACCAGCGATAACTTTAAACTTTTTAACAATATCAGGAATAGTGGACAAATTCATTTCTTCAAACTTGGCCGGGTAGCCGGAAACGCAATGCAAAATCGCGACTTCCGGACAACCGTATTTTTTCAGTGTTTTAACGGCTAATTTTATCTCATCCCGAGAAGCCATGCCGCGAGACATGATTACCGGCTTTTTCGTTTGCCCAATTTTTTTAAGTAAAGGGATATCAACTACTTCAAAAGAGGCGACTTTATACAACGCCACCTTCATTTTTTCCAAAAAATCCACGGCCGTTGCGTCAAACGGAGTAGAAAAAACCAAAACTCCTTTAGACGCGCCGTATTTTTTTAATTTGGCCTGCCACTCCCACGGCGTATGGGCTTTTTTGTATAAATTGTAAAGAGTCTGACCTTTCCACGCGTCATTTACTTTGACCTGAAAATATTTATTATTGCAATTAATCGTTATGGTATCGGCGGTGTAAGTCTGTAGTTTAACCGCGTCCGCTCCAGCAACGGCGGCGGCATCAATAATCTTATAAGCTTCTTTGATATTCTGATGATGGTTGCCGGACATTTCGGCAATGATAAATGCCGGCTGTCCGGGGCCGATTTTTCTTTTGCCTTGGGGGGTGTTAATAATTATGTTTTTCATGATAATCGTAATTTATAAGTGCCCGCTTTTATTTCACTTACGCCTTTTTGTTCCAAACCTATCCGTTCGCGCATGGCAACAGTATCGTAAGCACGTTTTATTTCTTCCGCTCTTTCCGGTTGGTATTTGATAATCACTTCTTCCGCCGCGAGCAGTGAAATCTTTCCCTGATATAGCCAATCCGCCAAATCCCGGTCCCATTGCTCAATCATTGCCCGGATGCGGGGCAAGTGATATTTATTGGAAATGATAACGGCTTCGCCAAAATTTTTTTTCCGGATTATTTTTTTCATTTCCCGCAATTGGTCGTAAGTGCTACCGGATTCATTTTCAGTAATAATATTTTTTTCGGGAACATTTAATTTTACCAATTCCGATTTTATTATCTCGCTCACCGCCGGAGCGTCGGGAATTTTTGCCAGTTGTCCGCGGCCGCCAAGAGCAATAACGGTTAATTGTTTGTTTTCCTGATACAAAAAACTGCCGGCTTCAATCCTTAACCTGTCGCCCAAAACGCCATATTCGTCGCTTTCGTCAAAATTAGTTGTTTTCCACAAGCCATTAGCATCTTTAACCAGATGGCCGCCGAAAATGACGATTGCTTTGTTGCCCATAAATTACTAAGTTAATCTTTTAAATCCGGAATGCGCCACCGGCCCTTTTAACAGCTGACGGACTTCTTTTCGCTCAATCGCCCGCTGTAATACGCCAAACACTTCATTAACGGCGGTTAAATATTTTTTGACGTGTTCCGGCTTAAAGCCGTAGCTGATGTCAATATTATTTCCAGCCAATATTTTTCTTTTAAGCATTTCCTGAATAAATAAAGTTCTGATTGCTTCACTATCTTCATAATCAAAGGAAAATGCCAATAACGGCGGAAAACCGATAACGGAAACTTTTAATTTGTTATTTTTGGCCGCTTGTTCCAATCCTTGTTTAATGGATTTTCCGATTTTTTCCAGATGCTTAGGAACTTTTTTTGCTATCATTTTTTTAATTGTTGTCAAAGCCGCGGCCGAGCCGATGCCATCCGTCCAGTATGTGCTACTGATAAAAGTGGTTTGCGCCGCCTGCATTACTTCTTTGGCGCCGATAACAGCCGCCATCGGAAAACCGTTGCTCATTGCTTTGGCAAAAACGGCAATGTCCGGATTAACGCCGTATTTTAAATGAGCGCCGCCATACGCTAACCGCCAGCCGATGGTTATTTCGTCAAAAATCAAAACCGCTCCAATCCGATCGGCAATTTGCCTTACTTTAACTAAAAAATTATCTTTGGGCTCGTGATATCTTATCGGTTCCATCGCAATCACGCCGATATCTTTATTTTCTTTTACTATCCATTCCAATTCTTCAATTTGATTATAGTTAAAAGGAATGGCGGTTCCTTTTAATCCTCTCGGGACCCCTTTGGGCTCAAGCCCCGGCAATAAATGGCCGTCCAAATTTTTATCATCCGCCAAATTAGCCGCCAAATACCAGTCTTGCCAGCCGTGATAACCGCAAAAAGCCACTTTGTCCCTGCCGGTATAAGCGCGGGCGATTCTTACTGCGACAACCATTGCCTCCCCTCCCCCCCGGGCATATCTTACCATTTTTGCCCACGGGTGCAACCGGCATAAAAGTTCTGCGAGTTCAATTTCTTCCGGGCAGTTCAAGGTGGAAACATTGCTTTTATCTATTCTTTGTTTGACCGCCCGGTTAACATCCGGATCAGCGTAGCCCAAAATACATGCCCCGACGTTAAAATAGGTGTCTAAATATTTATTGCCGTCCAAATCCCAAACTTCCGCCCCCTTAGCTTTGGTAAAATAAGACGGCCACTGTTCCGGCAAAAACATTTCCGATCTTTTAGATAAAAGTTGCGAGCCGCCCGGGATTATTTTTTTTGCCCGCTGCCATAGTTTTACGCCTTTGGTTGGTTTCATAATTTTTTTATTTAAAGATAAACTTATTATCGCGCTAATACCCCGTCCTCCCACAAAGATTTTTGCAGTCCTTCGTTTCTCCGAAGATGGGTGTTTTGCAGCATGATAGCGGGGTTTTTTTCGAGCAATGAAATATAGTGCGAATATCCATCGGTAAGTTTGCTGTTTTTAATTAAAAATTCAATAACCGCCAAATCTTCGGGGTTATCCACGGTAAGCCGAAAATGGCCAAGATTACGCTTGCCGGACAAATTTTTTTGCCGGAATTTCTTTTGGTTGCGCATATACAAAGTTACATGCTCGCGTTCCGATGCTAAATTTGCTTTATTTGCCGCTTCCGCCAAAGCATGGCGGCTAAAAATCTCCACATCCATTCCATCGGGAAAAGTTTCTTTAATCACATTGCTCGCATAATCATATTCTTCCGTTTCAAAAAGGCTGGCAACCTCGTCAATTACCCCCGGATCAATTAGGGGGCAATCACCGGTAATCCTGACGATATTTTTATACTCGGGATATTGAAGCGAGCATTGGTAGTAGCGGTCCAAAACATCGTTTTCCGAACCGCGAAAACAATCTATTTCCAGCCGGTCGCATAATTCTTTTATTCTTTCGTCGTTTTCGTTATTTGTTGTCGCTACGACAATTTTGTCCAGCCGTTTGGCCTGTTTGATCCTTTTTATTTCATATTCCAAAAGCGGGACGCCGTTGATTTTTAACAAAACTTTTTCCGGTAATCTTGTCGAACCCGTTCTCGCCTGAATGACGCACAAATTTTTATAATTCATATTTTATTGACGCAATATTTTAAAACCAAAGCGGCGGCCTTAATATCGTTATCCGCCGGTTGTTTTTTAACAACGCGCCGAAAAAAATAACTCAATTCATCAAGATACATCTGGTTCGTCTGATAATTTTTTATTTGAAATAATTTCTTTTTTCCCTTTTTGGCGCTTAGCCAGACTATATTTTCGTTGAAATCCCAAGTTAAATTTCCTTTGGCGCCGACGATTTTGCAGGTCCGGAAATAGGCCTGCTGCAAATAATCGCACCTTACCGAACCGAGAGTTTTATTGGCAAATTTAAAAGCGGCAACGCAATTATCCTCGGTTTCAATGGCTAAAGCGCCCGTTTTATTAAAAACAAAATTTGCTTCAATTACCGGGTTGAAATCGTTAAGCCAAAATAATAAATCAAATTCATGAATGTCGTCCAAAATAATTCCGCCGCCGCTTGCTTTTTTAGCGGCATAATTTCTCCGATAATCCTGTTTTGGCCGCCAATAAGGCAAAAAATAACCAAAGTCGTGATGGATGCCGTAAATTTTTCCCAAACTGTTTTTGCTTAAATAATTTTTAATAAATTTTAAACAGGGATGAAAACGCAGGTTGCAGGCAACCATATTCGTTAATTTTCTTTTGCGGCAAATTTCAGCTAATTTTTTTATGTTTTTTAAATTCAACGCCAACGGTTTTTCGATAAAAAGATGGCATCCGGCCTGGGCGCATTTGATTGCCGTCTTAACGTGCGCGTCATTGGGATTGCAGATTAAAATGGCGCGGAATTGCCTCAAAATTCCAGTATCAATTTTTGCTATTGTCTTTAATTTTTTGCCGGCTAATTTATCCTTATTAATGTCGTAAATATAAATATTCTTAAAGCCCAATTTCAATAAATTTTGATAATGTCGTCGGCCGATGGAGCCAAAACCGATAATTAATATTTTGATATCATTATCCATAAATTATGTTATTGATTCGGCATACTTGGTTATTCTTTGCCGGTACGCGTCTTGAAAATAATTTTGGTCGTAAAATTTTTCTCCCATCAGCCAAGGGACGGGGAAACCGCCGAATCCTCTTTTGAAATGCGCGATGTCTAATTGCTTTTTATCGGGGAAATCGTGCAACAAAAAGCCGTATTGCTGCAGGCCGATATCATAAAAAGATACCCCCTGTTTTTTCATCCAGCGAATCGCTTCCCATTCAATCGCGTGGCGTACGGGCAAATGCGCGTAATTCGGGTCATTGGCGGCCGAAAAACCGTAAACATTATTTTTATAAATGCCGTAATACTCAAATCCGATTAATTTATTTTCATATTCCGCCGCCGCCAAAAACGCTAAACCGTCTTTTAGCCACTGGTACATCAAGGCAAATGTTTCGTCCGGCCTGGTCCTCCGTCCCGCGGCTTGATGATGCGTTTCTTTATAAGCGGCAAAAATCTCTGGGGTGATATTTTCAGCCGCATAAATAATAATTTTGAATTGGCTTTCTTTTTTGATATTGCGCCGATGGTTCCTCCGCAGATCTTGCCATAACTCCGCTTCGCTTTTAGTCAAATCAATGAGCTGGGTATTTAAAGAAACGTCAAGATAGCCGAATTTTATTAAATAATTAAAAAAATTTTTATCAAAAGAACTTTTGGCTAACGGGGTTTGCCGAAGCCAAGCCCGTTTTACTTTGTTTTCTTTGGCCAAGCGGTCAATTTCCGCAAAAACACAATCATAAACCAAATCCCGCTCTGTTCTGTCTTTTTCAATTTTTTTCAAATCATTTGCTAAAGCCGGCGCCGGGATGGCAAAACCGCCAAAAGAAAATTCATTAATTTTTTCCTCTTCTTTTCGCCGCACTTCCAAAGTAAGCGGAACGATTGCTTTTATTTGATTTTGCTTATAAACAAAAAAACCTAAATTTTTCGTTTCCAGCTCCGGTTTGTATCTTAAAGTATATTCCAGCCAATCGGTTGTGTGCCAAAACCAGGCGTCATCGCTAGTTAAGCAAAACTCGTCCCAGTCTTTATAATTAGCTTCGGTCAATTTTACTATTTCCATATGTTTAACGCTGAAAAAAATTTTTGATCAGCGCGGTGATATAAATAATTTCTTTCTTGGCCAACAGGCAATGTATCGGCAAAGTAATAGCGGTTTTTTCATAAAACTCGGCTACCGCGCAATGTGCTAAGCCAAATCCCAGCTTCCGATAATAAGGGTGGCGATAAACGCAAGGGTAATGAAAGTTGACTCCAACGCCTCCGCCTTTTAAATATTGGAATAACGGCAGGCGGTCTTTCTTATTTTTAGTTTTAATGACGTACAAATGCCAGCCGCTGTAACAATTTTTTAATTCCCGGGGCAAAATTATTTGTCTTATTTCGTTTAAATTTTGTTCATACCACTTGGCGATTTGCTGCCTTTTTTTTATAAATTTATCTAACTTATTCAGCTGGCTTATCCCTAGGGCCGCCTGGATATCCGTTAAGCGGTAATTATAACCGAGGGCGGTCATTACATTAAAACCTTTTTTGTCTTTTTGGATTCCGTGGCTGCGCAGAAGCAATAACTTTTGATAATATTTTTTATTATTGGTTAATATAGCTCCGCCCTCGCCGGTAGTGATTGGCTTAACGGCATGGAAGCTAAAAACGGCCAAATCCGAATACCGGCAATCTCCTATCCTTGATTGTTTGTACTTTGCGCCTAACGCATGGCATGCGTCTTCAATAATTAATAATTTATGCTTGCGCGCGATCTGAAAAATCTTTTCCATTTCACAGGGATGTCCGGCAAAATGAACCGGCACAATCGCTTTTGTTTTTTTGGTTATTAAATTCTCAATTAAAGACTCGTTGATATTATAAGTATCTTCCCGAATGTCGCAAAATACCGGTTTAACTTTGAGCGCCAACAGCATATTGGCGGTCGCAACAAAAGTATTAGGAGTAGTAATTGCTTCATCGCCCGCTTTCAACCCGGCCGCTTGGTACGCTAAATGCAAAGCGGCCGTGCCGTTATTAACCGCGACGGCGTATTTAGCGCCGCAATATTTTGCCAATTTTTGTTCAAACTCCAAAATTTTTGGCCCTTGGGTGAGCCAATCAGACTTAAGCGTTTTTATAACTGCCTTAATGTCTTTTGGCTCAATAAACTGGCGGCCGTAAGGAATCATAATCATGATTTAGTTATTGCTCTTAATTGCTCCGGCGTAAGCCAGTCTTTATTGGTATTGCTCGCGTAGCAAAATCCGGCTGGCAATTTGGCGCCGTTGCGAAAATATTTTTTGTAAACATCGGCGGCAAAAAAAGGAAAATCGCTTAAAATAACATAATAATCTCCGTACTCAACCGCATGCCGCGCTTCTTCTTCGGAAATTAAAGTTTCATGGATTTTTTCTCCCGGCAAACTGCCGATAATTTTTTTCTCCGCTTGGGGCGCTAACGTATTGAACAAATCCGCGATTTTCATACTGGGAATTTTGGGAATAAAAATTTCCCCGCCTTCCATTTCGCGCAAGGCGAACAAAACTAATTTAAAGCTTTGTCCCAAAGTTATCCAAAACCTGGTCATCCGTTCATCGGTGATTGTCACTTCCTTTTTGTGTTTATCTTTCAGCAAAGTTTCCACGATGCTGCCGCGGCTGCCGATAACGTTGCCGTAGCGAACGCAGGAAAAAACGGTTTCACGGCCGGCGTAAGAATTGCCGCTGACGAATAATTTTTCCGCGCATAACTTGGTTGAACCGTACAAATTTACCGGCTGCGCCGCTTTATCGGTGGAAATCAAAATTACTTTTTTTACCTTTTGGTCAATGGCGGCGTCAATCACGTTCTGGCTGCCCAAAATATTAGTTTCTACCGCTTCAAACGGATTATATTCCAAAGTTGACACTTGTTTCAAAGCCGCCGCGTGCACAACTATGTCCACGCCATGGAAAGCGCGCTCTAAACGCTTTAGACTGCGCACATCGCCCAAAAAAAATCGCAACCGACTGTCATCCTTTAGCGCCTGGCGCAGATGGAATTGCTTTAATTCGTCGCGGCTAAAAATAATTATTTTTTCCGCTCCCGAAAACCGCAATAAAAACTTGACGAAATTACTGCCGAATGAACCGGTGCCGCCGGTGATTAAAATCGTTTTTCCTTGTAAAAAATTGAGCATAAACTTTTTATTTTAATTTTATCCAGACACCTTCCGGAAACACTCCCACACAAAATATTGTGGAGGGGAAATACCCTAAGGTGTCTGGATTTATTTTATTAATTTTTAAGAATATTTTTTTAATTCCCTCAATATCGTCTGCGTAATGTTTTCCAGACTTGTGTTTCTGGTAAGATCATTATTGCCTTTAACGCCGGCGATAAAATACCGGTCGCGGATAGTCGCTTCATCAAAACTTTTAAAATAATTAATGATTTGTTGCCGGGCAACCTGATAGCCGCCAGTTATTTCTTTAATTGCTTTTTGGCACGATGCGGCATCTTTAACGCTAAAAACGCCGGGGCAATCGCGATACCAGGGGTAGCCAAAGACGATCGCCGGTTTCAGCCGCAAAACCGATTCCCAGCCGGCGGTGCCAGTCGCGGTGGCTGTGGCCTGCGCTTTTTTCATCAGTTCATAGGTGTCGGTATCAGTTGGCATCAGCGCGACATTTTTAATCCGGGCAATGCGGCGGTAATATCCTTGATAGCGGGAACTGAAATAATTCAGGCCTCGGGGCGCCCATTGCGTGGGATGTTCTTTGGCGTAAATGATCCAATCTTTGGGGATTGAAACTGATAATGTTTCAAGCATTAAAATCTGATCAACAAAAATTTCTGCCTGCGGACTCGTAGTGCATTCCGGTTGGTAATTTAAAGGGACGTAAATAAATTTTTTGTTTAAATCCGGCTTAATTTGGAGTCGCAAGTATTCTTTTTTAATATTCGGCCCGAATAATTTTAAAAAATAGGCTAAAACTCTCTTAAAAATAGATCGGTTTTTTATGCTAATTAAAATTACTTTGATTTTGATAATAACGCGCCTGACCGTCGTATTTTGCTTTTTAAACGCCTTAATATAGACGGGCGTAGAATCGTGTTCGGAATTAATCTGTAATTGATAATAGTTCCGCAAATCACCGCTTAAATCTTCTAAAGAGTAATTTTTATCGTTGCTATTTTTTAATTTTTCTTGTAAAACAGCGCTCCCTTGCCAAAAATTATTGTAAAATAACAATCTATCGGGAACCAGCGTATCATAAAACATAAAAGTCTTAATGTTCAACAATTGAGCTAAACCATAGACGACATACTCGTAAGGAGCGTGGGGGATGGAAGAAAAAATCAGCATCTCCGGTTGATATTTATTCAGCACTCCGCGCCAATATTGCAATAAATTGTAATATAAATGCCGACGTTCGTCCACGCACATCCAGTCAAAACGCTTGTTCATCATGGTCAGAACCAAGGATTCGGTTTGGTATAGCCGTTCAATCAAATCTTTATCAGGAGGCAAAAAATCGGAATCGTCAATTTCTTCAGCTGGTAATCCCATCTGGGCATTATTATGCTCCTGAAAAATTATTTCCGAAAAATCATCGCCTTTTTCTTCCCGCTTGTCCCCGACCCAATAGATTACTTGATGGGATTCCTTTTTTAAAGCCGCTATCAAATTTTTTACCTCCGGTTCATTGCTGGTCCAAAATAAAAATAAGCGCATATTTTATTTGATTACGGCATACTCCTCTATCTCCCGCAAAATAGCTTGGGTGATATTATCCATACTTTGCTGTTTTGTGAGTTTTGAACAACGGCCAACCCGGTCGGCAATGTAACCGTGGATAGTCGCTTTTTCAAACGCCTTTAAATAATTAATGACATTTTGCTGGTCCATTTTGTAGCCGTTTATTATTTTTTTAACCGCTTCCCGGCAGGAATCAGCGCTATTTACCCGCAGCAATCCGGGTAAATCTTGGTACCAGGGGTAACCAAAAGCAATTGCCGGTTTTGAGCGTAAAGATGCCTCCCATCCGGCTGAACCGGTAACTAAAGTTACGGCTTGCGATTTTCTGATCAAAAGAAAAGAGTTCGTCTTAATGGGAATTAAATAAACGTTCTTTATTTTTGCTATTCTCTCGTAATAGCCCTGATAACGGCAGCTGCTAAAATTAATGCCTTCCGACGGCCATTGAATCAAATGCTCTTTCGCGTATATTACCCAATCAGCCGGAATTGAGGCTGCCAGCGTTTCAATCATCAAAATCTGATCAACAAACATATCCCCTTGCGGGCTGGTAGTGCGCTCCGGCTGACGCTGAATCGGAACATAGATGAACTTTTTATCAAGATCGGGTTCAACCTGCAATCTTTCATATTCTTTTTTGAGATTATTTTTAAATCTGGCGGCAAAATTTTTTAATTCTTTTTTAAAAAGATAAAAGTCGTTTACTTTGGGCACCTTAAATAAATAAACCGCCAGATCCCTAAAAATAGTAAATCTTTTTAAGCTCTTTTGGGCTGTTTTTAATTTAAATAAAAACCAATTCAAAAATGAATATTGGTTTCTCTGCAATTTGATGTATAACGGCTCAATATCGGCTTCGGCGCTTGTTTGTTTCAAATAATATTCCTGCAAATCATGGCTTAAATCGTTTATCTGAAAATTCCGGCCTTGATTATTCCGCAATTCTTTTTGCACGACAGCGCTCCCGCTCCAAAAATCAAGCTGAAACAGCCGATCGTTGGCTTTGGTATCCAAAAACATGATGGTTTTTATGTTAAGCAAATGAGCCAGTTCGTAAATTAAATAATCATAGGTAAAATGCGGCGTAATGGGAAAAATAATGACTTCTGGTTTGAATTTTTCAAGCACCCCATACCAATAGCGAAGCAACTCGTAGTAAATGTGCCGGCGTTCGTCAACGCACAGTTTATCAAACCCCCGGTTCATCATGCTCAAAATCAAAGACTCTGTTTTTTGCATCTTTTTTATCAATTCCGCTCCCGGCGGCATAAATTCATCCGGATCAATGTCTGGAGCCGGCCTGCCTACAAACGCGTCCACATAAGAATGAAAAATTGTTCCGGCTGGCTTGTCTTTTTCTCCTGCCGGAGCTCCTACCCAATAAATCAATTTGTGGGCGTGTTTTTCCAATTCCGCTATCAAGCTGTTTATTTCCGGGCCACTGTCAGGCCAGATTAAGAATAGGCGCATATTTTTTGGCTTTAGCCGTTATTTTTATAAATTATATACCTTGGAAAAATATGATTGTTTATTTTGCAGTAAACTATCCGGGCTTCCTTGTTCAACTATTTTTTTATCCGCCAACACCACTAATTTGTCGGAATTAATCACAGTTGAAAGCCGGTGGGCAACGACGAAAACCGTTACCTTGCCTCTGAGCCCCTTGATTACCTCTTGGATTTCTAATTCCGATTCGTTGTCTAAGGCGCTGGTAGCTTCATCTAATATTAAAAACTTTGGTTGCCTTACCAAAACTCTGGCGATAGCTATCCGCTGGCGCTGGCCGGCAGAAAGCAAAATTCCTCTTTCGCCAACTATAGTCGCAAATTTCTCCGGGCAATTTTGGATAAAATCATGAATATTGGCCATCTTGGCGGCTGCCGCTATTGCTTTGTCGGAAATTTCAGGATTGTAGAATCTGATGTTGTTGGCAATGGTATCATTTATCAAAAACATATCCTGGGAAACATAGCCTACGTTTTTTCTCCACTCATCAATATTGATATTATCAATGTTCTTCCCGTCTAACAGAATTTCTCCGTTATTCGGCTGAAACAAACGCAACATCAAATCAACTACGGTGGTTTTCCCCGCGCCGGAAGGGCCAATCAAACCAACTAGTTCCCCTTTTTTGACGCTAAAATTTATCCGGGACAAAATTTCCGCGGATTCTCTGTAAGAGAAACTAATGTTGTTGAATTCTAATTTATCTTTAAACTCAAAATTATTTGTTCCGCCTTTTGTTTCCTTATTCTTTTCCGACTGTTCCTGATAATCCATTACCGTTATCAAAAACGGAGCGGCAGCGCTGATGGCGTGCAGAGTATTCTGCAACTGTTGGATATAAGAAAATATCTTTTGGATCAAATAAATTATGGCGGCTAGAGCGGCAAAATTAAAATCCGGCGACTGGTAGGAAAAGGCAAAAATCAAACAAATAAAAACCAAACTTACCGGCGGGATAAAAGCGCCGGCGATTTCTTTTAACAAATATAATTTGATTTCCAATTCTTTTAACTTGTCAAAGTGTTTTTCTCCCGTCGCAATAACCCGGTTTTCAACGGACATTGTTTTTACCGTCTTCATCCCGATGATATTTTCACTAATGTAATGAGCCACGTCTTTGTTCACCTGCCCTGTTTCACGGGCCAAAACTCTGGTTCTGTAAATCAAGGGCTTGCAGACTAAAAACAATATCCCCCCTAAAACGAATGTTAGCCCCGTGATGTAAAAAGAAATGTTAACGGCAACCAAAGTATACATCATTAGCGAAGTGACGGTCATTATCATCATGCTGATTTGGTCTAGCAGTTTCGCGCCATTATTAATATCGGTTATGATAACCGTATCCAAATATCCTACTTTTTGTTTTAATAAATACGACCAATTTGATTTTATTGTTTTATTAAACAAATCATCCCGGACGCAGCGCTGGTAATCAGTAGTTATCTTGATTTTGATGTAGCCGCATAATATCAATAAAATTGCCCGGGCGACAAACAGCAAAGAAACAAAAATGAGCAGGTAATTTACGCTGAAGTTAAAGTTAAAATAAAGAAAAAATTTCTCAATTGATTGCGAGATAAAATCCGTACTGTTTCCTCTGTCTTTGATAATAAAAGAAAACAAAGGAATAATGGCGCTGATGCCGACGCCTTCTAGCAAACCGGTAAGAAACCCCAAGACCGTTAAAATTATAATCTGCGGCTGATACTTGCCAAAAGCGCGCCTTGACAGTTTTATCACCGTTCTTATTTTGTTGTCTTTTACTAAGATTGGCATATTTTTAGATTACCATCGGTTAATTTTGTCCACTACTTTTTGCTTTAATTTTAAATACGATTTAATCGCTTTTTTTTCTATTTCCGGAGATACTAAACGCAATATTTCTTTTCCTAAAATCCGATACTGGCCGCCGACTTTATTTGCTTTGATTAACTCTTTTTTTAACAGCCGCTTAATAGTGCTGTTGCTTACTTTTAACAACTCCCGCGTTTCGGCGGTCGTATAAACCGCGTTTGATTTTATCTCTTTATTTTCCATATTATAATTATAAATAAAGTGTCAAAAGGTGTCAACAAGTATCACAAACCTTGAAAAAATAAAAAGAGATGATATTTCTCAATTTACGGCGTTTTGCTATTGTTTTGTTATTTACGCAAACCAAAGTCCAAATCATCATTATTTAAAAGCATTTCTTTCAATTCTGAAAGGGGCATTTTTCTTTGGCTTTTAGAATTATATTCCCGGCAAGAACATTTTTTGGCCTTGGGGTAAGAATTGAGTTTTAAATCTCCGTACTCGTCAGTATTAAATTTTAGGTTAGGCAAAATAATAAACATGTCGTCCGTTTCCAAAGCCGTCTCCGACTCCTCCAGGGTAAGCAGTTTTTCGTGCATTCTTTCACCGTTTTTTTTGCCGATTATCTTAACGGGCATTTTTTTTATTTTGGGATTTTTCTCTTTGACGATTTCCTGTACGGCTTTGGCCAAATTTTTGATGGTCGTAACCGGCATCTTTAACACAAAAATTTCTCCGTCCTTCATTAAGGCCGCGGCTTTAAAAACTAAATTTACCGCCTGCTGAATGGACATAAAAAATCTGGTCATGTCGGGATTAGTGATGGTTATCGGCTCGCCTGAATTTGCCTGTTTAATAAACAAAGGAATAACGGAGCCGCGGGAGCCGATGACATTGCCAAAGCGGACAAAACAAAATTTGGTTTTTTTATCGCCTTTATAAAAAAAACTGGCCAGCATTATTTTTTCCGCGAGCAATTTTGTGCAGCCCATGACATTGCTTGGGTCGGTCGCTTTATCGGTAGAAATTCCGATCACTTTGTCTACTTGATTGGCAAAAGCGCAGTCAATGATGTTTTGCGTGCCGTAAACATTGGTTTTTACGGCTTCAAACGGATTTTTTTCGCAAGCGCTCACGTGCTTTAAAGCGGCGGCGTGAAAAACGATGTCAATATTTTCCATTGCCATGTTTAACCTTTCTTTATCCCTAATGTCCCCGATTAAAAAACTAACTTTGAGCCCGGCGTTTAATTTGTGGGCAAGATCAAACTGTTTGGTTTCATCCCGGCTGTAAATCCTTATCTGCCGAGGTCCGTATTTTAACAGTTCCCTTACAATGGCCGACCCGATGGACCCGGTTCCGCCGGTTACCAGTATTCTTTTGTTTTTAAATTCATTATCCATATTTTTTTATCAAATTGATTAATTTCTCGGTTATTTGCTGAATATCGCTTCTTTTCAGCCCAATATAAAAAGGCAGGGCTAAGGCGCAAGCGCTTACGCTTTCGGACACGGGAAAGTCGCCTTTTTTATAATGGAATCTTTTTTTATAAAAATCAACCAGGGGTATTGTGGGCAAATACGGTTTGGTGTTGATGCCGATTGTTTGCAAATTTTTAATCAACAGATCGCGGTTAATTTTTTTATTTTTTATTTGTATAACATAAACGAACCAGGTGTGCGTATTATTGGCGGCGGTCGCGGGCGTTTGAACCATACCAGCGTATGGCGCCAGCATTTCGTTATACCAGTTAGCGATTTTTCTGCGTTCTCCGACCATAAAATCAAGTTTTTCCAATTGAACTAATCCTAAAGCGGCGCTCATTTCGTCTAACCGATAATTATAGCCTAATATTTTATAGTCAAGCCACCGCAGATCGTTCGTCCGCCCTTGATTGCGCAGACTGCAGCATAGGTCATAAATTTTTTTCTGATTTGTAATCACCATTCCCCCTTCGCCCGTTGTCATCTGTTTATTAGGATAAAAAGCGAAGACGCCGGCTTGGCCGAATGTTCCAGCTTTTTTTCTTTTATAAACGGCGGCGATTGATTCGCAAGCGTCTTCAATTATTCGCAATTTGTATTTTTTAGCGAGCCGAATAATTGGGTCCATTTCCGCCGCCTGTCCAAAAATGTGGACTACTAAAATAGCTTTGGTTTTTTTCGTTATTTTAGCTTCAATTTTTTCCGGGTCAATATTATAAGTAAGCGGATCAATGTCAACAAAAACCGGTTTGGCGCCGACATACAAAATGCAGTTGGCTGAAGCAATAAAAGAAAAGGGCGAGGTGATGATTTCATCACCCGCTTTAATGCCGGCGGCAATCATCGCCAAATGCAATCCAGCCGTCCCGCTGGAAACGGAGCAGGCATATTTAACGCCCAATTTTTGAGCAAATGCTTTTTCAAATTCCCGGTATTTCGGGCCCAAACTCAAAACTCCTGACCGCAAAACACCCAGTACTTTTTGCTCTTCGCTTTTGGTGATGTATGGCTTGGCCAAAGGATATTGTTTCATCTTTTCCATTTTTTATTATTAATTAAACTATAAATATATTTAAGAATATCATTATTAATTAAGGTAAAATCCTGACCTCCGATATTTATCTTTGCGCCGGTATAAGGAGGAAAGAAAAAAGCCCTTATTTTTCTGTTTATCTTTTCCAGGGAATCTTTGCTTAAATCTATTTCTTTTAACTTTTCCAATTGTCTGGAATTTAAACTCAAGCCGCCTTTGTTTTTATGCGTTTTAATTTCAGCGCCGGACGAAAAAGCGTCTATGGTCTCTTTAAATAATTCCAGCAGCGCTTTTTGGCTCTTTCTTTCAAGGGATATAACGGTTTCTCTCTCGGCGTCAATTGAAAATTTTTTTACTTTGATTATCGGCCCGCTGTCAAAATCTTCCGAATCAATAAAATGAACGCTACAGCCGAAAGAATCTTTTTTGTCCAAAATAGCGGTATTATAACCGGCTCTGCTTTTATAATCCGGCAAGGGAGCCGGATGGAAGTTAATGCACCCCCTTTTGCCTAATTTAATTAACGGCTTTTTTATTTTTTTCCAAAACAAATAAGAAATAACCAAATCAACGCCTGACATTAGCTTGTCCCCTCCGGCAATCATCTGATAAATTTTTTCGTCCGTTAAAATGGGAATATTATTTTTAGCGGCAAAATCTTTTAATTTTGGGGCGTATTCTTCCCGCTCCGGAGCCACGATAGCTTTTATAATTATTCCTTTTGCCAATAAATACCCAACTGCTTTAACTGCCAGCGGTTTCCGGCCAAAAAATATTACGTTTTTTATCCTATTTGCTTCTGGCATAGGCAAATTTTAACAATTGGCTTTTAACTAAACAAACTCTCTCAAATATTTTAATTGTTTTTTTACCTTTCCGTTGCTGTAAATATTATTTCCGCTATTTTTGGCGTGCGACCTTTGCGGGCACGCCATAAGCGACGACATTATCGGGAATATTTTTGGTTACAAAAGAAAAAGCGCCGATAACGGAATTTTCGCCAATTGTTACGCCGGGCATAATTACGCTATGCGAGCCGATTTTACAATTTTTTTTCAACACCACCTTCCCTTCCTTATTGTCTATGGTTGAAATTGAATATACGGAGCAATGCGACCCTATTTGAACTCCTTCCTCAATTATTACTCCGTTTTTGGCGTTGATATAAGAAAAAGCGCCGATGTCGGTATTTTTGCCTAATTTAAAATTTTTTTTATATTGCACGAGCCAATGCCATTCAGTTGGTTTTCTCTCTTTTATTATTGGCGCGCGCCATTTTTTAAACCTCTCTGGCATAAATTTATCTTACATTATTTCTCTTATAATCATAAAGGCCTCGGCCGCTAGTAACCCTGACTCGCTTCCTCTCTTTTTTGCCAAGGCAACTATATTTTCCAAAGATCGGGGGTGGGGAAATTTTTTTAATTCGCTTCGATAGCAAGACATTGCCCTTAACTTGTCTTTTAAAGTGTCCGTTATATCCGTATAAGTAGTGGGAATAAACGGCGGCGCTCCCCACATTGTTCCGGAAAAAGTTTCATAAGTTAAAATTTTTTTTATTTTATTGCCGAACGGCCTTGAAGAAACCAGACAAGCTTCAAATGCCAAACGATGGTCTTTGTTCAATTCTCCGGCGTAAGGGATGTACAAAACATCAGGATCAACCGTTTTAATAACGGCGCTGATTTTGTCGTTTAATTCTTTCTGCGGAATCGTATCAAGCTTTACGGCCGGAAATCCCAACAAGTAAGTTTTTTTTATCCCCAAAACCGCGTTGGATTTTTTTATGTCTATAAGCTTATCTTGCAGGTACTTCTCCGTCCAATCGGGTGTATAAGCTTTGGTAACGACGCAGAGAAAAACATCATCGCCGACATTAGCGTGTTTTTTTATTGTCCCCCCGCATCCTAAAACTTCGTCATCGGGGTGAGGGGCGATTACCAGTATTTTCATAAATTTTATTTTTTTATTAGCTCTTTAAATTTATCCGCGCCGCAATTAAACAAAAAATCAATTATTGACATGTTTGGGACAAACGGTTTGAATTTTTGGTCATATACCGGATGCTCAAAATCGGAAAAAATGTGATTAATTCCCTGTAGTTTTAACTTCTCTTCCGCGACATAACCAGCCGCTTTGGCCCCCGTTCCGGATAGATATGCATCGGCTTTGAGGCATTGGCACATTTCTATTAGCAACTCAGTCTTCGCGCCGTTAAAATGATAATCGGAACTTTTATAAATCGGGATTTTTATTTCCAATTGCTGAAACAAATAGCGGATAATCTCTTCGTTCAAATCCGCCAGTTTTTCCCATTTCCGCGCGTACAAATTAGCAAAAAAATCTTGATAATCTTTAAAAAATTTTGTTCCCTGATAATTCAAATAAATCGTTTTCCAATGTTTTTCTCCCCAAGAGGTGGAATTATCTATCGCCACTTCATTTATTTTTTGGAATCTTTTCCCTTTAGTGATAACGGGCACGGTAAGCCAAGTCCAGCCGTTTGAACCCGGAGCCGTTCTGATTCTGTTTCTGTTTTGAAAACTTTTTTTAAGAAATTGGACATGGTCGACAAAAATGAATTTATCCGCTTTGGCAACTTTGTAAAAAAATCCGAGATAGGGCAAATATTCGGGCTGATGGCCGGCAAGAATCATAGGGTTTGTTTATTTGGCAAAAAAATAAGCTCGTCTTTAAATTTTGTCTAAATCGCCATTATTTTTCTTAATCGCGTTATTATATACTTTATTTCCTTAATTTGCAAGGAAGGATATATCGGCAAAGAAACGACTTTGTCAATGGCGTGGCTAGTATTGGGATAGTTGCGCGGATTTAGCCGCAAACAGTTAAAAGCGACGCTGGTATATCTTTCCGCTTTAATTCCTTGGGCGTTTAATTTTTTTACGACGCTTGCCGCCTGATTTTTGGTTTCAATAAGGCAACGATAATTAATGGACGCCGCCGGATCCGCCAATCTTATGCCGGGAATTTTTTTTAATTCCTGCCGGTAAAAATTAAAAATATCCGCCCGGCGCTTGATTAATTTATTAATTTTTTGCAATTGACTCAACCCCAAAGCCGCCTGCAGGTCCGGCATTTGGTAAAAATAATTTTGGCCGTTGGCTATATCATCATAATCGTTATTGTTAAATATCAACGCGCCGCCGTTGCCCGCAGTAATCACCTTGGTCGCGTAAAATGAACAAACGGTAATGCCGGCAAATTTCCCCAGTTTCCGGCCGCGATAAACGCCGCCAATGGCTTGTGCCACGTCCTCTATCACCGGCACTTTTAATTTTAGAAACCGGCCGATATCTTTTGCCGGATTGCCAAACAGATGGGGCACGATTATCGCTTTTGTGCGGGCTGATATTTTTCTGGCCGCGTCTTCATAATTGATGTTATAATCATCCAAATTAATGTCAGCCGCCACCGGTTTTGCCCCAGCCGCTTTAACCGCCCAAACGACGCTTTCACAAACATAAGCCGGAATAATAACCTCGTCTTTTTTGCCTATCTTTAAAGCGCCCAACGCCAATCTTATGGCATCCTTGCCTGACGGGGTGAGCAATACTTTTTTGGCTTGAAAGAATTCTTTTAATTTTTCGGCGAATAAAAAACTTATCCGCCCGGACGCTATTTGCTTATCCGCAAGCGTCCGGCAAACGGCCTTGATGTCGCAGGTTTCAATCGTGGGGCATGAATGTTTTATAATCATAAAGGTTTGCGGCCATGAATAATATAGTAAAACTCAAACTCTTTAAACAATAATAATTTGCTGAATCCGATTTTAAGATCGCTGAATTTTTTAAACATTTCTTTAACCCGCTCTTTGTTTTTAAAAGCGCAGACTAAACAGGCGCGCTGCGAATCAATCTTGGGAGAATAGAGGTTAGCGGCTATTTTTTTGGCGCAAATGGCATGCTTGTCGGATACGGTTGAGCAAAGAAAATGGCCTCCCGGTTTTAGGGTTCTAAAAATTTCAGCAACTATTTTCTGATATCCTTTTTTATCATTATAAAAAATTGATTGCCAAGCGACAACTGCGTCAAAAAAATTATCCGCAAAAGGCAGGTCGTTAGAATCAACTAATTTCAACGCCGCTTTCCTGCCTGCTTTCTTAAATTTGTTTTGGGTTAATTTAAGGCGATTGCCGGCGATTTCCGTACCGAAGCAATCAAATCCTTCCGTTGCAAAATAAAGCAGGTTGGCTCCTTCGCCAAAGCCGATATCTAACAGGCGTTTGTTTTTGCTCTCGCCCAAAAATTTTTTCCGGCATCTGATTAAATTCGTATCCGCGTGCATGTCTTGCGCCGGCATCTTATTCCATGAACGGCGATTTCGGGCTACTATTTCTTTTGGACTCATTTTTTTGCGTTAATTTGCCGCACGCATATTAAACTAATAAGTAAGGCGCTTAGTTAATAGTCTGCGGTTAATCTTTGCGCTCCGTAAAACCTTTGCTATTCTTATGCCGCACTTTCCGTCGCCGTACGGGTTCCGGCAATTTTGAACTTTTTGCCTGAACTTTTTGTCAAACAGCGCTTTGATTATCGCTTTTTTTATTTCGTTTCTGTCGTGGCCAACAAAAATTTTGTTACCCCCATCTTCTCTGATTGATTCCCGGGTGCCGATATTGACTACCGGCAATTTGAACGAAGAAGAGTCAATGGAGCCACTGCTGGAATTTCCCACCATCACGCTTGCGCATTTCATTAAACTTAAATATTCTTCTCGGGGCAATGATTTGAAAGTTTTCAAAAAATCACATTGCTCGTATTTTTTTATAATTTTAATCATTCTTCTGCCGCCCGCATCCGAACTGGGATAAATCAAAACTGTCTGTTGGTTAAGCTCTTTTAACGCTTCCAGAGTTTCTTTAATTTGTTCCGCCGCTTCTCCCATTTGGCTAGGCGTGGAATGCTGGATGACTAAAAATAACGGCCGGCGCAAATCCAAATGATATTTTTTTTCAATGTATTTTTTTGGATATAACTTTTGCGCGATGATATCGTCCAGCGCCGGCGATCCGGTAACGTGAACTCGCCACGGTTCCTCCCCCATTTTGATAATCCGGTCCGCGCTCTTTTTCGTAGCCGCAAAATGAATGTGAGAAAATTTGGTAATCGCGTGCCGGGTCAAGTCGTCAATATGGGCGCCATCGTCGCCCTGATCTCCGCCGTGGATGTGGGCGACGGGAATATTTGCGTGCGCGCCGACGATTGCCCCGGCCAAAGCTTCCGCCCGGTCGCCTAAAACCAAAATTATATCCGGCTTGATTGTTTTTATCGCCTGCGTAATGCCGATAATTCCCGTTCCCAGCGCTTCCGCCATCGCCATTCCGGTGTCTTCTTTGGGGAAAAGCGCGTTAACTTTTTTTCCGATTTTAAATCCGTCCCGCTTTATTTCTTCCGCGGTTTTTCCAAACTCGCGAGCTAAATGCATTCCGGTAACTATCAGAGACAGATCAAACTTTTTATTTATTTTTTTTAAAGCGTTCCTCATCATGCCGTAATCCGCTCTGGTTCCGGTGATATAGCAAATTTTTCTTTTTGGTTTCATAAAATATCGCTCCATTTTATTAAATAGTCTTTAATTATGTTTTTTTTCGCTTTCCGGCCGATTATTTTATTTAAAAATTTCGGCGGAATGCCGGTGCCCGGCCTTTTAACGGTTAACATTTTTTTGCCAATCACCGTTCCTTTGCTTATACTGCCGGCCGCAACGATGCTTTTTCTGCCTACTAATTTATTATTTTTTTCAATTTTTGCCGGTTGTTTTTTGGCGCTGCCCATTGCCGTTTCCGCCGTTCTGATTGCCGCCACCATTTGTTTTAATTCCGCCGGTTCCAAAGAGGCTTTATGGTCCGGTCCGGGTAAATTTCTATTTAAAGTAAAATGCTTTTCAATAACGCAAGCGCCTAAGGCGGCGGCCATTACCGGAACGGTGACGCCTAAGGTATGGTCGGAATAACCAACCAAAACATCAAACTCGCGCATCATCGTTTGCATCGCTTTTAAATTAACCGCGCTGAATGGGCAAGGATAAGCGGTAGTACAGTGCAAAATGATTATTTTTTTATTTCCCGCCCGCTTAATTACGCGGACCGCTTCCGCTATTTCTCTTGTTATGGACATGCCGGTGCCTAATATCATCGGCTTTTGATATCGGGCGGCATATTGCAGCAACGGCAGATTGGTAAGGTCGCCCGAGCCGAATTTGAATGCCGGCGCTTTCAGAGAGTTTAAAAAATCAACGCTTTTTTCCCCGCCGTGGGGAGTGGATAAAAAAATTATTTTTTTCTTTTGGCAACGCTTAATTATCGGCTGGTAAAATTTTTCGTTTAATTCCAACTTTTTTAGCATGTTTAACTGGCTTTCGGTTTTGCCGATATTTTTTTTCTGGTAGTCGGCCATTGCTCCTTGAGTCGTGACCACTTCTTCCGCTTTAAAAGTTTGAAATTTAACCGCATCAGCGCCGGCGCCGGCGGCGGCGTCAACCAATTTTAAAGCGTTTGCTAAACTGCCGTTATGGTTAACGCCGGCTTCGGCAATGATAAAAATCGGCGACTTGGCGGAAATTTTTTTAGAAGCAATGGTAATCATAAAACAATGGTTTTTCCCGTTCGGCTGCTTTTTTCCAAAGCGAACAGCGTTTTTAATAATTGATAATCCTCGGCAAAAGTAACGGGAAATTTTTTTTTGCCCCGCAAGGCGGCTAAAAAATCTTTTATTTCCAAATTATGCGAATCTTCGGGAGTATCGTAGTTTTTTTCTTTTTTTCCTTTATTTAGCTTAATCGTCCGCCAAGTTTTATCTTTTGCTGAGAACAATCTAACGGCATAGTCTCTCCATTCCCAGTCAATAATGCCTTCGCTGCCGATTAAGCGCAAAGTTATTTTGGAATCTCTGGCCAAAAGGTCAATGATTACGCTGCCGATAATTTTATTTTCGTATTCCACGGTAAAGGCGTAAATGTCATCCGCCGTCATTTCCAAATCGGAAACCTTTCTCGTGAAACCGGCAACGCGCTTTACTTTGGACCCCATGATTTCGTTAAGCCACTTTAATTCAAACGGCGTCATCTCGCGGCAGGCGCCCGTTTCTTTTTTCGCAAAATAAAACTTGCGATAGTCATCCCAGGAATGCCAATCGGGCAAATATTGCCCCGAGTGGTATTGGAACGCCAAAATTTTGCCGATTTTTTTTGCTTTAACCAGCTGCCTGATCTTTTGAACGGCGGAAATATATCTTAAACTGCAGGCGGGAGCGGCGACAAAATCACTAGTCAACAACGGAAATAATTCTTTATACCCCCGGTCGGTCGTTCCGGGTTCAACAAAAAAATGTTTTTTATTTTTCGCGGCGTACAAAAAATACTCGCTGTGCCTATCCGGCGGAGTGGAAATTATAAAAACATCGGGCTTAAACTCACGCACGGCCTGAAAAAAATTACTGCTTGTTTTAATGTTATATTTTTTGGCGGCCTCTTGGCAACGGCTGCTAGAAACATCAAAACCAAAAATTTGATTTCTTTTTATTTTGTTAAAAAGCAAATTTCGGATTCGCCTTGTGCCCATTGAACCTAAACCGACTTGCAAAAATTTCATAAAATTATTTGAATTCTTTTATTTTGCGCTTTAACCGGCCGTAATTTTTGTGGATCAATTCGCCGATGACAAAATCCTGCGGCTCATCCAGATCAACGGCCCGCCAGCGCTCCACCTCGTACCCGATTAATTTACCGGCCATATCCGACCTCTTTTTCAGCATCAATTCCGTCTTAGTTAAAGAAATCATGCAGCCGTCCAGTTTGTAAACCGCCGGCAACTGCTGGCGGTTCTGTGAAGACAAAAATTCGGGATTTAAAATTTTTAATTTATCCGCTTGACCCTTGGTTAAAAGCAAATTTTCCGTCCGGCAAACGCTCACCAAAGAATCAGCCCGGCGCTTAAAATATAATTTAATCGCTTGTTTGATGTCTTCAGCGGTTCTTAAAGGCGAAGTTATCTGCAAAGTAATTACATAATCCGGCCGATACCCCTCGTCTTTTTCCAATTTTTTTAAAAGGTGAATAGCAGCGTCAATAAATTCGCTATTGTCCTTAGCCAAACTTTCCGGACGCAAAAAAGGCACTTCAGCGCCATAGTGTTCGGCAATTTGTTTTACTTTTTCGCTTTCAGTTGACACAACAATGCGGTTAATATAAGGTACTTTTTGCGCCGCCTTAATGGTATAAGCGATGCAGGGTAATCCGTTAAACGGCCGGATGTTTTTATGAGGAATGCCTTTACTCCCGCCGCGGGCGGGAATGACGGCTAATATTTCCATAATTTTTACGAATTAATATTGTAAATTACCCTACGGCAGAGATCGCAGTGTGAAAGTATTATTTAGTAATTATTCTAACATTTAAGCCGTAAAAAGTCAAAATATGCACTCGTCCATGTCATACTTAACAGTGGAAGGTGCAAAATATGATAAAGCCTGTTAATATCTGTAAGTTTGGCAATTTATGCCAAAATAAAACAGATATTATGCAAACAACCGCCGAGAATAAATTAAACAGGTTAAAGTATTACCTGCCGCCGGAAGCTAAAAAAAGACTGAAATGGATGTATGCCATAAAATATGAATCCAATAATAACATTTCGTTGGCGGCTAACAAGATAGGCATTTCCAGGACCTGGCTCTCACAGATTCACGGGAAATGGAAAAACAATTATGAAGATCCGAGAAGTCTGGAACCGAGATCAAAAGCGCCGCGCAATACCCCGAAAAAGAATAGACAAAAAAGTGGAAGACAAAATTATTGAACTCAGAAAAAAATATCGCCCCTGGGGCAAAGACAAATTATCAGTGATATTGGCCAGAGATTATCGGATGAAAGCCGGAGCGACCACGGTTAACCGTTATTTGCGCAAACACGATTTAATTGATCTGAAATTGTCAGAGAAGAATAAGCGGGCGTGGCAGAGGAAAAAAGAAAAAAATGAACTGAAATTTAAAATGCGGCCGCCAGCCATTATTAAAGATTACAAACCAGGAGCGTTGATTGAAAAAGACATGAAATTAATACTGAAAATGGGTGTTTTCGTTAATCCGGAGAAGCATCGCGCCGGAGAAAATTTTTGGTATCAGCATACGAATATTGATTCGTTTACCCGCATTAGAGTTATTGGTTTAGCAGAAGATTCTACTAGCAAAACAGCGGTCGCGGTGCAGGAGGAAGTAATTAAACGATTGCCGTTTTCCGTAGCTGCGGTTAATAATGATAGCGGCGGCGAAAACGAAGGGGACTTTTCCGATTACCTAAAACGAAACGAAGCAGCGCAATTTTTTTCCCGAGCCGGCACGCCGACGGATAATCCGCGGGTAGAGAGATCGCATTTGACGGATGAATTAGAATTCTACAGCCAAGGCAACATCGAGAGAAGTTTTAAAAAACAATCGGCGGCACTCGCAGCCTGGGAACATACCTACAACTTCATCCGGCCGCATCAAGCTCTCGGCTATCTCACGGCCATGGAATTCTATAAACTCTGGAGAATAAACCCGGTGGAAGCCTACCATATCAAAAATAAGTACGCAGCCTATCTTAAAAAACAAAGTTGTCGTTTGGCCAAATCCAGGCAAATAAAAAACAAAGAGCAAATTGAAAATCTAATGAAATTTATCGACAGAAAATTATCAAAATTTAATTCTTAATAGTGTTAATTATGTTCGTGGACTTGAACAAATGCAGAAAAAGTCAAAAAAATAAACGTTGTCTGCCCGGTTATTTCCTATTTTTTATCAATAATTTTTTAATCATCGTTTTGACGACGGTAAGAAAAACTTATATAATTTTACCGTGGCATTAATTTTTATAATCTTAAAATTACTATGAAAGGATGTTTTTTTCTTCAGCGGAATTTTGCCAAAGTCGGCCATGCCCTGGTAATAGACCTGACAAAAAGATACGGACTTAAAGAATGCTGCGCTTTTGTCTGCACGCGGCAAAGTTATGATTTTTTAAAAAAACAAACCGACATTAATTACACTGGCTTGCTTTTGGAAGAAGACGTCCATAATAAATATAAGCAAGAGGAATTAGACTTAACTTATCTAAAAAATCTGGAAAAAGAATACGGCATTCCGAATCTTTGGCCCTACGCGCTGGTTGACCGGATAGTAATGCAAGGCCAGCTGCTGCGGGAATACCCTTACGACCGCCCGCAATATAGCCACGAGGAAATCTTAAAAATAGTTCAGGTTACCGCCAAAGAAATCATTGCTTTTTTGGAGCGGGAGCGGCCTGATTTTATTTTTTTCTCGGTTGTCGGCACCATTGGCAGCTACCTCCTTTATCAAATTGCCAAAAACAAAGGCGTTCAAATATTTTTTGGCGAAACCTCGCGCTTTCCCAATAGCTACATGATTACTGACGACTTTTCCTGCTTTCATTGGACGGAGGAACGCTGGCAAAAATTCCAAAATAAAACTGAATGCCCGGACGAAAAAAAACTTGAACAGGCAAAAAAAATTATCGCTGATTTTGTGCACGAGCCAAAACCGTATTTGGCGGAAACTTCGCCAACGCAACAGCCGATCTTCCGCAGACGGCAATTTAAATTTGCCTCACCATCCCAATGGCAAAAAACAATCTACTGGTTTTGGCGTACCTGGTACGATTATTTCCGCGGCAATCACCGCAATGACTATTCCACTATTAAGCCCTGGTTTCACTTTTGGGACCGCTGCCAAAGAAAATTAAGGGTGCTCGCCGGCTATGAAGACTTATACGATGAACCAAAAGAAAACGAAGATTTTGCTTTTTATCCTTTAAGTTTTGAGCCGGAAATGTTTTTGCTGCTGTATGCTCCTTTTGCCACCGACCAATTATATCTCATCCGACAACTGGCGCGTTCTTTGCCATTGCATTACAAACTTTATGTCAAAGAGCATCCGTCAATGGTCGGTTATCGCACTCGAAAATTTTATCGGGAATTAAAAAAAATTCCTAATGTAAAATTAATTCATCCTAAAACAATCAGCTACACTTTGATAAAACGGGCTAAACTGGTAGCTACCGTTACCGGCACTGCCGGCTGGGAAGCGCTTTTTTTCAAAAAACCGGTGATAACTTTCGGTTATAATTTTTTTAACAAATTGCCCATGGTCAGATACTGCCCTAACCTGCGCGAACTTCCCTATCTGATAAAAGAGCAATTGGAAAATCATGAGTACCGGGAAACGGAGTTTGTTAACTTTATTGCCGCGTTGCTCTATGATACGGTACCGGTTGACATGGACCAGCTCTGGATTCATGAAACCGAAATAAATAAAATCGTCACTGGCGTCGGTCCGCTTACCGACCTGATCGCCCAAAAACTTAATTTGCCATTATGAAAATAATTTCCGCTCTGCGAACGATTTATCGCCGGTCAATCAACCTGCCCTGGCTGGACAAAATAATTTATAAAACTTTGGATATTATCACGGACGCTTATTGCTTTCTCCGGCGTTATTATTTTCCCAAAAACTACATTAGGCGGTGGAAATTAGATATGCTCGGCGGCTTATACGAGCCGGAAACTCGGGAATTGTTTAAAAAAATAACAAAACCGGGAATGGTCATTATGGACATCGGGGCGCATATCGGTTATTTTACCAGGCTGTTCGCCGGTTTGACCGGCAAAAACGGCGTGGTATACGCTTTTGAAGCCGACCCGGAAAATTTTGCGTTGCTCGCAAAAAATACCCGGCATTTTAAAAATATAAAATTATGCTCCCAAGCCGTTTCCGCCAAATCCGGCTCAATTGACTTTTACCACAGCGAGGACAAAACCGGCTGCCATAGCGTCATTCCGGCGGATTTTAGGCAAAAAAAAATCACCGTGCCGGCGATAATGCTTGATGATTTTATGCGCGTAAGAAATATTAAAAGAATTGACCTGATTAAAATGGACATTGAAGGCGGAGAATTCGCCGCTCTGAAAGGCATGCGCGGCGCGGTTTCTGAAAATCCTTCGCTTATGTTATTAGTTGAATTTAACCCGGGATGCCTGAAACTTGCCGGCGTTCATTCTTTGGAATTTTTGCGTCTGCTTAATGATTTGGGATTTGAAATTTTTACCGTCGGAGAAAAACAACTAGTCAAGATAAAGCTATCTGAAATCGCGGATGACCGGGATGTTTTGGCCGGCGCGGAATTTATTAATCTTTATTGCGTGCGGAAACAACTAAGCGCATAACCTGTTCCATTCTCACGGCCAAATTTTTATAATCCAATTCTTTGGCTTTGGTTAAAATATTTTTCGTTAGACTGATTCTTAACTCTCCATCGTTCGCCAATTCCTCTATCCTTTGCGCTAAGGAAACGGCATTGTCGGCTATAAAAGTCAAACCGCCTTTTTCAACGAGCCACTCTAATCCTCCTCCGCCGGGGACAATGCAGGGCAAGCCGTAAGCCATTGCTTCTATCAACAAAACCGAGGTATATTCCGGCCACCATTTGGGCAGGATAAAAATATGCGCCTGCTGAAAAAATTTTTCTAATTGACTTTTTTCCACCCAGCCCGGAAAAGAAAAAAAATTTTGCAGCCCCAAATCAACCGTGAGTTTTTGCAGACGCTCGGCGTCCGGCCCGCCGCCGCTCATAATCACCCGCATTCGGCTTTTATCCTTAATTAAACTAAATGCCTTGATTACCAAATCAAAACCTTTTTCAACAATCATCCGACCGGAGCAAAAAATGGTAATTTCGGCCGATGTCTGGCGTTTATTTATAAATCCGGCGGCTAAATTCTGTTTATCAATTATTTCCCGCGTACTTACAAAATCAGGAATGACATTGCTGTTTGATTTTTTAAACCCAAAATCAAGATATAATTTTTCCACCATCGGCGTGGTAAAAATAAAAGCGTCCATCCGGTTCGCTATTTTTACCCCGATATATTTTTCAACCAAGAGTCTGGCTCTTCTCTTGATTTTGGCGAACAGCGTTTGCTTTTTTTTGTAATTATCCTGCGTGTCCGACCAGCAGCTTAATTTGATGTTAAAAAAAGCGACAACCGGCGTTCTGCCTCCCAACATCCGGAACATTCCTCCGCCGTACAAAAAATTATTGCCGTCAATATAAAAAACATCGGCCTCGCTTTCATACTTTCTAAGCATGTGATAGACTTTATATTGAACGCTCGCGAAACTAGCGGCCGCTATGTTTTCTTCCTTGACGGCGTAAGGCAAGGTTTCGGTAATTTTATTGGCGCTGGAATAAGCGGTAATTACCGTTACTTGATGGCCCAATTCAACCAATCCCTTGGCTTTCAGGTGCAAATCAATTACGGAGCCGCCGGCGGTTACAAAGTTAAGTTTGGAAGTGATTAAAATAATGCGCATAAAAATAATTAACGCTTGACAAAAGATAAATCCGTTATAATATCCAAAATAGCATGCGGCTAAAAATAAAGCAAAAATCTATGAAAAAAATTTTAATAACCGGCGGTGCGGGATTTACCCTCACACCTGTGATTATTTAAGAAAGTTTCTTGGATTATTTTATTTAATTTTTGATTAAATTTATGAAAATATTAGTTACAGGTGGTGCAGGGTTCATTGGCTATCACTTGGCTAACCGCCTGCTTAAGGATAAAAAAAACCAGCTTACGCTGGTTGATAATCTTCAGCGCGGCCGGATGGATGGAGATTTAAAAAAATTACTGGAAAATAAGCGGGTAAAATTTATCAAAGCTGATTTAACCGACCTAAAGTTTTATAAAAAATTGGACAAAGATTTCCGGCAAGTTTACCATTTGGCCGCGATCAACGGCACCAAACATTTTTATGCCATGCCGGAGGAAGTCTTGCGCATCAATGTTTTGACTTTAATTTATATTTTAGAATGGCTGAAAAATTTAAAAACTAAACTAAAGCTTTGTTTCACCTCGTCCAACGAAGCGTATGCCGGCGCATTGGAGGCATTCGGCCAATTGCCCATTCCTACGCCAGAAAAAGTGCCGCTTGTTATTAACGACCCTTATAATCCTCGTTGGTCATATGCTTCAACAAAATTAATCGGCGAATTGTTTGTCATCCATTACGCAAAAATTTATGATTTTCCGGCAGTAATAGTCCGGCCGCATAATTTTTACGGTCCGCGCGCCGGCTACGACCATGTTTTGCCGGAATGGTCGCAAAAAATTATTGCCCGCCAAGACCCGTTCGTTATTTATGGTTCCAAAGAAACCAGGACTTTTTGTTATATTGACGACGCGGTTAAAGCGATGCAAATGCTGATGGATTCGCCTAAAACCAACGGTCAGCCCGTTGCGACCGTCCATATCGGCGCAACGGATGAAATTACCATGGCAAAACTGGCGGACAAGATGTTTAAAACAGCCGATTGGAAACCCAAAAAAATAAAATTTGAACCTTCTCCTGCCGGCAGTGTGAAGCGCCGGCTGGCGGATATCAGTAAAATAAGAAAACTGGTTGATTGGGTTCCGGAGACTTCTTTGGCGGACGGGTTAAAAAAAACATTTGCCTGGTACCAAAAAAATCCGAAAAAATAATTAAAGATCAGCGATAAACTCCATATCATCTTGTTTCAGATTCCAGCCTAACGCGCCTATGTTTTCGGCGAGATGGGTTTTGCTCATGGCCTTGGGAATAGCCACGATATTTTGCGAAATAAGCCAATTCAAAGCGATTTGCGTTGGCGTTTTTTTATATTTTTCAGCCAGTAGCTGTAATTTTTGATATTTGCCGTTCGCGATGTCGCCTCTACGCAAGGGGCGGTAAGCGATTATTTTTATATCATTATCCTTACAATAAGGAATAATGTCTTTTTCCGCCGACCGTTCAATCAAATGATACTCTATCTGGTTCGCGGATATTTTCGCGTGGTTTAAATATTTTTGCGCTTCCTTGATTAAATCAACGGAAAAATTGCTTACGCCGATATTTTTTGCCAAACCGCCGTCAATTAATTTTTCCATGGCCGGCATCGTTTCCGCAAGCGGTATTGCTTCATTGAGTGAATGAATTAAATAGAGGTCAATGTAATCGGTCCGCAATCGGTTTAAACTTTGTTTGGCTGAAGATAACAAATTTTTATAATTCAAATTGTCTTTCCAAACTTTGGTAATTAAAAAAATATCCTGCCGGGGATAATTTTTGATGGCCTCGCCCGTTATTTCCTCCGCCAGCCCCTGCCCGTATATTTCCGCGGTGTCAATTAATTTAAAGCCCAAATCAAGTCCGGTTTTAAGGGCTTGGATGGATTCCAATTTATTATTTTCGTCCCTGACAAATTTCCCTCCCATGCCCCAGGTGCCAAGGCCGAGCAGAGGAATGTTAATCGGCATAAATTATAACTTAAATTATTCTGACGGTTGGATTGGGAATAATAAATTTTCCTTTATATCCAGCGGCCCGCAATTTTGGCACCAGTTCGTCAGCGATATTCCAGGATAATAACAACCCGTAATCCGGCTGCTCCCGAAAAAGCCGCTCTTCCGCCACTACCGGAATGTGCGTGCCGGGGGCGAACAGGCCGATTTTAATTTCGCTTTTTTCCGCGAGATAATCAATCAAGCTTGAATCCAGATTGCAATAATTAAGCAAAGTGTTTCCTTTGGCCGGCGCGCCGATGCCGGCTATGCTCTTCCCTTCTTTCTTTAAATCGCTTATTGTTTTTAATAATTCAAACTTATTGCTTTCCACCTGTTCCGCAAATTTAACGAATGTTTTTTCGTCGTCTAAACCGCTTTCCGCTTCGGCGGCTGTTAATTTTGCCACCGCTTCGGCTACCGGATATTTTCCCGTTTTCGCGGTAGAGACGCGGATTGAACCGCCGTGAGTGGAAATTCTTTCGGCGTCAATAATTTCCATTCCTAATTGCTTAAATAAATATGTTAGCGGCTTAAGCGAATAATAGCGCAAATGTTCGTGGTAAATTGAATCGTATTGCCTTTGAAAAATCAAGTCGGCTAAATAATGCGATTCGGAGATAAAAACGCCATCATCGGCAAGCAAATGAAAAACTCCGCGCAAAAAAGAGTACAACTTGTCAACATGCGCGAAAACGTTAGTGGCGGTTATTATTTTGGCCGGACCGTATTCTTTCCTCACTTTAACAGCGGTTTCTTCATTGAAGAAATCTATGATAGTCGGTATATTCTTTTGTAAAGCAAGCTTTGCGGCGCTGGAAGGGTCAATTCCTAAAATACGAATCTGATAAGGAAGATAATTTTCCAACAAAGTGCCGTCGTTGGAACCGATGTCTACGGCCAAATCAGCCGGAGACAACCGCCAGTGGGCGACTATTTTATCAACCAAATTTTTAAAATTAACTTTTAAGCTGTTATTGGTGCCGGTATTATAAGCGTAATCCCGAAAAAGCGCGTTGGGATCAACCATATAGCCCAGCTGAACCAGCCGGCAATTCCTGCAGAAAAAAACATCCAGCGGATAGGCCGTTTCCGGTTTTTCCAGATCTTCTTTTTTCAAAAAAGCGTCGCTTGGGGGCTGATGGCCGAGGCTTAAAAATTTGGCCAAATCATTGCTCTGACAGATAAAACATTCTCTCATAATTTTTTTTCAAAAAAATTCCAGATGTCAATAAAAATTTTACCCGGGTAATCCGCCGGCATTATTTTTTTGTATTCCTTGTGCGGCGTGGCCAAAATAATGATGTCGGATTTCCGCAACAGTTCGTCCAACGGCACAAAACTGGGACTATAAATATACACGTCGTGGCAGAGAACTTCCTTGCATTCAAATTGGGCGTATTTTTTTAGCTTATAGGAAAGACTCTCCCGCTTATCGTCAATGTTCGCTTTAAACGCCATGCCCAAAATGCCGATGGTTTTATTTTTTAATTCGCCGGCGCCTAGCTGCTTTTTTAGATGCTGAATCAAGTAATTAGGCAGGCCTTCGTTAATCAGCATGGCACTATGGCCGAGGATAAAATTATTGTTAAAAAAAGAAAATAATTGCATCGTGTCTTTTAACAAGCAGGGACCGGCGGCGAACCCCGGCGTCGGCAAACCTAAATTACGGGGGTAATCTTCCGTTATCGCCCGGTAAATATTATGAAAATCCATGCCGTTGTCCTGGGCGATCATAAAAAATTGGTTCACGGCGGCGAAAGAAATGTAACGCCAGGCGTTGCAAAAAAGCTTGGTCATTTCGGCTTCGCGGGGAGATAAAATAATGATGCTTTTATTGGTGATTTTGCGAAACAAATCGGAAACTTTGTTTACGGTGCCATCGTCAAAAGCGGAAACGATTTGGGGCAGATTTTTTAATTCAATCAAACTTTTGCCTTCCGCGATTCTTTCCGGGCAAAAAGCGACTCTGATGTCCTTATTCTTTTCCTGAAAATAATTCCGTACCATTTCCGTTGTGCCCGGATATACCGTGCTTCGCAAAATAAGGATTTGGCCGTCTTTGAAATAATCAAAATAATCCTTGCAACTCTGCAAAATGCTTTTCATGTCCGGATTCAAACGCTCGTCAATCGGAGTGCCAACGATAGTTATCACGACGGCGCTTTGACTGATTGCTTCCGGAAAACTGGAGGTACATAGCGTATTTTTTAGCCTAACTTCCCGCAAAAGCTCGTCTCCTCCTTCTTCGGTAAAAGGAAACTGCCCAGCTTCAATTTTAGCTAATGACTCGCGGTTGATGTCAAATAAAACCACTTTTAATCCCTGATTGGCAAAAGCCAAACCTAAAGGCAGGCCGATGTGTCCGGCGCCACCGATTATACAGATGTCGTATTGGTAATCGTTCATATTTTTTTGTTTTTTTTAAACTCCTTTAACCGGAACGACACTAAATTTCTGATAAATTCAAAGATGGCGGGAAACTTGATGAAAGAAGGGCGCTTGTCGTTTTTTTTAAAAATAGTGGGAATCTCTTCTATTTTGGCGTTAAGCCGCCGCGCTTGAATCATTATCTCCGCGTCGGCGAACCAATCGTTAGCAACAAGGGTTAATTTGTTCAAAAAGCCGCGCGTAAATATTTTGGGCTTGGAATTAATGTCTCTCGCTTTAAGGCCGGGAAATAATATTTTAAAAAATAAATTATAAAAATAAGAAATAAATTTCCGCCACGGGTCATCCAGTCTTTTTTCCCGGTAGGTTTTTACCAAATCCGAATCCCCCGCTTTTATTTTTTTATAAACCCGAATAATGTCGCCGGCCGGCATTTGCCCGTCGCCGTCAATAATAGCGATATATTTTCCATCAGCGGCCGCAAGACCGCTATGCATATCCCAACCCATTTTGCCTTCTTTTGGCTTAATAACCGGCTTGATTCTTAAATTATTACGGGCTAATTCCTTTACTACTTCCGGAGTATTGTCGTCGGTTGACGGCCAATAATTGCCTACCAAAACTATTTGATAATTAATTTTATCTTGTTCCAATAAATTTATTAACTCCTCCGCAAAAGGTTCCAAATCGCATCCGGCCCGGTAGCCCAAAACAACCACGGAAAGTTCCGGCGAATATTGAAAGTTTGCGCCTCCGTTATCCTCCATAAAACAATAGTTACTTTATTTTATATAAAATAATATTATTACTTTTTGCCATTTCTTCTTTATTGTCTATAAACGACAAATCCCATTCGGGATGGTTATTCTTGTCCCAGACAATATAATTTACCCCGTATTTTTTCAATAGCCCGGTGATTCCGCCTTCGGACGAGTTAACGGCGGCATACCTGTTATTGAGCAATTGCAATGTTTTTTCTCTTATTTCTTTAATAACGCCGTCCCCCGCCGCTAGCTTCTTATTATACTCATAATAATCAAATCCTGACAAGTACCCTTCAATATTTTTATAATCCTCTTTGTAAAAAGACCCGACTGAATCATCGGCCATAATTTTTGAGATATATCCGGAAAAATCGCCGCGCGCGTCTTTATTTAAATATAAATAAACGAGCAAAGAATCAGGGAAGCGTTCAAAAGGAATATCGGTTATCGCGGCGGCCGTGTGCCAAAATAAATTACTCTCGGTATAAATGGTAAATAAATAAGCCAGTTCGTCGTCCGCCGCCAAAATTACGCCCGGCCGCGCGCCGGTTTTAACGGCGTTAATCAACGGCCGATAATTTTGTTCGTATAATTTTGCGCTTACGGTCGTCAAAAACGACCGGTACTGGCCCACGCCGCCGTGAAAAAAAACCAGCAATATTATAAATATAAAAATTATTTTCTTCCATCGCTCTCTTTTTATTAATTCCCCTAACATATATAAACTAACAATAACAGAAATCGGGACGATAAAATACCAGTAATAATGCCCGACCTGCAGCGCCCGGCCGGTTATAATCTGCTGGTTTAAAGAAACCCAGCCGGCCGAAATTAAGCCGAGAATAAAAATAAGATGAGGGTTATCCTTTTTTTTATACGCAAAAATACACCAGAGGACAAAAGTTATGACGCCAATTTTGCTGAAAATGGGCGTGTGGCTGGAAGAGGCCAAGTGAAAGTACGACGATTGTTTGCCAACAGCGGAAGAAAAAAATAACGACATTTGAATAAGATAATAAGAACCAATCAAAACGCCCAAGGCAGTGGCAATAAAAATATTTTTTACCCGCTGATAATCTTTTTTAACCGCGTAAAATATGGCTAGCGCTCCGTTTAAAGCCAAGGCGAACGACCAGGCAAAAAAATAAACATAAAACAACGCCCCCAGCCCGGCTCCGGTTAAAACCGTATAAAATATTTTTTTTGTTTTTAAATATTTTACAAGCAGATTCAAGTACGTAAAAAAAGCGAGTGAACTTACATAAGGAAACATTGCCCGCCCGTAGATATTAAAATCATTATAAAAAAGAGCTTTATTATAAATAATATGGTATCCGCCAATGGCGAACACGGCGGCGGCGGCGGCTAATAATTTGTCCCCCGATAATTGCCAAACAAAGAAATAAATTAATAAAATTAAAATAAAAACTCCCCAGGCGTTATAGAGGTGATAAATGGTTGCGATATCCAAATAATTGCCCACGCCCAAAAGGCGCAAGGGGGCGATTAATATTTTTTCATTATACATAAAACGCGAGTCAACTTTGTCTTTTCCCTCCGCCAAAAACTCGTTGCCTAAACTATGGCCCTCCATTACTTCTTGGGCGCGCGTCAGGTAAAGATGGGTATCAGAACCAAAATGGGCGATATTGATTCCTTGATATGATTCCGGCGCGACCCAAGGAAAAAGAACTACCGGCGCTAAAATTAAAAAAACCAAAAACGCGCCCAGAATTAAAATAAAATAATGTTCGCGCAAGCAATTTTTAATTTTTTTTAACAATAACGGAATCTTCATAAAATTTTTGTTTACTCTTTATTCTCATTAGCCGCTTCCATTTTTACTTTGTCCGTAACTTCCGTTAAATTAAACGGCTGGCTGTCGGTTGAATAATAACTCTTTTCCGGCAAAATTTCATAAGCGGCGCCGAAATAATAGTTAAAAATAAGGCGAAATAAGTTAACCGGCGTAGCGGCATCGCTAAAACTAAAAGCCTGTTCTTTTGTCTGTGGAGCGTAAATGGCCATAAAATTACGCAGCCGCTCTTTTAGAAAAACATCAGTTGGATTTTCCCAACCAGCCGGCGAAGTAATGCTTGAGGCCGAACCGTGGTCGGATTGGATAACTATAATCGGTTTTTGTTTTGAATTTGTTAATATTTTATCAACCGCGGTTAAAACTAATTTGTTTAAATATTTCAATTGCCCTAAATATAACTCTTTATCGTCAAGATTATCGCCGAAAGCGACATTTTTTTCGTTGCTTGCCGCGGCTTCTTCACCGTTGGGACCGAACACATAGGGGGCATGCGGGGAGGTTATATGGGCAAAAATAAATTTTGGACCGTCCGCAGGCGCGATCTCGGCCAAACCGGAAAAGGTGCATAAAATTCGCGCTCGGGCATCGGCGTTAACAAAGTGATATTTTTGGTCCAAAATATTTAACGGCGTCGTGCGAAAAATAAGCGTCCAAAATTCGTTGAACTTTCCGCAGGCAATGTTTGCGTCAGCCAGTTTATTATAATCAGTCTGGTCCCAGCCGGACGAGAAATGAATATAACGATATCCTTGGGAACGCAAAAAGCGCGTTACTTCATTATCGCGGATAAGGCGATAAAGCATCAGGTAAATTGTTTCCGCTTTTGCCTTGGCGGGAATTTCCAGATATTTCAGGTTAAGCGAGGACGATAAAGAAAGATAGGTGCGGGCGTAATTAGTCAAACTTTTATCGTTAACGGAAAAACCCAGTTCTTGGAGGCGGCCGGTAAATTCTTTATTATCATAATTAAATAATGATTTTAAGGTTTCGTTATTAGCGTAAGCGTCCAAAATAATATAATAAATGTCGGGGCGAATACTACTTTCGCTTTTTGTTATGTCTTTATTTGTTTCTTGATTATAAAAATTACCGTTATCGCCGCGATGCTGCCAAATAAAAACGGCAATGTCAAACAAAGCGAAAGAAACCAAAACCGCGGCCATTATCATTACGCTCTGATTAATGGTTTTGAGCCCGCGCTTAGTTCTAAAAATAAAATAGGAAATAGCAAAAAACAGCCCCAGGTAAAGCGGCAAAAAATAACGAATTCTGCCGACGATAACGCCGTTTACCGCGAACGACTCAAAGGGCGCGTATATTGAGCCGTATGAAAAAAATAAAAAAACCGCTAAAGAAGCAATCAAAGCCGCTTTGCCTGAATCTCTAATAATAAGCTTTAGCAAAAAAAACAGCGCCATGGCCGCGGTTAAAGCAAAAACGAGCGGCATTATAATGTTTTTTGCTGCCAATTGCTCCTGATTGTGCGCGTATAAAGATAAAATAGCGGCGACGGCGAACAGCGCGGGATGAAAAAATAATATTTTTTTCATAATTAAAGTTATCTTTTTTCCATTAAGTACAGCGTCCGTTTAGTGCCCGGCACTAGCTCTTGCTTTTTGATGTTAAAAAAACGGGAAAAAGATTCTTCAAAATTCTCTTGGGTGTAAAAAGAAAAAATATCCTCTCGGGTCGCCAATAATTTTTTTACCTGCGAATCTTCCCGGGGAACGAACTCAATAACGGCGTAATTGCCGATACTCGCAAAAAAATCAGCGATAAAGCTAAAGGGGACGTTATTAGAAATCGCCAAATGATGAATTAGCGCCAAAGCTAAAATCAAATCCGCCGGGCCGCGCTCTTTAACCGACTGGCGCTCCTGATGCGCCCAGCCAATGCTGGGGCTGGGATTGGTTAAATCCAACAGTAGCGGAAAAAGGTATTGTTCGTTATTTTTTAAGCAAGCCAAAGCATTTTTTTCTACTGCCGCCTCATCCATATCAAAGGCGACGGTAAATATCTTTTGCTCGCTGGCGAGGCGGCTGAACACCCCCGTATTGGCGCCCAAATCCCAAACGGAATTTGGTTTGACTACCCGCAGAAATTCCGCCACAATCTTTTTTTTATATTGAAAAGAATCAGCGGAGTAATTGGTAAAAGTATAATATTCTCCCCATTCGGTGTCTTTTTTTTGCCATTGCAGCGATTTTATCGCCGATGCCAAATTATCAATTAGGGCGTTTAAACGGAATTTATTCATGCCTCCCTGAATTTTACTTTTGGGGGCGTGCTCGCCGGCATAGCGCTTTTGGCTTTTAGCGTGAAGATGGATGTGGGATAGCAAAGCGAAACGGGCATAGCTTCTTTTGGGCAGCAGTTTGCTCGCAAAATCAAGCGGAATGCCGTCAATATATATTTTTAATAACTGTTGCAGGCGGATATCCGTATAGCTCATCAGCGCCAATGGCGCCAAAAAATGCTGGCAAAACTGCCGGTAGCCGATCCAGGGTTTGTCCGCCTGATATTTTTCAAAAGAAAGCGTGTCAATTAAAATCGGCCGCCCTTGATAAAACTGAATATTGTAAGCGCTGCAATCTTTTAGCGTCATCCCCCGCGCCAACGCTTCTTGTTGTATTTTAAGGGTTGCTAGAGCCGCTTGTTTTAACTGGCTAAAACTCCATTCGTAAGGGTAGGAAATGAAGGGGATCTTTTGCGGCCTTAAAATTTTATAAGCGTCAGCGGATAATTTTATTGAGATATCCGCTTCTTCGTGCGGCACTAATAATTTATTTTCGGTTAAAAAATCATACAGCCCCGAAGCCATCAGCGCGTCATAATGCTCGCGGTAAATATTATTTACCTGGCGGTACAAAATTCCGTCTTTTAAAAAAATAAAACCGCTAGAGTCGCGGAACGAACTGGGATGTTTTTGATTATTTAGCGTCTTTTTCTCCGTCATATTTTTTTTCTTTTTTTAAAAAAAAGCGCGGCATAAATTTGCTTAAGCTTCGCCAAAAATGCCGGAAAGCGAAAGAGGCCCCCAGAACGCTCGCGATAATCACCTGAATGATATAACTTCCCGTTCCCGGGTCTAGATAAGCGCGCGCCGTCCGCGGCATTATCACCAGCAAACAAACAAAGAAAAAAACCAAACGGCTTTTGATAAATGTGTCTTTGATCATATCCTAAATTATAGCTTAATTGGCGGATTAAGTAAACCCCGCGCCGGCCTATTATAGACTTCGGCCGAAGATAAAATTATTTTTTCTTGCTTAACAGCAAATGAAAACTGTTAAAATAAAACGGCCGCAAAATAAAAACGTATGCCGGCAAAAAAAACAGCGCCAATAAACCGAATTTTTTTTCTATTTTTTTCACCCTGACGTCTTGCGTTTCAAAACCGATATCTTTCAGCATTTTAACGACGCTGCTATATGTATAATAATGCATGCTTGTAAGCTTCTGCCGGCCGAAAGCTCCGTCTTCTTTTTGCTTGTCTAAAAATTTTAAAGCCCGTTCAGCCCAAAAGCGCGGCAACCAATTAATAAAGTACAGATGGTAGTGGTAATCGTAACAGCCATAGCGGTTATGAAAACTGATGTAGCATTTTCCATCCGGCTTTAATACCCGCCAAATTTCGCGGCACATCTGTTCCGGGCTTTCCGCATGCTCGCTCACTTCCGTACAATTGACAAAGTTAAAATATTGGTCGGGAAACGGCAACTTTTCCGCCGGAGCGTTTTGCCAAAAAACATTTGCCTGGGTTGCCTTTGCGAGCGCTTGCGCCGCTTCACGATAAGGCGGATAAATCTCTACGCCGTAAGCGGCAAAACCGCGTTTGGCCATTTCGCATAAAAACTGGCCGCGGCCGGAACCGACATCTAAAATTTTATCCGTTGGCCGGACAAATTGGGCGCAATAATCGCAATGATTCATAAATTATCGTATAACACACCGGCTATTTCTTGATAAACTTCGGCTACTGAAATCACCTGCAAACATTTATTGTCTTTGCAGGAAGTGTGGCGGTGATTAAAAGCGCTTAGGCAGGGCGAGCAGGGAAAATAAGAATAAAAAATATGCGTATTTTTTCCGAGCGGGGCGTAAAGTTTTGGCGTTTCCGGACCGAAAAATACGAAATTTTTTATCGGGGTCAGAGAAGCGAAATGCGCCGGTCCGCTGTCATTAGTTACTAGCACATCAGCGATGTTATACAAATCAATTAATTCCGTAAAACTGGTTTTAGCTATCAAGTCCAGGCATCTTTCGCTATTCAGCGCTTCACAAACCTGCCGGCATATTTCCCTGTCGGCTTTGCCGGAAGTGATAATGATATAATTATTCGGGTAAGCCAAAATTTTTTTTCCTAATTCAATATAATTCTCCTTGGGCCAGCCGCGAATCGGAATCTCACCCGCGCCAACGTTTAAAATTATCAACTTGTGGCTTTCGTTCACATCAGGATTAACCGCTTTTAATTTGCGCCAGATATTTTCAATATCAGCCGGCGGCGAGGCGTAATTTGCCGTGATGATTTCATCGTCGGAAATTTTAGCTTCCATCGTGGGGTAATTTTTAAAATCATCGCGGGCGGATTTGGGCAGGGACAAAAAAGTTTTGCTGATGTGCTGCTGAAAATTATACTGGATTTTGTGGGTGAAAAAATCGCCCCGATAAAGGCCTTCCATGTGATATTTATAAAAACCGACTCTCTTGGGCGCGCCGCTTAAATAAGCAAGGATGGCGGTGGAACGGGCAAAAAATTCCAAATCAAAAGCAACGTCTATTTTTTCTTTGAGCATCCGAAAAATATTTTTTAAAACGTCTCTAAAAAATGAAAATAAAGACTGGTCGCTTATAGTGAGCACGTTTTTTTCCGGCACGATGCCGGAAATATCCACACTTGCCCGATTTTTTTTGAATATCATAAAAAACAATTCCGCTTCCGGATAATTGTCTTTGACATAGCGCATGGCCGGATACGCCAAAATCGCGCTGCCCATTTCCGAAAGTTCAATGAACAAAAATTTTTTTGGCGCCGCGGCTGGTTTTCTCCTGAAAAAATTTAATTTCAGAATATAGTGGAGCAGCGTTAACAAAAAACACGCCGGCACCCCCAGCCAATAATCAATTTTTCTGACGACGGAAACTTTCATGTTTTTATTCTTAAAGTATTTTTTAATAAAGCAAAGCCGTTTGCCGCCAATAATCTCAATTCGTACCAGCTGCCGATAGAAACCAGCCGCCGCCAAAGATAGGCCGGACGGAAATAAAACCTTTTAATCGCTTCGTCTTTTAACTTCATTATTTCGGCGGCGCTTATCTTGTCGTTGCCCATAACCGCAAAACTTCCGCTTTGGTCCATGATTTTGACTTCTTTGTCCACCCAGCCCCGGCCGATTGCTTCTTCCCTGATTTTGGTGTTCATCCGCGGTATCAAAATATTGAAGGAGGCAAAATCAGCGCCGATTTCTTTGGCAAAGCCGATAGTGCGCCGGCAGGATTCCAAATCCTCGCCCGGCAAACCAAAAATGAATGTGCCTAAGGTTCTAATGCCTAACCGTTTGCACAACTGAAATGTTTTTTTGATTTGAGCGGAGGTAAAACCTTTGTTATTTTGTTTTAAAATTTCGTCGTTGCTGGTTTCCACGCCGAATAAGATGGTATGGCAACCGGCGCGCTTCATTAGTTTTAACAACTCTTCATTGACGACATCAACCCGCGACCAGCAAACCCAGCCCAGATCAATTCCTTCCGCAATCATAAAATCGCAGATTTTTTTCAGCCGTTCTTGATTAGCGCCAAAAGTCTGGTCGCCGAAATAAATATTTTTAAAGCCCAATTTTTTTACCTCTCTGATTTCGGCTATTGCGTCATTAACATTGCGGTATTTAAAACCAATCGTATTCATCACGCAAAAATTGCATTTAAACGGACAGCCGTAATCCGTTAAAATGGTGGCAAAAGGATGGCGCCGGACAAACGGATAATTATATTTTTTACTAAGGAACAAATCGTGCCGGGCCGGCGGTACGCTGATTTCTTTATTAAATTCCCTTGACGCGCCTTTGTCAATTATCTTTCCGTTTTGCCAAAAGGCCATGTTTTCCACTAGCTCGTATTGCCCGTCCAGATACCGCAAAATATCATCGGTCGTAAAATCCAAAATAACCGCGTCCAAAAAATTATTTTTTTTCATCAAATTTTTATAATCCGCGAGTAAAATGTCGCCGGTGCCGATTGCTAAAAAATTCCGCCTGTCTTTAAGTTCCTTAATAAACCGCGCGTCTTCTTCCCAGGAAACCGAACCGGTCAAAAAAATTATGGCGTCGTAATTATTACTGTTGATTTTTTGCTCGCATTCTTTCCACCCTATTCTTTCGGCGATGGCGTCAATCACGGCAATATCGTATTTTTGGTTAAGCACGCCGCTCAATACCAATAAATCAATCGGCTGGTAAATATAATCCGATTTTGACACCTTGCTGCAATAATAATCCCTGGTATAAATTTTTTTCCCGGGCGGGTTCAATAGCAAAACTTTCATAGGTCTTTTTTGCTTTTTAACAAATTTAATTTGACAAAATTATATCCCATTTTAACGCTCGTCAGCCAGCCGGCGTTCTCGGAAATTTTATAGACATAAAGCTCTCCCAGATAAAAAAGCCAGTCAAACACAAAGTTAGGGGGCAGTTTGATTATTTTTTTTACTAGCGGAAAAATAAAAGGAAATTTGACCGACCAAAAAAATAAACGCTGTAAGTTTAAAATAATATTTTCTTTTTTTGTTTTTGCTTTTTTGTCAAAAAAAGAGCTCTCCACATCGTCAATATTGTAGTCAGGAGGAATCATCCCTTCGGCGCGCATCATTTCGGCGATATCGGTTTTGGGGTAAGGAATTAAAATTGAAGCCCAAGGCAAATCCGCCTTGATGCGGGCGTTTAACTCCACGGTTTTAAAAGCGCTTTCCAAACTTTCATAAGGCAGGCCCAAAATATTATAAGTTTTAAATTTAATGCGGTGTTTTTTGTACCAGCCGGCGGCTTTGATTATCTGCTCATCGGTTAAATTTTTTCTCAAAATTTTATTTCTGATATTTTCGTCTCCCGATTCAATGCCAAACTGCACCCCGACGCAACCCGCTTGCTTCAGCCAAACGACCACTTCTTCATCGGTCAAGTCAGCCCGCACCAAACAAGTGAACGGCAAGTTAACTTGTTCTTTATATTTTTTTAAAAAATCATTGAGCCAAACTTTGTTTAAAATAAAAGTGTCGTCTTGGATAAAAACGCTTTCCAGGCCGTATTTTTCTTTTACCGCCAAAATTTCAGCGATAACATTGTCCGCCGACCTGATTCTGACCGGCTGGCCCTTGCCTTGATAAATTTTTCTAAACTGGTGGTTAAAGCAAAAAGAGCAGTTGTAAGGACAGCCGCGGGTGGTTAAAAAAGTTTTGCGTTTGGCGTCCCTTAAAACCGGAAATTGGTAATAAATCTCGCGGTCGGGAAAAGGAAATAAATCCAGATTATCAATAAAAGGGCGAACATCGTTTTGGTATACTTGTCCGTTTATTTTAACGTGCAGATTGGCGATATTTTTTATTTTTTCCCTGTCCGGGAAAGCGTTGGCCAATTCCAGCACCGCCTCCTCCCCTTCACCCACGCAAATAATGTCTATGTTTTCGTTAGCGATTGATTCGGGAAAAAAAGTCGCGTGCGGGCCGCCCATCAAAACCAAAGATTGCGGCAAAATTTTTTTTATTTCGGCAGCTTGTTGGTAAGCCCACAGATGGGTGCCGCTGATAACGCTGAAACATACTAATTCCGGATTATAAACCTTTAATTCATCTGCCAAATTTTTGTCCAAACTGGCGATAAAAACCCGGGTCTCGTGCCCGCCTTTTTTTAAATACGAACTTAAATACATTACTCCCAAACTTTCGTAAATTCCCTGTTGGATAAAAGCGATTTTGATCATTGGTTTAAAAAAAATTAATGTTTTATTTTTTCTTTTTTTCCGCAAAACAAATAAGACTAGTGCCTAAGGGAAAAATAAGCTGCCGTTCAAAAAAAAGCATGCTTTTCAACACCCGGCTGGCTATCGCCGCCGTTTTGTTTTTGGACGCGGCTACCGGATACGGCTTTTTTAAAATTTTGCTGTACCAGACGCATACGGGAATAAAGCTAAAGCCAAAATAACTTAGCTGTTTTATTTTTATTGATTCAACGCCATTGATTAACGCGCGCAAACTGCTTTTGGCATAACGGCGGAAATGGCCTAATAATTTATCATGATAACCGAAAAGCGCTGGCAGCGCCGGCACGGTCAAAATAATCAAGCCGCCTGGTTTAACCAGTTGGGATAACTTAACAATTGCCCCCCAGTCGTCTTTGATATGCTCCAAAACATCAGCCGCAATCACGCAATCATATAATTTTTCTCCAAAAAAATTTTCCAGCGAACTAACCTGAAATGAACAGCGTTCTTTAAAACTTTTGCTCTTGTTTTTTTCCGCCAGCGCGATATATTCCGGCGAAGGGTCAATGCCCGATACTTGATGGCCGTTTTCAGCCAGCAAAAAAGACAACTCGCCCGAACCGCAGCCGACATTTAAAATGTTAAGCGGCTCTTTATTTTTTAACTGATTTAAAATCAGCCCGTACTTTGCGTTGGCGTATTGGTCTTCGCCGCGCACCAACAGATCTTCATATTGATACCGATTATAGTCCATAGGCATCTTAATAAAAAGTGTAGAATATCGCCTGTGTCATAATTATTTGAAAAAATAGTAGCAATAAAACGGCGTTAAATAAGGTTTGGTTTTCTTCTTGCCAAAGCTTATTCGCAAAGATTATGAAAAAAGGCAAAATAAACAACCATAGCCGTTCCACATTTCCTTGGAATATGCCAATTGCCAAAAATAGCGCCAATACGCCAATTCCGCTCTTAAATAAAAAATTACCCTCTTTAAAGGTTTTTGGCAATCCCGTGAAAAAGATAATTATTAACGGCAAACCCAAATAAATCAAAAAATTTGAAACATTCATCAATAGATACATTAAATAAGTTGCGACTGATTTAAAGTTGTTTTCTACTTCAAAACTGTTGGCTGACCGGGCGGCAAAAAAATTATCGCTGATGGAATATTGCGACCACTGCCAAATAATTGCAAAAAACAAAAAAAACGATAATAGGGAAAAAAACATTCTTATGATTATTTTTGACCGCTCTTGGGGCATGTTGACAAAATCTTTGAGGGTATAGCCGCAAAGCAAAACAAAAAACGGACCCAACAGCAAAAAAAGAAAATTGGAAAAAAGGGAAATTGCGGCCGCTATGCCGCCGCAAACCGCAAGCCAAATATTTTTTTTCCAGCCGAGATAGCATAAAGTTATGGCGCTCCAAACCGCGAGCATAAAAAATCCTTCCATTGAAGTAGCGCTCATCATTACGAGGCTCGGGATAAAAATTAAAATTTCCAGCGCCCGCCTCGCTTCCGTTTCGGTTAAAAAGCGCCGGAACAAAAATAATAACGGCCACAAGGCAAAACCGGCAACAAGCACCACTAACAAAGACAGGCCTAAAAAATCAACGGCAAACAACTTATGAAAAAAATAAAGGAGCAAACTGTAACCCGGCGGATGAGTGATGCTGTGCCGGGCCAGGCGCGGCTCCAAAGCTATATAATCGCGCAGAAAACTTTGCGCCGAGGAAATCAAAGGAATGTTGCCGGTATATTCCCAGTAAACCTTGGTAAACGGGTCGGCAATGCTCACCGTTCCCTCTCTGATGCCGGCGACGCTTACGGAAAAAATAAAAAATACGGCGAACAAAACCGCCAAAAATTTAACGGTGGATAATGATTCAATTTTTTTCCGAAAATATAAAAAAAACAAAAACACGCCCGCGGCCGCTATTAGCCAGCCGAGGCCCAAAAGTTTAGGCGATGGTATCGCGAAAAAAAACGTCAATTCCGGTATATACCCCTGATACAAAACGCCGATGACAAATTTGGCTAAAACGATAAACGCAAAAATTAGGTTAACCAGCCAAAAAAGTTCGCGCGCCGACTGGTTTTTCCAAAAATATTTATGGTAAAAATAAAAAAACAGGCAAGCGAATAATGAAATGGCGGCGGCGGAATAAAGCGCCACGGCTATTTTATCAGCCGTCACATAAGGATGGTAAGACAGTAATTGCGCGATTTTGGCTGTCATAATTCTGGTTAAAATTATTGCCGTGGCAGATTATGCGCCACGCAGCAAAAACTAAGCTTTTGGTGATTGATAAATTGAACTTCGCCGTACCTAGCGGCAACGCACTCGCGAATTTGCTTTTTGGTGTAATAAAAATGCTTGGGGCAGCGCTGGGACAACAGATAGAAAATATGGATGTACCGCCGGAAGGAAAATTTCTTTTCGGAAAAAGTGAACAGAAAATACTTGCTTTTGTTTTTTTCAAAAATTGATTTTATTTCCGCCGGCGTCAAATAATCAAGAAAACCCAGCCCAATAGTTACATCCGCTACTGGCAATTCCGCCAAAGCGGAAGCGTCAGCTTCAAAAAAATCGCAAATGGCTGGCGCCGGACTCGGGGCGTTTGTTTCTTTTGCTCGCTTAACGGCGTTGGGTGAAATATCTATGCCGATTATTTTTTTTGCGACCCCGCGTTTGTTTAATTCAAAAGCAAAAAATCCGGAACCGCATCCCAATTCCAAAATAGTTTTATCGTTAATAAACGGCGTGAGCAGTTTCAGGCAAAGCTCCGTGCGGAAGACGAGCGGTTTGCGGAAATAACCGGCGAGTTTCTCCACCGCCGAAAAAGTTCCCCGTTTAATGATGGAATTTTCCCACTCAATTATTTTTTTGTCCCAATAAGCTTTAATATCCATAATAATCTTTAAAGGAAGTAAATTGGTATTTTTTAAACAATTTTTTTATTGGATTCAATATTGTCGCCGAATATGGCAGACAGGCCGGATTACGGCTTAACATTTTTAATTTAAACCGGATGCTATTGATTTCTTTGGTTTTGTATAATTGCCAAGGGTGGACGAATAAAACGGCCGGCTGATTATGTTTATTGATTTTGTCTATAAACCAAGCGGTCTTTGAACCGAACAAGGAGATAAACAAACCGCTGCCGAACGGAATTTTATTTAAAAGCAATTTAGCAGTTAATTGTTTTGGCAACTTTTGGTTTAAATTATTTCTCTGGCGGAAAGAAAACGCGGCTACGGGAATTTCCGCAACGCCGTTAATATCCGTAACCTGATAGCTATCATAAGTGGAAGAGGAATATTTAAAGCCATATTGTTTTAAAACAGCGAACGCATCTTCCTGAAGATAAATTTGCGGAGCCCGGAAACCGACGGGCTGAAAAGCGGCGATAAAATCTTTTGATTTTTCCAGTTCCCTTGCTAATATTTCTTTGTTTTGCAAAACGAGGTGGCTATGGGTATGGTAGCCGATTTCGTGCCCCCGCTTAGCGATTTCTCTGATAATATCCGGTTGCCAGCCGTAAATTTCCGCGACCACAAAAAAAGTCGCCTTCTGCCGGTATTCATCCAATAAATCCAATATTTTTCCCGTCGCGTCCGCAATGTAATGGTTATCCAGTTCCCGCCTGGCGCCGCCGGTTATCGCGTCCGGCTTTATTTTTAAAGCGTCAATATAAAAATGCACCCAGGATTCTATGTCAATTGAAAAAATATTTTTCATATATTCGCCGCCTTTTGATAATTAAATGATAAATCATATCTCCCCTTCTATTCCCTTTTTCGTCCGGTAAATAAATGATTCAGCCCCCATTGGGTCAAAAAATATTTTTTCTTAATGTCCGTAAAGCCGGCGGCTTTTAATCTTGCAGCTATCTCCTTATCCCGCAGATAATACTCCTCCTCCTCGTGCATTCCCCTGATATTGTCCACATCGTAATTGGTTTTAAAAATTTTGTCGTACCAATAAACTATTTTGTGAATGATGACGCTCGCGAAAGCGCCGGGCATAGTGATTATAATATTGCCGCCTTTTTTTAAACAGCGGTAAGCTTCAGCCAATTCTTTGTCCCGCATGGACTTGGGGATATGGCTCAAATTGGCGATAAAAGTTATTGACGCAAACGAACAATCGGGAAAAGGAAAATTAGTAATGTCGGCAACGATGTTTTCATCAGTCAAACCTTCGTATTTATAAACATCTATGCCAACGCCGTTGTTGTTCAAAAATTCTTTGATGAACAAATTATATTTGCCGCAGCCGACATCCAGGCAATAGCCCGTTACTTCTCTCGCGGCGTACTCAAATCTTTCTTGTTGCAGAGACGACAGCCCCCATTTGTTTTCTTCAAAAATAGCCAGCGCCCGCAAAGGCAAGGTGATGAAATCTTTAAATTTTTGCGTTCGGCCGCGCGGTTTTTTTATAAAATTATTTTCGGACATACAAATTATAACGCCCTTTGGTTAAAATTAAATTATATTTATCCGCCGCCGCCAAATTCTGCCGCAAATAATAATTATCGTTCCACGAATCGCTGACGATGTAATCCGGATAATCCGCTTTTTGGAACAAATCCGTGCCGACCGTCAGGTGCGGGCTCGTCGGCAGATACATCCAAACGCGCTCACTTTTTAACATAAACGCGACTTCCGGATAATTTAAGATTAGCACATCTTTATCCGCCGGCATAATTTTGTTAGCTTCTTCGGCAAACTCGCGCGGTTGGGAATTATAATACAATGGATTTTTGATATTTAAAAATAAATTGACCGACTGGGCCAAAAATAATATCGCGATAATCGCGACCGCGCCGTATTTTTTCAAATAATTATTGGCGCAAAATTCATCTCCGATTTTAAACAAAGCCGCGGGAAAAAGAACAAACAGCATCAGGTGCGCCGGAAAAAGATAACGGTACCAGCCGGCGGTTTTTAAATAAAAAATAAAATTTAAAACGGCAAAAACCAATAATACCGCCTCCGTCTGGCTAAGATAACGGAACTTCTTTATGGCTTTGGCAAAAACAAAAGCGCAAAACAGCAAAGCAAAATGAAGAGGAGTTGACTCGCTGATGAATCTGAACAAATTTGCAAAAATAACGTTGGTGGTTTTGTAAGGGTTGCCGTACAAGCTCAAAGTTTTTTGCAAATAAGCGGGGGTAAAATTATCCGGCGCCAAAGTATAAATCCAAACTAACAGCGGCAACGCCGCGCCGCCGGCCAAAAGCCAAACGCGCCGATAATCTATTTTTTTATTTCTAACCGCGATAAAAACTTCACCCGCGAACACGCTAAAAATAAATAATAAGTAAATTGATTTGGTGGCCGCTCCCAAGCCGAACAAGAGCCCAGCCAAAAAAATCTGCCAGCTCTTTTTTTTGTCAAACATCAATAAGCCGCCCAAAAAATAAACCAAGCCCGGCACTTCGCCCAACGCGCTTTTGCCGTTGCCGTACAGGGGCAAAAAAGCGATTAACAAAGCGAGACTCGCCCAAGCGCAGTTTTTGCCGTAATGTTTTTTTGTCAGTTGCCAGAACAGCCAGGCGAAAATTAATAAAAAAATAATCATCACTATTTTTGCCTGCCATAGCCCAACGCCAAAAATTTTAAAGCTGGCCGCCACAAAAAAAAGCAATGGGTAATTGGTGGTTATTAGTAGCGCCCTATCTCCGACAAATTCCTCGGGTCCGGTTTGTAAACTGAAAACTCCCTGTTCAACCCAGGATTTGGCAACGCCCAAGTTTATTCCCTCGTCAAACCACGGCGAAGAGCTATCGGGAAAACCATAACCGACCAGAGCAATAAAAAAAATAACCAAACAAGTTAAAACAAAATTATAAGGGGTAAAAAAATTTTTGATTGAATTCATATTTAAATATCTATAATTATTGCAACAGGATTTACGCCATATTTGACAAATATAATTAAATATGCTATATTTATATTATTATTTTAAAATTTTGAACCTAAAGAAGGAGTGAGTGATGACCGATTATCAAAAACATAAAAAAGAATGTTTGGAAGAAGCCGAAAAACAGGGAAGGATGGGGAATTGCATCGTGGCTGGAATGCTTCGAGTCGAAGCTGACAATAATCACGCAAATAATGTGAAAACTCACAAACCAAATCTCGGACCGTACTCCGTAACAAATCCATGTCATTGTGTTGATTGTGGTAAGCCAAAAACCGAGTGGCAATCAATAACCGAAGAATGCCACGAGTAAATACAAAACTCGCACTAAGGCCCAGCGAGTATAAATAAGGGTCTTTTTTTTATAAAAAGTAAAATAACCTTCTTAATTCAGTTATAAATTTAAACCATGCAAAATTAACCTAACTATGCTAAATTCGGATTATTTTTTGCCCATTCAATATAGCGGTCAATCCCCTCCCAGATATTAACTTGCGGAGAAAAACCCAGACTGCGGGCAAACGAAATGTCCGCCAAAATATGCTTTACTTCGCTCGGACGGGAAGCGGCGTATTTTACATTCACCTTAAATTTGCCGGCGATATATTCCGCGATGTCCTTTATTTTTACATTCTGGCCGTTCGCGAGATTAATGGCTTTTCCTTTTAAACTATTGTTATTTAAAATCAAATTATATCCTCTGACGATATCGCTCACATGGCTATAATCTCTCGTAGGGCTGCCGTCGCCAAAAATCGTCAGGTCTTCGCCTTTTAGGGCTTTGGCGGTCAAGATCGGGATCAGCGCCCCGAACGGTCCGCTTTTTTGTCGCTCGCCGTAAACATTAAACGGCCGGACAATCGTTATGTCCAAATCATAGGATTTGAAATAAGCGTAGCAAATTCTGTCGGCGGCCGCTTTGGACGCGGCGTACGGGCTGTTGGGCTTTAGTTCCGAAAATTCGTTAATCGGCTTATTGCCTTCGCCGTCGCCGTAGACTTCGCGGCTGGAAACATAAATCAGGCGGTTTTTGTTTTTTCTTACCGCTTCCAAAACATTGCAGGCGCCAAAAATATTCACTTTGAAAAAAGGCAGCGGGTCCCGCAATGATTGGTCAACATTGATATATCCGGCCAAATGAAAAATTACGTCCTGGCCGCTAACACTGCCGTCAATTATCTCTTTATCGTTGACATCCCCCCAGATAATATTTATTTTGTCCGCTATCTGGGAGAGATTTGAAACGGCCGTTGATGAATGGGAATTAAGTATGGAAACGGCGTGGCCCTGCTCTAATAAAAACTCCGCCAAATGGCTGCCCTGAAACCCTCCCCCGCCGGTAATTAAAATATTCATAAAAGATTAATTTAATTTGACCTAAGGCAAAAATACAGATACAATGCTAACATAATCAAGGCGGAAAGTAAACGCTTAAAAACGCTATGGGATACGCGATTTCCATCGTCGTGCCAACTTATAACGACAATACCGTCATCGGAACTACCATTGAAACGCTGGTAGATTTTTTAAATCGGGAAAATATCAAAGGCGAAATCATAATCGTTAATGACGGCGGCAGAGAAGAAACGGTGCGGGCGATAAAAGAAAAAATAGAAAAATATCCGGAGATTAAACTTATTGCGAGAAAAGTCAACAAGGGCAAGGGCTATACCGTCCGCGAGGGGCTTGAGCAGGCGCAAGGCGATTTTATATTTTATACCGATGCCGACCTTCCCTACTTAACAAAACCGATAAAAACCATTTTTGAAATGTTGCAACGAAGCGAAGCCGATTTGGTTTTGGCTAACAGGGATTTTGCAACTGACGGCGATAACAAAAAACCGGCTTGGCCGCGCCTGATAACCCACCGGATATATTCCCTTTTTGTCCGCCTGCTCTTGCCGCTGGAATTTTCCGACACTTTGGCGGGATTAAAGGGGATGAATAAAAAACTGCTGTCCAAAATCATCTCCAAACTCACGATTGATAAGTGGTCCTTTGACGTGGAAATTCTGTTGGTTGCCAAAAAAGCGGGGTTTAAAATCAAAGAAATGCCCGTATCTTTAAAAAACGTGGGGAAAACAAATTTGAACATCAAGCGAGACGCTCCCCAGATGATCAAAGAAGTATTGCAAGTCTGGAAAAAAAACCGGCAAGGGCATTATGATTTTTGATTTTTGATAAAAGCGATTATTTTTTCCGCCCGTTTTTCCCAGGCGTATGGTTGCGCGTCTTTCAAAGCTTGGGCGGAAAGTTTGGCGGCTAACGCCGGGTCGTCAAGTATTTTATTAATCCCCTTAACCAAACCGGCCAAATCGTCTGGAGGGAACAAAATTGAATTATCATTGTTTAACACCTCTCGGATGCTCGGCAAATCAGCAGCCGCAATCGGCCGGCCGGAAGACAAATATTCAAATAATTTAAGCGGCGAGGTATAAAAGGCGGAAATTTTTTCCTTGGCTGAATTGGGCAATACCAGCGCGTCCGCCGCTTTAAGCCAAAGAGGAATTTCTTCCGCCGGGCGATAACCGACGACTTCCAGATTTGAAGCGCGGTATTTTTTTTGAAAATTATTTATGTCTTCAGGGGTTCCGCCAACTAAATAAACAACCGCGTCCGCCGGCAATTTAATGGCCGCGCGCGCCAATAAATCGGCTCCTTTCCATGAATACAAATGGCCGGTATATACTATCGCCCGTTTGTTTTGGTCTAAACCCAGTTTTTCCCTTGCCGCTTGTTTTGATAAGGTCAAATTAAATTTTTCCAAATTCACCCCGTCCCGCGCTATTAATATTTTATCCGCCGCGATTTTATTTTTAACCAGTTCGTTTTTTAGGCCGGCGCTGATAACGACAACGCCGCGGCAACGGCGCCAGATTATACGGTGCCGCCAACTTATTTTGTCCGGCAAATTATGCGCCTCGTGAAACAGCGGTTTGTTTAACAAGCAAAAAAAGGCGGCGACCGCCAAATCACGGGTGTACAAAACATCATAGCGGCCGCGCGCGCTTAAGGCGTGCCCCAGCGCGTTAAGAGTAAAACTTATAGCTTCTATGATAAAAAAAATTCTTTTGCCTGCGGTTAAGGGCAACAGGTCAAAACAAAAAATTTTGTTTAATTTAAAATTTTTCTTTAGGCCGTAAAAAACAAACGGGTCTGTTTTTAGGCGGTTATGACGCCGGGGCAATACCAAAGTAACGGCAACGCCTTGTTCCGCCAAAGCATGGCAATTTTCCATAATTTGCCGGCCGTGCGCTTTTTCCGTGGGAATGCGGGCGTTTACGTAATAATGTAATCTCATAATTTATTAAGCTCATTAATAATTATCGCGTCCAGCGCCTCTTGGGAAAATAATTTTTGGCTTAATCGGCTGGCGTTTAAAGATAGTGTCCGCCGCAGTTCAATGGCTTGCATTTTTATAAGACAGTTAACGAAATCTTCCACGCTATCGGCAAACAGCAGATGCTCCCCGTGATTAAAAGGGTAGCCGGCAATCCCCCGCCGCGAGGTAATGAGCGGAATGCCGCGCGCTAACGGTTCAAAAATTTTTTGCTGCATGCCGGCGCCAAATATTGAAGGGATTAAGGCGATGTCCATCTTAGTTAAAAACTCATCCCAATCAGCCACATAGCCGTGATAAATGATTTTGTCGTTAAGATACCCCTTATATTCCGGCGGAAATTTTCCGCCGCTAACATGAAAAATAAACCGGTTAGGAGCGACTTTTTGCGCCAAAGGAGCGATATATTTAACAACCAATTCCAAAGCGCGGCGGTTATGAGCGACATTATAAGTGGACCCCATAAAAAAAACATCCAGTATTTTCTTGTCGCTTATTTCCCTTTCGGCTTTAATTAATTTTGGCAGCCCCCGCAAAGGCAAATTAACCGTGCGGCGAGTAAAAAAGCGGCTGTATATTTTTTCTTCCTGCGGAGTGATGGCAAAAATAATGTTGCTATTTTTTGCCGCCAGATATTCACTGGCGCATTTGGCAAGCGTTTTAAAAAAATTAATTATGTTCCAGCCGTCTTCCTGGATAAAATGGCTCGGTTCAAAATTAAGGGAACGGGTTATTATCGGCAGGCCGCTTTTTTTTACTAATTTGTACAGCGGCCACAGATAAGTATAGTCAAACCAAATTAAATTCGGGTGATAGCCAGTAATAGCTTCGGCTAACATTTTTTTTATTTCCCTATGGCTGTATTCGTAAGCGGCACCGTCCCAAAACAGGGGGTTAACCAGCCGCCGACCGTAAAAAAATAATTTTTGTTTCAATGTTTTTTGCGTGTCCGTTTGGTAGGGCGCGGTTTGGACGGTGATGCCGCTTTTTTGGGCAAACGGCTGAATCGCGTTTTGGTCCTGCCAATTAAAAACTTTGCCGATAACCATAACATCGTAACCCAGATTTTTGAATTGCAACATTCCCTCTAGCCGGTCCTGTTCGCAAGCGCCTTTGGCCGGCAGGGGAAAACGCGGCGTAACGATTAATATTTTTTTTTCGGTTAACATATTATTTCTCGGCTAAAATCAAAAGGCATTCCCCCCATGAGTTAAAAGGGTGAATATCGGGCAATAACAAAAGTTTTCCTTTAACCGCAAAATTTCTCTCGGTAGCGATAATTTTTATTGTGAAACCGGATTCGCGCAAAATGTTTTCCATCATCGCCCGCGAAAAAAATATTTTATGGTCCGGATTGCCCAAAATAATGTCTTTGCCGGTAAAAAGATAACGCAAGATGCGCGACAGCGAGTAAACATTCGGGGTATCGAGTATCAAGACTCCTCCGGGTTTTAAAACGCGATAACATTCATCCAGCGCTTGTTTTGGTTTCCAGGTATGTTCAAACACCTGCCCCAAATAGACCGTGTCAAAAAAATTGCCCGCCAAATCCATCCGTTCAAAACTTCCCTGATATTGATTAGTGAAATTAAGATTTGACGCGGTTTGGTCCGCGGTATCCAAGCCGTAAATTTCGCAACCGGCTAATTTGGCAATTAATATTTTATGTATCTTTCCCTGGCTGTCCAAATTGCCGATGTCCAGAATTTTTCCCGGCTTTAAATATTTGAATAAAAAATCTAATCTTTTCATATTTTTTAATTTAATGAAAATTAGCGGCTGTCTTTAAAAATTCTGTACCAGACCTGAAAAGTTAAAAGCGGCCAAATCGCGTTCAGCGCGTAGGTTTCCCCCGTCAGGTGCTTATCAAAAATAGACTGCACCGCCTGAAAATCAAAAAAATCTTGCGTATCTTTGTTATAATCGGCTGATAAAATTTCCTGCGCCCAGTTTTTTAAATCACCGCGCAGCCATTTGGCTACCGGAGAAAAAAATCCCCGTTTGGGCTCGCGATAAATAAAATCGGGCAAATATCCGTTTAACGCTTCCTTGAATATTTTTTTGCCGCTGTCTTTTCCGCCGATGAGATAGCGCGGCGGGATGCTTATCGCGAGTTCCGCTAAGTCCTTGTCCAAAAAAGGAACCCGCTCTTCCAGCCCGTGCGCCATGCTCATCCGGTCGGCCCGGTTAAGGGCATCGTCCACGAGCCAGGTGTTGATGTCAATATACTGCATTTTTTTGGTGGAATCGGCGGGCATTTTTTTTGTTAAAAATTTTTTTAGTAAAAAATCGCGCGTGGCCGCTGGCTGATTGAATTCCGGCCGCAAAAAATTTCCCACCATACTTTCCTTTTGCGCCATAAACAAAAGCCAGCGGTCCACCCCGGGAGCCGCGTTTAATTTTTGATATAACTCCCGTTTGTCCGCCGCCAAAAACAAAGATTGGGTGATGGCGTTCCTCCGCGCCCACTCGGGAACTGATTGGAATTTATCAATTAAGTAATCAAAGTAATAGCGGCTATAGCCGGCGAACAATTCATCGCCTCCGTCGCCGGCCAAGACTACCGCTACTTTTTGTTTGGCCAAGGCCGACAAAGCGTACATTGCCGGCTGAGTGTGATTAGCCGCCAAATCATCCGCGTGCCAGATTATCTTTTCAAAATTATCTTTTATATCACTCGGGGTAAGCATGATTTCTGCGTGGTCGCTTTTAAAATAACGGCTGGTTTTTTTGGCCAGTTCAAAATCGGCGTTAAATTTTTCGTATTGGCCGGCGTCCACCTGAAAGCCGACGGTAAAAGTTTTGACGGGCTGGCGTAATTTTTCCGCCATTACTCCAAGCAGCGCGGTGGAGTCAATGCCGCCGCTTAAATAAAGCCCCAGCGGCCGGTCAGAAATTAATTGCCGGGTAACCGCCTGGCAAAATTTGTCTTTAATGTTTTTTTTCAAATCGTTTTCGCCGCCTGAAAAATCAAACCGGTCCAATTGCCAATATCTTTTGATTGACGGTTCATTGTTCTTCAAAATTAAATAATGCGCCGGCGGCAATTTATAAATATTTTTCCAGGGAGTCAGGGGCTCGGGAACATAAAGCAGGCGAAAATAGATGTTTAACGCCTCCAAATTTAATTGTTTAGGGAAAGAATGGACGAGAATTCCTTTCAATTCGGAGGAAAAAATAAACTGCCGGCCGTCATGATAATAATAAAGCGGCTTGACTCCCAGATGGTCGCGGGCCAAAAACAGCGTTTGTCTGTTTTTATCCCACACGGCAAAGGCGAAAATGCCGTTTAATTTTTGCGCGCAGTCATTCCCCCATTTTTGGTAAGCCGCCAAAATCACTTCGGTGTCGCTATGCGTTTTAAAATCATAACCGGCGCTTAATTCATTTTTTAAGTCCTGAAAATTATAAATTTCGCCGTTAAAAACTATAGCCAAACTGCCGTCGGCGCTGAGCATCGGCTGTCCGGCGGCGGCAGACAAATCAATAATGCTCAAACGGTTATGCCCCAAAGAAATCTGGCCGTCAAAATAAACTCCGCCGGCGTCCGGGCCGCGGTGCTTGGTTTGTTCGTTCATCTGATTTATCAATTCGCTGTTTTTAAAATTAAAACCGTTGATGCCGCACATAATTTTTTGTTTAAAAAAACCACCCTAATCTTTCTTTAAATTTGTCTATGCTTAAAATTAAATCCGTCGCTCCGTTTAAAAAAACGGCCGCGGCGGCAAATAACAAAATTTTGTCCGTCCGCCATTTTTTGCTATCCGCCAAATAAACGATAAAATATCCGGCAAAAACGGCTAACAGCGGATAAATCTGAAAACGGTATCTCGTTTCCACCACGGTAACAAAAATTATTAACGGCGTTACGGCGGTGAAAGCCGCAAAATACAGCGGCAGTTCCTCTTTTAATTTTACCGCCCGGATAAATCCGCCCCATCCAAAAATAAATAAAATAACTGACGCCAACGCCGATGAAAACAAAAATAAAAATTGGCCGAAGCCGGTCTGATAGAACCAAAATCCCATTGGGCGGATGACGCTGAAATATTTATTGATTCTTAATAAAGTAAGTTTAACAAACTCGCCAGGATGGTTAATCAAAAAATATTTGAATTCCTTCATTGATTCCGCCTGCAATTCAATTATCGGGCGCGCGCCGGCGTCAATAAATTCTAACGCCGCTGGCGGCTGTTCCTGTTCGCCGCTCGCGCCATGGTGGTTGCCAATCCAAAAATTATAAGCTCCGGCCACGCCAAAAGGCATTATTTTATGATAAATATTATAATTGCGCATTGTCCAAGGAAGACAAACACCTATCAGCGCGGCGCCAAAAATAACCGCCCAAGTGATTTTCTTTTTTTGCCAGAAATAAAAAAAAGCGACGGGAATTAAAAACAGCACCGGCGGTCGGGACAAAACCGACAAACCAAATATAGCCCCAAAAAGCAATATTGACCAATTATTGTTGTTATTAAAATAGCGAAAAAACAAAAAAAGCAATAAACAAAATAAAAATAAATATAATGTTTCCGCCATCAGCATGGCGGAAATTTCTATTAAGTCGGGATAAAATCCAAAAATAACGGCCGACCATAAAGCCGCTTGCCTTTTGCGCGCAAACGGCGCAAAAATTAACAGGCAGATTAAATAAATCAATCCCGCGCTGGCGGCATGCAGAATGGCCTGAATCAGCCAGACATATTCGTAACGATGGCCGAATACTTTGTATGTTCCAGCCAGAAAATACTGGTACAAAGGGCCGACTCTCGCGATCGCGTAATCGTATTTGACGTCCGTTTCCAGATTTTCCCGAAAGCCGTTTCCTTGCGCGATGTTCATGGCAATGACATCATAGGCCCGGGCGTCAACCACCGGCTTGATTCTGAAATAAAAAGAGTAAGCGACGCTTGCGCCAAAACTCAAAAACAAAATCAGGATTAAAATTTTATTTTTTGACAGTATCAGTTTTAAATTATTTATTTTTTCCATAAATAAAATTTAACAAAGCCAGCGCGCCTTTTAGCTCCTGTTTGAGTTGCGCCCAATTCCGGATATGCAAGAGGCGCCGGATGATTATTTTGGGCCGAAAATAAAACTTGCGGTGGGCCAATCCGTAGTAATATTGTAATTTTTTTTGGTCCAAATTCGGCAGTTCCAGAACAACATTGGACATGCTGTAATCGTTCCAGTTAAAACTTTTGATATATCCTCTTTCTTTGGCCCAGGAATAAAGCTCGGTCCCGGGATAAGCGGTGGCGATATTGAACTGCGCCTCATCCGGGTCCAGTTTGATGGCAAAATCAATGGTTTTTCTGATAGTCTCTTCCGTCTCCCCTTGGTTGCCGAACATGAAAGACGCTCTTGTTTCTATCCCTAATTTGCGGGCGCACTTTACTACCGCCATTACCTGCTCCAAAGAAATCATTTTGTTGATATTTTTTAAAATCTGTTCGTCGCCGGATTCCACGCCAAACAAAATCAAGTGGCAGCCGGCGCGCTTCATCAGTTTGAGCAATTCCTCATTAACATGGTCCACGCGCGTAAAACAAGACCAGGTTATGTCTATTTTTTCATTTATGACGATTTCACAAAATTCTTTAATCACCTCCTTAAACAAGGTGAAAGTATCGTCGTAAAAAGCAACTTCTTTAATGCCATAGTTATTTTGTAAAATTTGAATTTCATTGATGATATTTCTCGCGGAACGCTTGCGGACGATTCCTCGAAAAGTGCGGTAGCAAAAGGTGCAGCGCCCGGGGCAGCCGCGGGTGGCAAAAAGAATCATCGCCGGCAATCTTTTGTAGCTGCCAACGGCCGGATAATATTTGTCCATCGGCAACAGATGATAAGCGGGCGGAGGAATGTCGTCCAAATTCTGGATTAAAGGCCGGAGAGGATTTTTTATTATTTGCCCGTTTTGCTTATAACAAAGGCCCAAAACTTCCGCCGGATTTTTGCCGCCGATTAATTCTTTAAAAGTCTCCTCGCCTTCGTCCACGGCGATAAAATCAACCTGCGGATTGTCTAAAACTTCATCAGGCATTACTGACGGGTGCACGCCGCCCAAAATTATTTTTACCGAACCAAAAATTTCTTTGGCTTTCTGCGCGATGGCCAAGGCATTGTTAATTAAAGGGGTGGTAGCGGTCAAACCGATGAAATCCAAATTTTCATAGCGCCTGCTTAATTCTTTGGCGGTATCGTCTACGGTTAAATGTTCTGCGGAGCAATCAAGATAATAAACTTCGTGCCCCGCTTGTTCCAAAGCAGCGGCGATATAAGCGAGCCCCAAACTCGGCCAGCAGCTCGCTACGTTTTTCCATAAATTTTTTTCTTCGCCGATTACCCAGGGCGGATTTACCAATAAAACTTTTGCCATATTAAAATTTATATTTTATCAAAGTCCAAATCGCTTCAATGCCGTCTTGCCATTTTATCTTTTTCCCTTCGCTTGCGCGGCGCGGATAATATTTTACCGGCACCTCATGTATCTTAATTCCTCGTTTGGCTATTTTGGCGGTTACTTCGGGGCAAAATTCAAACCGTTCGCATTTTAAATCAATATTTTTCAATAGCTCGGTTTTGAACATTTTGTAGCAAGTCGGCTCATCGGTTATTTTGGTTCCATATAACAGATTCGTCAGCCAAGTCAAAAATATTCCGCCAACGGCAAACATATGCCCGGAATGGCGTTCGTTAAAATAACTGTGGTTTAACCGGCGGGAGCCGTAAACAACCTCCGCGTTAGGCGCTGATATTTTTTCTATCATTTGTTTAAAATCACTCGGGTCGTATTCCAAATCAGCGTCCTGAACCACTGTCCAATCGCCGGTCGCGTATTTAAAACCGGTCCGCAAGGTCATTCCCTTGCCGCGATTCTTTTCGTGATAAATTATTTTGTGCTGGCCGCCGATATTTTTTAAAATTTCTCTGGTGCCGTCGGTGGAAAAATCATCAACAATAATAACTTCTTTTTCCGTTGAACCGATATCCGCTTGCTTAATTTTTGCTAAAATTTCCAAAATCGTATTCTTTTCGTTATAAACCGGAATAACAATAGATAATTTAGGCATAAAAAATTATTTAGTCAGCAAAAACAAATACCCCAGCGGATACCGCTCGGTTATTTTTGGTTTTATTTTTATCAAGCACCAGTCAAAAAAATAATAAACGGGAAAAATAACGGCGCTTACCGCTCGCGGCAATAAAGTGACCAGGTTATTAAAATTAACGGCCCAAGGCCCGCGGCCGATTATTTTAATCCGCGTTTCTTTAAAACCGGCGGCGGCAAAAATTTTTGCTAACGCCTCGTTGGTATAACGGAAATAATCATGCGGGTCAGGGTGGTAATTAATCAAAAAAGGCACAAAACCCAACACTTTCCCGTCTTTTTTAAGCACGCGAAACGCTTCACTTGTTAAAAAGCCATGGTTATAAATGTGTTCCAAAATATTAAACATCAAAACATAATCAACGCTTTCGGTTTCCGCCGGCAATTGGTCTTTTTCTAGATCAATATCTAAGTGCCGCGCGTCTATGTTTATTATTTCCATGCCGCTTTCTTTTTTTAAAAAATGATAATAACTTGGATTCTCACCGCCGCCGATGTCCATTACTTTGCCGCTGATGGCGTATTTTTTTAATTCCCAATTCATCAGGGTGCGCACCAGACTTTTTCCTTGCGCGATTGATTTGATTATTTGATAAGTCATATGTTAGCGATAATTTTGGCGATTAAATTTTCCGAACTATGTTGATTGAGAATAATTTGGCGGTAATCAGCCGTATCGCCGTTTTGCAAAAATTCAATAACTCTTTGTTTCGCTTCTGCCAAATTTACGCTGTAATTTTTTTCGGGCACAATATTTTTAAATGCTTCGTTAATGGTAATTACCGAGGTATTACAGGCCATCGCTTCCAGTACGGTTTTATCCAAACTGCCGGTGGCGCTTAAATTAATGAAAACTTTCGCTTGCCGGTAAAAGTCCGGCAGATTTTTGTTGGCAACGGCGCCAAAAAATTTTACGCTTTCCGCCACATTATTTTCTTTGATAAATTTTTGCAGCTCATTCCAATAGTTTTGGTCTTCGGCGCGAACCGGGGCGCCGACTATGTTTAAGCGGGCATCGGGAATAATTTTCCTGATGTCGGCGAATAATTTGATAATCTCCAATTGCCTTTTGGTTGGGGAAATGCGGTCCACGCTTAAAATAATATTATCGTCCGCGGCTTTTGAACCGGGGAAAAACCGCTCCGTGTTGATTCCGTGTCCCATTATTTTTACTTTACCGCTCGGCAGGCGGAAACTTTTTGGAGAAGCGGTAAAAATAATGTCCGTTAATTTCTCGGCGATTTTTAATTTTAAATTAACCGCCTTGTGCGTGTACCACAACGCTGTTTTCTTGTTCCATAATTTCCAGAGCAATCCGCCTAAAACCAGATATTCCGGATTCATATGCACAAACACCGCGTCGTAATTCTTTCGCTCTTGCCAAATGTATTTATAAAAATTAAACAGATATTTTATTTTTTTGAATAATTCGTAATTCGTAATTCGTAATTGATAATTGTTTTTACCCAGACTTAAAACCTTCACATTTTCCGGCAAATGATATTCGCCCGTTCCTAGCGCGATAACGGTTAATTTCTCGCAATGTTTGGCAAATTTTTTTATCCAATCGTGGAAAAATCCTAAGATATCGTCGTTTTCGTCAACTTTTTGGGTAATAATTAAAAGCTTCATTTTATATTTTTATTAGCAATGGCTATTGTCCAAGATTTTTTATATAACGCCAAAGTTTCTTCCTTGGTGGGCAGTTTCTTAATCGCTTCCCGCGCGCCTTCTCCTAATTTCTTCCTTAAATCTCTATCTTTTATTAATTTAATCATCGCGTTTTCTAAAGCTTTCTGGTCGCCGACCGGAATTACGATCCCGCTCTCGTCGTCTTTAATAACTTCTCCGGCCAAACCTACGTCAGTCATAATGATCGGCAGACCAAAACTTGCTGCCTCTACTGCCGCCATTCCCCAGCCTTCACTGTTGGAAGTTAGTAAAAACGCATCAGCTTCGCCGTAAAATTTATCTAAATTTTCCTGCCAACCAAATAATTTAATTTGACTTTTGACCCGTCTGCCGACGAGGCAGGCTTTTGACCCGTCTGCCGACGAGGCAGGCTTTTGACCCGTCTGCCGACGAGGCAGGCTTTTGACTTGCAATGCCTTGCGTTGCGACCCATCGCCTACAATCCATAATTCTGCCCGTGAAAACTGTTTTATAACTTGTCGCATCGCTTCAATCTGCACGGCGATATTTTTTACCGGTACTAATCTGCCGACCGTCAAAAAAATAAAATTGCTTTTGCCATTGTGCTCCCGAGTACTCGGGAGAATCAATCCCATTGATTTTGCAACATCCGCGTAAATAGACGCGACTGTGATTTTGTTTTCCGCGATTTTTAATTCATTAACCAGCTGCCGCCGCAATCTTTGGCTTACAACCCGGATGGAATCCGCTTTTTGTAAAACCAGCTTGGCTAATTTTTTTCTTAAACCAAAAAATTTTTCAAATCCGTGCACTTGAATTTCCAAGCCCAGTTTAAACTGGCGCGCTAATTTAACCGCCAAAAAACCCAAATAATAAGCGTCTTGAACGGTAATGACATCGTACTTTTCTTTTTTTAAAATTTCTGCCGCCTGCTTTTTTAATTTTAACAAATTAAAAAATTTACCGCCTTTTTTTAAAACGATTACTTCTGTCCTGTCCGACAAATCAATAATTTCGTTTTTATCGGCCAAAACTAAAATAACATACCGCTCAACCAGATTTCCATATTCAATCATCCGTTTTGCCGCCGCCGAATTTTTATCCGTAATATTTTTATCCAGGCTGATATTTAAAATTCTCATATTCTTGCCGCTTTAGTTAAAAATTCAACCGTAGTTGCAATCATGTTTTCGCGGCTGAATTTATTTAAACTTTCCTTGCCGGCCGTTGTTAATTTTTGCGCTAATTCGCCGTCGTTTAGTAAGCGCAAAATCGCGTCTTGCAATTGCGTTTGATTATTGTATTCCACCAAAATCCCGTTTTGATTATGTTTTATAACTTCCGGATTGCCGCCGACATTAGTCGCGACTATCGGCACTGCAGCGTGCGTTGCTTCAAGCAATAAATGCGATAATCCTTCATAGCCGGTGTTAAGCGCAAAAACATCCGCGGCTTTCAAATAAGATAGCGTCTGTTCGTGCGGTAATTTTCCTAACAATAGAACAGCTCCTGCTACATTTAACTTTTCACTTTGAACTTTTAATTTTTCTTTTTCTGGCCCGTCACCGATGATTTTTAATTTTAAATCCGGCTCGCGTTTTAACAAATCCGGCATTAACTTGATTAAACATTCAAATCCTTTCCAAGGCACTAGCCTGCCGATGGAGATAAGCCATTTTTCCTTTTCAGGTTTTGCGGCCGACGCCGCTGCTTGTAATTCCGCCGCATTATATATTACTTTTATTTTTTCTTCATTTATTCCCCATTGGCTAACGATTTTTTTCAGATATTCGCTCGGCACGATTATTTTATCGGCGCTCCTGGCAACTGTTTTTTGCGCAAAACGGATTACTTCCAGCCGAATCCCATATTTTTTATTCTGAAATTCATCTAATAATTCTTTGATGCTAAATCTCTGTTGTCCCTGCTCCCAGGCATAATCGCCAACCACTTTTAAAACATATTTTTTGCCGCGCAATTTACAAGCGAGCCATACCGGCAGCCCCTCGCTTACCGGCCCCTGCGCGTAAACAATGTTGGCCCACGTAATTAATTTATAAACCTGCCAAAAATATTTCAAATAACGAATCAATTTATTTTGTTTTCGGCTTACACAAAAAACTGATTCCGCATTTTGCATTCTGCATTCTGTATTTTCCCAGTCGCTATAAGTGATGACTTTCACCTCCCAGCCAAATTTTGGCAGTTCTTCGCGCAAAGTTTTGGTGTAAGTGGCCGGCCCGCCGATATCCGGCGGAAAAATTCCGGTGGCGATCAGAATTTTTAATTTTTTGCCGCTTTGTTTGTTTCCGTCCGTTTCGTTAGTTTTAAAAATAAAAAATTTATAAATCAAAAAACTGCCGCAAGCGACCAGCCCGCCCATAACTACCTGCGCCAGCATATACCATAAATGCGCCCATTCCACCAAAACATACATGCCCCAGGTGTTGATGCCCAAGTTTATCAAAGCTACCAGAAGATACAGCGACATCTGCTTATGAATCTGCTCGCGGTTGGTATCGCGGAAAGTCCAGAATTTTTGCAGAAAAAAACTGACAAAAAAGGCAATCGCGAAAGATAAAACAGCTGACATAATATACCACATGCCCGCTAAATCAGTTAATATGTACAAAATTCCCAAATCGGTTATGGTCGCCGTGCCTCCGGATATCAAATATTTAACGATAACTTTGTGCTTGTCCGCCAAAAAATATATGCCGGGAAAACTTTCCTGAATAATTTTTCTCGCGTTATTACGCATTTGTTTCTTGTTTTATAATTTCTTTTTTGTTAAAAAATGCCAAAGCTAACTCATACGCTCCAAAAAACAAAACTGTGTAAGCCAAGTCTCCCGCGAGCGTATTGCGGAAAAACGGCAAGGCAAGGGTGAAACAAGAAATAAATCCGGACCAAGTGTGCGGATACCAGTTAAAAAAAGCCCAAACGGCAAAATTGGTAATGGCAAAAAAAGAAACAGAGGAAACCAGTGAAGCAAAAATAACATTGTACCAATTTTTATGTTTATTTAACTCCCAGCCGATAACAAAAGCTAAAGCAACGCTCAAATAAACGGATACCATCACCTGCCAATTATAAAAACCGACGAAATAATCGCTTACCAGCATGGCGGCTAAAGGCAGAATTACGCCCCATTTTTTCCGCAGATAACAGCCGGCAAACATTGCCATGGCGGCAACCGGCGTAAAATTAAACGGATGCTCAACCAGCCGCGAAGCCGCGGCTAAAATAATGATTAACGCTGTCATAATAATTTTTATTTTGGTAGGCATAGATTTTATTTTGTCATTCTGAATCCCGAGTACTCGGGACTCGGCACTCCTCCTCAAAATGACAAAAAGTTAACTGCTTAATTTATTAAAAATATTATTCATTTGCACTGCAATTTTATTCCAATTATATTTTTCTGACACCATTTTTTTTGCATTTTCCACGACTCTTTGCACTTCTGTTTTATTTTTATCATCCAAAACATATTTTATTTTTTCGGCGATGCTTTGAGGATTTTTTGCTTCGCAAAACCAACCTGTTTCCCCGTCTTGCAAAAAATCAGGGATGCCGCCGACAGGAGTGGCCACCACCGGCACGCTTAAACTCATCGCTTCTAAAAATGAATTGCCTAAACCTTCTGACAAGCTTGGCCGGACAAAAACTGAATATACATAAAATTTATCGTTTTCCTTTTCCGCTGTTGCTTCATAATAATAACGAATATCTTCATTTTTGATTTTCCCATGAAATTGAACTCTTTTTGTTAATTTTAATTCTTTCGTTAATTGTTTTAATTCTTCACTTAATTTACCATCACCGACTATTCTTAATTTATAGTTTTCGGGCAATTCTTTCATGGCTTTAATCAAGTATTCAATACCGTTTTTTTCAACTAAACGCGAAACTGTAATTATTATTTTATCTCTTTTTTTAACATTGTCCTTTTTGACAATTTCTCCTAATTTATCAAACCATCCCTTAGGATTGTAGCTAATATAATTTTCTTTTTTTTCTTTCTTATAGTCATTATCTTCCTTCAAATAAAACTTTGCTCCATTTGGTATAATTTCTATCAGACAAGTCGCTCCCATTTTTTTCGCCCAGTCTGCCAGATAATTAGAAATGGCCTGAATATAATCAGCGCGCGCAAAAATCTGTTTGAACCACGGCTTTACCAGCCAAACTTTACGTTCAATTTTTTTTAAGTCGTCGCCTTCCTGCAAAGTCAATAAAAATTTCACTTCCGGATTTTTCTTTTTAAAAAATAAAGCGGCAAAGCCGGAAAAGCTCGCCATTATTGACCACGCAATATCATAATGATTTTGCTTATGCAATTTATTCGCTAACCGCGCCGCCCGAAAAGGAAATAAAAATTTATCAATTCTGCCCAAACCAAATCCCAAGCGGTAAATTTTTTTTATTTTTCCGATTTGTTTTTCTTCTTTTTTTGCGTCGCTTTTTCTCAAACGGACAGCAATCATTTCAAATTCAGTGTTAGCAATTCTATCAGTTATTTCTTTTACCGCCACTTCCGCGCCGCCAACATAAGGAAAATAAGCCGTGGAAAATATTAAAACTTTCATAATTTTAAAATGCAAAATTAAAATTGCAAAATGCAACAAAATGAAATCAACTATTTTTTATTTTTTCGTGCCGTATTGCTAGAAGCAATCATAATAGCTAAAATTTCTTTTGTCTCTTGTAATAAATTTATTACTAATTCCTCTTTCAACAATTTTCCATCTACAATGAGCTCCAACCAAAAAGCGCTTTCATCTGTTTCTTCTATAACTATCCCTATTTTGGAAATAAAATCAGCTAATGAGCGGGCGCGACACGCCGCTCTATAATTTGCTCCGATAGAAGTACCAGATTGAATAAACTGATTTCCAATTGTTTTACCGGCTTGCGTCCTCGGCAATGCCTCAACTAATTTAAAAATGCGTATAGCATATCGTTTTGTCCTTAATATTAAATCATTTTCTTCCATAATTTTACATTTTGCATTTTAAAATCAAAAATTATTTAGCCAGTCTTCCAATTTCACTTCCGGCTCCCAATTTAATATTTTTTGTGCCAAAGTGTTATCGCACAAATTCCGGCGCGGTTCAATGCGCGGCGGCAAATGCATAATTTCTCCGCCGATCATCTCGGCAATTTGATTAACACTATATTCATTGCTTTGCCCGGCGTTAATCGCGCGCCCGTCAATAATATCGCTTTCCGCCGCGAGCATATTGGCGCGCGCGATGTCTTTAACAAAAGTATAAGTGCGCAGTTGTTCGCCATTGCCGACAATTGTTAATTTTTCTCCTTTTTCTTTTTGGCTCAAAAAAATAGAAACTACTGACGCATAAGCCCCTTCTTTTACCATCCGCGGGCCAAAAACATTAAAATAGCGCAGACAAACCGTCGGCAGTTGATAAACATAGCTAAACAAACGACAATATTCCTCGCCGATATATTTCTGCAAAGCGTAAGGGCTTATCGGATTTGCCGGCAAATCTTCTGTTAAAGGCATAATTTTTTGGTCGCCATAAGCTGAAGACGACGCCGAATAAACCACTTTTTTTACGCCAGCGTCTTTTGCGACGACCAATACGTTTAAAGTGCCGTTAACATTATGGTCGTTATAAGTAACCGGATCTTCAATAGACGGCTGCGCGCGCGCGAGAGCCGCGCAATGAAAAACATAATCTACGCCGGTAAAATACGGCTTTATTTTTTCTAAATCGCGCAAGTCAACTTCTATAAATTGCGCGCGCGGATTTAAATTTTCTTTTTTTCCGGTTGATAAATTATCAAGGACAATAACTTCGTCCCCGCGTTCAATCAGCGCGTCAACCAAGTTTGAACCGATAAACCCTGCACCACCTGTAACTAGACATTTTTTCATATTTTAAATTTTAAAATGTAAATTTAAAATTTGCATTCTGCATTTTGCAATCTAAAATTATTTTATTTCCTCTCCACATACTCCTTTTAACAAATCCAAATCTTTTTTGCTTTTGGTTAACAAATCAATATTTTTCGCCTGTACGCTTTTTAAAAAATTTAATCCCATTTCATCGCCGACTTTGTTTTGATAAAGTTCAATAAAAGTGGCGAAATCTTTGATAAAACAATGTCCGCCAGCGCCGCGTCCGCCTTGGTTTACCGGGTTCCAATGGCTACTGCCCAACCGCGGGTCGGCCGCCATGCCGTCGCGCACCGTTTCCCATTTTATTCCCAAACTTTCCGCCGTATCGTACATGATGTTATTAAAAATAACTTTTAGATACAACAAACAATTGCCGCCGTATTTTATCAATTCCGCCTCGCGGGAATTACAAACTAAAGTGTAAGGCGCGAAAGGCAAAACTGCCAAAACAGCGCGCGCCTTTTGCCGGTATTCTTCCGTGTCGTTTGGGATGCCAACAATGTTTCTTTTGGGATTAGCGGCGTCATACGCGGCTGTCGCTTCCGATAAAAATTCTGGCGAATGCATTACAAAAATATCCTTGTTGTTTGCCTGAATTGATTCGGTCGTTCCGGGCAACAAAGTTGATTTAATTACGGCAATTTTTCCCGCTCCCGCCAAAGGAACGACCGAGCGCAAAATGCTGTCGTCAAAACCCTTGGGCGTTGTCGGCGTCGGCACGGCGATGAAAACAATGTCGCAATCCTTGATTAAGTCTTTATTTTTTACATACGGCTCTTCCATCGCGTAGCGCACAATATCGTAACCGCGTTCAACGAAATTGTCGGCGTAGTTTTTGCCGATCCAGCCCTGGCCGATGAAACCGATTAAAGGCTTTGGATTATTCATAAACTTTGTTTATTTTTAAGTATTCTCTAAATTATTATATTATTGAAAAATGTTAAATTGATAAATTGTTGATTAAATCTAAAAATTATTGCGACAATTTAACAATGCAACATTTTAACAATAATTCGCATTTAGTCATCTAAAAATGTAAGTTTACTCCCATCAGTTGGGACATTTAATTTGTAAGTTTGGCGTTAGCTTGCATTCGTCTGATTTTTTCAATTTTTTGATCAATAGTATTTTTTAATTTCACCGGGTTCAGCGACCGGTAGGTCGCGGTTAATTTTTGTTTTTGCGCTCTACTGATTTGTTTTGATTCAAGCAGTCTCCGGTAGGGGGTTTTAGTAATATCATGTTTTTTCCGGCAGACTGAATTATTGATTTTTTCCTTGCTTGCGATTTTCATCACCGGCCGAAAAAAGTTATTGAACAGCCGCAGCTCGTTCCGGTACAAATCATTCATCGCGTCTAATTGTTTTTGGCTGTCGTATCTGCCGTATCCCAGCCAGCGCCGGATGTGCGTATTGTTTTTCTGCTCCACGTATGCGTTGTCGTTCTTCCGGTCTAGCCTTGAGCGGGTAAAGAATAATTTATTTTTATCACAATACCGGACTAAATGCCAGTTAATGAACTCACCGCCCGAATCCGAATCTAACCCCGCTAAATTAAACGGCAATTCAGTTTTAACAGAATTAACCGCCCCGCATACGGCTTTTTCTCCTTTACCCATGACCGCGCATTGCTCCGACCAGCCCGAGTAAACTTCCACCATATCCAGCGAATAAATGAACCCTCCGGACGGGTCGCCGCCGTTGTGCGCCATCGTATCAATTTCCATAAATCCGACTTCAGCGGTACCCCAATTGGTAATTCTAATCGGCACGGATGATTTCAACAGCGAGCCGTGTCTGGTCGTGCCGCGGGTGCGCGCAAGCCGCAATCGTTCGCGTTCTGGTTTGAGTTTCCGGTCCAATGTTTTGGCGCTCACGGTTTTTAGCTGACTGAAAATTTGTTCACTGATTTGAATTTCATTGTGGGCGGTCAAACAGGCGATCATCGGTTCCAGCATTGGCTGTAGCCGTTGGCCGCAGGGAAAATCCAGCAGTTCCCAGATTTTCTTTGCCGCCAAAATGGTACGGGTATCGTATTTATTTTTTCTCCGCTTTCGCCCCCGGTTGGATACAACATTATTATCATAACCGGCTTGGAGTATTCTAATCGCGTAGTTTCTATTATACCCGATGTTGCCGCAAAATTCATCTAATATTTTTCCCTTGTCTTTTTTACTGGCTTTGAGATAGCGTTTCTTGATAACAGAAATCAGTTCTTTTTTGGTCATATTAGTCATAAATGTAACCTTAATTTAATTAAAAATTTCAGTTACATTTTATATGACCCAACCGTATCAGTTAAACTTACATTTTAGATGTCCCAATGCGATAATTTTGACTTTACCGTCTATTACGGTTATTATTAAATAAATATGTCCAAAAGTCAAACAAAAATTTTATATTTGGTAACTCAATCCGACTTTGGCGGCGCGCAAAAATACGTCTATGATTTAGCGACTAATATTAGCAAAAATTATACTATTTTAGTCGCCTCCGGCGAGCAAGGAGAGCAAGGAGAATTGGCTAAAAAATTAACCGCGGCGGGCATACGCTATTACGAACTTTCCCATTTAAAACGCGCTATTTCTCCTTGGCACGATTTTTTAGCTTTTTGGCAAATTGTCAAGTTAATAAAAAAAGAAAAGCCGGATATAATTCATTTAAACAGCTCAAAAATTTCCATTTTGGGTTCCATGGCTTCTTTATTCGTAATTCGTAATTCGTCATTGAAAATTGTCTATACCGTGCATGGCTGGGTGTTTAATGAAAATTTGTCGTTTGGAAAAAAATATTTTTATAAAATATTGGAAAAACTAACCGCCCGATTGAAAGATAAAATAGTTTGCCTGTCAGAGTTTGAAAAACAAAATACGATTAAAAACAAAATTGCGCCGGCGGAAAAAATTTTCGTAATCTATAACGGCATTGTGCCCGTTAATTTTTTGCCGCGCGAGCAAGCGCGCCAAAAACTTTCCGAATCCACCGACACTAATATCGGTGATGAAACTATACTTATCGGCTCAATCGGTAATTTGTATAAAAATAAAGGATATAATTATTTAATAAATTCTTTTAATAAACCTCTCGTTGCCCATTACCCGTTACTCATCACTATTATTGGCTCCGGCTCCGAATTGCAAAATCTTAAATCTGAAATAAAAAATCTGGAATTAGACGACAGCATAATTCTAACCGGCGCGATTTCCAATGCCGCTCAAGTTCTGCCTGCTTTTGATGTTTATGTTTGTTCTTCCATAAAAGAAGGTTTGCCTTATACGATTCTCGAAGCAATGCAAGCGGGCCTGCCGATTGTGAGCACCAATGTTGGCGCCATTCCGGAAATAATTGATAATGATAAAAGTGGCTTATTAGTTGAACCAAAAAATTCGGAAGCTCTCGCAGAAAAAATAAAATATCTAATTGCTAATCCCAAGATCGCCAAACAACTCGGGCAAAACGCCGAAATAAAAGTTAAGGAATTTAGTCTGGAAAAAATGATCAAAAAAACCGAGGAGCTATATAAAATGTAATTTGCTTAGAACTTAAAACTTACAACTGATTACAACTGAAAAAATCTCCACTCCACTCTGTCCCCCGCTTTCAATTTATATCTATCGGCGGCTACCTGCGCAAATTCGCCGTTAACATAATACGTCCAGTAATTGTTTTCCTGGCCGTTTTTTTTATCGCCAATATTATTGATAAAAACACCAATGTTGTAAATTTGCGTTTCTAAAATCAGCCCTAACTTTTTTGTCCCCGCCTGCAGAGCGTCAAACACGGTCATCCCCTCTTTAAATCCAACTTGCGCAATCTTTTTTTCGGCGCCAAAATCAATGGTTAAAAAAACTGTTTCTGCTTTCGGCGTAGTTTGTTTTGTTTTGCCACTGCTGGAAGTCGCTAAACTCTCAACGGTATTCGCCGCGTTTCCCGCACTATCAATTTTTGCTGTTTCTTGCGGTTTACTTTCATTTACGGGCTTTTGCTCTTTATTTTTTTCAACAACAGAACATCCTGATGTTAAAATCAAAATTATCAATAATAATTTTCCCAAATTTCTTCTAAACATAATTTTTATATTATGGTTTATTGTAGGCGACCGCTCGTACGATGTCCCAGTCTGTCGCTGAACTTGGTAAATAATAATAAATTTCTACGAAATTTTTGATGCCAGCGCGCTCCAAATCCAAATCGCGCGCGGCCAGCCGCAAACCGTAGGCAATCATATTTACCGCATTTTTGTCAGTTAATTTTTTCGCGTTAAACTCTCTTTGATAAATTTTCTTAAATTGCGCTTTGGCCTTGCTCTCCGCAAGCAAATTACTTTTTTGGGGCAAAATATTATTGCTAATTCTAACCACATCCTCCCATTCAGCCAAAGTTTCCGGTAATTTGTCAAAGGTTGATTTATAAGAATTTAATACCCCGGCGCGTTCGCCCGCGCCTAATTTAAATGTACTGTTGGTTCCTGACGCGACAAAATCCGCGCCGCTTATTAATTTATTCGCCTCGGCCGTAATCGCAATTTGGTCCAATTGCGCCGCTAACGAATTTTCAATTTTTGCGCCTAATACTTCTGACACTTGCGCCAAAATTTCATCATTATTTATGTTATCCGTGGTAATGGATGAATTATTATTTTTTGTTTTATCAAGCGCCGAGCAAACTTTTTTTCTTTGGTTTTCTTGCTCGGCTGTTAAAGCGCAATTAAGCGGCGCAGAAGACAACACATTCCGGTATTGCCAGCCATCGGCACAGACATTCTGCCATGAGTCATATTTTACTTCCAAACAAGGCGCCAAAGTTGCCGAACCGCCACCGCTAACGGGAGTATTGGGTATAGCTGTCTGTTCATAAACGGCAAATTTAGTAAAATGTTTTGTCCAGATTGCCAAATCGGCGCCGACATCAACTTTGCAATCGCCGCCATCAGCCAAGGAATCGCCTGCTGCCTGCGTATCGGCGCCGCAAACGGCTGTTATTTTGGTAAAGGTTCCGCCGCGAGAATAGCCGGCGTATTTTCCGGCTGCTTCCGGGATCAGCAGGCGGACGGCTTTGTTAAATGTTAATTTAATATCGCCGTAACCAACTTCGATTACCGCGGAAACGGCCGCCGCATTCCCGCTGTCGGGAGTTATTGCGGCGGAGTTGTTCGCTTCTATTCTCAGCGCGTTAATAATTCCGTTCCATCCGGCGGGAGCGGTAATAACCGTATTTTGCGGAATCACGACTTTAATCGGCGTTGCCGAGATATCAGTCGCAACATTTAAAGTTATTTCCGGCAAAGTGGTAGTTGCGTTAACGCCGTCATCGTTTATAAGCGAACTGATATTAATAGTCGCGCCGGTAACGCTTATGGGGACAGTAATAGCCGCCGCCTGGCCGGAATCAAAAACAACTTCCGATTGCGTTGGGCTTAAAGTGATTTCCGAACTTGCGGCCGTTTGGCTGGCGGTTAAAACGGTTATTTCTTTTAAATTACTGGCAACAAAACCGCTTTTTTCCGCCGTTAAATCATAATGGCCGCTTGGTAAAGTCATGCTTATTTGGCCCGCGCCATCAGTCACATAATTTTGCGTCAAACCTTTTATTTCCGCTCCGGCTAACGGCAGCCAATCTTGGTCGTTGAAATATTCAACGGCAACAGTAACGCTTTCGCCGAGATTAAAAGCGCTTTTGTTTGCCGCGAGCCTTGTTAGTTTGGGAATTTCATAATAGCCAACCGGAAAACTTTTGCCGGCTAAAGCGATAAGCGCGTAAGCGGTCATTGATTTATTATTCCATTCGGAGGTGCCGGCAATCCACCAAAAACCGCCGTCCGCATCCTGCAGAGATTGCAAATTAGTTATCGGGTTATGGCTATTCCCGTCTTGGTCTGAAATTGTCCAGCTAATCGGATCCTGCCCGGCTTTTTGCAAAGCGCAAATAACCCAGGCATCGGAGCCGGAATCGCTGTCGCCTCCCCAGGCCGGATTATAAGGAAAGCCGCCGTCGGTGTTCTGCAAAAATTTAAGATAGGCAAGAGCTTTTGTGATTAGCGCGTCATTTGCGCTTATGCCGCTTTCAATTAGCGCCATTATCGCCGCTGCCGTGTCGTTAGTATTGCTGCCGCCGTTCAAATCATATCCCCAGCCGCCGTCGGTATTTTGGTGAGATAATAAAAAATTTTTTGCCGCCTGCGCTTCGGCGGAATTTATTTTTTTTATGGACGCAAAAGCGAGCAACGACCAAATATCATCGTTAAGTAGAGCGTCACTGCCCATCTGATTATTGTTGTAATAAGTCTTTAGTTTGGCAACATAATCAATGTTGCCAAAAGCTGTCGGGTCTTTTCCAGCGGCGGCAAGCGCCAAAATAGTTTTCGCGTAATCATTGGTTGGGTTAAAACCGCCTTCGGCAACGCTAATTAAATGATTAGTTGGCGCGTCAATTTCATCGGCCGCAATTAACGCTTGTGTAATCCAAGCGTCCGGAATTTGATTTTTTAAATAAGCAACTGCCTCCAGCGTACCGGCTGAAGCGCGGCCCGGTAGGCACATCGCGGCTACCGCCAACAATACGGCCAATGAGATGAATTTTTTTCTCTTTTTCATACAATTATTATTTTATACCTAAAAATCACAAATTATTATTCGTATATTCGTCCCGAGCACTCGGGATTCGTAATTCGTGGGTATAAAAAAATCCGCTTCAAGCGGAGGAAAAAATTAATCTTTCTTTATAAAAATAAAAAAGATTAAGACATCCTTCTTATGCTCGAAGATGAATGTTAATTAGTAAACCCCAGTGCCCGCGTCCACCATTTATAAATCAAAGGATGAGGTGCGGATATTAGGATTAATCCTTACACCTATTCATTTTACTGAGCAGGTGTAGGGGTAAAAACCCAGCGGCATTCTGGCTTTCCCAACCCTGGGATTTGGGATGGAATTACAGTTACGGCATAGCCCCGGAATTAAACCGGCGTTTCCCGCTAAATTAATTTTATATTTTGATTTTATTTTAAACGCTTATCAATAAAATTACAAATGTTGTTATTTCCCGCCCTCCATTTCCGCCAGAAGCTCTTTTACTTTCCCGGCCGCTATCTGCTGAATAACGTAATTGACGTCCTTGACAAGACTAGCATCAGTCTCGCCCAATTTTTTGGCCGCTTCAACCGCTTGGCCGTACTCGCCATTCTTTAAATTAAGTCTTATTAACTTTGCCAGCGCTTGCGTATCTTTTTCGTTAGCGGCCAAAGCTAATTCCGCTGTTTTAATGGCGGAAAGCAATTTTCCCTGGCTTTCAAATTTATTAGCTAATGATAGAAAAAAACTGTTATCCGGCGGCGCATAACCGCGCGCTTTAAAAGATTGGGCGATGCTTAATGATTGGTCTAATTGGTCTGCCGCTAGGTATACTCGGGCGAGATAATAATAGCCAAAATTATAACGATTGTTAATCGCTAAAGATTTACGGACGGCGTCAATGGCTGAATCAGGTTGTCCGGAAATAAGATAGGTGTCTGCTAGGGTATAATAATATTGCAAATGCTCGTGGCTTAATTCCATTGCTTTTTGGCTCGCATCCAAAGAAGCGCGGATGTACATCGGATTGCCAAAAATAAGGTAAAAAAAATTGTTGATAACCGCTTTGCGGTCGTATAACAGAGCGTTGTATGAATCTTTTTTTATTTCTTTGTCTAAAGCCTCATTCGCTTCCATAAAACTTTGTTTAATAATTTCTGCTTTTGGCTGATCATTAGCAATGGCGCGAAAATTACCGCCTATCTGCGTAAGATAATTAATGTAAGCCATCAAAATATTACGCGAAGGAATAATATTATAGTCCAGTGCTTGCTTAAATAAAGCGGCTGATTTTTCCAAATCCTGGCTATAGTTAAGGGCGGTAATTACTTTTTGGCAGGCGAATGCCGTTTTAATATTAAAATTATAAGCGGCTGTCGCGATAACCACTATCGCGATACCGGCGGCTAATTTTATAACCGGCAGCACTTCCGACTGTTCGTCGTTAATCAAGATTAATTCGTCTTTATGATGACGGTACTCAACAAAAGCAAACAACGCGACAAAATAAAAACAGGAATTTAAATCGTCAAAGACAAAAATCAAATGGGTAAAATAAGTAATGCTTAAAGCTAAAAACAGTAAAAATTCGTCTAGTTTTATTTTATCTTGCCGGTATCCCTTGATTAAATAATGAAATAAAAATATTGGCAGTCCCAAAAAAATCATAAAACCGACACCGCCGTTCATTACCAACAAATCCAGCCAGGCGTTATGCGAGCGGTCAAAGTAAGGTTCGGATGGGGCGTAAAGATAATAATTAGCGTCAAAATATTTATTAAAAACCGTGTTGTAATTATCCATGCCGACGCCAAAAATAGGCTGTTCCAAAAATCCCCGCCACGCGGCCCGCCAGCCGATCATCCTAGTTTCAATCGTGCCGCCAGTAAGCGATATGGATGCGATCTTTTGCAACAACGGCGCTTGCTTTACCCAGGTGTTTTTTGGATTTAAAAAAGCAAAAAATAAAACGCTGGAAAAAACCAACAAAATCAACGCTACTGCCAGCTTACATTTTTTGCTTTCGCTCAACAGAATATAAAGCAAAGAAACGCAGACAAGGGAAAAAACGAAACCCAAAATTGTGCCTCTGATGCCGGCTAAATTAAAAGCAAAAAAATCAACCGCAGCTATGCCGGCATACAAATATTTTAACCAAACTCGGTTGGTTTTCATTAATAAAAACAAAGCGAAAAAAACATTAAAAAGCATGTAAATGGCGACATAAGCGGAATTGCCCAGCGTGCTGATAATTCGATCGGCGCCAGCCTGGAAAACTTTTAATTTAATCACTTCCGGATAATGCTGTGCCAGGCCGTAAAAAGCCGCGTACAAGCTTACGGCTAAAGAAATGTTTAAAAATATTTTCCATTCCCGGCCGCCAAAAAAAATCCGCAGCAAAACATAAAATAAAAACAAGTGCATTAAAGTAAAAATTCCCCACATCCGCTCAATATCCGAAAACCAGGCGATGCTTAGAGAGTAGCTGAAAAAACTTGAGATAATGTTACTTATGGCAAAGGCGCCAAAAATATAAAAAAAATAATTTTTTTGGCCACTGAATTTTATTTTTTTCCGTACAAAAATAAATAAAAACAAAATAAAGGCCGCTTCAATTAACAACCGAAAATAAATCGTGCGGCCGCTGATGTAGGGAAATAAAAACGAACCGGCCACGATAGTCGGCGTCAGCAGAGTGAGATAAAGCAAAAAAGTTATCATTTGCTTTAACCGCTCAAGCGTAAAAAAACTAAAAATATTATTAATTGCCGACATAAAAAATAAATTTTATTTTTTATTTTATTTTTTTGTTTACTTGAAATTTAGCTTCAAAAAATTTTGCCCGTTCCAAATTGCCAATTTTTTGATACAAGTTGTACAATTTGCGGTTGACAAAATTTACTCCCGCATCCGCCCTTCTTTCGGTTATCGTCAACGACAAAAGATAACCGTCAATCGCTTTTTGCCATTCCTTATTATTCTCATAGCTCAAAGCCAAATTAACGGCTTCAACAAAGTTCATCTTTTTCCCCATCGCTTGCGCTCGTTGCAATGAGTCTTCCCCTGCCTTTATTTCGTTTAAATAAATTTCCAATAATCCTTTTTTAAAATAAAAATCCGCCGATTCGTACCCCAAGGAAATAAGCTTATTGATTTGTTCCAGCGCTTTTTGCCAATTTTTTCCGGCTAAATATCTTTCGGCGAGCAAATCGTATAGCTCCTGCTTTTTGGGAGCTAAGACGATAGCTTCCTGCAATATTTTTTCCGCCTGAGGAAGAGTTTTTTCTAAATCATCGCTTGCCTCAATGTAAAGCGCGGCTAAATTTATTTTTGGCCTTATTTTTTCAGGATATCTACTATTCAATTCTTCGTTTGCTTCTGCGGCTAATTGGTATAATTCGTTTATAGTCATAATATTAAACTTTGGATTCTGTTTGCTTTCTACGGCCATTTGCGCCACCCGCTTTGCCAATTCAAATTCGCCCAAAGTACGCAAATTTTTCGCCTTTTTAAAATAGCCGGCCGCGGCGTAGGCATCAACATTACCGGCGCGCCAAGCGCGGGAAAGAAAAAAATTAGCCGCCGCCGGTTTTAAATTATAAAAAAAGACGGCATAAATTATTAAAGCGCCCAAACCAAAAGCGGCATAATTAACTTTCCTTTGCGGCCAAAAGCCGTTAATTCCAGGTAGGGGTTCGGCAATATTTTGCAGATAGCCCGCGACTAAAAAAAATAACAATAGGGCGTTGATCGCGTCAAACAAAAAGAAATTTTGGATTAAATAAGCAAAGATCAAACCGGTAAAAACAGTGCTTTCACTTTTGGTAATTTTCTCCCGCCGGCTCGCGCTGATTATTTCCCAAAATATTGCGCCGATAAAAAAAACATAGCATAAAAGTCCGACGGCTCCGAATTTTACCGCCAGATCCAAAAAAACATTGTGGGCATGGTCAAAAAATAATTCATTTTTTATTGTGGGATCGTAATATTTATTAAAGGCGACGTCAAAATTTCCCGCTCCCCACCCCAAAATCGGCTTTTCCTTAAAGGCCCGGAAACTTACTTGCCAGGCGATAAGCCTATTTTGAATGGATGTGGTCTGATAAACTTTTTCTTTTAAATCCGTCCGGAATCTGAAAAACCCCGCCGCGCCGGCAAACAAAACCAGCAGGCAAAAAAGCAAGGCGATTTTTTTATTTTTTTGCCAAAGCAAAATAAAAGCGTAAATGATGACGCCGATAAATAATCCGAGCCAGGCGCCTCTTGTTTTAGTAAAATAAACCGCCGCCAGGTTGATAACGACGACGGCCGCATAAATAATTTTGTCAAACGCGTTTTTGCTTTTGGCCAAAATCCACAAGCTAAAAAAAACTCCAAAAGTTAAATAACTCGCTAAAAATGCCGGGTTGCCCAATAAACCGGTCGCTCTCGCGCCGCCGCTACCAACCAAAAAATCAAAGGGCAAGTGCTGCAAAAGGGCATAGCCGGCCATTAAAAAATTTATTAATAACGCCCAGCGCAAAATTTTTTCCCAATCTGTTTTGTTTGGCAAAGCGGCGGCAACAATGATAAAAAACAAAAATAAATAAACATAATTTATCAGCCCTTCCATCCGTTCAAAACCGTCAAAGAAGCTGAGGTAAAAACCGGGATTAACGGCGCTTGCCAAAAAAGCGGCCGCAAAAAAAACGGCGAAGCCGGCAAAAATCAAAGAGACTTTGGGAACGGCGGCTTTGCCTTGTCTAATTTGCCATAAATAAATTAAAACTCCCGCGCTGACGATTAAGCGAAAATAACTGTTGGGCGTAAAAACCGCCGGATACAAAAAACAACCGGCGTAAGCGAATGGGGTCAAAACAGCCAGATAAAGAATCGCGGATAAACCGTTGATTTTTTTTATTTTTTCCCAAAGCATAAATTTATTGTTTAGAGTCGTATTTTCCTGATTCCACTTCTTTAATAAAGCCGTTCACCTGTTCAATCGCCGCCGGTTCAATGCTGATAATTTCCTGCGCCGTTTTGATCGCCTGTTCTTTTTTCCCCGATAGCGCGTAAGCGGCGGCGAGCCGCGCGCGATAATCAACGCTGTTTGGTTCCAAATTTATAGCCGTTTCGTACAAAAAAGCGATTGATTCATAGTCGCGCGCTTGCTCAAAAATCGGCAGGATCGCCAAAATGTTATTAATGTCATACAGCACTATTTTTCTTTTTACCGCCTCTTTGACGTTTTTTACAGTTAATTCCTGATTATTGATTTTTGAATACATCAAAGACAGCGCCCAATAAGTTTCACTTATGCCCGGATTTAAGGAAAGCGCGTGATTAAGCGCGTCTATCGCTTCCTGGTTGCGGCCGTTAAATTCATAAATTTGCGCCAAAACATGCCAATGAAAAACGCGGCCCGGACTCAACGCAAGCGCTTGATTGATATATTCTTCCGCCTTTTTTAGCGCTTGTTCGTCCCGCTCGTAATCGTAGATGATTTCATATAGTCCCGCCATTTGCGCCAAAAATTTTGCGTCTTGATCAGCGCTCTTTTTATATTTTTCTCCGGCCGCGACAATCAGAGAAATATCGCCGGCGACCGTTTTTTTATCAATATTTTTTTGTTTCAACAATTCTTTGTAAGAAGCTAGATAATCAATGATGTATTCCGGCTCCCAAGGCGTATTAAGCGCAAACGAACGGCGCATAAAATCGGCAAAAACGGTATAAGAGTATGGCCTTTTATTCGCCTCGTTCAGCGCTTCCCGAATATAATAAGCGGATATTGCCGGCCGAATATTGAGCCAAATTACGCTATAAGCGGAAAAAACTATTGCAATCGCCAAGCCGCTGGTTTTTAAAATAAAAAAAATTTTGTTCTTACTCGCTGATTCCCCTGTCTCTTCTCGTTCCGGCTGATAATTGCGGTTATAAATATAAGCGATTAAAATAACCAGCGCAAGATAGGTGACGATAGTGTCAAAAACAAACAAATTTTGGATGAAATAAGCGGCCAGCAAAGCGATCAACGCTTTTATTTCCCGCGCGGCAAGATAATTCTTAAAGCGGGATTTAAAAATAGTAAATAAAATAACGGCGGCAACAAAAAAATACGACAAAAATCCGATGATGCCGCTTGTTGCGAGTAGCTCAATTATGATGTTATGCGCCCGGTCAAAATAAGTTCCGGTTTTGGTCAGATTATAATAACCGGGGTCAAAATATTTATTGAAAGCGGAGTTATAATTTTCCGTTCCCCAGCCAAGCGCCGGCTTTTCCCGGAACGCTTGTAAGCCCGCGCTCCAGCTGTACCAGCGCTGGCGGACGGTGGAATCAGAAATCTTTATGTTGACGAATCTTCTTAATAGCGGCTGGCTTTTTATAAAATCACTGTCCCGATTCACGGCCAAAATCGCGCCAACAATTAAAAAAATAGCCAAAAGAGCGAAACAAATCTTGCGCGCTTTTTTGCTTTCATCTTTCAGCGCCGCCAAAATTAAAAAAATAATCACCCCCGCTCCCAGGCCGACTGCGGCGCCGCGGGTCTGGGAAAATAAAATTCCCAAAAAACTGGCGCTGGCGGCGGCGGCGTAAAAAATTTTCTTTTTAAAGTTATCCGCCGAAGATAATAGTTTTGCTCCGCCCAGAAAAAAAGGGAAGATTAAAAAACTCGCCAAATGGGCGGCGTTGCCGGTGCTGCCGGTCGCGCGGCTTACCCCGCTTTCGTAAACCAACGGCAAATTTAATTTTTGCGCCAGCGCCGCGAGCCCCACGAATAAACTGACGGCCAAAAAAATATCCAGTAATTTTTGCCAATCGCTTTTTTTGGTAAAAACGGTAATTAAGATCAGGAAAAAAATAAAATAATGCAGATCAGTGAACAGTCCGCCGCCGCGCTCCATCGTTCCCCAAAAACTGCGGCACCATTGCACGCCGCTTATGGCGGTTATCGCCATTACCGCCAGATAAACAATAATGGAAATTAACAGCGCGTTTTTCCAATGAGGCGGTTTAATCGCTTTCCGCCAGAGCAGTATCAGCCAAACCGCAAAAATTATTTCAATGATAATTCTAAAAACAAAAACTTTGGTGGAAATAAAAGGAAAATATAAATATTTAGTCACAAAAAGAGGAGTAAATAAAATAATATATACCCCCCATTTTACTATCGTCAGTAAAAGTTGATTTAATTTGGCGGCGTTCATTGGTTTAATTCGTTAAGTAAGTCTTTGATGTTCTGGTCGTCAGGCGCGATTTTCAGCGCCTTGTTTAAATATTCTTTTGCCCGTTCTTTGTCCCCTGTTTCTTTATATAAAAAACCTAATTGGTAAGCAAAGTCAAGATAATTGGGAAGCGCCGCCTGCGCGCTGCGCAAGATATCAATCGCTTTCTGGTTGTCGCCCATTTTTTCCCGATACAAGCGGCTTAGTTTCGTTACTGCCGCCGGGTTATATTCTTTTTTTATTATTTCTAACAGCCACTTTTCCGCGCAGGCGTAATCTTCCGTTTTCAGGCAAATTTCCGCCAGGTTATTTCTTGGCGGCATGGCGTCCGGCGCGATTGCTATCGCTTTCTCGTAAGCGAGTATCGCCGCCGCGTATTTTTGTTCCGCTTCCGCCGCCAAACCTTCGTTTAAGAATTGTTCGTACGATTCTTCAATTTGCTGCGGGCTTAAGTTTTTTGGCAAGCGCCACAAAACAAACCAATCCGTTTTTATGCCGTAATAAATAAATATGCCGCCCGCGGATATTACCGCCAGCAGAATGGCAAATGTCTTTTTGTTTATTTTTTTCATACAAAAATTTTAACTCTTAACTTACAATCCTTTATCCGCGTTAATATCAGCGCTCTCCGTTTGCAATGTCGCAATGGAATAGTCAAGCGCGCCGTTAAGTTCCGCGCCGATAACATAGTCGGTAAAAAAAGCGTCCGGAATATCGTCTATTTTTTTATTCCAATCTTCACCGTATAATTCTTTCGCGATGCTTTCGTTTTTAACCGAACGCAAAACGCCGTTCTTCGCCACGGCATAGACAACCGGACTCGTGGTTATCTTTACCATTTTTACTCCCGGCCGATAAGATACATTGCCGCCGATGGGAATATCAGCTAATTCCTCCCCGGATATTACTTTTATGCCGGTAAAATCTTGGTACCAGGTAAAATAAATTTTTTCGTTGGGGAAAACATAGCGCTTGCAGTTTCGGCCGTAATAATATACCGAGCTAACGCCCGCGGTCATAATCAGATCGCCAAAATTAACGGAGCTGATTTTGGCGCAACTGGGAGTTTCCGTTAATTTCAAAGTAGAAAAATCACCGCTCGTTTCAGTTTTCCGGCCGCTAACAACCGATTCAATTTTATAATAATATTTGGTATTTGGCTCTAAATTGCTTAAATTTAGCTGGTGGCTCGTAACGGTTTCGCTCTTGTCAATGATTTTTGCGTTACTGCCGTCAAGCGCGGCATTATTAGCTTCGTAAGTTATTTTGGTAGAGCTGTTTATATCCGTAGTCCAGTTGACTTCCACGCTGCTGGTAGCGATATTAGAAACGGCCAAATTGGAAATCAGGGGAGCGGCCGCCTGATACATTGACCCGTTAGTATAAAAATGGGAAATGAAACTTACCGTTTCCGCGCCGGATGTTGATTCAATTTTATAATAATAATGGGTGTTGGGCAAAAGACCGGTTAATTCTATCGCGTGCGTTTTTACGCTATCGCCGCTGTTTTCTTTTGTTTTCACGGTTGTGCCGTTAACTAAATAATTATTAACTTCGTAGCTTACCTTGGTGGAACTGTCTTTATTGGTTTGCCAAACTATTTTTGCGCTAGTGTCGGCAACCGCCTGCACTTCCAATAAATTTTTAAAGCTTAAAGCGTTTAACCAGGGATTTTTATCTTCCGGCATTAAGACAAATATCTGCCCTTTGCTTTGTATGTTGGAATCCTGCATCTTTATCCGCCAGCGGTAAGCGACGCTTTCGGTTGTGGAGGCAACGGCATAAAAATAATAACCGGCTAACATTGTCGGATTAATGGTCAAATCATATTTTTTCTGGCTGCCAAAAAAATCTTCGGTGGCATATTCAACAACGCTATTGTTGGAAAATTGGGATAAATAATAGGAAAAACTAATCCGCCGTTCGGAAGTGCCGGAAACGGAAACCTCCTGGCTGGAAATAGCCGGGGCGCTGGCGCTAGGTTTTACCGTGAAAGAAACTTCTTTAAAATTATTATCTTCTTTTGTTTCTGTTATTTTATCTCCATAATCCGCCATTGCTTTTAACTTATAATCTCCAGCCGTTAAATCCGGACAATTAATAAATTCGTTCCGGTCCAGGGTATATTCTTTTTCGCCCCAGGCGTTAAATAAACCGATAGTCTTCCCTTGGCCTTGGCAGACTATTTCGTTATTGTTATTGCTGATTAAAAAATCCAATTTGACTTCGTTTGCCGCCTGCCCCGCCAAATTTTTTATCGTTGCTTGCATGTCCTGCGCGTTAAACGGGCTGCCGGCATACTGATTATTAGCCGGCAGATATAATCTGTCAATGGTAAAATCAGGCAAACTTTCGTCCGCCAAAGAAAAAAGCGGATTGCCGCCAAAAACAAAAATAAAAATAAAAATATAGAAAGCCGCCTGGTTTAATTTTTTTAACATATTTTTAAATTAATTGTTTAAATTGCTTACTTAAATATAACATAAAAAATCATAAAATCAAAATCCCTCCCCGCAATATTGCGGGGAGGGATTTTTTCCTGTCAAATCAACCTTATCTTAAATCATCAGTTTAGTACTTTAAGGACGCGGCAGATGCCTGGGTGAAGAAAGCGCCGTTGTACCAATCAGATGACGGTGAACTGGAGTA